>WNFR01019505.1_pt1 | contig 12013 bp, 11 predicted proteins | sample 5400221 | NCBI WGS metagenome assembly WNFR01 (sample SAMN13153357, study PRJNA577476) | soil metagenome | isolation source: 40 cm soil under Madrone tree | place: USA:California | collected 2016-06-14 | reverse complement strand
CGTGCTCTTCGCCCAGCAGTGGGCGAGCCTCGACGTGCTCAGCGAGGGCCGCGCGTGGCTCGCCGTCTGCCTCGGCGGCCCCGACAGCGCCAACGCCGCGCAGGCCGCCGAGCACGCGGTCATGGGCATCGCGTCGGCGGACCGTGTCGGGCGCCTGGAAGACGGCATCGTCATCCTCCGCAAGCTGTTCAACGAGCCCAAGGCCTCTCATGCCAGCCGCTTCTATCAATTCGAGAACATCGCGCTGTTGCCCAAGCCCGTGCAGACGCCGCTGCCGATCTGGATCGCTTCCAATCCCACCGGGCTCACGTGGAAGCAGGGCGCGAGCGCCGCGGACGCCGTGGTCGAGCGCGCGTTCCGGCGGGTGGCGAAGTACGCCGACGGCTGGATGACCAACAAGCTGAGTCCCTCCGAGTTCGCCGAGCAGTTCGGCCGCATCAAGGCGATGGCGAAAGACGAAGGGCGCGACCCGGCGCGGCTCGGCAGCGCGCTCTACCACAACATCAACGTCAACGAGGACCGGCAGGCGGGGCTGGAGGAGACCAAGAAGTTCCTCGACGCGTACTACTCGACCAACTTCACCGCGAAGTTCGTCGAGCAGTGGACCATCACCGGCAACCCGAAGGCGTGCGCGGAGCAGCTGCGCGCCTACGCGGCGGCCGGCCTCGGCCACATGGCGCTGCGCCTGAGCTCGTGGGACCAGCGCGGCCAGCTCACGCGCTTCCTGAACGCAGTCATTCCCGCCTACGGAGGTCGCTGATGCTGCTCGGGATCGATCACCTCGTCATCGCCGTGCGGGATCTCGACGCCGCCACCAAGGACTACCGCGACCTCGGCTTCACCGTCGTGCCTCGAGCTGATCGCCTTCTACGAGCCGCGCGACGACCATCGCTGGTGGGCGCCGCTGCAGAAGGGCGGCGGGCTCGTCGACTACTGCCTGCAGACCGACGACCTGCCGGGCGACACGCGCGTGCTGCGGGCCGCCGGCATCGACGTCGGCGATCCCGAGAAGCGCGACCGCACGCGTCCCGACGGCAAGGAGATCCGCTGGGTCTTCTCGCTGTCACGCGGCGCGTACCGCGGGGTGGCGCCGTTCATCATCGCCGACGAGACGGGACGCGACGAGCGCGTGCCGCGCGAGCGCAGCCACGCCAACGGCGTCACCGGCGTCGGCACGCTCACGGTGGCCGTGCACGACGTGGCGGGCCTCCGCCGCTGGTACGCGGCGGTCACCAAGCAGCCCGGCGCCGATATCACGCGGCCCGACCTCGCCGGCGCCGGCGTGCGGTTCGTCGTCGGTCCGCACACGCTCGACTTCGTGGCGCCCACGTCGGCCTCGAGCCCGCTCCTGGCATGGCTCGACACGCGCGGCCCGTCGCCCTACGCCGCGACGTTCACCGGAGGGCGCCCGGGCGCCCTCGATCCAGCCAAGACCCACGGAGCGCGCCTGGCGCTCGCATGAGCGAGGAGACCACGTGAGAGTCGTTCTCGCGCTCGCGCTGGCCCTGGCCGTCGGGATCGCCGGCGCCGCGGCGCAGACGGCGCCGGTGAGCCTGCCGTTCGCGACGCTCGACACGGGCAGCGCCTGGTACGTCTACGGCGCGACGCTGGCCGAGCTGCTGCGCAAGACGCTGCCGCCGGGGTCGACGGTCGACGTCAAGCCGCGCGCCGGCGGCGTCGGCAACCCGATCCTCGTGGCCAAGAACGAGACGCCGCTCGGTTTCGGCTTCACCGTCACGAACCGCTGGGCCTACGAGGGCAAGGAGGCCTACACGCAGAAGTTCGACAACCTCCGCGCGCTCGTCGGGGGCCTCGACACCTACTATTTCGTGGCCGTGGCCAGCAAGAGGCTCGCCCTCGCCTCGGTGCGCGACATCAAGGACAAGAGGCTGCCGGTGAAGATCTATACACAGCCCGTCGGCGCCCTGGGCGAGTTCGCCGGCCGCCAGGTGCTGCGGGCGACCGGCGTGACCTACGCCGACGTCAAGGGCTGGGGCGGCACCACGACGCACGTCGGCTACAACGTGATCGTCGACGCGTTCAAGGACGGCCGCGCCGACGTGCTGTTCGCGGTCATCACGCCCAAGCATCCGTCGGTCAGCGAGATCGCGAACGACGGCAACGTGGACTTCGTCGGGCTCGACGCCGACACGATCAAGGCGCTCCAGCCGCTCGGCTACGTGTCGGCCACGATGCCCGCCGACACGTTCAAGGGCCAGGCGAAACCGCTGACCACCGTGGGGTTTCCGACCGTCGTGATCACGAACACGGAGCTGCCGGAGCCCGTCGCGTACACGATCACCAAGACCGTCCTCGATAACAAGGAGGCGCTGGTGCGCGGCCACGCCGGGCTCGCCGAGTTCGATCCGAAGTCCGCGTGGCGGCCGGAGAAGGTCGGCATCCCCCTGCATCCGGGCGCCGAGCGGGCGTACCGCGAGAAGGGGTGGATGAAATAGCCGCCGACTGGATTTTCGAGGGCGGGCGCGTCCTCACGCTCGACCCGCGCCGCCCCGTCGCCCAGGCGCTGGCGGTGGCGGGCGGACGCGTGGTGGCCGTCGGCGGACGCGCCGAGGTGCGACGCCGGCGGGCGCGCGGCACGCGCGTCGTCGATGTGCGCGGCGCCACCATCGTCCCCGGCCTCGTCGACGCCCACGCCCATCTCGATCGTGAGGGTCTCAAGAGCGTCTATCCCTCGCTGGCGCGCTGCCGCTCGATCGCGGAGATCCAGGGCCTCGTGCGGCGCCTCGCGGCGGCCACGCCGAAGGGCGAGTGGATCGTGACGATGCCGGTCGGCACGCCGCCGTTCTACCAGGACGCGCCGGGGGGCCTGGCGGACAAGCGCTGGCCGACGCGCGCCGACCTCGACGCCGCCGCCCCCGAGCATCCCGTCTATGTGCGTGGGATCTGGGGCTACTGGAACAGGCCGCCCGTCTATTCGATCGCCAGCACTCGCGCGCTCGCGCGCGCCGGCGTCACGCGCGACACCACGGCGCCGAAGGGCGTGGAGATCCAGCGCGACGGGAGCGGCGAGCCGACCGGCGTCTTCGTCGAGCACAACGCCGTGCAGGTGCTCGAGATGACGCTGATGCGCGCGGCGCCGCGCTTCACCCACGCCACCCGGCTGGCCGCGCTGGTCGAATCCCAGCGCATCTACGCCGCGCGCGGCGTGACCGCCGTCTACGAGGGCCACGGCGTCGCGCCGGAGGTGCTCGCGGTCTATCGCGAGGCCCATGAGCGCCGGGCGCTGAAAATGCGCGCCACGCTGGCCGTCAGCCCCACGTGGGACGGAGCCGGCGAAAGCGAGCGCGCGCTGGGCGATCTGGCCTCGTGGGCGGCGGGCCGGGGACTCGGCGACGACCGCCTCCGCGTCGCCGGCATCTGTCTGCACTACGGCGGCGATCCCGAGGTGGCGCGCCTGCTGCACGACGCCCAGCCCTACACCGGCTGGGCCGGCTTCGTCGAAAGCTGCAACGGCCGCGAGGCGTATACCACTCAGGCGCGGCTCGCCGCGTCTCTCGGGCTGCGCGTCAACACGCTGGCCACACGCGCCCTGGCCGACGTGCTCGCGGTCTGGGAGGAGATCGCGGCCGAGACGCCGCTGGCGCCGCTGCGCTGGGTGCTCGTCCACCTCAACGACGCCACGCCGCAGCAGCTCGAGCGCATCCGCCGGCTCGGCGTGATGGCCACCACCAACCCCATCTCGTATCTCTGGCGCTCGGGCGCGGCGGAGGCGGCGAAGCTCGGCGGCGCCGCCGAGCGGCTGCTGCCGCATCGCAGCCTGGCGCGACTGCGCATTCCGTTCGGGCTCGCGACGGACAACAAGCCGGCCAACCTGTGGCGCGCGTTCAGCGCGGCCGTGGACCGCCGAGACATGGCCTCGGGGCAGGTGCTCGGCGCCGGCGAGCGGCTGACGCGCGCCCAGGCGCTCGCCGCGCTCACGATCGGCGGCGCGCGGCTCACGTGTGCCGAGCGGGAGCGCGGCCGCCTGGCGCCGGGCTACGCGGCCGACCTCGCGGTGCTCGAGCACGATCCGCTGACGGCGCCGCTGGAGGCGGTGGCGGAACAGACGGCGCGGCTCACCATGGTGGGCGGCGAGGTCATCTGGAACGATGCCTGATCTGAAGTCCCCGCGCGTGCTGCTGGCGATCGCCTGGTCGGTCTTCCAGCTCTACACGGCGTACGCGGGACTCTACGATCTGCTGATCCAGCTGCCGGTGCACGTCGCCTTCGCGACGGCGCTCGGCTTCCTCACCGAGCCCACGCCGGACTCGCCCGAGGCGGCGGAGGCGCTGCGCCGGCGACGCCCGCGGCGCCGGCTCGACGGCGCGCTGGCGGGGCTGGCGCTGCTCTGCGCCGCGCACTACGTCTGGCACAACGGCCGGCTCGCCAGTCGCATGGCGATGGTCGAGGCGCCGCTGCTGACGGACGTCGCCGTCGGCATGCTGTTCACCGTGCTGCTGCTCTGGGCGTCGTGGCGTCACATCGGCCCCTCGCTCGTCGTGCTGGCCCTGGCCTTCGTCGTCTATGCGTTCGTCGGGCCGTGGCTCCCGGGCTTCCTCGCGCACGGCGGCGAGTCGTTCCTCACGCTGGTCGACCAGCAGACGCTCACCACGCAGGGGATCTTCGGCATCCCCGCGCTGGTGTCGGCGACGTTCATCTTCCTGTTCGTCGTGTTCGGCAGCGTGATGTCACACGGGGGGCTGCTGCGCTGCTTCACCGACGGGGCCCTGGCCGTGGCCGGCGGCACGCGGGGCGGAGCGGGGAAGGTGGCCGTCATCTCGAGCGGGCTCTTCGGCATGGTCAACGGCAGCGCCATCGCCAACGCGGTGACCACCGGCGCCTTCACGATCCCGCTGATGAAGCGCGCGGGCTACCGCCCCGAGTTCGCCGCCGGCGTCGAGGCGTGCGCGTCGATGGGCGGCCAGCTGATCCCGCCGGTGATGGGCGCCGCCGCCTTCATCATGGCCGAGACGCTGCAGGTGCCGTACTCGACGATCGCGATCGCCGCCGCCATCCCCGGCGTCCTCTACTTCATCGCCGTCGGCGTGATGGTCCACTTCGAGGCGATGCGCCAGAACCTGCCGGTGCTCTCGCGCGCCGAGCTGCCGCGGCTCGGCGCGGTGCTGCGTCGCGACGCGCACCTGCTCGTCGGCCCCGCCGTGCTCGTGTGGTTCCTCGTCGAGGGCCGATCGCCGATGTTCGCCGGGTTCTGGGCGCTCGTCGCCTCGTTCGCGCTGTCGTGGGTGCGCCGGGGAACACGCATCGGGCTGGCCCGCGCGCTGGCCATCCTGGCCGACAGCGCGCAGGCGGCGATGCCCGTCGCACTCGCGTGCGCCACCGTCGGCATCGTCGTCGGCGTCGTCGCCACCACCGGCCTCGGCCTCAAGCTGGCCACGGGCATCGTCGGGCTCGCCGGCGGCAGCCTGCTCGGCACGCTTCTGCTGACCATGGTCGCCGCCCTCGTGCTCGGCACCGGGCTGCCGACCTCCGCCACCTACATCATCACGTCGATCATGGCCGCGCCCGCGCTCGAGCAGCTCGGCATCCCCAAGCTCGTCGCCCACATGTTCGTCTTCTACTTCGGTATCCTCGCCGATCTCACGCCGCCGACCGCCATCTCGACCTACGCGACGTCGTCGATCGCGGGCGCGGAGGTGTGGCGCACGCAGTGGCTGGCCATGATGCTGGCGCTCTCGGGCTTCGTCATCCCGTTCTCGTTCGCCTACGACCCGGCCATTCTCCTGATCAGCGCTTCGTGGGCGCACATCGCCTGGCGGACGCTGGCCGCCACCCTCGGCATCGTCATGCTCGGCGCCGGGCTCATCGGCTGGTTCCGGGCGCCCACGCGGTCCTACGAGCGCGCGCTGCTGCTGGTCGGCGCCGCGCTGCTCATCCTGCCGGGCTTCTGGAGTGACGTCGCCGGCCTCGTGTGCTTCGCCGTCGTGTGGCTCGCGCAGCGCGCGAGCCAGCGGGCGCCCGCGCCGGCCCCGGCGGCCTCGGTCGTGAGCCCGCGGGACTGAGCCGTGCTACCGTCGTCGACGCCGGGAGGATCGCGATGAGCAAGGGCTTCATGGACATGCGGCAGTGGATCGCGCTGCTCGAGAAGGAGAACGAGCTGCGGCGCATTCGCGCCGAGGTCGACTGGGACCGCGAGATCGGCGCCGTCTCGCGCCGCGCGCTGGAAAAGAAGGGCCCCGCGCTGCTCTTCGAGACCATCAAGGGGTATCGCGACGGCCGCTGCCGCCAGGTGCTCACGAACGCGCTCGGCGATCGGCGGCGGCTCGCGCTGGCGCTCGGCTTTCCCAAGGACGTCGGCAACGCCGAGCTCGTCCAGTACGTCATGAAGAAGAACCGCGAGACGATCCCGCCGCGCGTGGTGACGACGGGGCCGGTGAAGGAGGTCGTGGTCCGCGGCGACGCGGTGGACCAGACGGAGTTCCCCGTTCCGAAGTGGAACTTCCGGGAGGGCGGACGCTACATCCACACGTTCTCCGGGATCGTCACGCGCGACCCCGACACGCGCGTGATGAACGTCGGCATCTATCGCGGCATGATCGGCCGGAAGAACACGACGCCGTTCCTCCTGATCAAGGGCGGCCAGCACTGGGGCGCGCACTTCGTGAAGTACGCGGCCCGGCGCCAGCCGATGCCCGTGGCGTGCGTGATCGGCTGGGATCCGATCATGCCGTTCCTGGCCGGCTCGCCGATCCCCACCGGCGTCTGCGAGTGGGACGTGATGGGCGCCTACCGCGGCGAGCCCGCCGAGCTCGTGCCGTGCGAGACGGTCGATCTCGAGGTCCCGGCCGGCGCCGAGATCGTGCTCGAGGGGTATATCTCCGACGATCCGGCGACCTACGAGTCGGAGGGGCCATTCGGCGAGTTCACCGGTTACGTCTCCGACGTGCCGCAGCCGCGGCCGACGATGAAGGTCACCTGCATCACGCACCGGCGCGACCCGATCTTCCGCGGCTGCCTCGAGGGCACGCTGCCGGGCTCCTACAGCGAGAACAGTGTGATGTCCTCCGTGCAGCGCGCGGCCATCGCGTGGAACATCCTCACCGGCGCCGGCATCCCGGGTATCCGCGACGTCTACGTGCACCCGATCACCAACGGCGTGAACGTCTGCGTGAAGATCACCAAGCATTATCAAGGTCAGCCCAAGCAGATCGCCGCCGCGCTCTGGGGCAACAGCGCCGCCCAGTATCGCTACAAGCACGTGTGGGTCGTCGAGGACGACATCGACATCGCGTCCTACGAGCAGATCGACTGGGCGGTGGCCCACCGCGTCAACGCCGGCGAGGACGGCATCGTGATCTTTCCCGGGATCTTCGGCTCGCCGATCGATCCCTCCACGCCGCTGGAGGACCGCAACGTTGCGCAGCTCGGCACCGGGCTCTGGCAACTGGAAGTTCGAAAAACGCGCGGAGTGGGGCGGCGAGCGCTTCCCGCCGACGGTGCGGCCGGCGCCGGAGGACGAGGCGCGCGTGCGCGAGCGCTGGGAGGAGTACGGGCTCGGCGACGTGTGAGCCGGCGCGTTGCCAGGCAGGCACCTGCCCGTCACCGATGACATCGTGAGACCGAAAGGTCGGCTGCAACCCCGCGATTTCTAGGCGCAGTCCGTCTGGCGCGGAGGTTGCCTCGCTCTGTCGGCATGATGCTGAAGATCATCGCCGGCGCGCTCTACGCGGCCATTCTGGTGGTGGCCGCCATCGCCCACGCTGAGGAGCCCAATGGGTATCGCGACATCCCGTGGGGCGCCTCCGAGGACACCCTGCGGTTTCGTATTCCGACGCAGTCGTGCAACGTCATCGATTCCAGCGTGGACTTCGGCACCCGACGCTGTCGCGTCGGGGGCAACGTCACCTACGGGAAGGTCACGCCGAACGCGGTGTTCTTCTACTTCCGAAACGACATGCTGGTGGCCTGGCAAGTCACCGCGCACCCGCGCTTCCGCGAGACGCTGGCGAGGATGCTGCTGCACCAGTACGGCAAGCCGACGATCGTCTACAAAGGCGACCACGTGACCTGGAAGGGCCGGACGAGCGATGTCGACTTCGTCGGCGGCCAGGTGCAGGACGTCGTCGTTGCCGTCACGAAAGCCGAGCTGGTGACGCGCGAGGCGGAGCGCCAGGAGCGCGCCCGGCGGGCTGCCAAGGGCCCCTAGGGCCGGAGGGAGGGGAACACATGCAGATCGGGAACGTCGTCCGCATTCTCGTCGTCGCGATGGTCCTCGTGGTCGGCGCGCTCGGCCCCGTGGGGGCCGCCGATCAGCACCACCTCTCGGCCATCCCCTTCGTGTTCGTTGGTAAGGCCGATGACTGCGGCGCGGGCACCTTCGGAAGCCACATCGTGACCTCGGCGTGGCTCGGCGGCATGGGTCTGCCGGACAGCGGTGGCGACACGGCTCTCAACGGCGTGCTGGACACGGCCAACGACCCCCACCACGGCCTGCTGCTGTCGAAGAACGGCCCCAGCACGGACTGCTCGTCGGCGGGAGCACGCATCACCGGAGTGCAGGGTCTCAGTGTGGACGCCACGTTCACGCTCGGCTTCGATTATCGTAACGGCGGCCATTGCGGCGCCGGTGCGCCGCGCTTCAACGTGGTGGCCAAGCCGGCGACGGGGCCGAACACCTCCCACTTCGTCGGCGGATGCGCCAACGGTGTCCAGACGGCCGCGCCCCAGGATCCGGCCCAATGGACGCGGGCTCGCTTCACCCCGGCTCAGCAGTTTCCTTCGATTCCTCCGGGCAGCAGGATCGTGAGCATCACGCTCATCTACGATGAGGGCACCGATACCGCCTCGGACCAGGACCTGAACGGCGTCGGCCTCGCGGTCGTGGACAACATCTTCATCAACGGGCAGTTCATCCGAACAGGCACCGGCGTCGCTGACGGCGCCTCGGGCGAAGCGGGTCGCGGCAACGGCGACAACGACGACTAGCATCGTCGCGTGACCGGACCGGTCCCGCCCGCGGTCCGGTTCAAGCCGGAACGAGAAACACCCGCGTCCGGCGAACGCTCATCGTCTCGGCCTCGCCGATGCTGAGCGCCGCGATCGAGACTCGAATCCCGCGCCGCGCCGTGATCAGCACCGAATCGGCGTGACCATCCCGAACGAACCACGCGCGATCACCGGGCCGCAGCGACCGACTCACGGCCAGGCCGAACCAGCCGCTGACCGGCCGCCAGCGAATCCGCAGCGGACGAAGCAGCACCCCGAGCACGAGGAGCGCGACGGACACGACCGCGATGATCCGATCCGGCTGCTCGGGCAGGAGCGCCACCGCCACGCCGACGAGGACGAGCCACCCCGCGAGCGCATCGACCCAGCGGAGATACCGCGAGCGCGAGATCCACTTCTCGACGCCGGCCGGCACGGGAGCCGCAGGGGTCGTCATCGAGCGGAGTGTACGACGAACGAGCGCTACGCGGCGCGCCGGCCCTTCGCGCGGCGGTCCTCTTCCTCCTCGACGCCCACGCGCTCGACGTAAACGAGCTCACCGCCGAGCCAGCCGGAGATCCCGACCCCGATCACGCCCACGACCGACAGGATGAGCGGCCACGGCGAGTCGGGGCCGACGCGCGTGCGCACGAACCAGTTGACGGCGAAGACGGCGACGGCGCCGAGGTTCAGCAGCATGTGATAGGTGGCCAGCCGCCCGGCGCGGCCGGTCATGCCGTACCAGTCGACGAAGCCCGGAATCGCGGCGAGCAGGGCGCCGACGACGCCGGCGCCGATGTTCCAGAACGCCGCCATCCGCATGGACGGATTACCCGTGACCGCGTACACGATGTCGAAGACCAGCGCCGTCACCCAGAGCCCGAGCGGAATGACCACGAGCATCGGATGGATCGGGTGCTTGCCGAGCCGCGCGCCGCTGAGCGCCATCGCTGAAATCCCCCGCGGACGGTTTTCGAGCGGACGAAGTGCATCCGATGTGCCACCGAGCGCAGTTACTCGATGTCGATAAGATTCAAACTCGCCTCGAACGTGCCGGGCTTCAGGAGCCTGGCCATCAGGAACTCGGGCGTCCGGCGTCGATGGCGGTCATGACTTTGCGCCCCAGGGCCACGTGCTGAGCCGACGCGTCGCGGTCGATGGCGGGCCCAGCCAGCGGATATCGGTCGGCGACGGCGAATCGCGTGAGTTGCGTCGCCTCGCCGAGGCGTTGCGGCAGGTCCGGTATGACAGCGCCCACGAGCCGCAACAGCTCACCGATGTTGTGCGTCTTCTCGAACTCGATCTGGTGGCGCGTGAGCAGCCCTTTCAGCGCTTTCTCGGCTGTCTGTTGCGCGTGGAAGCTGACCGGCCAGTACGAATCCATCGAGGTGTCCAGGATCACCTCTGCGACTCGGAGGTCGTCACGCGCCTTGGCGAGCCACTGCGCGACATAGTCCCACCGGACCTGCTCAGGGGTTCGCGTAGAGCACGACTCCGTGCTTCCATGCGGGGTACGCGAGTCCGCCGATCACGGTCTTGCTCTCCTCGAACTCCTCTTCGCTCATCACCCAGGGCTCCACAATCGCGCCGCCACCCTCGAACGCTCGATACAGGGCATCGAGGTATCGCCGCCGTTCGGCGGGGGAGAGGTCGCGGACCAACACGAGGACGTCGTAATCGCTATCCGGCCTGGCCGCGCCGCGCGCGCGCGAGCCGAAGAGAATGATACGGCTGACGGTGGCGCCGTCCGTTGCCAGTACGCGCCGGCGGATGCTGTCCAGAATGGCGGCGTCGGCCGCGTAGAGTCGCTCGGGCTCGTGGCTCATTCGGAGCTCATCTTATTACAGCGGCGGCCGAATTCCGCGTCAGGACCGCGCGGGCGCGGCGACGGCCGGACGCAGCACGAAGCAGAGCGGGATCGTGGCCAGCACGACCAGACCCACCAGCGTGAGCGTGAGCGGCACGCCACCGGCGTCGCCCACGAGGCCCCAGAGCGTCGGCGCCAGCGCCGAGCAGCCGACGGTCAGCGTGTAGTAGAGCCCGTAGGCGCGCGAGCGCCGTTCGCTGGACACGAGATCGGCCACGGTGCCGTAGAGCACCGACGACGTGCCGTTGAGCGCGATGCCGAGCGGGATGAGCACGGCGAGCGCGATCGGCAGCGGGGCGGCCACGACGGTGAGGATCAGCGCCGTCGTCGCGGCCTCGGTGATGACGACCGTGCGGATCACGCCGACGCGGTCGGCGACGACGCCGCAGACGAACTTGCCGGTCGCCCCGCCCGCGAACACGAGCGCGAACGCGAGCCCGACGCCGCCGACGCCGAGACCCTTGGCCATGAGGATGAACGGCATGAAGGTGAGGAAGCCGGTGCGGGTCGCGTTGTCGATCATCCCGATCCCGCACAGCGCGCCGAAGCCACGCCCGTCGCGGATGCCCCAACCCGACGGCGGCGTCCAGTCCCCCGCGTCGTGCGCCTCGGCCCCGCCGGCGCCGAGCCGGCTGAGCATCGGAACGATGGCGAGCGCGGCGGCGACACCGAGCACGCCGTAGGTGGCGCCGGCCGCGCGCCAGCCGATCAGCCCGGCCAGCACCCCGATGGCCGCGGCCACGCCCGCCTTGCCGATGTCCCCGGAGAAGTTGTAGGTGCCGAGCGCCGTGCGCCGGTTGCCGTCCTCGTACGCCTTGCTGACGATCGACGACGACAGCGGGTGCTGCACGCCCGAGCCGAGGCCGGCGCAGAGCAGCAGGGCGAGGAGCGAGACGAAGCCGCCGGCCCAGCCGGCGGCGACGAAACCGAGCGCCGTCACCGCGGTGCCAAGGGCCAGGATCCTGCGCTCGCCGAGGCGCTCGGCGAGGAAGCCGGCCGGGATCTGGAACGCCGACATGCCGCCGGTGTACGCGGTGCGGATCAGGCCGACCTGCGTCAACGACAGCCCGAATTCGCTCGCCCACAGCGGCAGGAAGACGTAGAGGGTCTCGGAGAAGCCGTCGTGCAGGAAATGGATGACGGACGCGGCGAGGAGCACCGCGCGGGGTCGGGTCTTCACGGCCCGATCATCCCCGGCCGCGC
>WNFR01006427.1_pt1 | contig 12013 bp, 10 predicted proteins | sample 5400221 | NCBI WGS metagenome assembly WNFR01 (sample SAMN13153357, study PRJNA577476) | soil metagenome | isolation source: 40 cm soil under Madrone tree | place: USA:California | collected 2016-06-14 | reverse complement strand
TGGTGGAAGCCGCGTTCGCACTCCCAACCGGTTGTGAGCGATGAGTCCGACAAATATGCGTTCTGCGGCACCTTCACGGCAACGCATTCATTGCCTGATGCGCGAAAGCCACGGTCGCAATTCCATCCCCGACCCTGGAGTGAGACTGAGTCTGTTAAATATCCGTTTTTGGGTACCATCACCGAAATACAGCCTGCTCCAGTCTTTCGATAGCCACGCTCACATTCCCAATCATCTCCTCCGTACGCCGAACCAGAAAGATACGCGTTCTGAGGCACTTTGACGACTACGCAACTATTGCGGTCGGGTTTATAGCCACTTCTACACTCCCAACCGGATACATAGGAAGTCTCCGACAGGTAGGCATTCTCAGGCAGTTTTATCGCAATACACGCCGCCCCGTCCTGCCGAAAGCCCCGCTTGCATTCCCATCCAGTCCCGTACGGTTTTGCCTGAGCATTAACCGGCACTTGTTTCGAGATTTCCTGGGAACGTGAGCCGCCGGAAATTGCGAGCAATAGCAACGGCAGCACAGCGCACAGTCGCTTGAATCTCCTGTGGTTCATCCGTGGATCCTCCAAACTTCGACACCTCATGGATATTCGAAAAGATTTGAACTCAAGCGCACTCGCCCAGCTTAGACCAGTTACGCAAGAACGCCGCTGAGCGCATTCGGTTTGTGGAGGAAGCTCGCACTTCGGCGCATAAATCCTTTTTCATCGAAATGGCCGAAAGGTGGGGTTGGGCTCGCCGAGCACATTAGCTACTGTCCAAGTTTGGATTTCGGGGAATGACCGGCCTCGAATGGTTCATAAGGGCTTGTATCCGGTCTGCTTGAACCGAGAGGCGGAGCCAGGATTCCGCCATACTGATCAAGTGAGCTTCGCGTTCAGGCTCACGCTTGGCTTGCACCAAGCACTCTGCGGCGCGTATTCGGCAATCAACCCCAGTGTCCATGTGAGCCCATCACCGGAGGTCTGCTGCTTTCAGGTGACCAAGCGTTTCGGCACAAGCTTTCGCAACTGCCGAATTGGCCTTTTCGCTGCCGGGCATTATTGCCCAGCCGCCTTTCTCGATGAACGTCCCGCGATCCCAAGCGTAGTTGATTTTGTTCAACTCGGTGAGATTTGCTGATGCGTTCGCCGCCTGGCGGAATTGGTCGACGCAGATCGGTGCAAGAGCAGCAACCACAGCCAACTCAGCTCGTTCTTTTGCGACCTTTTCAACGGTGCTTCCGAGCGTCCATCCGCTCCAGTTGAAGCCGACGATCATCGTGACGGCAGCGCCGGCTGCTGCGCCTTGCAAGAGACGTTTCAGAGAGTCTCCCTGCAGGATTGATGGTACCATGACTTTCACCTTGAGAATAGGAGGGACGCGCACCGCAAGCAATGCGCGGACGTACAGAATGCGGATGCTGATCGCATCCGAACACGACGCCTATTTTTAGAGTGTTATTGTGCCAGCCGATGGCGCCACCGCTGCCACTGTAGGGAACGGAAACTTCGGTATGTCGCCGTTTTTTGGGCAGCTCTGGGGCAAACTGCTAATATGCCCGCAAAATGCATATAGGGTGTCGAGCGTAAAGCGCAAGGAGGAGGTTGAGAAATTAGGCGCGGAGTACTTGCTTGTCGACTGGCCGTAGTCGCTGGGCGAGCTTTCCCCGCAAGGGGCACGCGCCATCGCATATCACCTCCCCCCCAAACAGTGCGGTTTCCGCACGTGGCCCGACTCGGAATAGCCGACCCCTGGTCGCTTAGGCCCGGTCGTTGGAGCAAGTGGCGGCGAGCGAAGCACAACCAGGGATTTGATCGGCCCGCACCGGTCACAGAGGTATCCGTGAATCTCAAAATTGGCGTGCAGAGGGTGGGCATAGAGATCGGCCGCGTGCGCCGCGAGCCGCTTGAGCCAAGCGAGCTTGTACCCGAATTTCGGGCCGGGCTGCGGGTTTCCATTCGGGGCGTAAAGGGAGGTGACGAGAACACCGTTCACAGCAGCCTCTATGTAGCGGCTTTGGGCGTCTGCGGGATCGCCGGGCAACGCGCCACACGTGAGGATAGGAGCCCAGCGTGCGAGTATCGCGACTCCGTTCCAGCTCTTCTGTCCACGCCAGACTGCCTCATATCCGGCGTCCCGGATTGCTTTCAGGGGAAATTCCGCATCCGTTGCTTTCAGCTCCTGCAGGGAGACGACATCGGGCTCCGTTTCCCGAAGCCACGCGAGTAGGTTTGGCAAGCGGCGATTGATGTTGTTGATATTGAAACTGGCAATTCTCATCTGGGGATCTCGTGCGCCCCTACCGCGCAGCATCCAACTTCAGGGCGATTGTTCGGTAGGGAAATTTCGGAACGTCAATGAATAGCGCAGCTGGTCCACGCCAGGAATGCTATGCTCCCACTCATTGCGTGCGGGGCCGCGGAGAAGATAGGCCGAACGCGGCGCGAGGAGGACCGACGCGCGTTGCCAACCCCTGCCGGCGTTCCTGCGAAAGCGAAATGTGCAGGGTGAAAGCAAGGAGATTCCGATCACATCCGCGAAGATGTTTCGATCCTTATGCCAGCCGATAGCCGCGCCGGGTCCGTATTCTGTTACGAGAAGGTGCTCGAGGTCTTGCTTTGCAAGTCCGGCCAAATCAGCGGCCTTCTCGCGGACGGGGAGAAGAAAGGCTGGAATTGGGGCAGCCCCACGCAGCTTTGCGTGATTGAAATCGTACTGCCAGCCGAACGAGACGACGCGCCGCTTGCCCGAGAAGCCGTGAAATGCGAATTCCTTAAAGGGCAGCCGCTTGATTTCGCCAACGAGCGTGTGCTCCTCCTCCCCATCCAGAACGTCCGGATGATACCGAAATCCTTCCGGCAACTCGAGTTGGCGCTCGAACAACCTCAGCTGGCTAGACATCGCGGAGGCGAACTTCATTTTTCCGAGGTGAGCGAAGAAACTTAACCCGAGCACCATTATCAGCTAATGGAACCCTGCGGCGCCGGTTCCAGTGATCGATAGCGTCCCGGCAAAGCCCGTATATAGATATGGAGCTAGCGCCGCATCTTTGCCCCGGGCGCAGCGGCACACCAGGAAGACGGCCTCACGTGGAGAAGCGTCGCTTCGATCGAACCGCCTGCCCCACGATCTGCTCGATCATCTGGAGCACATCTTGTGAGTTTGCCGCCTGCTGTCCACACACGAGGATCTCGGCCAGAACCTTTTCGACCTCACCGCGGGGGCGATGGCGAGCAACTCTTTCGTTTCACATGTGTACCGGTCTTGCTTGAAGTTGCGGTTCCGCTCACCGCGAGGTCCCCGAACCACGTCCACACCCATGCATGCGACACTTGATCGGCACAGCATACAAAGCGCGTCAGGCGCTGCAGCGGCGACCGAGCTCACCAATCGCTTGGGCTCCTCACTCTTTCACTTACTCTTTTTCTCGATGAAGTCTCTCCGTCGCATCCGGCATGGGAACGGCCCAAGACAGAGGATTGAGGGACCACCTTGACGCGCTCCTTGCGCTTATGGGCGAGCACCATGATCAATCGGCGGGGCGCGCGCCCGGGAAATCGAAACGTCAAACACAACGCAGCTGCATCCATGTGAGCGATATTGCTCAGAAATGCATGAAGCCGAAGATCAATATCGTGTCTGAGGGGCACCCCAATCGAGTAGGGAGCCAAGACAATGAACCCCATCACCGTCTTTCTGACCGTCGCCTGCCTCGCCGTGGGCGCGGGATTGGGCGCGACAGGGTACCTTTATTCGGGCGTCCCGTTTGTGATCGCCGCGGTCATCATCGCCGCCGCGCTGAAGATGGCCAACACCTGGCAAAAGTTCGTCATCCTTCGCGCGGGAAAACTGCTCGGCGTCAAAGGGCCGGGACTCTTCCTCATCATTCCGGTCATCGACCACGTCGTAGCGGTCATCGATGAGCGCATTCAGACGACGGCCTTTAGCGCCGAGGAGGCGCTGACGAAAGATACCGTCCCGGTGAACGTGGACGCGATCATCTTCTGGTTCGTCCACGACGCGCAAAAGGCCGCCTTGAACATCACGAACTACCGCGAAGCCATCGATCGGGTCTCCCAGACGTCGCTTCGCGAAATGATCGGGTCGTCGATGCTGTCGGCGCTTCTATCAGAACGCAGTGTCGCCGACGAGCTGTTGCGCGGCGAGATCGGTCGTAAGACCAACGATTGGGGAATCTCGGTGAAGTCCGTCGAGATCCGCGACGTAGCGATTCCGGTTGCCTTGCAGGACGCCATGTCCCGGCAAGCCCAGGCCGAGCGGGAAAAGCAGGCGCGGGTCATTCTCGGATCGGCCGAGGCCGCGATAGCGGGAAAGTTCGTTGAGGCCGCCATGACTTATGCTGATCATCCGGCGGCTCTGCAGTTACGCGCCATGAACATCATCTATGAGACGACGAAGGAGCGTGGCGCCACCATCCTGATCCCGACATCGATGGTCGACAGCATGAACCCCGTCGTGGCGCTGGCGTTGGCCGGGCAGGACGCCGCATCGCAAAAGGCGAACGGGCCTCTGCCGCCGACACCCAACACGCGGAAAGAGAGCGTCGCGGCCCCTCAAGCGGCCGAGACTTGAGACCCGATCATCGCCACTTGATTAGTGCATCCCCATGCCCGCGACGGCTAATACGGCGCGCAGGAAGAGAGTCGGCAAACCCGTGACGATCAGCTGACAACCCCCATGACAACCCACGCATCAATAGCCGCGACGAGCGCCTTCAGAGGGCCCTATGCGCAGACGGCGCTCGTTTTCCAGGGCGGCGGTGCGCTCGGCGCCTACCAGGCCGGTGTCTATCAAGCGCTAGCGGAGGCGGGATGCGCACCCGATTGGCTCTCCGGCATCTCGATCGGGGCAATCAACGCGGCGATTATCGCGGGGAACGAGCCGGATATGCGGCTGCCTCGTCTACGCCAGTTCTGGAAGCAGTCGACATCATCATTTCGCTGGCCGGCGCTCGACTTTGGCGACGACATGCGGCGCTTGTTCAACTAGACGAGCGCCATCTCCTCTTTGCTTTCGGGCCAGCCTGCCCGCCGTTGAGGCCGGTGGTATGACGCACGCGGGCTTACTGTCTGAATATCCCGGCTGGGCCGGAAAATTGGACCAGCTGGAATTTTTGGAACCCTGGCGCATCCCGGGCTGCTGCGCATTCCGCTCCGGGCTGCCCTCCCGGCGGACTGTTTGAAAACAGACGGTGCCGGTTCCCCGTGAAAAATATCTCAATTGTGAGCAATTTTGCACATACGGCCAGCGCCAGATCGCATTCAATCAATCCAGCCTTGACGCACCAGCCGTCGGGCCAGATCCCGGGCTGCCTCAGCCTGCAGGCCCGGGGTCCCCATGCGCAGTTTTCCGAGGGCGGTCACCGATTCTTGAGGACCGGATAGCTGCGCTTGAGAAGCCAGCCGCGCTCGGCCATTCGCTCGCCGGTTAGGGGCGGTCTCGACGGTGTGCCCACACTGGTCGTCACCATGAAACCGGGTGTCCAATGACCGGCGATAAGTTGCGAGCGCGCCGCCCAGATCTGCGGATGCGCCGTCGGGACCACCTGGCGCCCTATCCAAGTCCGACCAATTCGCGCAGTCGGCTCTGATGGTTCAGAAGACTTAGCCGCTGCGCTATGTCCAAAATACGTTGTCTCGGTCGAATATGAGGTCAAGGCTTTGGCGATTGAACATGCGCGTGCGCGTACCGTACCAAAGCCGTGGGGTATCGTAGATCTACGTCCGTGGAGCAACGCACGCCCTGACGGCAGTGTGATCGGCGAAATTCGGTACGAGCGACCTGGTAGCGAGGCTGCAGATACTTCGCTATTGCTCAAGTTGCTGTTCACGAGCCAGCCGCTCTCTATTCAGGTTCACCCCGACGATGCGTATGCGCAATCGATCGGACTCCAGAACGGCAAGACCGAAGCCTGGTACGTCCTGAGCGCTACTCCTGAAGCCAAGGTCGCCTTGGGCCTGAAACGGCGTCTGACTCCGCAGCAACTGCGCCAGGCCGGCGAGGACGGATCGATCACGAATCTTGTTGTGTGGCAGGCGGTCTCGCAGGGCGACAGCATTTTCGTCCCTGCCGGGACCATCCACGCAATCGGCGCGGGACTTGTCATCGCAGAGATTCAACAACGCAGCGATGCAACATTCCGCCTATTCGATCATGGCCGACAGCGCGAACTCCATATCGAGAACGCAATTGCGGTGGCGGACGCCGGACCTGCCGGATTTCGGGTCATACCAACCCGGCTTACCGACACGCGGACGCTTCTGATCTCAAACGCGCACTTCATGTTCGAACGAATTGATCTGGCGCCAAACTCCGAGTGGTGTCTGGAAGCGAAACAAGAGACTTGGCTTCTTATTGTCGATGGTAGCGCTCGCACCGGATCATCCGACGTTGCCAAAGGCGACGCCGTTTTCGCACAATCGGATCGCATCAACATCCACGTCGGCGCAATCGGCATGGTAGGCCTCGTGGCCTACACGGGGGGCCTCGTATCGGACCTGCTGCAGCACTCCGGACTGCCGGCGGAAATGGCTGCGCGGCCGTTACAGGAGGCGCACGGGCCAACTTCCTTCACCGGAGCAACGGCGTCCCAACGGACGGATGCATGGAGACTATTCAATGAGTCAGTTCCAGCGCGTTGCATTCATTGGCAATCACCTTCCGCGTCGTTGCGGAATCGCTACCTTTACCCATGATCTTCATCGGGCGATCTCGATGACGCGCCCGGATCTGGAAACCTGCGTCGTTGCCATGACGAACCCCGGTTGTAGCTATGATTATCCGCCGGCGGTACGCTTTCAGATTCGCGAAGAGGTGATCGACGAATATGCTCAGGGTGCCGAACTTTTGAACAATGCAGGTTTCGACGTTGTCTCCCTTCAACACGAATACGGAATTTTCGGCGGGCAGGCCGGCGCCAATATCGTTGATCTCCTATCGCGCCTCGAGATGCCTGTTGTCACGACGCTTCATACGGTGCTCGCCAAGCCGACACCGATCCAGCACGACGTAACGCGTCGGATCATAGATGCCTCGGCGAAAATCGTCATCATGTCAGAAACGGCTCGCGAACTTCTCCGCTCCGTTCACGACCTGCCGGCACACAAGATTGACGTCATCCCGCACGGAATACCAGATTTTCCATTTCTTGAGCCGCATCATGCCAAAGTGGAGTTTGGCTTCGAAGAAAAGAAAATAATTCTGACGTTTGGCTTGCTGTCGCCCAATAAAGGCATCGAGATAATGCTCGATGCCATGCCAAGCATTGTTAAATCATGCCCCAACGCCGTCTACGTCATTCTCGGCGCTACCCATCCGAACCTTGTGCGAGACCAGGGCGAGGCTTATCGCGATAGCTTAATTGCAAGAGTGCGGGAGCTGGGTATTGGGGATTGCGTCGTCTTCTTCAACCAGTTCGTAGATCAGGCCACGCTGTTAAACTTCATTTCGATGTGCGACGTCTACGTGACGCCCTATCTCAACGAAGCCCAAATGACATCGGGTACACTCGCCTACAGCTTTGGCTTGGGAAAGGCAGTCGTCTCAACGCCTTATTGGCACGCCAAGGAACTGCTAAGTGACGGGCGCGGCATTCTGGTTCCTTTTGGCGATGCCAAAGCCCTGAGCACCGAAATCTCCGGCCTTCTGACAAACGACGTACGTCGTCAGGCCATGCGCAAGCGCGCATACGCGGCGAGCCGATCGATGACTTGGGTGCAAACAGCCAAGCGTTATCTTACGGTTTTCGAAATCGCTCGCGAAAATGTCCGCCGCGGAATTGCACCTTCGATCGATGCGATCGTTTCCGGGAGCAAAGGCCCTATCATACCGGAAATGCGGGTGGGGCATTTCCTCTCGCTCTGCGATAGTACGGGCGTGATCCAGCATTCCGTCCATTCAGTGCCAGATCGCTCTCATGGCTACTGTGTCGACGACAACGCGCGCGCCCTTCTGTTTTCTTGTACGCTTTCGAAATTTGGCGAAATGCAGCTATCAGAAACGACCACCGCGCGCTTTGCAGCGTTCATCCAGCACTCCTGGAATCCAGGCACGCGTCGATTCCGAAATTTCATGAGCTACGACCGACGATGGTTGGAAGAGGCGGGCTCGGAAGATAGTCACGGCAGAACGCTTTGGGCATTGGCTGAATGCGCGTGCGAGGACGCTGATCCGTCGCGCCGGAGATGGGCTGCGGCGCTCTTCAAGACTGCGCTTCCGGCCGTCGAAACATTCTCGTCTCCGCGGGCCTGGGCCTTCTCGCTCCTCGCGTTAGACGCTTATTGCGCGCTGGTCGGTGGAGATCTCTTCGCAAACAGCTTACGCAGAATATTAGCCGACAGGTTGATGTCCCTATTTTCCGCGACGGAAACGAACGATTGGATCTGGTTTGAAGATATGCTCGCCTATGACAATGCGCGCCTTCCCCAGGCGCTGATTCAAACGGGCTTGACGACCCGGACGCGACCATATGTCGAAGTCGGCCTCCGCTCGCTTCGTTGGCTCATGTCGCTTCAAACGGCTTCATCGGGATGCTTCAGGCCGATTGGGACCAAAAGTTTCGGCCGGGTCCACCAGAAACCCGAAGCATTTGATCAACAGCCAATCGAGGCGTCAGCAACGATTTCTGCGAGCCTTGCTGCGGGACGTGCGGAGGACGGCGCAGAGTGGCCGGCAGCGGCCATGCGCGCGTTCGCTTGGTTCCTGGGCGAAAATGACCTGCAGACCCTCCTGATTGATCCCGATACAGGCCGCTGTTCGGATGGGCTTCATCCGGATCGACCCAATGAGAACAAAGGTGCAGAATCATCGTTATCCTATCTTCTCGGTCTTGCGGAGATTCGTCGATTCAAGCGCACTACTGCGATAGACTGGATGAAACCCCCGTCCAAATTGGATTCCAGCGCCGTTCGCACAATCGCATCTTGAACAACCCCAGGTGTCTCTTGTCGCAATCCCGATTCATGAACCGCCAGAGCTTATATCTGCGCCCGGATCCGGCCCGAGTCGTCGTCAGACCTTTCAAACCGGCGACTGAACCCAGAGACCTCAACGCAACCGATAAAATCCGCGCCAACCATATTGTCGGCAAAGTTCTTCGTCTTGATGCCGAAGCTGCCGCGCATCTACTGAGTGACGTGCTCGAAAATTTTGAAGGCCGTCACAGAAATCTGCTCAATATCTTCGAGACGCGCGCCGAAGAGATGGAAGAGGCGTTCTCACCGCATGCTGAATTGAATAAGACGCAACGCCGATTGATCGGGGCGTATTTTCTCAACGAGTACTCCTTCGAGGCGTCCGCCTTGTTCAATCCGAGCATTGTCCGACACCCAGACCAGTCCGGCTCGACGGAGAATAGCTGCCGATTCATCTTGAGCCTTCGCGCTGTCGGAGAGGGGCATATTTCATCGCTGACGTTCCGGTCCGGCACCATATCTTCTGACGGAAGCGTAGCGGTGGATCCGACGGCCCGTCTCGCGTCGGTCCCAAAAGTGAAAAGCCGGATGCCGACGCCAAATGGCGACGTGGTCGAAGTGCTTTTTCAGCAAGACGAAGAGCTTAGCGAGCGAGTGATCTTTCCCATCACGGAGGCCCAATCTAATGGCATCGAAGACGCTCGTTTCGTCGAATTCAAAGACGGTGAAAAAACAGTGTTCTGCGCGACCTACACCGCCTACAGCGGAAGGGCGATTCGCTCTGAGTTGCTCGAAACGACGGATTTTCGATTCTTTCGGATGATACCGCTCGGCGGATCGGCATCGCGTAACAAGGGTATGGCTTTGTTCCCGCGAAAAATTGATGGCCGCTATGCGATGATCGGTCGGCAGGACAACGAAAACCTCTATTTGATCTACTCAGACGACCTTTACACCTGGGACGGCGGTCAATCGATCCTTCAGCCCGAGTATCCTTGGGAGTTTGTTCAGATTGGCAATTGTGGCTCACCGATTGAACTGGACGACTGCTGGCTGCTCCTGACGCACGGAGTGGGTCCGGTAAGAAAGTATTCAATCGGTGCCGTTCTACTGGATAAAAATGATCCCTCAAAAGTTCTCGGGCGATCGCGCGAACCTCTTGTGCGTCCCGACCCAACCGAACGCGAAGGCTATGTGCCCAATGTTGTCTATACCTGCGGCGCAATGCGTCACGGCGACCAAATCATCCTGCCCTACGCGATATCTGACACCTTCTCCAATTTCGCTATAATAGAGATTGCGGCGCTGAAGCAGGCGGTCGCGGGCTGACGGCTGCGCTATGACGGTCTTTGGCGACGCCCGCCGGGTTCCTACAGACACTGGAGGAGGCCAAGCACCTAACTTTTCTGGCCGATCGGATGCTGGCGGGCCACGAGAAGCATGGCCGTTACGGCCCTTATTTGCATTGGATTTTGCCAGACAGCGGGCCCAAGTCCACATAGGATCAGTTTGCAGAGGTACGCCCATGGAGGAGTCAATGCCTTTGACGCGTAGCAATGAGAAAATCCTGATTACGATGTTGGGGTAAAGTTTCTAATGCGCGACGGGAAGACGGAAGTAGCTTGCCGAGCCGCGCGCGAGTTGCTGCGCTATAGGTTCGGCAGCAGTGACAGTGGTGGCGATGGAGAGACATTCAAGCTCCACCGAGAGGCGATCGAGAAAGCTGCAAGCGACAAATATGACGCCGGGATGGTCGAACCCCACACCGATGCGACCGTTGTTGTCGGAGAGATAGATATGGCGTCCCCGCTCAGTCGAAAGATGTAAGCCGCGGGCCACGCACGGCAACAATTGATGAAAAACGCCTAACGCGTGATCGACCGCAACTGCTTTCGCCGCAGCAATCGGCGCAGCGGGCCAGCAGGAGATATCGCGCCACTTTGATCTTGCTCAAGCTGCGGGGCGTGTCGGCCGCCCCGAACGGGGGTTGCTGTCATTCCGTGGCATAAGGCGAAATTCCCGGCGTCGTGGCGAACGGCGAGGCAGACCTTGCCGGCCGTATCACCCACATGAACAAGGCCCTGTTGGCATGACCGCGCTGTGGTGGCAGACGGGCGTGATCTACCAGATCTACCCGCGCTCCTTTCAGGATACGAACGGCGACGGCATAGGCGACCTCAAGGGAATCGAGCGGCGACTCGACTATCTGGTCAGCCTCGGTATCGACGCCATCTGGATCTCGCCCATCTACCCCTCGCCGATGGCTGATTTCGGCTATGACGTCGCCGATTATTGCGGCATCGATTCTCGCTTCGGCGCGCTCGACGATTTCGACGAGTTGCTTGCGCAAGCCCATGCGCACGGGCTTAAGGTCTTGCTCGACTTCGTACCCAACCACACGTCCGACCGCCACCCCTGGTTCGTCGAGAGCCGTTCCTCGCGCGCCAATCCGAAACGGGACTGGTACATCTGGCGCGATCCCGCCCCCGATGGCGGGCCGCCCAACAACTGGATCAGCGATTTCGGCGGCTCGGCTTGGGAGTGGGACGAGGCCACCGGTCAATATTACTACCACGCCTTCCTAAAGGAGCAGGCGGACCTCAACTGGCGGAATCCGGCCGTGCAGGCGGCGATGTACGACGTGATGCGCTTCTGGTTCGACCGCGGCGTGGACGGCTTCCGCATCGACGTGCTGTGGCACATGGTCAAGGCAGCAGACTTCTTGGACAATCCGCCCAACCCCACCTATCAGCCAGCAATGGGCGATATGTTCCGGATGCTCCAGCTCCATTCAGCAGACCAGCCCGAGGTGCACGGGATCGCCGCCGACATGCGTGCCATCGCCGACAATTATGGCGCCAAGGGACGGGGCGAACGCCTGCTTATCGGCGAGATCTACCTGCCGCTCGATCGGCTGCTGCGCTATTACGGCCGGGAACGGGCAGAGGTGCACCTTCCCTTCAACTTCCAACTCGTCGATGCGTCGTGGGAGGCGCGCTCGCTCGCAACGCTGATCGCCAACTATGAGGCAGCGCTTCCGCCGGGCGGTTGGCCGAATTGGGTGCTCGGCAACCATGACCGGCCAC
>WNFR01006426.1_pt1 | contig 12015 bp, 7 predicted proteins | sample 5400221 | NCBI WGS metagenome assembly WNFR01 (sample SAMN13153357, study PRJNA577476) | soil metagenome | isolation source: 40 cm soil under Madrone tree | place: USA:California | collected 2016-06-14 | reverse complement strand
GACCTCGTAAGGCCCTATCGGGTGGGCATGAGCTGCGGTTTTTGCCATGTCGGGCCCAATCCAATCCGTCCACCGGCGGATCCCGAGCACCCGAAATGGGAAAACTTGAGCGCCAACGTCGGCGCGCAATACTTCCGGGCCGGGCGGATTTTCATGTGGGAGGCCGATTCCACCAACTTCACCTTCCAGATCTTCCAAGCGTCACGACCGGGCTCGCTCGACACATCGTTTATCGCGACCGACAACATCAACAATCCGCGGACGATGAACGCTATCTACAGCTTACTGCCGCGGCTCGAGCAGGCGACGCGCGTGGGCAAGGAAACGCTGGCCGGCGGGTCGTTGAACAACAGACAGCTCAATGATTTCGTCCCGTCCGGCCCGCTGACGCAGCTCTTCGACAAGGCCACGAGCACCGTGCATACGCCACGGGTGCTCAAGGACGGCGCCGACTCGGTCGGCCCGCTGGGCGCGCTGAACCGTGTTTATCTGAGCATCGGCCTGTTCAGCGAGGAATGGCTGTTGCATTTCAATGCGCTGGTCGGCGGCAAACGCACCACGCCGATCGAGGTTGCCGTGGCGCAGAAGAACTCGCCGTACTGGCAGGCGACCGAGCAGCAGACCTTCAACGTCGCGCTGTTCCTGGCCAAGGCCAGTGCACCGCATAAGCTCAAGAACGCTCCCGGGGGCGACAAATTCCTGAGCCGCGATAAGGCGCAGCTCGAGCGCGGCAAGATCGTGTTCGCCGACACGTGCGCACGCTGCCACTCGAGCAAGCTGCCGAGCTCGCTCGTCGGGTTGTCGCCCGATGGCTGCGCGGGTCCGGAATACCTTGCGTGCTTCGAAAAGTACTGGAAGTGGACGAAGACCGGCGAATTCAGGAAGCAGATGCGGGAGATCGTGGAGGCCGATGACTTCCTGCAGGGCAACTACCTGTCGAGCGAGGTGCGGATTCCCGTCACGCTGCTGCAGACCAATGCCTGCAGTCCGCTCGCCAGCAATGCACTGCGCGGCAATATCTGGGACAACTTCTCGTCGGAGTCCTACAAGAGCCTTCCGTCGGTCGGGACGATCACGGTTCACCACCCGATCACGGGTGAGCCGTATCGATATACGATGCTCGGGGGCGGGCGGGGCTATACGCGTCCGCCGTCGCTTATCAGCGTATGGTCGACCGCGCCGTTTCTGCTCAACAACAGCGTCGGAAGGTTCGAACCCGACCCGTCGGTCGAGGCCCGCCTGCGATCGTTCGACGACTCGATCGAAAAATTGCTTTGGCCCGAGAAGCGCGACGAGGACCCGGTCCTGGGCGACCAAGTGCCGGGGATCATCGATCGCACAAGCGACTTGGCCGGCCAAGGCAGGCCGAGTTATTTGCGGGTGGCGCGCGAAAACCTGCCGGAAGCCTTGCAAAGCATCGCCGGACCGGCCGAGCGGCACCTGCCATGGTTGTTCGGCAACGGCGGCATCGAGATCGGTCCGATACCCGCCGGAACTCCGGTGAACCTGCTCGCCAACCTGAATCCGCTGTCGGAAAGCGCGGATCCCTCAGAGCGGCTCGCGCACGACAAGCGGCTGCTGGAGTTTGTCATCCAGGCCAGGCGCGACCTTCAAGCGCTGCCGCGAGCCGCAAGCGACGTCGAAGCGAAAAAGGCGCTCGCGAACCTGATAGAGCCGTTGCTCAAGCTCAGCAAATGTCCCGACTTCGTCGTCAGTCGGGGTCATTACTTCGGCACCGGCTATGTCAAGGACGGTGAACCCGGATTGAGCGACGCGGATAAGCGGTCGCTGATCGAATATTTGAAGACATTCTGAACGCAGGATCACTCGCAATCTTTACCTTGCCATTCAAATCTTCGGCACAAGCGGTGCACAGCGGCTCTTCGAGAAGTGTCTCTGCGGCGCCGTGATCGAGCGAAGGCGTGTCGAACTCCCGCAACTTGCATCACTTGCCGGCAACGCCCCAGAGTCTCTTCAGTTGAGCAAGCGACCCGTTGAACTTGTTGCGGTCGCAAAGGCCGATGCCATCGACGCGATGCGGTTCGGAGCCATGGACCCCGTCGGTATACTGCCAGAACGTCCAGGTCCTGAAGGTCGGCGGGATATTGAGAGGCTTGGGACCGTTGTATTGAGCGAGCCAAAGAAAGCACTTGGAGAGCCGTGCATCGGGCGTAAACACGCCTCCAAGCTGCTCCTTGATGAGATGACCGGAATACAGGCCTGGCCAGCGTCCCGTCGCTTCGGCAACGTGCTCTACGAACTCGCGTGCCTGATCGACCGACATTGTCGGGCCGGTCAGATTAGGTTCGTAGTCGAGCACCAGAAGGGTCGCGCCGTCCGGCTGGATCGTCTCGAGAAAAAACGCGGCCTGGTCCGATCCATCCCCGCCCACGCCGAAGTGATACGCGCCCCATAGCAGTCCGGCTTTTGAGGCGGCTTTTTGCCGTGTGGCATAGGTCTTGTCGACGTAGGTCAATCCCTGGGTGGCCTTGTGGATGACGGCGACAATTCCGTCCGCCTTCATTTTCACGAAGTCGACCTTTTCATTGTGATGGGAAAGGTCGACTACCACGTTGATGGGCTTGGCCGCGACGGCGGATCTTTTTCGCGTCTTGGTCATCGCTCTCGTCAGCCGATTTGCTTTCGTAGATTCAGATGATCGAGCTCATGGTGTCCAGTTGATCACTTTCATCGCCGCAAGAATCGCATCGTGGTTGGCCGAGCCGCTTCACGGGCAATCCCCATTGCGCACCGTTTCAGGACCGGCCGCAACACCGACCTTGAGCCGATCTAGGGACGGCCAGGCGGCCAAGGAAGGGCCGCAACACGCGAGTCGGCTCCAACCAGCCGTTGAATATTCGCTTTTTTGCCCGGAAAATGTAGGCTACCATAGTAGGCATACCGCTCGGTGCCATTGCGCGCGTGATTCCCGGCTCGCAGCCAAGGCTCCTGGAGCTCGTTGACGTGCCAAGCTGCCGCTTGATATGAAAGAAGCGTAGTGTACAGACCGCCTCGCATGGGCTCGCGCCGACTTTATGTCTTCGGCATTTCGCGGCTCCATCTGTGGCCGGCGTGCATTCACGAAGGACGGCCATGACAGAATTCAAATACCCCGCGTTCTTGAGCTACTCCAGCGCCGACAATCAGTCGTGGGGTGGCTGGTTGAACGACTTTCACAAAGTTTTTTCGGCAGGGCTCGCTGGCGAGCTCAAGATCCACGGCGCGGAACAAGCAGTTCCCTTTTACGATATCGACCAACTGCAGGGAACGACGGGCAGCGTCGAGGCCATCCTCAAGGAGCGCGTTGAATCCAGTTTCGCTCTGTTCATATTTCTCGGCCGCGGCTACGTCAAATCGGAGTGGTGCTGCAAGGAGCTCGAGTTTTTTTCGAATCTGCACAACGGTGCGCGCGACACACTCTTGCAACGGGTGTGGATATTCGAAATAGACCGCCTCGATGGCGACCTCAAGTCCCAGTACCAGAAACGATTGAGCCAGGCCGGAGCGGAAGGGCTCGTTTCTCAGCGTCGACAGAATTTTCTTGACCCGAACACCAACAGGCGGCCGGTCTTGATTCTTGAGACTTCGGGAACAAATCAACGCGAATACCAAGACAAGATCGAACCGATCGTCAAGGAGCTCGCGAAAAGAATCGACGATAACTCGCCGCCGCGGCCTGCTGAATGCGGGCAAGATCAACGAGACGTCTTGATCGGTCTGCCAACTTCCGATTTGATCGACTCGTGCATCAGGCTCGAGGAGCTGTTGAAGGCAGACAACAAGACCGTCGACACCATCACGCTCGACGATCTTTACGGACTCTCCGATAAGCTTAATGCCAAAGTCGCAAGCTTTCGGCATATCGTCATACCAGTCTCGGGAGCGAAGGTGCTCATGCCGCGGCTCGAGGGTGGACACCTCGCGCCGCAGCTCGACGCGCTGCTCGCGTCGGACCTGAACCGTGCGATCTTCTGGCGCCCTTCCGATGGAAAAATACTCGACGATGCCGAGAAAGAATCGGATCCCAGGCAGCTCGCCGTGTGCAACGATCTCTTGCGACGCGCCGGCAACCCGGCCCCGGCCGAGGAGATTGTCGAAAGAGTGACGCAACGCGCGGTTCGCTCAATGGGCCCCGGGGCGGAAGTTGTCATTCTGGTCGAGGATCGAGGCGACGGCGATGCGACCGGCGACCATGTGGTGCGGGAGCTCTCCCAAAACTGGGCGAAGCTTTCTCCGGAGATCCTTCGCAATGTCGAATTTTCCCCCCGATCTCTCAATCTGGTCACGCTCAGCAAGAGCCCAAGGCCGGTTTCGGGCGATGCCGTTATCGTCTTTCCGGACCCCGACGAAGACATGATGCAGAGCAAGTGCAGTCTCATCGCGCGCAACATGCAAAGCTGGAGAAGCGCGCGCATTGTCGTGAGCCCCGGCCTGATCGTCGACACCGATGATCAGGGCGTACAATTTGTGGTGAAGCCGCTGTGGCCGAAGGCAAGATTCAGTCAAACGCCGTATGGTGAGCCGCCGAAGCCCAAAGGGTTTGCCGATGATTCGAAGGGAAGCCTCAAGCGCTTTTTCGATTCGATCGCCGAACTGAAAGCGGCGGCCGCGCGTCCGTAGCCGTGACGTAACGAAGACGGGATCCAACGCCAGCTCTCTGGTAGATGCCTGCGTTCCCTAACCCTTTTCCAGGCCTCCGGCCGTTCGAAGCGGCCGACCGGGATCGCTTTTTCGGCCGCGACCTGCAAGTCCAGGAGCTAGGGACGCGACTGGCCGAGAACCGGGTGATCACCATCATCGGCGGATCCGGTTGCGGTAAATCCTCGCTGGTGCGTGCGGGACTCCTGCCGGCGTTGACGGGGCTGGGTCTTTCCTCGGCGGGACGGATCTGGCAACCGGTGGTCTTCATCCCCGGCCGATTCGCGGACCGAGCCGAACGTCGCTCGCCCCTCTACAGCCTGGCACGCGCCTTCGACAGCGTCTTGATCGACGAGTCCGACCGGGATGCCCGGGTCGAGCGCATCGTCAATAACTTCGACACCGTAGGCGGTTTCGGCCGGCTCGTGGACGCCTTTTCCGGGCAGCGGAAGGTTCGGCCTGGTCAGGAAGCGTTGCGGGACAAGGCCAACTACTTGTTCGTGATCGACCAGTTCGAGGAGCTTTTCTCGGAAGAGCTGCGCACGGAACCGGAACCTGTATCGCTTATTTCACGAATCTTGGAAAACTGGCGCAATCCGCATCCGCGCGCCTACATCGTATTGACGATGCGCAGCGAGCATCTGGAAAACTGCACCGCCTATGGCGATTTTCCCGAAGTAATCAACGCCACCTCTTACCTCGTTCGCAGACTTCGGGATTCGGAGCTGCAAGACTCGATCGTGCGTCCGATCGAACAGCTTTGCATAGAGCTGGCCGCCGCCGACGCGGGCGAGACCGAGCCATGATCAAGGCGCCCTCCGAGTTGCCACAGGTGGATGCGGAAGTCATCCGCGATCTCCTGCGTGCCGTCAATGCACTCGCGCATGACCCGGATCACCTGCCGTTGTTTCAGCATTGTCTGTATTGGCTTTGGCTCGCCGCCGCGGACCGGGATGGGCGGGGAGAGCCCGAAGTTCCATCCCGTTTGAGCGAGGACAATCTCGCACGGGCCGTTGGACCGAACAACAACGAACGCGGCAAGGACCGACTTCAATTCCTGCTCACCGATTGCCTCGATTATCGGGCCGGCATGGTCTTCGACGGATTGTCCCCGGAGAACCAGGATCACGCGCGCAGGCTCTTCAGCGCCCTCGCCATCAAGGACCCGCAGCAACGATACAAACGGACTCCGCTTCGCTTGTCACGTTTGGGCGAGATCGGACTCGATCGCCGGGATTACGAAACCGTGAGGGACGCGATCAATCAGGCGCACCCTTATCTTCGCGAGACCGCGAACGATGAGGTCGACATCTACCACGAGGCGCTTATCCGCAAATGGCGAAAATTTCGTGGCTGGGTCGATGAAGAATATGATCGGGCGGACCTCTATCGAAAAGTCGCCATCCGGCTGGCCAAGTGGCGTCAGGAGCCCAACGATCCAGAAAACTGGTTGTTCGAAAAATTCGCCATTGCGGCGAAGGACGCGCGCCTGCACGAAGACCTGCCGCCGCTCGAGCTCGAGCGGCTTTACGCGTGGGAGGACGATCCGCTCGGCATCAAGTCGACCCCTGAAAAACTCCCGGATGAGCACGTTGCCATGCGCCGGTTCATCCGCGACAGCGTCGAGTTCCACAAGAACGTCCGCGAAGCCGACGCGATACGGGAACGACAACTTAAGTTCCGACGACGTGGAATGATCGTAGCGGCAGTCGTCACGCTCCTGCTCGGGTTTGCGTATTACCTGAGCTTCCTCCTTGGGGAACGGGAACTGCGCGCCTTGTACGCGTCGCACATCGCCGAGATCACCGCCCACGGCATCGATCCCACGGACGATTCCGTCCGCCGCCTGGCCCAGTTGTGGCAGGGCTTGGTTGCCAAAGAACTATTCGATCAGCCTGCGGGGCGGATCGCGACGGCGCTTGCTCCATTCGAAATCATCATCGACCCGCTAGGACGCCGCAGGGATCGTCTCGCAGGGACCCGCGCTTTTGGCGAGGCGACCCTGAGCGAGACGCTTCGCGAAGTTCTGGCGGCGCCAGTCCCGCAGGCCCCACCCGCGCCGGAGACTTCGTCCAGCAGGTCCATGACGCCCACAAGAATCCCGACTACGGCGACCCAGCCGACCATCGGCAAGGGGCCGGTATTGAAGGAATCGGCCGATGGCGCAGAGTGCGTAGATCGTGCCGACCCGTCAAAAAGCCTTCTGTCGATCAAAGACAACGTGATAAAGACCGCCGACGGGACGCCGGTGTTGAGCTTTCCGCCCAATTTCAAGATCAAGCTGGACCCCCGCTGCGAGGTTATCGTCGCGGCCTCTCGTCAATCCAATGATCCTCGTCAATCCAAAGATCTCTGGTCATGGTCGCTCCAGCTGAACTTCATTACCTGGCGAGGTTTCCGTCGCGGGTGGACCAGCGGAAAACCCGATGTCAACCGGAACATCCCGAACGCCGTGAAAGGCGAGCAGCTAACGATTAAAGAAGTCCGAATCGAAGACGACACAAAAGTCGTTATTAGCGTTGAGGCGGGGAACAAGAGCGAAGAAATCCGGGTTGCGTCGCTGCGCTCCGAGCCTTGGCCAAAATGGGGCTCGTCCGGGATCGGCAATGCCGTCGATGCCGCCAGCCGGGAGGATGCGGATAAGTTTTGCAAGGGTTTGTCGGACAAGCCCGCTGTGACGCATTATTTCCGCGCACCTGCTCTATGCGTTGCAGTTTTCGACGACGGCGGGCCGCCCGGCGCCTCACCCGGCAACCAGGTGTCCGATGGTGCGCCCGACACGAGGACGCCTGGCGGGCGCCGCCAGACGATTCAGCTGTTCCCCGCTTTCCAGTCCGGATCCTCGCAGATCGCAGTGGGAAAACTTTCGTTTACCGGGCCCCGGATCGATAAGATCCGTCTTGGCATCGATGGCCGGAAAGAGGGTTGGATCGAGCTCCACACGCGGAACAGGGATACGCCCGCCAGCGATCCCGGGAATATCTACATTGCGCCGGCGCGTCTTTCCGCCTTGGGAAGGGAGGCTTGTGAGGTCATCAGTGGCGCGCCGGACGATGACCGCAAGGGTCTCGAAGAAGCTGTGCAGAAAATGGACAACCCGAACGGCATTTGGAATTTCGAATACGATTCTTTGCGTAAAACCAATATCGGAGTTGAGAAAATCGTCGACAAGCTCTCGGACAGAAAAGAGGGAGCCTGCCCCTAGCAAGGAGCGATCATCATGAAGCGCCCCAGAACACGATCACGGAGCAAGCGAGGCTGGAAGCCTATCCTTCTGGCGCGGGGTCTCATCACGGCGCTGGCGGGCCTGATGTTTGGCGCGGGAAGCGTGACCGCCCACCAGCGTCCTCCCGAAGTTTCGACGCCCATCGACCGGGTCGCGCGGATTCGGGACGCTCTGCTCGAAAACGACCGTCACCAGCGTGGCAGCGATCCGCCCATGAACCTGAACCGCCTTGCCCAGTGGCGCAACTGGAACAACTGGAACAATTGGAACAACTGGAACAATTGGAAAAACGTCTGAGTTAGGACGGAAGGAAGCAGGGACAAAAATGTTGTCGCCTCCTCCAAGAGGCAGCGCGCGGAACTGGCGCGGACGCCTCCAGTTGCTGGTCGTACAACCGACGCCGTTTTGCAACCTCGATTGCTCGTACTGCTACCTTCCCGATCGCGACAACAAGAAAGTGATGGCGTCCGTTACGCTTGAGACGCTGGCGCGTAAGGTGTTCGCCGCGGATCTCCCTGCCCGGCACCTTTCGGTCGTCTGGCACGCCGGCGAGCCGCTGGTGGTCTCGACGACGTGGTATGAGCAGGCGTTTGCCACCATCGCCCGCCACTGTCCGCTGGAAATCGACGTCACCCATCATTTTCAGACCAATGGCGTCCTGATCGACGATCGATGGTGCGACTTCATTCAGGCCCATCCGGTTCGCATCGGGGTCAGCATCGACGGCCCCGGATGGCTCCACGATCGCCATCGGAGAACCCGCAACGGCGGCGGCACGCATGCCCGGGTGATGAAAGGAATCGACCGTCTCAAGGCGCACTCGATTCCCTTTCATGTGATCTGCGTACTGACGCGCGAATCGCTCGAGCATCCGGACGCCATAGTCGATTTTTTTTCGGATCTGGGCTGTTCCGAGCTCTGTTTCAATATCGAGGAGGTCGAGGCGGACCACCACACGTCGTCGCTCCAGGGTTTGGGGATCGAGCCGGCGTTTCGGTCGTTCTTCGATCGCGCGATCGACCGGTCATGCAACACGTCAGCCGCAATGCGGGTGCGCGAGATCGACGGAGTGCTCGGTGCCATGCGCGATCCTTCGTTCGGGAACGCGCGTGGCAATTCGCAGAACGAGCCCGGACGAATCCTGAGCGTCGCCTGGGACGTATCGTTCAATACCTATTCGCCTGAACTGCTGGGACAGCGTCATCCGCAATGGGGCACGCTCTCGCTTGGCAATGTTCTCCACGATGATCTCGTACCGGCAGCCGATCATCTGCTATTCGAGCGAATCGATTGCGAAATTCGCGAAGGCATCGAACGCTGTCGCGCGGAGTGCAAGTACTTCGACTTCTGTGGTGGCGGCGCGCCCGCCAACAAGCTCGGCGAACGAGGTCACTTCGCGTGTACCGAAACGATGTACTGTCGTCTTACACAGAAGGCAGTAACCGACTGTGTGCTGTCAGCGCTCGAACGCGACTTGGCCGTGGTTGACCCTTCGCAACGGTTGCTCGCCGCACGCTAGACCCTCCCGTTCTCCGGACCTGCGTCCTGCTGCATCAATTTCCACGCGACCTACCCATACAGTGCCATGCGGCGCGGGATCCGGACCCGGCGTCTAGCGAAGCATCATCATTCCGCGCCCGTCTCCGGCGCTGCGCGCCGACGTTCGAGATGGAAGCGAACGAGCGCGGCAAGGCGATAGAGCGCATGCACGAACTTGCCGTACGGCAACGTGACGAACAGCGCCATGATGATGCCGAGATGGATTCCCAGGAGCACGCCCATTGCGGAAGACTCGCGCAGCGCGAGCAGCAGCAGGCCGGACACGCTCGACAACAAGAGCAGCGCCAGAAATCCCACGTCCATCCCGGTCTGCTTGGCGCCCGCCAACGCCGGATCCCGGATCGCTTTGAGCCATAGCAATCCCGCCGGGCCGATCAACAATCCGATGCCGCCGGCGGTGCCGAGCAGAACCGGGAGGCTCGAGAACGCGTAGGGTGCTTTCCAGCCGAAACCGTAGTGGTAGATCGTAGCCACGCAGGTGGCCGCGAAGCACAGCATGAAGCCGTAAAAAGTCAGGTGATGGAACCATCGTCTCGCGTGCGAGGGCGTCTCATCCGGATACGTGCAGCCTTCGCCTCCGCCGACGAGGTAGCGCAGCCGCAACGCATCGGCCACCGAATGGGTGAGCGGCTCCGGACGGAAAAAATCGCCAAATTTCTCGCCGGTGTCGCGCCAGAATCGAACCAAGCCTACGGCTAGCGCGACCACGACGAACAGGAATACGATGCCGAAGGCCCAGGCCATTGTGCGGTGCGAAAGCACGGCGTAGAACGCGCCTGTGCTGTCCGCGTGTGCCGCAAGCAGCACCGACCGCTGGATGAAAAAGAACATCGCGCCCAAGAGCAGCGCCAGGCTTGCCGCGGCGACGAGGCCGACGCTTATCCCATTGCGTTGGAACAGCGCGGAGAACGGACCTGGCCAAGCGTATTTCCTGTACGTCTGCAGGCGGATGTCCGCGAGCATTTTCGGAAAGTTCAGCTGGAACTCGTGCGGCGGCGCGTATTGGCAGGCGTAATAACAGGAGCCGCAGTCGTGGCACAGGTTGGCGAGGTAGGCGAGGTCGCCCTCGGCGAAGCTCAACCGCCGCTCGAGCGCGGGAAAGACCGCGCAAAAGCCTTCGCAGTAACGGCATGCATTGCAGATGCTCGCCATTCGCGCGCCCTCTTCGACCAGCGCGACGGGTATCGATCTAGGCAGCGGCATGGCGCGCGGCCTCCTCTCCCGCGATGCGGCCGAACGCGGTGCCGATCGCCATGCCGATTCCCGCGACGTAGCCCTTGCCGAGGACGTTGCCCGCCATGATCTCGCCGGCGGCGAAGATGTTAGCCGCCGGGATATCGCCCTGCCAGATCATCTGCGCCCGCTCGTTCACCGCGACGCCGAGGTAAGTGAAGGTGATACCCGGCCGCAACGGATACGCAAAGAATGGCGCTGTATCGAGCGACCGGGCCCAATGGCTCTTGGGCGGCGACAGCCCCGCTGTGGCGCAATCGTCGAGCACGGCGTGATCGAATGTTCCCGGGCGGAGCGCGTGATTGAATTGCTTCACAGTCGACTCGAGCGCGGCGGGATCGAGCTCGAGCGCCAGCGCAAGCGCGCGCAAGGAGTTGGCCTTAATCGGCGGGAACATCGGCGGAATAAACTTGCCCATCGCTTTGGCATCGATGATCGAGTATGCGAGTTGATCGGGCTGCGCGGCGACAAGCCGGCCCCAGACCGCGTAGCGCTTGGGCCAGAAGTCGAGGCCTTCGTCGTCGAAGCGCTGCGCGTCGCGGTTGACGACGATGCCGAGCGATACGCAATCGACCCGGGTGCAAATGCCGCCGTCGAACTTCGGCGCGCGGGCGTCGATCGCAACGCAATGCCCCTGAGCGGCGTCACCGACGGATTTCGCGCCGCTGTCGAGGAGGATCCGCAAGATGCGTCCCATGTTATATGGCGTGCCGCGGATCAGGAAATTGTCGGCCGCGGGTCCCCACGCTTCGCGCAGCCAAGCTAGGTTCGACTCGAATCCGCCGGCTGCGGCCACCACGGCCTTGGCGCGAATCTCGAGTCGCGCGCCCTGATGCGCCACCATCGCCGAGGTGAACTTGCCATCCCGGATGTCGAGCTCGATGACCTCCGCGTCGTAGGCGACTTCGACACCCAGCGCTCCGGCGGTCCGGTAATAGGCGTTGAGCAGCGCTTTCCCGCCGCCCAGGAAAAACGCATTGGTGCGCGCGAGCTGTAGCGTCCCGCCCAACGGCGGCTGGAAGCGTACGCCATGGCGAATCATCCATTCCCGGCACGTCGCGGTGTGCCGGATAGTCAGTCGCGCAAGCTTTTCGTTCGTCTGTCCGCCCGTGACCTTGAGCAGATCCTGCCAGTATTCGTCTTCCGGATACGAGCCGCTCAGCACGTCGGCGGGCGTGTCGTGCATGCAGCGCAGGTTACGGGTATGCCGGCTATTGCCCCCGCGAAAATGCTTCGGCGCACATTCGAGCACGAGCACGCTTCTATCCGCCTGCGCGGCCGTTATCGCGGCGCACAGCGCGGCGTTGCCCCCGCCCAATATCAGGACGTCGTACGTCCGTGAAACATCCATCGCGCCT
>WNFR01006422.1_pt1 | contig 12019 bp, 6 predicted proteins | sample 5400221 | NCBI WGS metagenome assembly WNFR01 (sample SAMN13153357, study PRJNA577476) | soil metagenome | isolation source: 40 cm soil under Madrone tree | place: USA:California | collected 2016-06-14 | reverse complement strand
AATCGCCAGCTGGGGCCGACCGGTAATCCGGGAGCATCACATTCAGGCAGAGTCTTTCAAACAACGCCGGAAACAATCGGCTCGGCTGATATCGCGCGCGACCACGGCTTTTCCCTGGGGTTCGATTTCAGCCCGTTCCAGTTGGTGGATCTGGCCGCCGGCTACACACATTCCACCAGCTTTTCTTTGAACACGGTTTATTTCGGAGTCGGTGTCAATCTCGCGCGATTCTTGGGTAGTTCGTCTCACTAAGGAGGAATAAAGTAATGAAACGTCTGATCATTCCGTTCCTGGCTCTAAGCACGCTGTTGTTCCTCGGCTCCTCGACGTATGCACAGCACGGCCGCCCAGCCGGTACCCCCGGCGCGGCAGGCAGCATGGGCGCTTCCGGCACGCACGGGAATAGCGCCTCTGCTGGGGGAAGCCATGGTTCATCGAATGCGATGGCCAGCACCGATCCCGGCAGCGTACTGGAACACAACTCGCATCTGGCCACCAAGCTCGAGACCCTGACTGGCACCACGAATCTCACTGACCTGGAGAAAGATGCGAGCGCATTCAAGAACTTCGGCCAGTTCGTTGCTGCGGCTCACGTCAGCAAAAATCTGACTATCCCCGGCGGGTTTGCGGCCTTGATGTGCGATATGACCACGAAGACCGCCGCGGGGGCAACGTCAACGTGCACGAACACAACTAAGATGAGCCTCGGCAAGGCCATCCAGACGTTGGATCCGCAGGTGGATTCTAAGTCGGAGTCCAAGAAAGCCATGAATGAGGCGAACCAGGACATCAAGGATTCGTCCGGCTCGTAACATATGGGCTGACGTACCTTCAAGTCCCACTCTTTCTCGTGACTCATGTCCGGGGAAGAGTGGGACTTCATTTTTGTTCAGCCTCGTTGTTCCCGTAATCCACTGGCCCTCTCTTCACTTCGGCCTAAACGCGTCGCTTATGGCGTCGCAGGCCTTCGTTCAGAGAGGGCCAGTGGGGTAGGTCAAACCGCGCCCGGATCAAACGGGAGGCCGCGACTCGAAAAAAGCTGTTGCCAGACCTATTCCACTTAACTATCAGGTAAGACATGAATTTTTCTCCTTTTTCTTGCCCCATTTTCTTGGGGCACGCAGAAGCGAGGGCTGCTGCTTCCAAAGCGAGCGGCTGCTTTATGGGAGGGACCCACGATGTCTGTGACTTGAACCATCGTTTGGCCATTTCGGAAGCATCGGTTGGCCGGAAGAAATCTTGCAGTCAGTTACGCTTGAAGGTCAGAGGCTGGGTAGTGTTCGCGATCAGGTCGCCTTACGCCATCAGCGATGGGTCAGTGCTTGTGGCTCAGCTTAATGCCTCACCACCGACGGGGTACACTTTTCGGTGTGCTAAGGTCAGTTTCTTGTCTGCATGGCACTATTGGTCCCCTACATGGCTCAGCCACCCCGAGTACCAGACCTTGAAGCGCAACGCGCAGCATTGAAGAAGCTCGATTTTCTAGTAGGAAAGTGGTCCGGGGAAGCCCGTGTTTCGCGTGGACCCGGTGAGCCACTGGAGTTAATCCAGACCGAGGAAGCTCAGTACAAGCTCGACGGTTTGATCCTTATCATCGAGGGCATCGGGAAGACCAAAACTGATGGCAAGGTCGCGCTCCAGGCACTCGGGATCATTTCTTACGATGATGAGGGAGGAACATACCGCATGCGTGCATATAACGACGGCCGCTACTTGGAAACTGACTTGACGCTGAGTGAAAACGGCAAAGGGATCACGTGGGGCTTCGCATTGGGCGACATCAAAACCAGCTCTATGTTGCGAATGAACGAAAAGGGTGAATGGACCGAACTAACCGAAATTGCAATTGGTTCTCAACCCGCCCGGAAGTTTATAGAACTTACGGTCAGTCGCCAGAAATAGTGCCCGATCAGGCGACTGCACTGGCCACACTTGAAGAACTCACCTGTCAAAAGTCTTGTGGGTTGAGGTTCCAGTCCATGACGGGATGCTTCCGACCTCTGCTTTTCCGGCCAACCGATGCTCCAGACACCCGAAGGGGCACTCTGACGGCGTTCGGAATTGCAGGACTTACGGGCCGATGAACGGCCAACCGATGACTTCCGAAATGGCCAAACGATGGTTCAAGTCACAATGTCTGGCGAGGAACCGAGAAAGCAGAAGCCGCGAAGCTGCCGGACGCAGGAATTAGCCTGAAGCAGTGCCCAGGAAAATGAGCGGCAGAAAAAGGTCACTTACCGGACTCAGTAGAATCGGAGTAGGGAGCAGAACACGGGTCAAGAAACAGGCTGGCGGTCATCCCGAAAGACCGTCATGAATTGACGCGCTGCAGAAGTGTTTCGACTGCCTTTTCGTATTGAAGGTCCTTTGACGTCGCGACTTCGGAAGGCGTCAGAAGCTGTCCGGGAGTTTCGACGGGCAGGTCCGGCTCAATGCCCTTGCGATGTACCTCGCGGCCAGCAGGAGTTTTGAAATGAGCAATGGCAACCACCAGTCCGGAACCATCCGAAAGGGTTCGCACAGAATGAACTAGACCCTGGCCGAAGGTTTTGCTTCCCACCAATACGGCTCGATGATTATCCTTAAGTGCTCCCGCCAGTATTTCAGCAGCACTCGCTGTCGCATCATTCACGAGCACAACCACAGGCTTGTCCGTCAATGGCGAGCCCGTCCCCACAACTTCTCTTGAAGCACCAGTCCGGTCCATCGAGTAATAGAGAGCTTTCTCGCCAAGAATGAGACTGGCAATTTCTCGACTGGCTGGGACAAATCCGCCGGGATTGTTCCGCAAGTCCAGCACAAAACCCTCAGCCTTCCCGTTAAGCAGATCATTTATTGCATTACGCATTTCCTCCCCAGAATGGACCGCGAACTGACTAAGAGCGATATAGCCAAAAATCCGCCCTTCTTTGTTCGTCGTGGAGGTGTGCACCACTGTTCGCTGAGTGAGCATCTCACGCATGAGGCTCAGGTCGAAACTGGCGTTCCCGCGTCGAACCGTGAGACGCACAAGTGTGCCGGCCTTCCCACGGATTCGTGCGAAGGCTTCATCACGGCTTAGGGTGGCGGCGGGAGCGCCGTCGATAGTTTCGATTACATCATGGGGCCGCAGGCCGGCCTTCAACGCTGGCGAATCCGCGATGAGATGCACCAATTGTAGTTCTCCGGTCTTTTCATCTTGCGTAACCCACGGGTCAGCCAGACCGATGTCGGCCAACTCCCCCGTCAACTCCTGGATCGTGTTGGCTAGCTCCGTCTGGGACAGCAAGCGGGTTTGAGGATCATCGAGCTCTTTAAGCATACCCGCGATTGCCGCATAGGCTTCTTTGGTGCTCCCATACTTCTTGGATAGAATCTCCCGGCGTGTTCTTGGCCAATCGTGGTGATGATAAGTCCGATCGACGAAGTCTCGATTGATCACTTGCCAGGCTTCGTCGACCAACTGGCCGGGATCCTGCCCTGTAGGTCCTTGTGCAAAAACTGCAGATGGCGTGGTCGCAGCAAGTGCCGCGAAGGTTGCTGACAAGACTATCGTTCGCATCCGCATTTTGATGACCTCAGGATGATCTTATTCGTATCTCAGTGCCACCATTGGAGGGACGCGCATGGCCCGTCGCGCCGGAACATAGCATGCTAAGAGTGCGACCGACATTAGACTCATTGTGACTGCAGTGAAGACAAACAGGTCTGTCGGTCCCACGCCATAAAGCATTGTTGAGATGAGTCGAGTCAGTCCGAATGCCCCCATAATACCAATGACGACACCGATGCCGACCATTCCCATTCCTTCCCGCAACACCAGACCAAATACTTGGCTTGGATCTGCACCGAGGGTCAAACGAATTCCGATCTCCTGCGTGCGCTGGGAAACGACCTGTGCAAGAACGCCATAGATACCAATTGCGGCGAGCAGAAACGTCAGTCCGGCCAGAATGCCCATAAGGATGGCTCGAAAGCGAGGATGGGCGAGGAATTCCGAGTAGCGCTGCGTCATCGTTCTGATGTCGTACACGGGAACATTGCTATCGAGGCGGGACATTTCCCCTTGTAGGAGGCGGCCTAAGGCTAGAGGCTCGCCTGCGGTTCGCAGCACGACTGTAATCGATGTTCCCGCGGCCTGGCTTACAGGTACGTAAACGAGAGCCGGTTCTACATAGCCCATCTCCTGGTAGACGGTCGTGCGTTTTTCGTTTCCTACAACTCCGATAATCGTCAGCCACGGAGCCTTGTCGTCAGGCCTGCCTAACTTGATCTGCTTACCGATCGGATCTTCATTGGGAAAATACCGGTGCACCATCTGATCGTTTACGATGGCGACCGGTTGTGATCCTTCGCGATCACGCGAATCAAAGTCACGACCTTGCAGAAACGGAACGCCGAGCACACGAAAATAATCACTTGTAATCTCAACCCTATTGACTGCTTCTAGGTTTTCTATCGTAGCTTTCCCGGCTACCGCTAATTTGCTAGAACCGCCGCCACTGTAGGGGGGCAGGGCTGAGCACAACGCAACTCCTTCCACGCTTGGGAGCACGCTGAGCTCAGCGACTAGCATCTCGTAGAGATTGGACCGCTGATTCAATTTCGAATAAGCCTGAGGCGGGAGAGCAACTTCTGCCGTCAGAAGATGATCCGAGTGAAAGCCCAGTGGAACAGAAGCTAACCGAACGATACTTTCAATCAGCAAGCCCGCGCCGGCGAGCAGAATCATGGATAGCGCCACCTGGCCGACAACCAGAAGTTGGCTTGCGTGATGACCGCCTGCGTGGATGATGCTTCGCCCTGACTGCTTCAGAACCTCGTTCAAGTCGACCTGTGATGCTCGCCAAGCAGGCAACAACCCAAAGAGCCAACCGGTAGCGGCAGTAAGGAAGATTGCGAAACCCAACACGTGGAGATTTATCGTGACGTGATTACCCGGCGGCAGTTCGACGAGATTCGCCGAGTTGAAGTACCGCACACCGGCCATCGCAAACAAGATTCCGAAGAGCGTTCCTAAAGCCCCTAGCAGCATGCTCTCGGTAAGCAACTGACGGACTAAGCGCGAGCGGCCTGAACCAAGGGCGGCACGAACGGCCAACTCCCTCTGTCTTCCAGTGGAGCGGCCAAGCAGGAGATTGGCGACGTTGAGGCAACCGATCAGCAGGACGAGCTCGACCGCAGCAAATAAAACCAGTAGCGCCATTCGTAGGTTTCGTCCCGCCAGCCACGTGAACTGTTCCCTCAAGCCCCGGATGATCGGTGAGATTTGTGCCACCCAGCTTCCAGCGGGTGATTCTTTGACGACGCGTTGATGAAGCTCAAGCAACTCTGCTTCAGCGCCTGCCATGGTAACGCCGGGCTTGAGGCGGCCAAAAATGCCGACGACGGAATCGAAGGGTTCTTTCGAAAACTGGTTCTCCGGCGTTATAAGTGTCCATAAGGAGGTCTGTTTGGGGTAGAACTCGAAACCACGGGGCATTATGCCGACGACAGCGCAAGACTTGCCGCTGAGTGTCAGAGTGCTGCCCACGATGCCGGTCGCGGCGGCCAACTCGGTCTGCCAAAACGAATGCGCCAAGACAACGGTGCATCCGTTTTGGATATCCTCCGGGCCAAACCTTCGGCCTTCTGCTGCCGGTATTCCCAGCAAAGAAAAGAACTCTGAGCTCGCAGGTATCGCAAGGACCTCATGCGGCGAACCACGCCAAGTGAGAATCTCACCCGCCCTAGCCCAAGTTAACGCCGCAAGCTCTTCAAAACTGTGATTGTGGGCCTTGAATTCCTCGAAATCGCGGTAGGATGCGAATATCTTCGTCCCCGGCTGGCCGATTTCTGTACACCAAACAGCAACCAATCGCTCACCGCCCTTATAGGGCAGCGCTCTTAGGAGCACGGCATCGACAATACTGAAAACGGCGGTGCTCGCGCCGATGCCGAGGGCAAGAGTGATCACAGCTACGGCAGTGAAGCCCGGACTCTTGCGCAGCAGGCGGGCAGCGAAGCGCAAATCTTGCCAGCAGGTCTCCACCAGAGATTCCCAACCGGCAGAGCGGACGACTTCCTTCGTAACTTCGAGACTCCCCCGCTCTAAGCGCACGGCGCGAAGCGCAGCCGCGCGGCTCATCCCCTCTTTCATCTTTTGCTCGGCCGCCATCTCCAGGAAGCCGCGTAGTTCGTCGTCCAACTCCCCTTCGATGCGTTCCTTTCGGAACAGCGATCGCAATCCGTCTGATAGGCTTCGCAGTATTGACATCGTCATTCACTCGAAACGTAGGGCAACCATCGGGTCGACCCGCGTGGCCCGACGTGCGGGGATGTAACAGGCTGCCAGCGCGACAAATGCCAAGGTAAAGGTCACGGCTGCGAACGTGAGCGGGTCAAATGGGCTCACGCCAAAAAGCAAACTGCGCATGAGCCGGGTCACGAAAAGTGCTGCGGCGATTCCAATGGCCACGCCTGTGGCCGTCCACTTTGCTCCGCGCCCCAAGATGAGACCGAGGATGTTCCGCGAGTCTGCGCCAAGCGCCACGCGGATTCCGATTTCGTGATTTTGCTGCGTCACGAGATAAGCCATAACGCCGTAGATTCCTACACAGGCAAGCGTCATGGCTAGTGCGGCGAGTGCACCGAGAAGTATTGCCTGAACCCGTCTCTGCGCTACTTCCCGGTCGAGAACGTCATTCATGGTGCCAATCTGAGAAACCGGCTGGTCGGGGTCAACGGACCACACGGCCTCGCGCACGGCGTTAGCGATACTTGTGGGGTCGCCCTTGGTATGAACGACGAGTGTACTGGGCACCATGTAGTTCCCTTGGGCCTGCCAATACGGGAAGTACATCTCTTCCTTGGGAGGCTCGTCGAGACCCATCTCCTTCACATCGGTTACAATGCCGACAATCTGGAACAGGCGGAAGGTCCCGCCGACAAGGTTCAATTGGAAGCGCTTGCCGAGGGCTTCATCATTCGGCCAGAATTTTCGCGCCAGCGCATCATTCACAATCGCTACCGATGGAGCATCCGGCCTATCGTGGTCATCGAAAAACCTTCCGCGCAGCAACTGAATCCGCATCGTCTCGAAATAGCCAGGGGAAACTGCGCGATCGAGGGCTGTGTACTGGAGGTCCGGCCGCACGACTCCCTCTGGTTGAAAACCAGCTATGCCCAGAAAGCCGCCCATACCACTTTTCCAACTAAAAGGAAGAACACTGGTCAAGCCCGCGCTGGTTACCCTCGGCAGGGCCGCTACCCGTTGCAAGACTGCTTGGAATAAGTTCGTCCGTCGAATGAAATCACGATATTTGCCATCCGGCACATCAATTTGAGCGGTCAGCACTTCGTCGGACCGAAACCCAGGGTTCGCTTCACGCAAATTCGCAAAGCTTTTGAGCAGCAAACCCGACGCCACAAGCAATACAACGGAAAGGGCGATTTCCCCAATCACGAGTAAATTACTCAAGCTCTTACTGCGTGGGCTGGTACCTCCTCTTCCGCCCTCTTTCAACGAATCGGTGAGGTCGGTCTTGGAGATCCGAAGGGCGGGCGTTAATCCAAATAGAAAGGTGCTGGCGAAAGAAACGAAAATGGCAAATGCAAGCACAGAGAAATTGAGATTAAGAGAGATCGTGCGCGACAAATCCTCGGGGATCAAAGTCTTAAGGAAGGTGAAATTGGCTTTCGTCAGCAGGAGCCCCAGGACGCCGCCGGCGGTCGCAAGGACGACGCTCTCGGTCAACAGTTGGCGTACGATGCGCCCGCGACCCGCACCGAGGGCGCTGCGAAGCGCGATCTCGCGTTGTCTCGCTGTGGCGTGCGAAAGCAAGAGGTTCGCGACATTCGAGCAGGCGATCAACAAAATGAATGCGACGGCGACCAGGAGTACAATGAGTCCCCCGCGCACGTCCTCCGTGTAGACCTCCTGCAATGGCACGGCATCGAAGCGGTCTACAAATCGCATGATGTCGATGTGCTGCTGCCTGAGATTTTGCGACAGAACCCGCAGTTCCGCGTTGGCTTGAGAGACGCTCACCCCGGGTTGCAAGGCTCCGACAACCGTGAGGAAATGCGCCCCGCGATCGGCGAGTTGCTGTGGGGTGAAAGCTGTGGGTACCCAAAGGTCGGCGTCCTTATTAGGAAACGAAAACCAGGGAGGCATAACGCCAACGACCGAATATTTCTCGCCATTGAGAAGGATGGCTTGGCCGAGCACATTCCGGTCGCCGCCAAATCTGCTCAACCACAGCCGGTGACTGAGCAGCACGACATGTTCTGAACCTGCGGTGTCCTCCTCAGGCAAAAACAGCCGACCCACAATCGCCTGGACGCCTAAAATCGAAAACAAATTGTGAGTCACGCCTTCGGCTGAGAGCCGTTCCGGCGTAGCTCCGTTTCCGGTCAGGTTGTAAAAGCGGTCCGCATCGATCGCGGCGACGTCTTCAAAGATTGCCGTTTGCGCCTGACAATCAGCGAAATTTGCCGGCGTGAACTGCCTGCGATGGAACCCCGTGCTCGTTCTGTCCTCGTAAAGGGACACAAGGCGGCTTGCGTTGTGATACGGAAGACGCCGAAGCAGCACAGCATCGACTACGCTGAAAATGCTGGCCGTCGCCCCAATGCCGAGTGTGAGTGTAAGTACCGCAACGGCAGCGAACGCGGGTGACTTGCGGAGCGTGCGCAGGGCGAAACGCAGGTCCTGCCAAAGTGTCTCGATAAAAAATTCCCAGCCGGCCGAGCGGACATCTTCCCTCGTAACTTGCACACTGCCTCGCTCCAAACTCACCGCGCGTAAGGCATCCTTGCGGCTCATGCCCTGCTTCATTTTTTCTTCGGCTGCCATCTCCAGGAAGCCGTTTAGTTCTTCGTCCAGCTCCCGGCTGACCCGTTCCTTGCGGAACAGCGACCGAAGTCCGTGAGATAGGCTTCGTAGCAGTGACATGAGCGCTTACTCGTAACGCAAAGCTACTATGGGATCCACTCGCATTGCTCGACGGGCGGGCATGTAGCTTGCAAGTAATGCCACAGAACAAAGAAGCAGCGTAACGGCAGCGAAGGTGAGCGGATCAGTGCTACTCACTTCAAAAAGCAGGTTGTTCAATACACGCGTCACTCCATACGCTCCGACCAGACCGAACAGGACCCCGAGCAAGGTCAGTGTCATGCTTTCAGCAAAAACGAGTGTCAGCATATCGCCGGGGCATGCCCCCAACGCCATTCGGACACCAATTTCATTTGTGCGTTGGCTAACTGTGTAAGCCAGCACGCCGTAAATTCCGATCGCTGAAAGCAGCAAGGCAATTCCGGCAAAGCTCCCGAGAAGAAAAGTGCGAAATCGCGGCTGGGCGGTGGATGCCTCGAACAACTGATCCATTGTCGCGATCCGACCCACGGGTTGCTCTGGGTCGAGCTCCGCGATTTCCTGTCGAATTCGCCAGGCAAGACTCATGGGGGCGTTCTTTGTACGAACCAGAAGAGTCTGCCAGGGCATGATCTCCTGTGTATAAGGAACATAGATTCCGGGTGAGGGATCATCACTGAGTTTCGTCTGCCGTATATCCCCAACTACTCCCACGATCTCACAGCGGCCAGCGCCAAACGCCGGCATCTGGATAAATCGGCCAACGGGATCTTCGTTTTGCCAGTAAAGGCGGGCCACCGCTTCGTTAATGACAGCGACGTGAGGCGAATCCTTCGTGTCGTGTTCGGAGAAAAAACGACCGCGTCGCAAAGGAATTTTCATCACTTCAAAAAAATTGTTGGAGACGATGCGTGCCTCCGCTTCTGGCTGATCCATCAAGCTCGCGTATGCATGAGCGTCAATCTTAAAGCCGACGTTCCAGGATCGCCCCTGAATGGGCAACGCCAGCGTAGCACCTGCCGATTCCACTCCCGGCAGCGTTTGGATACGAGCAAGTAGCTGTTCATAAAATCCTGTCCAATTCCTCCAATTGGCATCTTTGCTTTCGTCGGACATGGACCGGTAGACCTCAACCGTCAACAGATGGTCGGCTCGGAAACCAGGATCGACTTCGTACAGAAGAACCAGGCTCTTGCCTAACAGACCGGCAGCCGTGAGCAACACCAGGGAAAGCCCAAATTCCGTAACGACCAAGATTCTAGTGAGAGGTTTACGCTCTCGTGCACCCCGAACATTCTGCTTCAGAGAGGCATTCAGGTCATCGCGGGAAATCTGCCAAGCTGGGGCGAGACCAAACACGATTCCGGCCAACAACGAAATCAGGCAGGTAAACGCGAGGACAGCAGGATCGATATGTGCGGAGGATAATCTGGGAATGTCCGCCGGCACCCAAGCAACCAAGACTTTCATGAGTAAGAAGGCACCAAACACTCCCAGTGTGCCGCCGACGAGCGCGAGGAGCAGACTTTCGGTCAGCAATTGCGTGATGATTCTGGCCCGCGTCGCCCCGAGCGAAGAACGAATCAAGATTTCTGATTGTCGCACGGCGACGCGCGAGAGGAGCAGGGTGCCAATGTTTGCGCAGGCAATCAAAAGCACAAGAACAGCCGATCCCATCAGGATGAGGAGTGCCGGGCGAAATTTTCCCACCATGTCCTCGTGCAAAGGTACGAGCCTCACTCCAACGTCTCGATTCGAAGCTGGATACTTCTGTGCCAGGCCGCTCGCAATGACTGTCATCCCGGATTGCGCCTGGGACAAGGTTACGTTGGCGTCGAGACGGCCAACGACAGACATTTCGTCATTGCCGCGTGCGACGATCTCTTCGCGTAGATCGGGCCGGAGGGATGTGATGCCCACCCAGAGTTCTGTTTGTGGGTCAGGAAACTGAAAACCGGGCGGCATGACACCGATCACCTCGTAACTATAGCCGTCCAAAGTGATTGGCCTGCCGACGGCACCTGGATCGGATCCGAAGGAGCGCGACCAGATGGCGTAGCTTAGGACTACCGCCTGCTGATTCTGAGCACCCGCAAGCGACCTACCCCTGTAAGGCTGAATCCCAAGGGTCTCGAAGAAATCAGGCGACACAACGTCGCCTTTTATGTTTTCTGGTTGGAGAATTCCAGCTAAGTTAAACGTCTTTTCTTCGTAGGCGGCGAGTTTGTCGAAGAAATGGTCTTGTTCCGTCCAATCCATGAAGTCTGGATAGGATGTTTTGCTGTAGAAATCACCAGACTTCAGATTGTATGTGTCGGCCTTCACGAGCCGTTCGGCATGGGGATAGGGCAGTGGCCGAATCAGCACTGCATCCAGAATGCTGAATAAAGCGCTGTTTGCCCCGATCCCCATCGCCAAAGTAAGCACTGCGACCGCGGTGAAGCCGGGATTTTTGCGGAGCATTCGTGCGCCAAAGCGCAGGTCCTGCCAGCACACCTCTAGAACAGATTCCCAGCCGGCAGAGCGGACGACTTCCTTCGTGATTTCGAGGCTCCCCCGCTCCAAGCGCACGGCGCGAAGCGCATCCTTGCGGCTCATCCCCTCCTTCAGCTTTTCCTCGGCTGCCATGTCCAGGAAGCCGTTGAGTTCTTCGTCTAGCTCGTGACTGACCTGTTCCTTTCGGAACAGTGACCGAACGCCGCTGGTTATGCTTCGTAGCAAGGACACAAGCTCTCCTTATGACGCTTCCAAGATTCGGGCGATGGCTGACACTTGCCTGCCCCATTCTCGTGTTTCACTGTTGAGCCTTTTTCGCCCCTGATCGGTCAGTAGGTAATACTTTGCGCGCCTGTTGTTCTCACTAGATTTCCATTCACCCTTGATCAGCCCATCTCGCTGTAGTCGCTGAATCGCTATAAATAACGAACCCGCATTGAGGCGGAAAACGCCCTTGCTCATCTGTTCTAGCCGGACGGCGATCCCATACCCATGCATCGGTTCGAGCGCGAGCGTTTTCAGAATAAGCATGTCGAGCGTGCCCTGCACGAGATCCGCGGAAACGCCCTCGACGGTGAACGCAGACCGCGGAGAAACATCGGATGCGGCGACCGCGTTGGTGATGGCTACGGCGGTCACTCCCGGCTTGCTCGACAGTTGGTCGATAACCGCTCGGTTAAACGCGCCGAC
>WNFR01006418.1_pt1 | contig 12021 bp, 9 predicted proteins | sample 5400221 | NCBI WGS metagenome assembly WNFR01 (sample SAMN13153357, study PRJNA577476) | soil metagenome | isolation source: 40 cm soil under Madrone tree | place: USA:California | collected 2016-06-14 | reverse complement strand
TGCGGTTTGTCCCCACAAATCAAGGCATCCACGTCCCAGGTGTTGCCATGCGCATGGATAAACTCACCAGCCGCTTCCAGCAGTCGCTCGCCGACGCGCAGTCGCTCGCGCTGGGCCGCGATCACCAGTTCCTCGAGCCCGCGCACGTCATGCTGGCGCTGCTGGACGGCGCGGGCGGCGCGGTGCGTCCGCTGCTGCTGAAGGCCGGCGCGGACGTCAACAAGCTGCGCGCGGGACTGCTGGCGCTGCTGGAGGGGCTGCCGAAGGTCGAAGGCCCGCCCGGGGACATACACGTTTCCAACGACCTGAACCGCGTGCTCAACGTTACCGACAAGCTGGCACAGCAGCACGGTGACCAGTTCATCTCGAGCGAGTTGTTCGTGCTGGCGGCGTTCGAGGATCGGGCGCTGGCGCGCCTGTTCAAGGAGGCGGGCGTGGTGCGCGGCGCCGTCGAGAAGGCTATCGAGGAGGTGCGCGGTGGCGAGAAGGTGTCCGATGCCAACGCCGAGGAGGGCCGCCAGGCGCTCGAGAAGTACACCATCGATCTCACCGCGCGCGCGGCGTCCGGCAAGCTCGACCCGGTAATCGGCCGCGACGATGAGATCCGCCGCACCATCCAGGTGCTGCAGCGGCGCACCAAGAACAACCCGGTGCTGATTGGCGAGCCGGGCGTCGGCAAGACTGCGATCGTGGAGGGCCTGGCGCAACGCATCGTCAACGGCGAGGTGCCGGAGGGCCTTAAAGCTAAGCGCATCCTGGCCCTCGACATGGGCTCGCTGATCGCCGGAGCGAAGTTCCGCGGCGAGTTCGAGGAGCGCCTCAAGGGCGTGCTGCACGATCTGGCCAAGCAGGAAGGACAGGTGATCCTGTTCATCGACGAGCTGCACACCATGGTGGGGGCGGGCAGGGCCGAAGGCTCCATGGATGCGGGCAACATGCTCAAGCCGGCGCTGGCGCGCGGCGAGTTGCATTGCGTCGGCGCCACGACGCTCGATGAGTACCGCAAATACATTGAAAAGGACGCCGCCCTCGAGCGGCGCTTCCAGAAGGTGCTGGTGGATGAGCCCTCGGTCGAGGACACGATCGCCATCCTGCGCGGGCTGCAGGAGCGCTACGAGGTGCACCACAAGGTCGAGATCACCGACCCGGCGATCGTCGCCGCGGCGACGCTCTCGCATCGTTACATCAGCGACCGCCAGCTCCCCGACAAGGCGATCGACCTTATCGACGAGGCGGCGGCGCGCATCCGCATGGAGATCGACTCCAAGCCCGAAGCGCTCGACAAGCTCGAGCGGCGCATCATCCAGCTGAAGATCGAGCAGGAGGCGCTGAAAAAGGAGAAGGACGAAGCCTCGCGCAAGCGCCTGGCGACACTCGAGGGGACGCTGGCGAGCCTGGAGAAGGAATATGCCGATCTCGAGGAAGTCTGGAAGTCCGAGAAGGCGGCACTGCAGGGCGCGGCGCAGATTCGCGAGGAGCTCGATCGCGCGCGTCTGGAGCTCGAAGCCGCGCGCCGCGCCGGCAATCTCGGGCGCATGGCGGAGCTGCAGTACGGCAAGATCCCTGAGCTCGAGAAGCGCCTGAGCATGGCGGCGGCCGCGGAGGACCAGGTGCCGACCCTGGTGCGCAACAAGGTAACCGAGGAGGAGATCGCGGAAGTTGTGTCCAAGTGGACCGGCATCCCGGTCTCCAAGATGCTCGAGGGCGAGAAGGAGAAGCTGCTGCGCATGGAGGAGGCGCTCGCGAAGCGCGTCGTGGGTCAGGAGGAAGCGCTGCGCATCGTAGCCAACGCCATCCGCCGCTCGCGCGCCGGGCTTGCCGATCCGCGCCGGCCGAACGGCTCGTTCCTGTTCCTGGGGCCGACAGGCGTCGGCAAGACGGAGCTGTGCAAGGCGCTGGCCGAATTCCTGTTCGACACCGAGGAGGCGATGATCCGCGTCGACATGTCGGAGTTCATGGAGAAGCACTCGGTAGCGCGCCTAATCGGCGCACCTCCCGGCTACGTCGGCTATGAGGAGGGCGGCTACCTTACCGAAGCGGTGCGTCGCCGGCCTTACTCGGTCATCCTGCTCGACGAAGTGGAGAAGGCGCACCCGGACGTGTTCAACGTGCTGCTGCAGGTGCTGGACGACGGGCGGCTCACCGACGGCCAGGGGCGCACGGTCGACTTCCGCAACACCGTCATCATCATGACCTCGAACCTGGGCTCGCAGATCATCCAGGAGTACGCGGGCGAGAAGAACTACACCAAGATGAAGAGCGCGGTGATGGAGGTCGTGCAGCAGAGCTTCCGGCCGGAGTTCATCAACCGCATCGACGACATCGTGGTCTTCCATCCGCTCGGCACACGCCAGATCCGCGCGATCGTCGACATCCAGCTCCTCTACCTGCGCAAGCGCTTAGCCGAGCGCAACATGGATCTCACGCTCGACGACGGCGCCCGCGACCTCCTCGGGGAGGCCGGCTTCGATCCGGTGTATGGCGCACGGCCGCTGAAGCGCGCCATCCAGCAGCAGATCGAGAATCCCCTGGCGCAGAAGATCCTGCAGGGAGAGTTTGTGCCCGGGGACCGCATCCGCATCGCGGCGCACGACGGCCAGCTCACCTTCTCGAAGATGGATGAGCGCAAGGCGGGCCGCGGTTAACCATAAGCCCGCGTTATAATCGCCGCAGCACCTACAAGACAACATCAATGCCGTTCTACGAATACGAATGCCAGGCCTGCAAGTTCTACACCGAGGTCATGCAGAAGATCACCGATGCGCCGCTGGCCAGGTGTCCGTCGTGCGGCAAGCGCACGCTCAAGAAACTGCTGTCGGCACCGGTGTTCCGCCTCAAGGGGGCCGGCTGGTACGAGACCGACTTCAAGTCCGCGCAGGAGAACAAGCGCAACCTGGTCGGCGCCGACAAGGAGGAGTCGAAGCCTGACGTCAAGGCGCAGGCGACCGATGGCAAGCCTGCAGCGCAGGAGGCCAAGGACGCGAAGCCTGCCGACGCGAAGCCTGCGGACGCGAAGCCCGCGGAGTCGAAGGCGGCGGCGCCCAAGACGGCCGCTGCGGGCGCCGCCCCGACGCGCAACCGGGTGAGCGTAGCCGGCAAGTCGGCGCGGGCCGCCGCCGCCCGCAAGCCGACGCGGGCCTCTAAGCCTAAGGGCACGCGCCGGCGGCGGCGCCGGCCATGAACGGCGTCGCCAGAAAACGGAACGTGCGGCGCTACCTGGTCGCCGGGGTGCTGGTGTGGCTGCCGATACTCGCCACCATCTGGGTGGTGAGTTTCATGCTGCGTATCATGGATGGCACGCTGCTGCTGTTGCCGCCCGCCTACCGACCCGAGGCGCTGGTAGGCTTCTCGCTCCCCGGGCTCGGGGCGCTGTTCGCACTGATCGTGCTGCTGCTCACAGGACTTCTGGTCACGAACTTGATCGGCCGGCGCCTGGTCGTCTGGGGCGAGGACCTGCTCAATCGCATCCCGCTGGTGCGCACGGTGTACGGCGGCGTCAAGAGCTTCGCCGAAAGCGTCTTCTCGCAATCCAACTCCTTTCGCAAGGTCGTGATGGTGGAGTACCCGCGTGCGGGGATCTGGAGCATCGGCTTCCTCACCGCGGAGGATGTTCCGGAGATCAGCGACAAGATGGGTGAGCCGCACGCGGCGGTGTATATCTCCGCGGCGCTCAATGCCACCGCCGGCTACCTGGTGATCGTGCCGCGCCGGCAGGTGGTCGCGCTCGACATGTCGGTGGATGAGGCCATGAAAATGATCATCACCTGCGGCGTGGTGGTCCCCCATGCAGACGCGCCCAAAGCCCGGCTGGCGAAACCCGCCGCCTGAGGCACGGCCGCCGTGAAGGCGATGCGCCTGCTGGCGCCGGGCGCGGCGCTCGCGCCGGCCGAGGTGACCCTGCCGCCGCCGTGCGGGCAGGAGCTGCGGCTCACGGTGCAGGCCTGCGGGGTGTGCCGCACGGATCTGCATCTGCTCGACAATGAGCTGCCGGACATCCGCTTCCCCGTGACACCGGGGCACGAGATCGTCGGCATCGTCGCCGCGCTCGGACCTGAGGTCACACAGTTTCACATCGGCGATCGGGTGGGCGTGCCGTGGCTCGGCTACACCTGCGGCGCGTGCGAATATTGCCGCGCCGGAAGCGAGAATCTGTGTGAGCGGGCGCGCTTCACCGGGTACAGCTGCGACGGCGGTTACGCGCAGGAGGTGCTCGCCGATGCGCGCTATTGCCTGGCGCTGCCGCCTCAGGGGGCCGCCGCTGAACTCGCGCCGCTGCTGTGCGCGGGGCTGATCGGCTATCGCGCCTACCGTGTCGCGGGCGAGCCACGCAACCTCGGCCTCTATGGCTTCGGCGCCGCGGCGCATCTGCTCGCCCAGGTGGCCCGAGGGCAGGGCCGGCGCGTGTTCGCGTTCACGCGCCCGGGGGATGCCGCCGGCCAGCGCTTCGCGCGCGAGCTCGGCGCGGTGTGGGCCGGCGGCTCTGACGAGCGGCCGGGCGAGCGGCTCGATGCCGCCATTGTGTTTGCGCCCGTCGGCGCGCTCATTCCCGCCGCGCTCGCCTGCGTGCGTCCCGGCGGGCGCGTGGTATGCGCCGGCATTCACATGAGCGAGGTGCCGGCGTTTCCGTACCGGCTGCTGTGGGGCGAGCGTTCGGTGTCCTCGGTCGCTAATCTCACCCGCGCCGACGGGCGGGAATTCCTCGCTCTCGCCACGCGCATGGGCCTCACTGCCACGGTGCAGCGCTTTGCGCTCAGCGACGCGAATCTCGCCCTGCAGCGGCTGCGTAGCGGGGCGCTGCAGGGGGCCGCGGTGCTGGAGATGCCCGGGACCTGATCTTCGATTCGGGGCCGGGCGGCTTTTGGTAACATCGCGCGCCTCATGCGCTCACACTACTGCGGACAGGTCAACGAGAAGCTGCTCGGCCAGGAGGTCACCGTGGCCGGCTGGGTGCACCGGCGGCGCGATCACGGCGGAGTCATTTTCGTCGATCTGCGCGATCGTGAGGGGCTGCTGCAGATCGTGTTTGACCCCGGCGCCGCCTCGGTCTTCGGTGAAGCCGAGCGGCTGCGGAACGAGTTCGTGGTGCGGGTGACGGGTGAGGTGCGCGAGCGGCCCACGGGCACGGTGAACCCGAACCTGGCTTCCGGACGGGTGGAACTGGTGGCGCGGGAGCTTGAGCTGCTGAACCGCTCCGAGCCGCTGCCGTTCCAGCTGGATGAGCAGGTCGGGGAGGAAGTGCGGCTGCGCTATCGCTATCTTGACCTGCGTCGCGAGGTCATGAGCCAGCGCCTGCGGCTGCGCTTTTCGCTCACGCGCTCGATGCGCGCCTATCTCGACACCCACGGCTTCATCGACCTCGAGACCCCGATGCTCACCAAGGCGACGCCCGAGGGCGCGCGCGATTACCTGGTGCCGAGCCGCACCCACCCGGGCAAGTTTTTCGCGCTGCCGCAATCGCCGCAGATCTTCAAGCAGCTGCTGATGATTGCGGGTTTCGATCGCTACTACCAGATCGTGCGCTGCTTCCGCGACGAGGATCTGCGCGCCGACCGCCAGCCGGAATTCACCCAGCTCGACATCGAGACGTCGTTCCTCAGCCAGGACGATATCATGAGACTCATGGAAGACCTGGTGCGCCATTTCTTCAGGGAAGTGCTGGGGACGGAGCTCGCCGATCCCTTCCCGCGCATCACCCATGCGCAGGCCCTGCGCCGCTACGGGTCCGACAAGCCCGACCTGCGCATCGCACTCGAGCTGGTCGACGTCGCCGACCTGGTGAAGGACTGCGACTTCAAGGTGTTCGCGGGTCCGGCGAAGGACAGCGCCGGAAGGGTCGCGGCGCTGTGCGTGCCGGGCGGCGGCGCGATGCCGCGCTCGCAGATCGATGACTGCACGGCGTTCGTTGCCCGCTACGGCGCGCGCGGACTTGCGTACATCAAGGTGAACGAGCGCGCCCGGGGGCGCGAGGGGCTGCAGTCCCCGATCATCAAGTTCCTCAATGATGCGGCGCTTGCCGGCATCCTCGAGCGCACCGGTGCCGCCGACAACGACCTGATTTTCTTCGGCGCCGACACGGCCAAGGTCGTCAACGATTCCCTCGGCGCGCTGCGCCTGAAGATCGGTCAGGATCTGAAGCTCGTGCAGCCGGGCTGGCGGCCGCTGTGGGTGGTGGACTTCCCCATGTTCGAGTGGGACGCGGACGAGAAGCGCTGGGTCGCCATGCACCACCCGTTCACGGCGCCCCGGAACGATGACCCGGCGGCGCTGCGTGCGCAGCCCGGCGAGGCGCTCGCCCGCGCCTACGACCTGGTGTTGAACGGCGCGGAGATTGGCGGCGGCTCGGTGCGCATCCACCGCCAGGAAATGCAATCCACGGTGTTCGACCTGCTCGGGATCGCCTCCGAGGAGGCGCACAAGAAATTCGGCTTCCTGCTCGATGCGCTCAAATTCGGCGCACCGCCGCACGGGGGCATCGCCTTCGGGCTCGATCGCCTCGCCATGCTGATGACGGGCGCCGACAGCATCCGCGAAGTGATTGCCTTCCCGAAGACCCAGACGGCCGCGGATCTGCTCACCGATGCGCCGACGGAAGTGAGCGAAGCACAGCTGCGCGAGCTGCACGTGCGGGTGCGCGTGCCGCAGCCTTGAATCTGACGCACGTGGTCTACGTGCATGGCCTGTGGATGCCGGGTGGGGAGTCCCTCATCCTGCGTCACCGGCTCGCGCACAAGTTCGGCCTCACGCTGCAGGCGTTCCGCTACTCCGCCGCCTCATCCACCATGAGCGACATTGGCGAGCGGCTCGCCGGCTTCGTGCGCGAGCTGCAGGCGCCGGCGGTGCATTTCCTCGGTCACAGCCTGGGCGGGCTGGTCATCTATCGCTTCCTCGAGCGCTTTCCCGAGCAGCCTCCCGGCCGTGTGGTGTTCCTCGGCACACCCTGCGTGGCAAGCCGCGCGGCGCAGCGGGCCGGCCGCTTCGCTCCGGTCGCGCACCTCATGGGGCAGTCCGCCGCGGAGGAGCTGTTGCAGCCGCGCGAGCGGCGCTGGGCACATGCGCGGCCGCTCGGCATCATCGCGGGCAGCCAGCCGATCGGCGTGGGGCAGCTGCTCGCGGATTTCGCCGAGGAGAACGACGGCACGGTCGCGGTGAGCGAGACGCGCATGCCCGGGGCCACCGATCACATCGTGCTGCCGGTCAGCCACCTGGGGATGCTGCTGTCCGCGCGCGTGGCGCGCGAGACGGGGACGTTCCTCACGCAGGGGCGGTTTGGCCTTCGCTAGCATCGAGCAGCCGCCGCAGGCGATAGAGCACCTCCAGCGCAGCCTTCGGCGACAGCTCATCGGGGTCAAGACTCTCGAGCGCTGCGCGGATTGCATCCTGCGGCGCCGTGCGCGCAGGCGCCTCCGTGGCCGTAGCGAACAACGGCAGTTCCGTTTGCGCCGCGGGTCCGTCGCGGCCGTTGGCCGATGCGCGCTCGCGATCGCGCTGCGACTCCAATGCCTCGAGGTAGCGCCGTGCCTCGCCGATCACGCTCACCGGCACGCCTGCGAGCTGCGCCACCTGCAGGCCATAGCTGCGATTGGCGGGCCCGTCCTTCACCGCGTGCAGGAATACGATGCCATCGCCATGCTCGGTCGCGTCCAGGTGCACGTTGGCGCAGCCGTCGACTTCGGTGGCGAGTGTCGTGAGCTCGAAGTAGTGCGTGGCGAACAGCGTAAAGGCCCGCACGCGCGCGGCGATGTCGCGCGCCATCGCCCAGGCGAGCGACAGACCATCGAAGGTACTGGTGCCGCGGCCGATCTCATCCAGCAGAATGAGACTGCGCGCGGTGGCGTTATGCAGGATGTTGGCCGCTTCCGTCATCTCCACCATGAAGGTGGAGCGTCCGCCGGCGAGATCATCCGCCGCCCCGATGCGCGTAAAAATACGATCCAGCGGACCTAACACGGCGCGCTCGGCGGGCACGTAGCTGCCCACGTGCGCCAGCAGCGCAATGAGCGCCGCCTGGCGCATGTAGGTCGACTTCCCGCCCATGTTGGGACCGGTGATGATGAGCATGCGGCGGTCGGCGTCGAGGCGCAGATCGTTGGGCACGAACGGCGCGTCCGAGAAGCGCTCGACCACGGGGTGACGCCCGCCGTCGATGGCAATACGCGCCTCGGTCACCAGCTCAGGGCGCGTCCACTCAAGCACGCAGGCGCGCTCGGCCAGGCTGGTGAGCGCATCGAGCTCGCCGAGCGCGCCGGCGGTGGTCTGCAGCGGACCCAAGGAGTCGATGAGCTGCGTCAGGACCTCCTCGTACAACTGCTTCTCGCGCGCGAGCGCCTGGTCGCGTGCGCCCAGCACCCGGTCCTCGAAGCGCTTCAGCTCCTCGGTGACGAAGCGCTCCGCGGATTTCACCGTCTGGCGCCGAATGTAGTCCCTGGGTACCCGCTCGGCATCGCGGCGGGCGATCTCGATGAAGAATCCCTGTACGCGGTTGTAGCCGACCTTGAGGGCGGCGAGTCCGGTGCGTTCGCGTTCGCGCCTCTCGAGCTCGAGCAGGAAGGCGTCGGTGTGGGTCGCGATGCGCCGCAGCTCATCGAGCTCGCGATCGTAGCCGCTCGCGATGACATCGCCCTCGCGCACCAGGGTGGCGGGCTCGGCGGCGATGGCGGATGACAGCAGAGTCACCACGTCCCCATGCTCCTGCGTGCGAGCGCGCAGCTCCTGCAGGAGCGGGGCGTCGAGCGTGGCGAGCGCCGCGCGCACCGCCGGCACAGCGCCGAGCGAGGTGCGCAACTGTGTGAGGTCGCGCGGCCGCGCGGAGCGCAGCGCCACCCGCGCCAGGATGCGCTCGACATCGCCCACACCCTTGAGATGGCCGCGCACGGGGTTGAAGCTGCGCGCCTCGATCAGGGCGCCGAGGGCGTGGTACCGGGCGCGCAGCAGCGGCTGCGTGGTCAGCGGGCGGTTGAGCCAGCGGCGCAGCTGCCGTGAGCCCATGGCGGTGACGCAGCTGTCGATGACGGCGAACAACGTCGCCTCTTCGCGCCCGCTCAGGCTGACGTCGAGCTCGAGATTGCGGCGGCTGGCGGCGTCCAGCATCAGCGCCTCGCTCCGCTCCTCGACGTGCAGTGCGCGGATGTGCGGCAACGCCGACTTCTGCGTGTCGCGCACGTACTGCAGGAGCGCCCCGGCGGCACGGATTGCGAGCGGCAGATCATCCGCGCCGAAGCCCTTCAGATCGAGCGTGCCGAGCTGGTCGGTCAGCAGGCGCGAGGCGCTGGCGAGCTCGAAGTGCCACGGCGGACGCATCCGCAGTGCCGTGCCCGATCGCGTGATGGGCTCGACGCCCGCGCCCTCCGCGAGCAGCAGCTCCGCGGGCTTCAGCCGCTCGAGCTCGGCGGCGAGCGCCTGGCGCCCCTCACCCTGCAGCACCGTGAAGCGCCCGGCCGCGAGATCGAGCCAGGCGAGCCCGAAGCCGGCGCCCTCGCGCGCCAGAGCGCCGACCAGGGTGTCCCGCCGCTCCTCCAGCAGCGCGGTGTCCGTCACGGTGCCGGGCGTGACGATGCGCACCACCTGGCGCTCGAGGGGTCCCTTTGAGGTCGCCGGATCCCCCAGCTGCTCGCAGATCGCGACGCTCTCGCCTTTGCGCACGAGTCTGGCGAGGTAGCTGTCCAGGGCGTGGAACGGCACCCCCGCCATCGGGATCGGTTCGCCGGCGGACTGCCCGCGCGCGGTGAGGGTGATGTCGAGGAGCGCCGCCGCACGGCGGGCATCGTCGTAGAACAGCTCGTAGAAATCGCCCATCCGGTAGAACAGCAGAATGTCCGGATGCTGGCCCTTGATACGCAGGTACTGCTGCATCATCGGCGTGTGCTGCGAGCGGACCGCGTCGTTCATGGTGCGCGAAGGCTACCGCAAGACGACCCTTGCGTGCGGGCTTCGGTGGCGGAGGCTACCGTCGCGGGTCGCCCCTGGGTTAGCCTCGCACCCATGGTGAGCGATCCGGAGATCTACGAGCTGGCTGCGCGCGTCGGCCACAAGCTGCACGCCGCCGAGCGGCGCATTGTCACCGCCGAGTCCTGCACCGCCGGGTGGGTCGCCAAGGCGCTCACCGACGTGCCCGGCAGTTCGCAGTGGTTCGAGTGTGGCTACGTGACCTATTCCGATGCCGCGAAGGTGCGCGATCTGGGCGTCGCGGCGCGCACGCTCGAGAGCTTCGGCGCCGTGAGCGAGCAGACCGTGCGGGAGATGGCCGAAGGGGCGCTGCGCGTTGCCGGCGCCAATGTGGCGCTGGCGGTCACCGGCATTGCCGGTCCTGATGGCGGCACGCCCGGCAAACCGGTCGGCACCGTGTGGTTCTGCGCGGCCGCCCGTCAGGCGCGGGCGATCGACATCATCGCCGAGGAGAAGCTCTTCGGCGGGGATCGCGCGTTCGTGCGTAGCCGTTCGGTGCAGCATGCGCTGCGGCTCATCCTGCGGCTCGATCTGCCGGTGCGTCTGGAAGCCACGCCGCGCACGGATGCAGTTTGAGCGGCGGCAGACAGGCGCGCCCGCCGGCCGAGATGCACGCGCCAGTCCCGCTGGCGCGCGAGCCGACACGGCGGCTGTTCTTTGCGCTGTGGCCGGATGCGCAGCAGCGCGGCGCGCTTGAGTCTGCGACACGCCAATGCGTCAGTTCCTGCGGCGGCCGTCCGGTGCCGGTGCAGAGCCTGCACGTGACCCTCGCGTTCCTCGGCGCTGTGCCTGAGGGTCGCGTTCCGGAGCTTGACCGGATCGCGCGCCGGGTCGCCGACGCATTTCCGGCGCGTGCGCAGCCGCTGCTCCTCGCCTTCGATCGCCTGGTGCACTGGGCGAGACCGCAGATCCTGTGCGCGTTCGGCACCGAGGAGCCCGCGGCTGACACGGATGCGGCAAGCGCGCCGGCGCTTGCGGCGACGCTCAAGAACGAAACCGTGGCCGCGGGGTTTAGTCCGGATCTCAAGCCCTTCCGCGCGCATGTCGCCGTGGTGCGCAAGGTTGCGCGTGCGCCATCCGCGCTCGCTCTGCAAGCGGTGCTGTGGCGCTTCGATGCGTTCGCGCTGATCGAGAGCCGCACAGACCCCGCCGGCCCCGTATACAGTGTAATTGAATCGTATTTACTGGTTAAGGCGGAGAAAGCGCGCTAGTCGCTGCAAAACGGCGCCTCGCTCGCGCACCGGCCGCCCGATGTTTATGTGATAATTGCGACCGGGAAATTTCCTCGCTCCCCGCCACACTCTCGGGAATCTCGCAGATGGAAGAAAACCGCAAGAAGGCGCTCGCCGCCGCACTGGGACAGATCGAAAAGCAGTTCGGCAAGGGCTCGGTGATGCGCCTGGGCGACGCCGCGGCGAGCTACGAAGTGGAGACGGTGTCCACCGGTTCGCTCGGACTCGACATCGCCTTGGGTGTCGGCGGCCTGCCGCGCGGCCGGGTGGTGGAGGTCTTCGGGCCCGAGGCCTCCGGCAAGACCACCCTCACCCTGCAGGTCATCGCCGAAGTGCAACGCGGTGGCGGCACGGCCGCGTTCGTCGATGCGGAGCACGCGCTCGATCCCTCGTACGCCGAAAAGCTCGGCGTGAACATCAACGATCTGCTGGTGTCGCAGCCGGATACCGGCGAGCAGGCACTGGAAATCACCGACATGCTGGTGCGCTCGAATGCGGTCGACATCGTCGTGATTGATTCCGTGGCCGCTCTTACACCCAGGGCCGAGATCGAAGGCGAGATGGGCGAGATGCAGGTCGGCCTGCACGCGCGTCTCATGTCGCAGGCGCTGCGCAAGCTCACCGGCAACATCAGCCGCTCGAACACCATCGTCGTCTTCATCAACCAGATGCGCATGAAGATCGGCGTGATGTTCGGCAACCCCGAAACCACCACCGGCGGCAACGCGCTGAAGTTCTATGCCTCGGTGCGCCTCGACATCCGGCGCATCGGTGCGATCAAGAACGGCGAGGAAGTCACCGGCAACATGACGCGCGTCAAGGTGGTGAAGAACAAGGTCGCGCCGCC
>WNFR01006417.1_pt1 | contig 12022 bp, 15 predicted proteins | sample 5400221 | NCBI WGS metagenome assembly WNFR01 (sample SAMN13153357, study PRJNA577476) | soil metagenome | isolation source: 40 cm soil under Madrone tree | place: USA:California | collected 2016-06-14 | reverse complement strand
AGTTCCTCGAACGTTCGTTTTGTCCGGTAGATTGGGGAGAACGCCAAGAAGTATTCCGCACCGCATAGCGCACACTTTTCTATTCGGACGTTTTTTCGTTCATCGGTGAACGGTTCGTGCTCAGGTGCATGACCAATATCATCCGGTAGTTGCTCGATTTTGACGGCGACCTCGCTCATGCCCCTGAACACTTTGGGCTTTTTCAGTATTTTAAGTTCAGCCACAGCGTTCACTTTTGCCCCCTTTGTGCTCCAGTTCTCCGTGCTGTCGGCACCACAACCCGTTTTGACGCCACTTTTTTAAGAGCATTGGTCGTGCGTTTTGCCTCTCGCATCCATTGGAGCAAGACGTAGAGGAAGAATAGCGATGCCAAGAAGCAAATTGCAGCTAAAGCGATGAGAGCCACGGTGCAATGCCAACGTGCGGAACAATAACGAACCGACCTGAAAGAAGTCCTGAGGGCTTTATAAAGATTTCGTAGGCACTCCGCTGGACTCCCCAACTGCCGGAGCGGATTTTTCCAGAGGAAACGAATGCAAGAAAAGGATGAGCGATCAGAAGGAAGGGTTACGCCGTGCGTGGTCATTTCTTTGGCGCACACGCGGAGATATATAATTCGTTGTGGACCTTCAAATCTCAATCCGGGAATCTGGCGATGTCACTATTCTGAACCTTCACGGAAGAGCGACGATTGGCGCTGACAGCGATCTACTGAGCGACTATCTCCAAAGGCTGGTCGCTGACGGCGCGCACAAGCTGTTGCTGAACCTGGCTAACGTGACACAGTTGGATAGTTCGGGCATCAGCGCCATTATCGGGACGCATGTTTCCCTTAGCCGTCATGGCGGTAGCGTGAAATTGCTCTGTCCGCGTGGTCGGGTACAGACTGTTCTGCGGGTAACGCGCTTGCCAGATATTATTCCCACCTTTGAGGATGAGGCCCAAGCCCTGGCCAGTTTTCGACCGAAGGGATTCTCTGCTCGGTCCTGATAGGGGCTGAGGCGAGCGAGATAAAATGGCGGAGCAAGTAAAACAAGCATCTGTTCATCGGCGCACCGGGTAGGGCTACAAAATCCTCAATCTCCAAGCATCCAGCTTACGCACTGCCTTTGGGTCCACAATCGGGAAGACATCCATCAACCGCATAAGCACGCCAGTCTTCATCGCCTCCATGAAGCGCGCTCTGTATTCCTCGCGCAGCTTCCCCTTCCCGTAGAGTAATAGGACCGCCGAATACAGATCGTTCGCCAACCTCTGCGCCTCCTCTAAATATGCCTCTATGTTGGGGTGGTTCTGATCCTGCCTTTGCTTTGCCCGCTGGATGGCGGATGTCACGGAGAACGTCAGCCTACGCACTTCACGCCAGCCTGCTCTAACTCTGTCGCATCGCTCATGTTCTGACTGCAAAATCATAAATAAGAGTGTCACGAGCGCAATGCAGATCACTGCGTCTAAATGCACTACCGCGAGTTTGGCCAGAATCCAGTTCATCTTGCTACCATATCCCTCGTCAAGATTAACGGCAAGCTACTTCAATCGGAAGTTATCTTGTTCGACAACGAGGAATCAACTATTCGTGCGCGTCACACCTTGATCGTCGTGTCCCAGGACCCCGCCCGGATGATGGTAAAATCCGCCGCAAAACTATCATGCCCATTTCCGTGACATCCAAAACCATGAAACTGACGGGCAGCTTCATATTCGCTGTACTGGTCGGCGCGATTATTCTGTGCGTTTTAATTAGCGGGAAGGACTTGCTGGCGTGGCTGTCTACGGCGCTTGGGCTCGCGGCTGGATGGGGAACTGGAATACTGCTCGCGCCTTACCGGAGTGAGCAGGTGCGATTCCGAGAGTATGCGAAGATCGCCTCAGTCTTTGTCACCGGGTATCTTGTGGGCAAGCTGGATCGCGTATTTGAGTTGTGGTTCGATCCCACGTACGGCCCACTCCTGCTGCGTTCGTCCTTTGCTCTTCGTGTGATGGCCGGGATCGCGAGTTACCTCTTGGCGGCAATCTCCACTTACGTCGCACGAAAATATCTCAGTGTTGGGCCAGACGCTGAACGACCGTCACCCGTTTGATCGAACTCGTGCTATCACCTCTAGCTTTCCGAGCGAACTTTCCTGCACAGCAGCTACGAAATCGGGGCGCGTGTCGCCGTCCAATGTTGGCAGTATTCGTCTCACAAAATAATCAGGGAGCGGTATGGGTTTCGTTTTTAGACCGTTCATTATGCGTATGCCGCTGGCTACCTCCGGTACACGTTGGCCGTTAAAGTCACGATACAACACAACTTTCGGGGAACGGGTGAAGTGACGCATCTTTTGAATTTGATCGACCAAATCCTCACGTCGCGACGATGCGAGGTCTCGCAAGTCACCGCGTTTAGCTTGAGCAAGGATAGCTTTGACTACACGAAGGTCGCCTTTGCTAATTTCGGCAGTTATGGCCAGGTCTGCGCCAAATGTGTCCTCAGCGCATCCCGGCCCGATTGAGTTCACGTTTGTTACTTTGAATACGACAGAACCGTCCGCTTCCCTGTAGGCAACACCTTCTAAGCGTCCAAGCAGGGCGGCGGTGTACGCAGGCTCTTGCTCGAAGCGAGCGGGGTCCAAGCCCAAGATGGCTCGACGAACGTGCTCTCGAACTGCTTCTCGGATATGCGCCGGAAATGAGAAAGCGTGTCGCAAGCTCTCCAATTCATTACGGGTCGACTTAGATTTCTACGTATAGCCCTTCGCTGCTTGGCGTTCCTGATGACACTTTGCGTGTACCAATTCAGTGCTCTCTATCGTGTACCCATCGGCAGCGTTCTTGCGGTCAAGCTCGGAATACTTTAGCTCCAACTCTTTGCCGCACTGCGCGCATTTGCCGTTCTGCTGCCCCCATTTCAGGGCTTTGAGTTTGCCGCGAGTACCGGGCTTGCCTCGCTCGTCGTATCCAAGTTCTTTGACCACTTTTCGGCGATAAGCAAACAGCAGGAGAGGATCGCCAGCCGCTAAATTGGGTAATCGCGTCCGAATGTCTGCGAGCAACTCGTTGGCGCGCTTCAGTTCATCCGTGCTGAGGTTTCTGTTCGGCATAGTTGCTAATGACATTGACCAGCGAGAGGGCACGCCGCGCGCGTGAATTTTGCGCCATTGCAATTCCGGCAAAGAACCTGGAATCCCGGAGGGTAGCCGTTGGCTCTCACCCACCTCCATAATCGCGGACCGCCTGTTCCGAGATTATTTGCCTTCCTGTGGGCCGCGCCGTCGCCGTTCACATGGTCCAACTGCAAGAACTCAATGAAGGTAGTCTTGCATCCGGGACATTGGCAATGCGGCTCCCCGCCGCAATAACGGCTGAAAACTTCGTAACGGAGTTTGCCGTTGTACGTCCGCGCGTGGAGCGTTGCGGCGGGAATTGCCTGTTCAGGGGTCATCGCGGCACAAGTGATCCGCGAGTGTTCTTTTCGATATTTAGCTGGCAGAGTGCCTGTTGCGCTTTCAGCCGTAACTCGAACGACTTTTCCTTGCCCGAATAATAACCGGCAATGCCGCCGACAAGTGCGACGATGGCTCCGACAATGACCGCAGGAATGAGAATCGCTTGGGAACTATCAAGGGCCGCAGCTTTCTGTCCCGTCAGTCCGGCTTGTGCAAACCCTATTCCCAATCCGACCAATACGCCGACGAATCCGCCGACAAGGACTCCGGCCACCACCGAACTCGCAATGACCTCACTCGCTTGCTTGTAGAGCCTGTCGGCAAACTCTTCAATCAGTTGAGGCTCGTAACTCGGCATAGCTATCCTTCTGGAAACGCCTCAGCTTTTGGGAGTTCCTACAACGCGGTACGGACCCTTCTTCCCATTCTTGCGTTCGATAGCCCACTTTAGGTCACGACGCTTCATCCTAGCCGCAGCAATGATTCGCATAGCCGTAGGAAGCCTTTTTATTGGATATAAAGGGACTCGCGTGTCGTCAGTTGGAATGTCTTTGATTTCGAATTTCAAGTCCTCGTACGCCATCAGCATGTTATTTACCTCACAGGGGATTCACGTTAGGCGATTGCACGGTTTGCCGTCCATAGGTTCACCGTCACCGTGTAGACAATTAGTCATTATCTAAATGTCGGGACAGGTTTGTGATACGATTCGCGTCACCTTGCGGTTGTGCGAGTCTGTTCCCATTGTCATTTTCCGGGAGGTCCTTCCATTGGGCTTCTATATTCGCAAGGGCTTTAACTTCGGCCCACTTCGGCTAAATCTGTCTCGGTCCGGTTTAGGAGCGTCTATTGGTGTGAAGGGCGCTCGGATTGGGATGGGTCCGAGAGGGACATACGTCCATCTAGGTCGCGGAGGGCTTTATTACCGACAGACGCTTGCACCGCCAGGAGTACAGCAATTTCAGAGTCCTCCTGCGACGACGGATGATCTTCAGGAGATTTCAAGCTCCGCCGCGCAGAACATTGTAGATAGCTCTGCGGATCAATTGCTTCAAGAACTCAATCGCATCAAACGCAGGTTCGATTTGTTCCCGCTTTCACTTATTGTTGGCAGCGTTCTTCTGATTTCCGTTGCAGTATCGGAAGTCGAGTGGTGGGTCTGGACAGCAGCTTTGTTATCCGTTGTCATTATTGCGATCTGCGCGCGACACAATGACGTAACGAATGGCACCTTAGTCTTGCAATACTCAATGGATGGAGGTACGGAACAGAAGTTCTCACATCTACAGGACGCCTTCAAGCGATTCGCTGCATGTCAGCGTATTTGGCACGTTGATGCGGCAGCACAGACGGGTGACTGGAAAAGGAATGCTGGCGCGGCCTATTTGGAACGAAGATCACTGATTTCAGCGGTGTTCACGGCTCCTCTCAAGGTTCAGTGCAACCTTAACGTGCCAACACTCAAGGCGAGGCGGAAAACTCTCTATCTACTTCCAGATCGACTGCTTATTTACGACTCCAGTGGTATCGGTGCGGTTCCGTATGCCGACTTGCAAGCCCATTCCGCACAAACGAGATTTATCGAAAACGAGTCTATCCCCGGTGATAGTGCTCAGGTAGGGACGACTTGGCGTTATGTAGCAAAGAACGGAGGTCCCGACCGAAGATTCAACAACAATCGGCAGTTACCGATCATGTCCTACGGCGAGTTGAAGTTTGGTAGCGTGTCGGGTCTCAATGAACAATTCCAATGCTCGGTGCCCGAAGCAGCCGCAGAATTATCATCAGCGGTTGCACCCCTTGCATCAAATTCAGAGTCGGACAGAATCGACGTTTCGTTTGCATCCACATCACACGGAACAGGATTCGCACGCATTGCGCTTTGGTTTTCTATTTTCATAATGATCTGCAGCGTGCTTATTGCGCCAGCTTGGAACATGGCTGCCAACTCCGACCAACAGGTTTTGCAACGTCAAAAAACACAAGAGGCCCGACAGCGATTTGGGCAAGCGTTAGGGCAAGATTTTCTTAACCGGAAAATCAAAAACATGACGGTGAGAGTCGCCGATGACAAGCTGGAACTGCAAGTCTCAAATGAATCGCCCAAAGCTGCCCGACGTGACGGCCTGAGGCCGCTGGACACGAAAACGCTGTTCGCGAAATTCTTTAGGTCGAATACAGAGCCTAACCTCTGTGCGTTAGGGTTCCGAGCAGTTCGAGTTGCAGTCAACGCAGGTCCAGCAGGTGAAGTAGTATTGGCCTGTTCACCATCGGGCCAATGATTGTGATGCTTGCGATCAAACCAAGTTTTCGCGCACTGCATCAGCAGACAATACGCCGCTCACGCTGAACAGTCGCTGCAGACCGTCTGGCCCTAGACTCACTTCTCGGGGCGAACGCATCTTGGCTTCGACCATCGCAATCAGGGCATCTGCTTCCACGAGGCATACCTCATTTACGTCGGTTTCCATCTTGAGAGTGCGAATTGCATCGTCATAGTCATCGGCAAATCCGCTGGACACAATCAAGTAGTAGATATTGCGGAGTCCGCGCTTCTTCTTCAGTTCCCGGCTCTGCGTCGTAATGTACTCCCTCACCGAACGGTCGTCCGTGCCCATGTTGTAACAATCACTCCGCACCTTACCATCCCAAAGGATCGCGTAAGCATCGTCTACACTTAGGGCTTGACCATCCGGCACCCTGCCCTGACCTTGTCCAAGCAGTTTCGTCTCATAGCCCAACACGGTGAAAGCGGCGTTGATACTCTTTTCAAACGCCCGTTCTAAGCTCGTCCCTGATGCCTTCGCGGCTTCGCGCAAGAGCGTCTCATTTCGTGCCATTCCCGGTAAGACTGCAATGATCGGGGGAACGTAGCTCTCGGGCAGACGAACCGTTGTTTCGGGACTTGTTGGGGTGATGGGGCTTGGCGGTATTTCGACATGAGTGTTCTCCCGCACCAACGGCTTGTTTCCCCCGGAGGGGTTCCCACCCTTGAACCAGAACACATGCTCGACTTCGTAAAGGCCGAAGTGCTTTCCGCTTTCCTTCGTAAACACTTGGCCTAGCTCCTCATGGATGTGTTTGTACGTAAGGTAATCGGCGGCGGGTTCCTGCGTCGGCAGCCACAGGTTCATATCAGTCATCGTGTTGACACTGTTCGTATAGAAAACTGGCCAAACACCTCGTTCCTGAATCTGCCAAAAGTACGACAAGAAAAACGGAACGCTACCTGGCTTGGGTCTGCCTGCTTTGGTGCCCCCGGTTTCCAGATGGTGTTCGCCAATACGATTCACGTAGTTGCAGAAAGCCTTGATCTGGTGGGAAGCAACGTCCTCATTCGTCGGCACTTTGACCGCCGCCTTTATTGCCTGATCGCATTCGGCGGTGTCACCGGCAACGTTGACCACCATATTGAAGAACATCTGGCCCTTAACTCCCTTGAAGCCCCAAAACTCGTTTCGCTTATTTACTCCATCGACTTGCGTCTTGAACTCGGTCAGATTTACCTGCCCTGAGAGGTAGTCGCTCAGCAACGGCTTCAGTGCGCGTTCTATTAGGCGTACACGCTGTTGGTCCCGCTCTGTTTGAACCTCCATCGGAGTTCGACCATCAGGGTTCTTGGGTGCAACTAAATAGGCTCGCACAAGCATCAATACGCTTTGAATCTGCTCGCCGCCAAGAATCTGTTCCCGCTGCTCGATCATGGCTTTGTCCCCCGCAGTCAGATGATTTTAGCTGACGCACGCACGCTTTCTCGGTGACGCATTCACAGCCAGTGCGTCAGAGGTTATCAGCTAGTTGAGATCATTCGGGGAGGGCGCAGCCTTACCTTCTGCGAATTCCTCGCCGCTCTTGGCGGGCTTAAACAAATGTGCTGGATGAGTTACGCAATCTTAGGGCAAGTACCATCGCGTAAATCAAAGCCTGTTGTGATTATTTGAAGGCAGGCCCAACGTTTCGTGCCGACTGACGGAGGATGCCGAAATGAAATCAAAAATGATGGCTGTAATACTCTTCGTGACGGCATGGCCCACATTCGGCCAGCAGAGCACGACGAACACAAACTGTATGGTCAACGGTCAAATGGTTGATTGCAGATCGACAACGACGAATGAGACTCCGCCAAGTGGCGGATGGTTGTCGGGAGTCAATAAAGCCCTAGCGGCTAACCGCGCAAAAGCTGACGCCAAGCGTGACCAAAATGTTGAGAACATTCAGCAATCCCAACTCTCACCAGAAGCCATAAAAGAATTGTTTGCGCAAGAAAAGCAGGCAAGGGATGCGAAAGACACAGTTGATTTCATTTATTGCCGGCAGAGTCCTAAAAGCGGCATAACGGATTTCGACGGAAAATCTAAAACATGCGGCGACGTGATCGAATACACGAAAGCATTTTGTGCGGTTAATCCCGAAGTAGGCAGATGCAACCTCGCGAAATCAAAGGCGGAAGTGGAAAAGGCCTTCGCGGCTCTCGTTGATAATTACAACTCAAATAAACACCGAAACGGGAGTTGGGAGCAAGGCTATTACTCCAATAAGTTCGCAGAACTAACCAAGTGGGGGTGCATGTCTTTCACTGATATGACTTTGCCGCAGCGGGATGGCGCGGTGCATTCGTGTCCGAGCGCGCCGGAAGCAGGACCGCAGGCGAAATAGGCCAGGTAAATGTCCGATCTGGACGATCTTTTCAAGCGCCACGGCATATTCTTCCTCCCTTGGATTGGCGACAATTACGAGGGTGGGTTCTGTGGGCGAAAGTTTCTCGTTTTGGGAGAGAGCCACTATTCGCATTGGGGCGATGCGGCCCATGAGTTGCCACCAACGTTTACGCGAGAATGTGTGCGGGAGGTCGTTAATCGCGACGATGGTGCTCGGTTTTGGAAGAATCTCGAACAGGCCCTTGTAAATGAGCAGAGGCAAGGAGGGTGGTGCCCTTCCGGTGGGCCTGCTCTATGGCATCAGCTTGCCTTTTACAATTTTGTTCAGTTTCCGATCTTCGCGGGTCCTCGCATAAGCCCATCGAACCAGCAGTTCAATAGTTCCTTAGCTCCTTTCATTGCTGTACTTGAGGCACTTCGCCCCGAACGAGTGCTGGTCTGTGGCAAACGCTTATGGGGAAAGATGGATTCGACGAAACTACAGTTGCACGACGATGTTGAAGCCTATCAGCTTTCCGATGGCTCTCCGGTAGGGTGTTTAGCCATCAAGCATCCCTCTTCCGGTGGGTTCAGTTGGGCCAAGGCCCATCCGGTAATCAGAACGTTCCTTAACGAACCGCGAGATGCCGCTGCTTTGCTTGATCGCTAGACTTTATTTATTGGAGGACGACCGAGAATGTCCTTATACGGTATTGAATCCGAAGATGATTGCCGAGCGAAGATAGACGAGCTTTTGGAATTCCATGCTCGTGCCGAGCGCGCCATGAACAAAGAATCAATCCGCATAATTAAGGATCGGCTGGCCGAGTACCGCAAAGCCGGAAATACAAATGATGGAAAGCGCCGGATGTCCTCAGTTGAGGAGCGATACTTCTGGCCAGCCATCAACGAGGCGTATGTAAGGGCACCCAATCTGAATGCGCCAAAGACATGGCGAGATGGTCTGTCCGAAATTCACTTGAACCTGACCTATTATCGGCCTGCGACGCGGACCTCCGCGACCGAAGGCGTATAATTACGCGCAAGATGCTTCAGCCACGATACCTAGCTGCAAGTCTGGACTCGGAACAGCCAGAACGCCCTGCCTCCCCAAATCCCTTGCAAATTATTAGTTCAGTGGTTACGGCGCTTGTCGCTACCGCGTCTCTCATAACGCAGTGGAAGGGAAACCGACTGCTCGCCTTCGGCTTGGTGGCGATTGCCCTCGTCGCCGCCATATCGACGTTCTACCGGCCCCTAGCGATGAGCACTCGCAAGTTCCTACAGAATTTGCGTCGCAACCGAGTCGCGCGAAGGTCATGGAAAGAGTTTCTGCGGATCGAGAAGCGGTTTGGGGCTTTCCTGAACGAAAATGATACGGTGAACCTGCGGAATATCATTTCCGAGATTTGTGGCCGGAACGCAGACGAAGTTTCCAAAGTATGCGGACCGGCCTACCTCAGCGACTACTACGGTCTGATCTACATGCGCCATTTGAAAAAGCCCGTCAGAACCAACACTGCTTTCCACTTCGCCCTAGCCGAACTCCATCAGATGACTTGCTCATACAACCGGGATTACCTGCTTGATCCCTTTCGGCGGCTCAATGGAAGCCAACTTCTCGGACAGCTACAGCCCCACGCAAAGGACTCTTATCAGGAAAAAATGAAACAGTTCAGGGAGCGATGGGTGCGGTTCCTCGATGATCTCAAGGAGTTCTTCGACAAGACCAACCATGACCTCCGGTACGATCACCGCGAGGCGATTGGCACGTACTTCGAGTATCCCAAGGCGTTGTGATCTTTACGTAGACGCAGCCAGCCCTGAGAGGGTTGTCACCTTCCAGCGACCGTGATGCGCTACATTCGGCGCAGCGGGAATCCTGAGCGCCCGTTCCAGAATTGCCGGAAGCACGTCCTGAGCGATGTGCACATCGACGGCGGGTTGTCAAACTTTAGGTGCCGCTTTCAGAACTGCCAGTCCGTAGCAACCAACCGCAGACGCCCGGCGCCTTTCGGATCGAAAGAAATTTCGAGTTTTGGAAGAGCAAATGATTCAAGAAACGAGTCTTTTGCTGATCGTGTGATCTGCACTGTCGCATAGAATTGATTGCAGTCGAGGACACAGGCCGAGAGCGCCTCTCCATGAGTCACGCCTTCAATTTGGAGTTCAGTTGGTGGCAGCTTGAGCGTGATCTGCTGCCCCTTCCACTTGAGAATTTCCCGCACTTTGCTACTTCGCTCCGCAATCAGTCGCGCAAACTGTTGCTCTGACGCTACTTTCGTCTGCATTCCGTCCCGCACATAGGACGGCCCGGAGAAGTGTGGTCTCTCTGGACTGCCGCGTACGATTACGACCAAGAACTCTTTGCCACGATCTTTCATCACTTTCATTTGCGGAAAGATCGCCGGGTAAATCTTGCCGATTTCTTCGCTCACTTTCCTTTGTAGTGAGTCGAGGTCGAGATTGTCTTGGACGGTGCCGTCGTTTCTGACGCCAACGAAGATGAGGCCAGGATCGTCAACAGGAAGAGAGTTAGAAAAAGCAACTGCGGTCTTGAGGCAATCCCGATAATCATTCGCGGTCTTGCGCTCGACCGTGCTGTCCTCGGTGTTCTTCAGACGCGACAGAATGTCCTGCTCAGTAAGTTCCAGCCGTGACAAGGAGTCTGTTACGTTCAGGCTACGTGCAAACGAACCTTGGCTCATGGGTCTCCTTCACGCCGCAATCCGAAGCGTCCAAAGCCCATCAGGATTGACGACAAAACGAGCATCCTCTCTGAGCAGGCGGCGAACATAGGCTGCGAAATTCTTAGAGCCCGAGGAATATCCATTAGCGAGGATGCGTGTCGCAATCTCATCAGCGGTCAGCGGCTCTTTCGATCTAAGGCAAATCAACCGGGCATGAGAAAGCGCGCTTTGCTTTCCGCGAACGCGGAGCTTCGACCTAATCGCCTTTTGTGTTGCACTGGAAGTCGCTCGCGCTTCGTTCAAATACTTAAAGAATTCGTCAAGGATAGGAATAAGCAGCGGCTTTGCTTCTCGTATACGCTGCCAAATATGCTTGGCGCAGTCGATAACTTTCGCGCGGGACTTTGGATGCAAAAGCACAACCGCAACCGACGTAGCAAGGAGGACCCTGACGGCAGGGGGCAGTCTTCGGATGACCGTGGCAATGCCACGGACCATCTCGGCAAATGCGACGATGCTAAAGGTCAAAGCGTAGCCTGAGCCGAGCTTTACGGTAACGATGATGCTCGTAGAACGAGCATAGTCGCGCAAAGTTGCATCCAGGTCTCTCCCTATAACAGTCACGCCCATCCGCTCGAAATGACCATCGGCTGTCCGCACAAAGTCGGCATCTAGCTCTCTAGCCGTGAGAGCATAGGGTGAATCTTCGGGATCAACCGACGCGAAGTCAGCCCCGTCGCCGATTGGGGCGTAGAAGCGAATCAAAGACTGAACACGCTGCCACTCAGCGTTCGCCACATCAACGTTTACGCCAGAATCGGCTGCGATTCGCGGAAGATGCTCTTCAATCTCCTGCTTGAGAAAAATTGGGGCGACAGCGATTACCACGCCCGAATCAATGGCTTCATGCAAGCCCGTTCTGGCGGTCGGATTGGTGCGTGAACACAAGCGCCAGCGAAGTTCCCACTGTACGGCAGAAGCGTCCACCACCATGACAATTTGAATGATGTCACGGAGTAGCTGACGGAAACCCGGAACCTCTTCGTGCAAGGCTACAAGAGTGTGCAAGAGATCAGACGGGATCGTCATCCGGGCTGGTTTTTGTTCCTCCGCCATTTCCATCAATTGTACTAGAAGCTATTTCAAAACCCTCCGTAAGACGATGATCAAGCAGGCGATATGAAAGAATGCGCTGTAAATCGTGAGCGAGCGGTCGTAGCGAACCACCAGATGGCGGAAGTTACCGAGCCACGCGAAGGTACGCTCG
>WNFR01006416.1_pt1 | contig 12022 bp, 13 predicted proteins | sample 5400221 | NCBI WGS metagenome assembly WNFR01 (sample SAMN13153357, study PRJNA577476) | soil metagenome | isolation source: 40 cm soil under Madrone tree | place: USA:California | collected 2016-06-14 | reverse complement strand
CGTTTGGCCCGGCCCAAGCGCCAAGCCGATCAGAGCAAAGCTGAGCTCAGCGCTGGACAAAGTGTTGAACAACTGGAAGCGGAGATCCGTCGCTTGCGCGCAGAGAACGCTAAACTTTTGGAGCAACGGGAAGTTTTAAAAAAATCTCTGGGCATCCTCTCCGAAGTGCCACCCAGAGGTATGCCCGAATCCAACAGATGAGCGCTCACTACAAGGTGGCCTCTTTATGCGAGGCGCTCCTGGTCTCGCGCAGCGGCTATTACGACTGGAAGAACCGACGCAGCAAACCAGGGCCGCGACAAGTCGAGAACATTCATTTACGTGAGCGGATCCGGGAGGAGTTTGCTCGCAGTCGCCAAACCTACGGTAGCCCTCGAATCGCTCATGCCTTGGGTTGTCCAGGAAGACGCAACCGCATCGCCCGGCTCATGCGCAAGGAGCGACTCTACGCTCGGCAACGCTCTAAGTATCGAGCCGCTACCACTGACAGCCGCCACGGCGGACCCATTGCCCCTAATCGGCTCAGAGGTCTCGCCGTGCAGCGGCTTGATCAGATATGGGCCACCGATGCCACTTGCGTGCTCACAGCTCAAGGCTGGCTGTATCTGGTTGCGGTCCTTGATCTGTTCTCCCGCCGGATTGTCGGTTGGGCCATGCATCAAATCCTCGATGCTCGGCTTGTCATTGCCGCTCTACGTATGGCTTTGAGTCAACGCGCCCGGTCAAACCTCTCATCATTCACTCCGATCGCGGCGCTCAGTTCGCCAGCGCCGCTTACCGGCAAATCCTAGCCCAACACGGTTTAATCGCTTCCATGGCTCGCAAGGGCAACTGTTACGACAACGCTTTCATTGAGTCGTTTTGGAGCAGTCTCAAATACGAACTGGTTTACCACCACCGCTTCGCCACCCTGGCCGAAGCGCGTAGCGCCATCTTCCATTACATCGAAACCTTCTACAACCGCACCAGACTCCATTCCAGTCTTGACTACCAAACCCCAACTCACTTTGAATCCAAACAAACCTGAAATTATCCCTTCCCCACTGTCCGAGAAAACAGGGCAAGCCCAGTCCTCACTATTGACACAAATTTTGAAACACGACGCGTGCGTTGGTTTTGACTACGACGCCGGCTCGCGTCTGACCAGCATCACCAACGCCAACGCGACGATTTCGCGCTCGTGTTGGAACGATAATTTGCTCAAATCCGAGACCAGCACCTACACCTAGAACAGATCTGAAGTAATCCTCGAATACGGGTCGGCGTCGCGCTTTCTGCATTCATATCGATCGCACGAACAAAATCTTCGACAAACTAATCATCAAAGCTGTTCCCGAGGATATGTCCGCGTTTTCAACCGAAAAAATCGAGATTCTGAGCAAGAAAAAATAAGCGCTTATACCATCGACTCGGATACAAAGGATCACCGCGGCTAGCCGATGACGTTGACGTCGCCGTCGGGTACCAGCGGGCAGGTGCCGCCCTTGAAGGTGATGCTGAACTGGTCGGTCAGCAGCATGCCGCCTATGATCTGTGCCGCTTGCTCGGGCGTGAGATCGGGGCTGGCGTTGTTGATATCCTGCGCCAGCACAAAGTACTTCCAGAGTCCAAGGTCGTCGAGGCTAAAGAAGGTGCCGCCGGTGTAGGTGCCGTCATTGGCCGCGGTGTCTGCGCCTACACCGTTGTCTTGCAATGCAAACTTGCGCAATTGATTGGCTGGACCGATGAGGTAGCATTGCACAAACAGCTGGTTACCCTTGAACAGTTTATCGTTGGCGTCGTAGAATTGCGCTTTCACAATAAACGGCTCGCGTTTGTAGGCCCGTACGATGTTAGGTGCGTCGATGACGTATTTGTTCAGCAAGTGGACGTTGGCGTTGTTTTCGGTAGCCGCGTAGGTGTAGAGCTTGCTAGTAGTTTGGCGGCGGTATTCATAGTCGATGCCGACTTTGAACGGCTTGCCGGGTACGATGTCGTCGCTGTAGTTGAAGTTGAGCTTCAGCAGCTCGGCCGTGGTGAGCTCGGTAGGCTTAGCGGGCGCAGTGTGATCTTGACCCTTCCGGAAGGGGTCACGGACGTCGCTCGCCGCAGCCACGGTAGCGACGGCTGCCGCGGCAGCCAGTAATCCGGCAGCGACAGAACTGGTGCCGCCTCCACTGGCTGTAGGCGTACAGCAGCTTCCACCGGTATCGGTGGGCAGATCATGCGTGCCACCCGCGCCAGCCGTCAAATCGCCGCTGCCGCCGACGGCTTCGGCAATGGCTGCAGCGATGAGCAGCAGGAAGGCCAAGATCGCCAAGACGATTTTCCACCAGGGGTCTTGGAACGGCAAATCACCATACTGGCCAGCATACGGAGGTGTGGGAGTAACCGCAGCGTCCAAGCTGCCCAACAAGACTTGCGGCATGCAGAATACAAAATTACGATCGTAGCGCCGAAACTCTTGCGACAAAAACTGCAGCAAGCTGGCCTTAGCAAACGAGTTAGCTTGCAGAGCGCTCGCATCAGTCAGAGCCGTCAGCAAGGCAGTCCGCACATCGCACCTACCCGAAGTGCAAAGATTGCCGATGCTGCGTTTGCGCCCCGGGCAGCACAGCGGGTCCGCCGGGCCGATCATCTCCTTGAAGGCAACGTCTATTACTCCCTCCGGCGTGGTCACTGAGAACGAGTGGGTGGCCGGGTTAAATTGCATTCGGGTGACAAAAATGTTTTTAATGATGCGTTGATGCCCGCTGGCTGTCTGCACAATGAAGCTGACAAGGTGCTTACCGGGGCTGGCCAATGTAAAGTCTGCCTGCCAGCTAAACAGATGTGAAGCACCCTTGGCCGCGCTGGCAATGTAGAAGGTTTGCGGCGTAACTACAATGCCGGGGTCGGACACGCTCTCCACATATACCTGCACGTTACTGACAGCTGCGGCACTGTTTGCCACATGCATGTTTATGTTTTGTTGCCCTAAGGCGATTTCGAAAATGCCATCTGGTGTCATCAGGCCAGTAAACGGTTCGGTAGCAAAGGGGCGATTGGGAATTGCAAATGCCATGATCTTACTCCTTGTCTTTCTTAGCTTTTTTGCTGCGCATAACTAGTACGCTAAAGCCACCCACTTTTTTGCGGTCGGCCTATTGCACCACGTGCAGCAGGGCAGCTTCGCCTTCCAGCTCACCTATCAGCGACAAACCAACCTTGGCGCGCGGGCCCACGCGTAAGCCATCAACTGCCTTTTGATGAGCCTCGTCGTCTTTATCTTTGTCCTGATCTGTTTTTTCGTCTTGGCAGGGATTGGGATCGGCCACAAAGTGCACGTTGCGGATAGCGCCCTTGCCGCGCGGCACTTTTATGTTGAGCTGCTTCAGCAGCGGTTTTAGCTCCTCCAGCTCGCCATGAGCGGTTTTGATAGTAAAAGCCCGCTCGGCGCGCTGGGTGTTGACAATCTCAAACGGCAGCACAAAGCGCTGCATGTGCATGGCCATCATCAGCACGCTCAGGTTTCGTTGGGCGACGTGCCGGTCAGTAGGAACGTCGAAGTCGGGGGTGGCGGGAAGCGGATCCAGCGTTTGATGAAACCCCTCCGCCAGCACACACTCGTGGCCGCCATTTACAAAACTCGGCATCCACGGCACCAGACAGAGCACATCTTGTGTTTCGCCGGCATTCAGCGAAACATTGGCGTCGCCGACATGATTTGCCGTATTACGATCGAATCCGACCGCCGGATTAGCCCAGTAAAAACGCACCGTAGCATTGTCCACCGCGTCAGTACCGTTGTTGGTCACCCGTGCCCACAAGTAGCACGGCTGGCCGACAATTGGCAGACCCGGCGTGCCCTGCGGGTCGTTGCCTGGCACGGTCCAAATGTCAGGGCTCAACCACCATGGAGAGCCATCAGGGATTTCTAATAGTACGCTCATTTTTCCCACCCTTCTTTTTCAAAACACGCACCAGTCATTTTCTCGTGTCGGAGAAAATTTATGATCAGAAATATCGGCCACATGCTTCGCTCCAGTAAAGAGAAACAGTTGCGGAACAGTTAGAAGTCTTTCTCAACGCTTCTTTGCGGTTTACTGCGTCAGCCGCAGCGTTCTGGATTTTCTCTTTTCAAATGTTGGTAAATGCAGCCAAAAATTGTTTTAGGACCGCACACCGTACTTTCTAACGAGGGGCGATTGTAAGTTCCGACGCTCGTCTGCGATCTTTATCCGTTCGAATGTCAGATATTGAGACGCGACCCCATTTTCCTCTGCGCGAAGAAGTATTTTCTCGGCCTAGCATAAGGGAACCCGCTCCGCATCCTGCGGGCCATTGCTGGAGAGTGTGTGAACTGTTCCGCAACTGTTTCGGTTGCTTGGACGATGGATTCCCTTTATGCGCATTCTCAGAGTCCATTCACATTTTGCTAGGAGGTGCATCATGTTTGGTCTGCCCATCTTGGAAGTAGCCATTGGCCTGAGCTTCATATATTTGTTGCTGGCTCTGATCTGCACGGCGGTAAATGAAACGATCGCAGGAATTACCCGACGGCGCGCTGGTTTTCTGGAAAAAGGAATCGATTCCCTCATCGGGGATGATCTGAAGAAGAAGTTGTTTGACCATCCGCTTATCGCTTCGCTCGGACCCAAGAAGGATGCCAAACCTTCGTATCTGCCGGCATCAAAATTTGCGCTGACGTTGACGGACATCGTGAAGGGAAACGGAAAAGACGCCGGTGATGCGCAAGCCCTGCGTGAGGGGATCTCGAGTATCAGAAATGGGCCTCTGCGGACTTCACTGTCGGCAGTACTCGCGGATTCTAATGAGACTCTAACCACAAATCAGCAGAAGATTGAAGCGTGGTATAACGAATGCATGGATCGGGTGGCAGGGTGGTACAAGCGACGCACAGTCCTGTGGATCTGGATTCTGGCTCTGATTGTTACGATCTACCTGAATGCGGATTCGATAAGGATCTCCGAAATACTTTGGACCAATCAGGCGATTCGCGCAGCCGTTATCGAGTCAGCGAAATCGCGTGCCCAGACTGAGCGTCCCGAAGAATTGATGCCTTTGGTCGTCCACCCGAATGCAAATGCGCCGAAAACGGCAGCACCAGTGGCTCTCCACCACGACGACGTGCTTACGAAGAAGGAACGCGCTGAACTGAGCGGACTCACTGGCTGGTCGGACGACATAAAGCAGTGGGGTCAGATGAATTACTGGCAGCGAATCTGGCACGCCTTCAAGCATATTCCCGGATGGTTACTCACGATTATCGCCATCTCGCTAGGAGCGCCATTTTGGTTCGACCTACTGAATCGCTTTATGAACATACGCTCCGCAGGGCGGGCCCCGGACGAACGGCCAGACAAAAGCAGCCCGGCGCCGGGCGCGTCTTAGTGTCAATTATGAAACCACACCGCATTCAGGGATCGTTTACCTTTCTGGCATTGTTTCTCATCGCTCGATTGGCGAGTGCGCAAACGCTTGTCCTGCAACGCAGTTTTATCGAGAAGTACAAAAATCGAGCCACGATTGACGCCACATTTGTCGTTGATCACGCTCACAAAAAGCCCAATGCGGCTGATAAGGATGGCGATCTTCACGCCTCGGGGCGATCAGAGCAGGTCGGACTTTCTATGGTATCAGAGGTAATGAATGCCGCGGAGGCCAAACAATCCACGGTCCTGCAAGCTATTCGTGGCAACGAAGGACATGGTGTCGCAACGCCGATCTCAGGCGCCTGGCGTATATGGTTCGAACACCCCTCAAAAACGCCGCAGATCCAGTTCGACGAAGTGCCGCCGGCAGGCAACACTAATCCGGACCACTGTTTCGAGATTCATCCGATCATACAATACGCAGGGAACTCAATCTTGAATTCTCTGCATAACGTTCAAGGCTTCACGCCATATGATGCTGAGACCGCATTTGGCCGATATGAAAAGGTGCCCGTGACATTGGAAGTGGATGATACATCGGTCGTAATCAGCTCAAAAAAAGTCCCATATAATTACACGATGTTTACTGCGGAACTTGCCGGTAAACCTGAATCACTGGACAACAATGACGCGGGTACCTCCGACGGACAGGTAGTACTGGCTAACGTGATGAACAATGCTGGAGATGAAGTCCTCGTTGATAATATCCGGCTGATTTTTATCGCCGGAACTCAGCCCGCTAGCGAACTCGCCGGCGCACCTGAAGGGGCGACGCTTGAATTCCTGGCGATTCCTCGCCTGGACCTAAATGCAATTTCGGCATTCATCGAGGCGGGAGGTTCGGGGACAGTGGTCCGCAAACTTCCGTATGAGATGATCGTGGTGGGAGCCCGAACGCTTGAAGATTGAATGTGAAGGACCTTATATCCTATGAATTGGGAAAGTTGGATCGCGTGGATCATAATCGCGCTCTGTTTCTTAGCTATTCCATTTGCAGTCATGATTGTGGGATGGCGAATCCATGGGTGCCAAAAGCGATGGGAGAAGGATTCGGATTGGCGCTGTCTTCAGGAAGTCATCTTTGAGCCAGACGATGTCGAGTTGAGTTCGTTGCGCTTCATTAGCCGCTAGGCCAGTGCCTTAGGGGGAACGCCAGCCCGGTGGCGGAATCGCCGGTTAACACCGCGGCCTTGGTGTGACAGTTCTAGCCGAAGATCAACAGTCGCGAGTACCGCGGCAGCCCGGATATCGGCTGCAGCCCCAGAAGGATTGTCCGGTACGGGAACCTCGCCTTGCTTCCCGAAGTACCATCTTGGATCCACATTGCGGACAAGCTGGCGCTTCGATCACACCGGCGTGCTCAGGAACTGACGGCGGAATCTTAGATGAATGTTGGACGCCCCGAATCAACTGCAAGAGCGCCTCTGAATCGACTAATTCGATCGGCTTACCGCGCGCGAATGCCAGTCCCTCTGACGTGAACTTTGTTGTCGCGACAAGCTTGGCCGAGTCTGCTCGGCGATCGACCATCACACCGTAGAGTTCCCTGACGGTTTGCACGGGGACAGGTTTCCCGCGCCAGCGTTTGCATTGCACGATCGTGACCTTCCCATCCCGGCGCAGAACCAAATCAACGCCGCCGTCTGCGCCGCCGCCGATCGTTTCTGTCACTTGATAACCTTGCCGCCGGTAAGCTTCGCCGAGCAAATCTTCAAACCACTTCGACGGCAGCTGGCGCAGCGAATCGAGACTAGTTTGATGATCGAGCAGCAGCCGGTTGCGCCAGGTTCGCAGCGCCGAGATTACCGCGATGCTGATCAGAAGGAAACAAACTGGCAGCACCAAGATGGGCATAATCTTGTCGAGCACGACATACGCTATTGCTGCTAGAACAAGACTGACCCACCAAGGCGCCAGAACCAGGTCGTCAGCCCAAGAATGTTTGCGACGCGGCATATGAGTGTTAAGTCCCCGCAGTTCTAAACGGGCTGACTAAATTTCATCGGCGTTGCTCTCGTTGGCTTTGAGCACTTCCTCAATCAAATCCCATCTGTCGCGATAGATTGAAATCTCCCAACCGCTGAAAGATTTTGTAAGGCGGAAGATGCACTGTGCGCACGGTGTTGTCTTTGTGTGATTGACCTTTTTTCCCGGGAGTTGACAGCCAAAGTTCGTGCGCTTCGGAGACGTTCTTAGCCATGGTCTCAGATGGAATAATGTAATATTCAAATGGCCGCTCCGACCCTGCCAGAGGAATGCCTCCTAGTACCCAGAAGAATGTTGGTCCGACGTTCTTCATCGCTTTCATTCCAACACTGCAAGTTCTGTTCCCTGGAACAAATGTCTTAACTTGAATGTGCGCGAAACGGGTTCCGTTTTGATTGCTACATAAGATGTCGACATTTGGAGTATTCCCAAGAGTGACAACTGCAGAGTAACCCCTGCGGCAAAGTTCTCCCGCGATAAAGAACTGACTCGCGTTCCCTCTTGAGGACTTGTCCCTGAGCTGTAGATCGCCCTTTGGCATGGAGATTAGCAATAATTACGCAATTCGAATTCTGCCGGTGTCGATAGTAAGCTCTGATCCCTTTTCACTCTCTTACTCAGTTAACGAGACGCGGATTCGATTGCTTGCGCTACATCAGGAAAGCCCTGTCTTTGCGCCCATGTTTGAGCATCCCATCCGCGAGCGTCGCGGATAGTCGCGTTAGATCCGGCACGCAGTAGCAGTATCACGACGTCGGCGTGCCCGGCCTTCGCTGCAAGGATCAATGCCGTCTGATGCTGATGATTGGTCAAATCTACAAGTGCGCCATGCTGAATTAGAAAGCGCACCGCAGCGATGTGACCGTGGAAAGCTGCCAAAGCCAGAGGAGTATTGCCGTCCGCGTCGCCGAGATTCACAGTCGTAGGATCTTTCCGCAGAGATTGCTCCAAGCCCGCTACTTCTCCGCCGAGCGCATGTTGGTGCACGGGCTTATATGCCGTCGTAGGCGTCGTCGCCTGGCGGAAAAATCCGGCACACCCTGTAAAACTCAGGACAAGAGCGCCGCAGACGATAAATCTGAGTGGAGTCCCGCTGCTCTTCACTTTCGAGTGATGAAGGGTTCGAGTTCCGGAAATTTAGATTCCGTCGATCGGGCAGAATGAGCGTGAAGAGCGTCCAGAGCCGTTTGGAACGATTTCATCATCTCATTGTTGAGTGGCACCTCAGGCGAGATGCGCCCTGCTGCTTCAGCGCGCCCCACGTATTCGTTCAATTCGGGCGCGGCTGGCGAGTCAGCTCTTGCGTGAAGATCGAGCGTGTCCGAAACGCTTCCTACCTGTCTGCTGTCGACTTGTGGGCTGTACAAACCGTCGGGCGAGAACCGCTCGCCGATAAACTTCAGAACCGAAGTGTGATCCAATATTGAATTGAACGGCCGTCCCGCCTTGACGAAAGGCGAAACAACAAACGCCGGGACACGAACGCCTAGTGTTTCGAAACGTGCATAATTGGCGGCATCAGGAGCACTCGTCGTAACCGGAGGAGGCGAAACGTGGTCAAAAAAACCGCCGTGCTCATCATACGTGATTATCATCACGGTGTTCTGCCAGAGGGTTGGATCATACGTGATGGCGTTATAGACTTTCATCAGGAACTCCTGACCCGCGCTGGCGCCACTTGGGGCGTGATCATCGCTGCTCGGTCCTATGTGAGGGGCATCGGTATACGCAGGCTCGAGAAATATGACCTGCGGCATTTCGCCTTTAGCTGCCTCCGAAATGTCCGGCACAAGTCTGTCGAACCGCCGAAAAAGATTGTCGTTTAGGATCTGTGGGGTCCAATTGAGCATCATTGAAAAGAAAGGCATTCCTTCGTGATAGACTCTCCAGCTTACGCCACGTTCTGTCAGCCAGTTGTAGATAAGATGTTGATTCGGTAGGATGTGGACGTTCCTGTCAATCAACGTGTAACCGCTCATCGCCATTAGCCGGTTCGCCTGAGTTCCTGCGGGAAGCGCAGAAAACCAGTGATCACAGATACAGAAATTGCGTGCCAGAAAATCTGAGATAGGCACTTCCTCGGGAGTGAAGTATCCCATCACTTCCGGTGGATGATCTTTATCAATGATAGGCTTTGTGACGGCATGCGAAAGGTTTTCAACGAATCCTTTCATTTCATATCTACCGTTTACTCTCGCGCCCAACTGAAGTTTGATGTCATCTCGTTCGTGTGGGGGGTCTCCAGCAAGCGCTCGGAAAGGATTATAGTCGCGCCACGGAGGAAAGATCGCGTTCTTGTAAGCGCTCGCAATACTTTCCTGCCAGCCAGCGTCATCCTTCAATCCTTCTACCTTGAGCCCTCCGTATTTGGGAAAGGCAAGGTAGCCAAGCATGTGGTCAAATGATCTGTTTTCCATCATCACTACGACGATGGTTTTGATTTGGTCTAAGTTGGGGATAGGCATCGGTGACTAGCGCTTCAAATCATTAGCGATTTCGGCGAATTGGGCGAGCGCGGCTTGGAGATCTTCGACGATCTCTTGGGCGATGATGTCGGGGTCGGGAAGGTTAGCGCTGTCTTCGAGCGATTCGTCTTTGAGCCAAAAGATGTGGAGGTTGAGTTTGTTGCGTTGGGGTTTTCTTATCTCGACTTGGAGACGGTGCCGCGCCCTGGCTTGATTTTGTCTCCGGCGCCTCCAAACCAATCTTGCCCGTCGTCATCAATCCTAAAAATCTCGCTAAGCTCATTAAAGCTCAAGTCTTCTACCGAATCGGCATTTAGGAGTGCCCCCGTCAATCTCGCTTTAAAGTCTTCCTGCGCCCTCGCGCTGCGCGCAACGCCTCTATAGCGGCGACGAAATGGGATAATGTCTCGCTTATACGGCGGTGCCTTTCCGGGCCAAGCCCAAAAACAAAGCGAAATTAAAGCAATTCGCTCATTCATCTCCTCATCATGAAAGTCTTCCCGCGCTGAGACAATAATCGAGTATAGAGTTTCTATGTCCTGGAGGTTTTCACCCGGCGTGAGGGCGAAGCGAATTCGTACCCGATGACGTTTAAAAAGTGGACCACGCATATCCTATTTTACCTTTCTCTCGGTTACGCTAACCGCAGCGTTATCATCAAGTAAGACGATGAATTCTGTCTTCGTCGAAAAGTAGTGCCACTCGGTGCCTTGATTTGTTTTCGTAACCGATGCCGGAGAGCCCCAGGCGGCGAGAATGCTAGTTGCATCGATGCCCGCTCTAATCGGGGGTCGCACAAGAAGTATCGCGGTCTTCGGATCAGCCAAAGACGGAGCGGCGGTTTTTGGTAGGTCGAAAAAGAAAAAAACGTAGATCAAAAGAACTATGATGCCGCAAAACAAGAGGCAGAGCTGCGCAACAAACTGTGGCACGAAAAACGTTAGCTGTTTTGCCGTAATCGATATGGCCGTGCTCTGTCCAGCGGTCATCGAGAACATGTTCCAAAGGCCAACCATGACGGAAAATCCCAGCAGCGCGCAGATCGCGACTAACGGGACAAGCTGCACCGGCGGGACAAATTGGAGCGACAAATAGCCGATCGCTCCGCACAGAAGAGGCAAAATAAATCCGCTCACGCTCAGTGCGGCGTTAATCGGGGCGCGAAACGTATCGGCTTCATATTTTACCTCGGTCGTGCCCTTGACCCTCCGGTACCAATAAATGCACATACCGACGAACAGAAGGAAAGTCACCGTGAGGGGGATGCCTTCCCAGAGCATCATACTTCGGTCGGTGAGAAGACTTCTAAACATACGATTTTGGGATGCTGGATTTGCAGAATAGGGGAACCTTCACGTCAGGAAGTCGTTTAACGACTCTTCAAACACGCAGGTAACTTCGTGTGGAGGTATTTGGTTTCGGTCATGCGTCACTTGGTAAATTCCGGAGTTAGGAATTTTCTCGCCGGGTTTGTATTCTGTGGCCAAAGATTTAAGATTGTTATGGACACTCGGAAAGCGCCAAAAGGTTGTCTGGCTGCTCGTCGTCGTTTTCGGTCTTGAGGTATTTGTGCCCCAATCGAGTTGCTACTATAACCTCGGCCTCCTCTCCGTCTTCGTCGGTGTAGTAAGTGTAAACACCGTTTTCGATGTAGGCGATTGCGTCGTCTTCAGCGTGTTTCCAACCGTCCCCGCCAATGTTTTTGATGCGCTCATGCGCGTCGTCACGATCGGTTTTGTTGATACATTTGACTTGTCGTCTTGTTGCCATGTTTCTTCCTTTCTAGTTTAGTTTTGTTTGTGTTATGGGGGGTATTCGCCGCCCTTCATAAACGTTCTACGAGGTCGGCGAGGGAAAGTTCTCGAGAATCTTCCCGATTCAGATGTTTTTTCGGCAAAACCGGCGCTTATCCGGGCGATCCGAACCTCGATTTGGCCGAGCCGGGCAGCGATTTAGCCGGGCTCAGCTCCGTTCCCGGGGAGCGCGAGCGTCGATTAGGGCGAATTGGGCGAGGGCGGCTTGGAGGTCTTCGACGATTTCGGCCGCGATGATGTCGGGATCGGGGAGATTGGCGCTGTCTTCGAGGCTTTCGTCTTTGAGCCAGAAGATGTCGAGGTTGAGTTTGTCGCGCTTGGTCAGTTCTTCGTAAGTGAAACT
>WNFR01008989.1_pt1 | contig 12024 bp, 9 predicted proteins | sample 5400221 | NCBI WGS metagenome assembly WNFR01 (sample SAMN13153357, study PRJNA577476) | soil metagenome | isolation source: 40 cm soil under Madrone tree | place: USA:California | collected 2016-06-14 | reverse complement strand
AAGACTAAAGGCTGACTTGAGAACGCTTCGGAGTATTGATTAATCCAAAGCGTCAGTCCCGTGTGTTTGTCGAACGCGTAAACCCTGCCGTCAGCGCCGCCGGCAAACAAAGCATTCTCGCCGGCGACGATACTGCCGCCGAGTGGGCCAGGCAAAGTTCTCATCCACAAGGTCACGCCGGTTGTCTTGCTGAGCGAGCGCAGCGTGCCATGAACCAGCCGCTGCTCAGGTTCCGAATAACGGGTGGCTGCATAGACGCTCCGTTCATCGGAAGCGGGCGCTGCCGAGAACTCGCCCCCGGCTTCAGCTCTCCATATTAGTTTGCCGTCAGACGCGTTAAGCGCTATCAGAGTGCCGGCAGCCAGGGGGAGAAAGACGGTTGTCCTATCAGCGGCGGGAGTCAGGTTAGACGTTTGATCTGATTGATAGCGCCATCTTACGACGAGTGGCTGCGAAAGCGCGACCTGCTTTTGTCTTCGATACCGAGCAGGAGACGGGATCGCAGCGCTAAACAGTGCCAGCAAGAACCAGCAAATGATCTTCGAAATGGCGTTCGCAGCCTTCATTCGTGAGGTTACGGAATCTCGGTTCATTAAGATACGCGTACTTTCATGCCCGGCAGCTTTGCTGACTTCCTTGCTGCCAACCTATAATCCGAAGTTCAAATCTTTCGGAATCTTTGACGCATATCCCGCCATGGAGGTTTTCATTTTTTGCAGAGCACAAGTCACGAGAACATAATCATACTCGACTTTGGGGCCCAATACACCCAACTCATCGCGCGACGGGTGCGAGAGGCGGGCGTGTATTGCGAGATTCTTCCTTACAATGTCCCGATCGAAGAGATTCAATCGCGCGCGCCGCGGGGTTTGATCTTGTCGGGTGGTCCGGCTTCTGTCTACGACGATCATGCGCCGCAGCCTAAACCTGGTTTGCTTGAGAGCGCGCACTGCCCGGTGTTGGGCATCTGCTATGGCCTGCAGTTGATCGCGCACGGCCTGGGCGGCAAAGTCCAGCCCTCGACAAACAGAGAGTACGGCTATGCGCGCCTTCAGGTTATAGATTCGTCGAGCCGTTTATTTTCGGGTCTACCCCTGGAAATGGATGTATGGATGAGCCACGGCGATCACGTCACCATGCTGCCCGATGGTTTTCGCGTGACGGCCGAAACAGCGGCCGCGGTCAATGCGTTTGAGAATCCGGATCTTGGTATTTACGGATTGCAGTTTCATCCCGAAGTTGCGCATACACCGATGGGCGCGCAGATTTTGCGCAACTTCTTATTTGAGATTTGCGGTTGCAAAGGTGATTGGACACCTACGGCTGCAATTGTGGAGCAGACTGACCGTATTAAAGAGCGGCTCGGCGCGCATGGCCAGGCTGTTTGCGGCCTCTCCGGCGGCGTCGATTCTTCAGTGGCGGCTGCCCTCGTTCATCGCGCGGTCGGTGACCGCCAGATTTGCCTGTTCATTAACAATGGATTGTTGCGAGAGGGCGAATTCGAGTCGACCCTTGCTTTGCTCAAGCAGAAGCTAAAGCTCAATATCCAGGGAATCGACGCCAGCCAGCGGTTCCTCGAGGCCTTGAAGGACGTGGTCGATCCGGAAACGAAGCGCAAGCGAATCGGCGCTCTCTTCATTGAAGTCTTTGAAGAAGAGGCTAACCGCATCGGTGGCGTGGGATTCCTGGTACAAGGAACTTTGTATCCGGACGTAATTGAGTCGGTGTCGGTTCGCGGGCCGTCCGCTACCATCAAGAGTCATCACAACGTCGGCGGGTTGCCGGAGAAGATGAACCTTGAGTTGATCGAGCCACTGCGGGAATTATTCAAGGATGAAGTCAGGCTGATTGGCCGGGAACTCGGTGTGCCCGAAGAGATTCTTTCCCGTCATCCGTTTCCGGGACCGGGCCTGGCTGTGCGCATTCTAGGTGATGAACGAACTTACGAGCGGGTAATTGCGATTCGCGCCGTCACCAGCGTCGATGGCATGACGGCCGACTGGGCGCGTCTCCCTCACGATGTGCTGGCTCGCATCTCGACTCGGATCGTGTCGGAAGTGAAGGGAATCAATCGCGTGGTCTACGACATCAGCTCGAAACCTCCCAGTACGATCGAATGGGAATAGGCGTTGAGTTAACTCCATTTTTCCACGGAGGATTGCTCGGAACGCCGAATAAGGACTAATTCAAGATGTTGTTTGGTTGATCCACTGACGCCACGTGATATAGTGTCGGATCGAATTAGGATTTCATTCGCTGCTTTTATCTTCAACAATATTTCGACATGCAGGACAAGCGCTTCGTCCATCTCCATTTACACACCGACTACAGCCTCTTAGACGGTGCAATTCAGATAAATCCGCTGACAAAACGTATCCAGGAACTGGGGATGAACGCGTGTGCCATGACTGATCATGGAAACATGTACGGCGCGATCACTTTCTACAACACGATGAAGAAGGAAGGGATCAAACCCATCATCGGTTGCGAGACCTACATTGCAAAGGGAAGTCGCAAGGATCGCGGGGGCCGCGCCGCACCAGGCGAAAAAATCAATCATCACCTGATTCTGCTGGCCAAAGATTTCGACGGATATCGAAATCTGTCGCGCCTTACTTCGAAAGCTTTCACCGAAGGCTTTTACTACAAGCCGCGGATCGATAAAGAACTGCTCGCCCAGCACAGCAAGGGCCTGATTGCCCTTTCAGCCTGCATGTCGGGCGTGCCTTCGGCGATGCTGGCCCGCGAGTGTCCTGATGACGCTGCTGCCGCAGCTCTTGAATTTCAGGAAATAATGGGTAAGGGAAATTACTTTCTGGAGATTCAGGAACACGGGCTTGAGGCCCAGGCCCGGATCCGCAAGCCGCTGGTCGAGCTATCAAGACGCACGGGCATTCCTCTGGTGGCCACAAATGATGCCCACTACCTGATGCCGGACGACGCTCGCGCGCACGACGTGCTTCTGTGTATCGGTTCAGCGAAGACGGTAAATGATCAGAATCGTTTGCGGTACGGCACGCCCAACTTTTACGTTCGATCTCCCGACGAAATGTGGCAGATCTTTGGCAATGAACTGCCGGAGGCCTTGCAGCGCACCGTTGAGATCGCTGAAAGATGCGACTTGAGCTTGCCGCACGGCGTCAACTATCTGCCGAACTATCCAATTCCTGCGTCAGACGCTGGTCTGTCTGCCAACGAATACTTTGAAAAGACCGTTCGCGATGGTTATCAGACCCGCAAGGCTCAGGTCTGGGACGGAGAACTATCCAGAGGGGAACTGACCCACACATTCGCGGATTACCAAAAACGGCTCTGGCACGAGATCGAAGTCATTAAGCGCATGGGATACGCGGGTTATTTCCTTATCGTCTGGGATTTTGTCCGGTACGCCAAAGATCATGGCATTCCCGTCGGACCGGGCCGTGGCTCGTCAGCAGGATCGCTCGTGGCTTACTGCCTCGGTATTACCGATATCGATCCGTTGCGATACAACCTCTTCTTTGAGCGCTTTCTGAACCCCGAGCGCGTTTCGATGCCGGATATCGACATAGACTTTTGCGTCCGGGGCCGGAGCGAAGTCATCAATCACGTCGCCGATCTATACGGACGTGATTCGGTCTGTCAAATCGTGACCTTCGGGACGCTCGCCTCGCGCGCCGCAATTAAGGACGTTGGCCGAGCGCTCGACATGCCATATGCCGATGTTGAGCGCATCTCGAAAATGATTCCTCCGCCGGTTCGCGGCCGTAATGTCAGCATTGAACAGGCGATTCAACAAGTACCTGAGCTCCGCAACGCAATGGAGACTAATGACCAGGTGCGGGACTTGATCGACCTCGCCCGCAGGCTTGAGGGCTGTGCGCGTCACGTTTCAGTCCATGCTGCGGGCGTGGTTATCACTCCTGAGCCGCTGGAAGAATTAATCCCAATCGCCGTTTCGGCCAAAGATGAAGTCACGACTCAGTACGAAATGTCCGACCTTGAGAAGGTCGGAGTACTGAAGATGGACTTCCTCGCGCTTAATACGCTTACGATCATAAGCGACTGCTTAAAGAGCATAAAGCGTTCGCTTAGCGAGGAGGTCGTCTGGTCGAAGATAATGCTTAACGACGAGATGACTATGCAACTGTTTGCCGAGGGCCGGACGGATGCGATTTTTCAGTTTGAATCGTCGGGAATGCAGGATATTTGTCGCAAGCTCAAGCCCAAGAGCATTGAAGACCTCTCGGCCCTTAACGCCCTCTATCGACCAGGGCCGATCGACGGAGGCATGGTCGAAGACTTCATTCTGAGGCACCATGGCAAGAAGAGTGTTCGTTACATCGTCCCTGAGATGAAACAGATTCTGGACAGTACTCAGGGCGTCATCGTCTACCAGGAACAGGCAATGCAACTGGCGCAGAAGCTGGCTGGATACACCATGGCCGAGGCTGATAGCCTGCGAAAAGCCATGGGCAAGAAGAACCGGGAAGAGATGGCTCAGCAAGAGCAAAAGTTCATCCTCGGCGCCGTCGCGCGCGGTATCAAGCGCGACAAGGCCCAGCAGATTTTCTCGCTCATGGCGCAGTTTGCAGATTATGGTTTTCCCAAGGCACATAGTGTTGCCTATGCGTATCTGGCATTTCAGACCGGCTATCTGAAGGCCCATTACGGAGAACACTTCTACGCCGCGGTCCTGTCAAATGAAATCGACGACACGGCGAAAGTTTTTCGCTATACGAAAGAGATGCGTTCGCAGGGCATCGTTCTGTTGCCGCCCGATGTTAACGAGAGCGATATAGGCTTCACGGCGCTTAAGGGCGCGATCCGTTACGGTTTGGCGGCGATCAAAGGCATCGGGTTCAATAGCGTCACGGCGATCATGAAGGCGCGCCAGGCTGGCCCCTTTAGATCGCTGTTTGACTTTACGGAACGAGTCGAGGAAGGTTCGATTAACAAACGGGTGCTCGAGGGTCTGGTCTGCAGCGGTGCTTTTGACTCTCTTAATCCTTCCGAGGGCGCGAACAACCATTGGCGATCTCGGCTTTTTACCGCGATCGACATTGCGCTGGCGCGCTCAGCCAGAGCGAAACGCGCAAAAGCGATCGGCCAGAACGATCTATTCGGCGGAGATGCCGCTGCTCCTCCTGAGGACGCCAGCGATTTGCCCGCCGCGGTCGCATGGACAGCTTCAGAAATGTTGGCGGCAGAAAAGAAGACAGTCGGTTTTTATGTCACCGGGCATCCTCTGGAGGCCCACTTCGACCTGGTCGCCAGACTTGGCGGAGTAACCTCGGTTGAGCTGAGTCAACAGGAGAGCGGCTCGCGGGCGACTATTGCAGGCCTCATTACAGACCTTCAGCTGCGCACGACCAAGAAGGGCGATCGGTTTGCCATATTCCGCCTGGAAGACCAGGCCGGATCTGTAAAGTGCGTGCTATGGCCTGAACCATTTCGCAGGCAGGGTGCGATCGTGGCGGATGAAAAAACCGTTTTAGTAAATGGCAGGGCCGAGATTAGCGATGATGGAGTGATCACCGTGATCGCCGAGAAGCTCACTGAGTTGACGCAGGCCGTCCAACAAAAGGCCCGAGAGATGACAATCGCCTTTCCCGCCGCGACCGATTCAGCGCAGCTTTGCGAGGCGGTCAGAAACCTGCTTGAGCAATCAAAAGGTGAATGCGACGTCTTCGTCGAATTGGTTTCTGAGGGTATGCTGGTACGGGTACGCGCACATCCTTCTTTGAAGGTTCAGGGCAGCGCAGAGATCGAATCAGCTTTGCGTGACTTAGGCTGTGAAGTGAGGTGGGAAGGTTTAGCCCCGGGGCAGGCCGCGGCCGCGCGAGGCGCAGCATAAAGCTCTTGATGGCAGAAAAACCCAAATTGAATACCGAGCATCCAACCACCGCCTTCGAGCGGGTCCAGCTCGCGCGTCATCCTGAGCGGCCCTACACCCTCGATTTCATCGAGCGATTGTTCGAAGACTTTACTGAGATTCACGGTGACCGGCGGTACGCCGATGACCCCGCCATCGTGTGCGGCTTTGCCCGCTTTCACGGCAAGCCGGCGTTGGTGGTTGGACATCAGAAAGGGCGCGATACGAAACAGCGGCAGTTTCGCAATTTTGGCATGCCCAAGCCCGAAGGCTACCGCAAGGCAATCCGCGCAATGAAACTGGCCGGGAAGTTCGAGCGGCCCATCTTCTGTTTCATCGATACGCCTGGGGCCTATCCGGGCATCGATGCGGAAGAGCGCGGACAAGCCGAAGCGATTGCGTACAACCTGCGCGAGATGGCGAAGTTGGTGGTACCGGTGATAGTCACCGTGATCGGCGAAGGAGGATCCGGCGGCGCCCTGGCCATTGGCGTGGGCGATCAAGTCTTGATGTTGGAAAACGCAATCTACTCCGTGATCTCACCCGAAGGTTGCGCAGCCATTCTATGGAAGGATTCGAGCGAGGCTGCACGCGCAGCGGAAGAACTGAGACTGACGGCCCCGGACTTGAAACGCGAGGGTATTGTCGATCAGGTAGTTTCGGAACCCCCCGGGGGAGCGCAGAACTCTCACGATGAAGCTGCTCGTTTCCTTGATTCGATTCTTTGTGAGAGGTTGGCACAGTCGGCCACCAGTAACGTCGCAGATCGGCTGGCGCAACGCTATCGCAAGCTGCGGCAATTAGGTAAGTGGGGAACCAGCGAGCCAGTCGGCTCCGCTTAAAGCTCGCCGATCGGATCCAGCAGGCCAGATACCAACCTAACTCAAAAACTCAGAACGGAATATCGTCGTCACTTAGCTCATTCGGTTCAGGTCCGGAATCGCCTGGGGCGGCTGCAGCTGCGGCTCCGCGCACTGGCGCCGCTCCCGCATCTTCACCTCTTCCGCCGCCAATGAACTGCATGTCCGTGGCGTGGACCTCGAGCGTGTGGCGTGGCTTGCCGTCGCGATCAGTCCATTCCTCGACTCGCAGCCGGCCCTCGATGTAAACAGGTTTGCCGCGGGTTAGATATTGAGAGGCAGTTTCGGCCTGGCGTCCCCAGAGCGTAACGCGAAACCAGGTAGTGATGTCGTTGTTTTCGCCGGTGGTGCGATCTTTCCTTCGTTCATTCGTGGCCAAGCTGAAACTGCAGACGGGAGTACCTTGCGGCGTGTAGCGCAACTCTGGATCACGCCCAAGATTGCCGACTAAAGTGATTTTATTAAAAGACATTTCTCGTTCTCCGGTTGTCTTCGTCCTCGACGGGAGGCAGGAGTCATAGAGCCAGAGGGCAGATACTACTCGGAGCAGTGCGACCCGTCAAGCACGAGAATCTTGCAAGAATGACATTTGCGTTAATAGGAACGTCGCGACGAAATCTGTTAGACTTTGCGCAGTTGCAAGAAAAATAGTAATGGGCTCGACGGTATACCTGGAAACATTCGGTTGTCAGATGAACGTCGCTGATAGCGAGCGCGCTGAGGTGCGTTTGCGCGCGGCTGGATTTGATATGTGCCAATCTCCGGAAAGCGCCGATGTGGTTATCTTTAATACCTGTTCAGTGCGTGAACGCGCGGCCCACAAGGTCTTCACGCGCATCGGCGAAGTTCGCCGCCAACGTGCCGGCAAAGAACCGGTGGTCGGAGTCATGGGCTGCGTGGCGCAGTTGGAAGGTAAGACCCTCTTCGATAATAGTCCGTCGGTTAATCTGATTGTCGGCACACGCGCTACGGACCGGCTGCCCGAATTGGTGAGCCGCGCCCTCGATGGCGAACGCCGGGTCATCGATCTTGCAGAGCGCGCGGATGGTGAGAAGTGGGATGTGCCGGCGACGGCTCGCACTTCGAAGTACGTGGCTTTTGTTCCCATCATTGAAGGCTGCAACAAGTTCTGCACCTACTGCATCGTCCCTTTTTCACGCGGTCGAGAAAAGAGCCGCGAGGCGGCCGACATCATCGCGGAGATTGACGAGCTGAGAGATCACGGTTATCGCGAGATTCATCTGATCGGACAGAATGTGAATAGCTATCGGCCGAAAACTCTGGCCGGCCTTGAAAGGTATAAAGGCGCCACTTCTTTCAGCCGCCTCTTGAGGGCAGCGGCCGCCACCGGAATGGAGAGAATTAAGTTCGCGACCTCTTTCCCGCGCGATTTTCACCCGGATATTGTGGCGGCTATCGACGAGCATGAAAACCTTTGCGAATGGATTCACTTGCCGGTGCAATCGGGCAGCGATCTCATCCTCCGCGCGATGCGACGGGGGCACACCGCCAACGACTACCTGCAAAGAATAACTTCGATCAAAAATGCCCGGCGCCGGATGGCGATCACCAGTGATATTATTGTGGGCTTCCCGGGAGAGACCGCAGCGGATTTTCGCGCGACGCTAAGGCTGATCGAGCAGGTCGAGTACCACGCGCTCTATATCTTCAAGTATTCGGAGCGTCCGGGAACGCCGGCGGCCAAATTCGCCGACGACGTCGGCAGCGGCGAGAAGACCGCGCGCTTTCTCGAGTTGGAAGAGACCCAGCATCGGCACCAACAAAGGATTTACGAAAGTTATATTGGTCGTAAGATCAAAGTTCTCGTGGAGCGTCCGAGCTCAAAGTCAGAACAGGACATGAGCGGACACTCTACTTGCCACAAAGTGGTAAATTTTTCCGGTGAATCCGCCCTCCTCGGACAAGTAGTGACCGTTCGCGTGACTGAGGCCAAGCCAAATAGCCTGTATGGTACGGTCACATCGGCGCTCGGAGTCAGTCAGGATTGTGTACAATAGCGGGGTAGAGAAAATGGAAATCGAGGTCAAGATTCGGGCGCTGATGATGGATCCCAATAGTGGCACGCCGATAATCATTCTTAAGGACATCAACAGCGAAACGATGCTCCCGATCTGGGTAGGAGCGTACGAGGCGAACGCAATTGCGCTGGAGATCGAAAAGATTGCTCCGCCTCGACCGATGACGCATGATCTGCTCCGCAATTTGATCGTCGAGTTGGGATTACGGGTTGATCGCGTCGTGGTTACGTCGTTACGAGATAATACTTTCTATGCAGTCATTGAGTTGACTGGAGAGAAGGGTGAACCCATGAAGCTCGATTCGCGCCCCTCTGATGCGATCGCCCTCGCACTCCGGGCGGATTGTCCCATCTATGTCGACCTGGATGTGATTCAGGCGTCCCGCAACTCGATTGCCACCGAGGATGAAAGCGACGCCGAGGGGGAGGGCGGAGAAGAAGATTGGCCTGATGTTATCGGCGACGCCAGCGATTTACCAATGTGATATTGGGCTCGCGCCCGACATTTGGTTTCTGAGGCGAAACAAAACAGTCCAGTGATAATAGCGATCACCAATCAGAAAGGCGGCGTCGGAAAGACCACTACCGCGATCAACCTCGCCGCGGCTTTTGCCAAGCGCGGGACCAGGACGCTGTTGCTGGATCTCGATCCGCAAGCAAATAGCTCGATCTCATTTCTTGATCCGTTAAAGATCGATCGCTCGGCTTACGATTTGATGATGGACGGGCAGGGAACTGATGAACTGCCGGTTTACCAGACGCCGGTAGAAGGTTTGGATATCATTCCGGCCAGAATTAGCCTGGCTAAGCTCGAGTCAAAACTCGTCGGCGACTTTGATGCGCCCTTTCGTTTGAAAGACCGCATCGAGCCGCTCAAGAAGACCTATAAGGTGATTGTGATCGACACTCCACCGACGCTGGGCTTGATTACGGTAAACGCGCTGGTGGCTTCGAGCCACGTTCTGATTCCCATCCAGTCTTCTTACTTCGCTTTGGAAGGAACGGACGATTTACTCGAGACGATCGAGAAAGTTAAAGCCCGCCCGAATCCCAAGCTGGAAATGGTCGGAGTTCTGGTTACCCTGCACGACAAGCGCACGACGCTGGGCAAGGAAGTCTATGAACAAATTCGCCGCGTCTTTGGGCCAAAGCTCTTTGACACGGTAATCACGAAGAGTGTGCGGCTGGAAGAATCGCCGGCATATAAAGAGTCTATTTTTACTTTCGCGCCGCAATCTTCGGGCGCCGTCGAGTATGAAAAACTTTGCAGCGAGGTGATGAGTCGTGTCTAGAAGAGGCTTGCCCACCGGTCTTAGCATGCGCCACGACGCGCACTACGTCGAGGAGTTGACGCAGTCGAACACCACTACTCATGTGGGACGTTTGCTGCCGATCGATAAACTCGATCCCAACCCGGATCAGCCGCGGACTGAGATTGGCGACCTGACCGAGCTGACTGCCTCGATCAGCGAGAAGGGCGTGCTGGAGCCACTCCTGGTTAAGCCGATGATGGGACGCTGGATGATCATCGCCGGAGAGCGCCGCTGGCGGGCGGCCGCCGCGGCCGGTCTAACCGAACTTCCCTGCATTGAAATGGACGTCGATGAGAGTGCTGTCGCCGAGATTGCGCTGATCGAAAACATGCAGCGGAAGGACCTGACGCCCTGGGAAGAAGCCGATGGTTTGCGCGCCTTGTGCGAACGTTTCGGTTACACACACGAAGATGTGGCCCGCAAAGTTGGGAAGAGCCGTAGCACGGTCACCGAGGCTTTGTCGATCGCATCAATCCCGAAAGAGATCCGCGACATCTGTCGCTCATCCGAGATTACTTCGAAATCACTCCTGCTGCAGATCGTTCGTCAGCCTGATGACGAATCCATGCGCATCATGGCCGAGCAGATCGCATCTGAAGGCCTGACTAGAGACGGCGCTCGGAAGGCCCGCCGCGCTTTTGTCGATCCTACCGGAGCATCGGAGCCTTACGTTTACCGCTACGAAGCACCGGGAAGGGAATTCAGAGTTGAGGTGAAATTCAAGAAGGCCAACATCTCCACCGAAGAGCTTTTCGACGCGCTCAACGCCGCGGCTCAGAACATCGACGAGGCAAGCTAGGGAGCGCGGACATCCTGTCCGCCTGAGCGCGCAGCGCGAACACAATCCTCTCACAAAACATGAGCGGTCTTCACCCGCCGGCGGACAGGATGTCCGCGCTCCATGTGTCTAACCCTTTTTCTTCTTCTCCTGCGCCGCTCGCTTTGCCAGAGACTTACTCCAGCGCTCCAGCGTAGGCTGGAGAGGTTTGAAAAGCTTCGCGCGGATCTTGTGCTGGTCTTCATTCCAGGCTTTCAGCTGCTTCTCAACATACGAGCGCACGGCTGGTTCAACTGATCCTCGCTTAACCGAATGGCGCAGTGTCAGGTGATAGTGTTGGGCAACTAAAGAGAAGATCACTGCCGAGAGATTCCCCTTGAACGACAATCGCGGAATTATGCGTTTGTGAAACGGTTTGTTCGCGGAGGTCAGGGGAGTAATCGCCACCTCAAACCAAGCCCCCTGATTGCCCTGGCGCGGATGATACAAGCCCGGAAGGTCTGTGCCTTTCGCGGCCATACGCGCCCGCGGCTCGGTAATCACGCTCACCAACCGCAAGCGCTCGATGCCGCGCAGATGTTCGCGTGGCACGCTCCCAAGCGCACTCTCAACAGTCGCCAGAGTATTCCTGGGCAACTTTGCTGTGTACTGGTTCTCAATCTTTACGGCCATCTAATCCTAAAAACCTCTCAACCAACGGCATCATAACAAAGCACTGAACTCTAGGAGACGCCGGCATCGTTCGTCAACCCAGCGCCAACGTTTCTCCTGATCTTCTACAAGACGCTCTGGGTTATCGTGGTCGCTTATCCCTTGTGCCGAGCCGGCCCACTTGCGGGCTCGCCCGCCGAAGAAATGGCCCACGTTTTCTCTTGGGCCCCCTTCGTCGGCGTCTTCGTGCCATGGTTCTATGTATTTAAGAATTATTTTTCGTGGTCAAAGCCTAAAGAAGTCAATAGCTCTGCTGCCGCGCAAGGGAGAGCGCCAACCGAATAGGGAAGTTGGCAGTTTTGGCTCATGGCTGACCAGAGCCTTGAGGTGACCGGAGGCCCGTCGGATTAAGTAAATCTCCATACATTACGTTGATCGCAGTTTCAGCTAACCGGACGGGCCCACACGCGACCCTTAGATCGCCGCCAAGCGTTGCGTCTGATAACACATATTATGTAGAACTGTAGAAC
>WNFR01006414.1_pt1 | contig 12024 bp, 12 predicted proteins | sample 5400221 | NCBI WGS metagenome assembly WNFR01 (sample SAMN13153357, study PRJNA577476) | soil metagenome | isolation source: 40 cm soil under Madrone tree | place: USA:California | collected 2016-06-14 | reverse complement strand
TGCTGAGAATTTTCGGCTTGCGCGGATCAGAAATGTCGAGGATCGTCGTTCCCTGCGGCCGGTGTTGATGGCCGACATAGGCATAATTTCCGTCGATGACGATCTGTCCCCCTCCGGCAAGCTCCATCCGGCAAAGATGGCGAATGTTCGACGACGCGCGCGGCGCAGTGCCGCTATCGCTTTCAGCAGCAGGCAGAACTTCGGTCATGTTGCTCCTCCCATCGAGCCTGCCGGCGACAGTCGCCGGCGGCGATAAAATACTTGAACATTGGGGACGAATGGAACCCCTTGGAACCGGCGGTTTCCGGCTATTGCTTGTTGCCTCCCAACCTATTCGCCTGAACGTTTTGAACGGAGCGAAGCGATGGAACGACTTGAACGATTTGAACACGCCGTTTCCGACTATTGCTTATCGCCTCACGCCTCATGCTTATTCGTGCCTAATACATCTTCGATTGACCTTGAACTCTTGAACTTTGAATTCTTGAACCGGCGGTTTCCGCCTTATTGCCGCCCGTAAAGCTGATTGACGTAAGCGCTCTCGTCGAGTTGTTGAACGAAGCACACATCGACGAAATCATCGGGCTTGGCCTGTTTTGTCCTCGAACTTTGAACATTGAACGTTGAACCTTGAACCCTTTCGCTAGGGCAATGCCTTCCACTTCCTCGCATCGAGATCGACGCGAATTTTTCTTACTGGAGCAAAGTCATAGATTTTCTCCGCCACGGTAGGCTCCTTGATCCCCTGAACCTTAAACACAAATTCAAGAACCTTCTTCTGGAGTTCCGCATTGATAGTCCCGTCCACAGTGAGTCCAGGCAGAACCAGATCATAAATCTTTGCGGCCATCTCCTCCTGGATCTTCATGAGTCGCGCCAGGATCGGGGTCGTGCCGGCGCGGTTCTGCCGTACGTAAAGCAAACCCTTCAACGTCCCCCTGATAAACTTTTCCATCAGGAGCGGGTCGGACTGAAAAAGATTTTCCCTGACCACGATCGCCCCCGCCGGCTCCGTGAGGTAATCCTCTTTGACGAAAGCAACGAGCTCGCGCAGGCCGGATTCCTGCGCTCTGAAATTAAAAGGCGGCGTAAGATTGGTCGCGTCGATGGTCCCGCTCTGCAACGCCGCGTAGCGGTTCGCCGTCGTTCCCACACCGAGAATGGTGACATCGCGGGCGGAGTCCAACCCGTGCCGCTTTAGAATCTCTTGAACGAGGAATTGGGTGCTAGCGCCGATCGCACTGACGCCGATCTTCTTTCCCTTGAGTCCTTTGACGTCTTTTATTTCCGGTTTCGCATACAGCCAGTGCATGGGCCGGTTAAAACAAAGGAAAACAAATTTGAGTGGAGCACCTCGGGCAATGGCGCCAACGACGCTGGGGCCGCTCGAGATGAAGTCGACGTTTCCCCCAAGCAGCGCCATATTGGCCACCGAGGCGGTCATAAGAATAAGCTCCACCTCTAAATCTTCCTCTCGGAAGTACCCTTTCTCCTGAGCGACCACCATGGGCAGCACCGACTGGCTAAAAGTGGCAACCGCCATGTGAATTTTTCTGGCTTCTGAGGCGGTTGCAAAACTAGCCAGGAAAACAAAAATCGAGAAAACCTTAACTCCCAATTTCGATAGAGTCATTGTTTATGAGCCTCTTGAGATCCAAAGACTTAGCTCAGCGCCAGTCTTAATTCCCATTCTGGAGCAACGCTCGGGTTAGGCATAATGACAAGCCGTCGGTCCACTACTTTCTCGCGGGCGGGCAAACACGACGGCATCGCGCTTAGGTGTGCCTGATCCCGTCGAAGATAGTCAGGCGCCTCACCCACCGGGTAGCCGTGCTGCCGAACCAAGCGCCTATCGCAGCGTTGAGCCCAAGCAGAAATCAATTCAATTGGGGCGTCTTAGCCTCATGCAAACGATAGGAGTCGACGTGCGAGGCTTCAATTTCATCTCACGTGAGATTGCTCTTTAGGAGAAACCCATCCAAGCCCGCCGCTCTTTTACTATATTCCATGAATGGCGTCAGGGCTGAATGACGCGAGCGCTTCATCTCCCTCGCGCAACGACAGTCCATCGAAGCTTGGCTTGCTCACGAGCGCGGTGAGACAGCCGCAATCGGCGCGCAGCGAGATTCGGTACTCGGCGATCGACGGCGCAATCCGCGCTATTTTCGTCTTGATGTGGATGTCGCTTTTTGCGCAGGACTTCCCGTCCCCGTGGCGGCTGATCCTGATATCCTCGGGGCGAATACAGAGCGTGACCTGCGCGCCGGCGGGAAATTCACCTGTCACATTGGCGCTTCCACCGTTGAACCGCATGGTCGTTATTTGGCCCTCCGTTCGCTCCGCGACGGCGGCGATTCGAGTTTCCATGCCGACGATGGACGCCGCTGCTTCATTCACCGGGCGCCGAAACACCTCCAGCTGCGGTCCCAGTTGCAGCAATTCGCCGCGATGTAAGACGCCGATTCGCTGTCCCAACGCCGCCGCCTCCTTGAGGTCGTGGGTTACCATGACCGCCGTAATGCCTGTTTCGGCCAAGATCTCGCGCAAATCCAGCAGCAGTGTTTCCCGCGTGGGGGCATCCAACGCGGCGAAGGGTTCGTCCAAAAGCAGCAAGCTCGGATCTAAAACGAGCCCGCGAACCAGGCTGGTGCGCTGCGCTTCGCCGCCCGATAAAGTGCGCGCGCGCCGCTCGGTTAAGTGATCGATACCCAAGCGCTTCAGCCACGGCCGCAATTTTCTTTCGATTTCGTCGCGACGGAAGCCGCGCAGTTTTAACCCGAGAGCGGCGTTGTCGTAGACCGTCCCATCGAGCAAGAGTGGCTCTTGAAACACACTCGCCATATGGCGCCGCATGGCGAGAGAATTTTTTGCGGTCGCCTGCTCGCCGTGAAAATAAACGCTTCCGGAGCTCGGCCGTTGGAGCAGCCCCATGACTCGAAGAAGCGTGGACTTGCCGGCGCCGTTGGGACCGATGACCACAACGACTTCACCGACGTGGACGGCAAAGTGAAGCCTGAGCACGGTACTGCTCCCGTGCTGCACGCGGACGTCGCACAAGGCTAGGAGAGCCTCGGCCATTTCAGTTGACCTCGCTGCTGGACGTGGCTCAGGAATAGGTTGAGCGCAAAGCAAAGCGCGAGCAGAATAAGCCCCAGGGCGATCGCGGCATCGAAATTTCCTTTGCCGGTTTCTAAAACTGTCGCGGTGGTTAGCACCCGTGTTTGTCCACGAATGTTGCCGCCCACCATCATCGAGGCGCCGACCTCCGAAATGACCGCGCCGAATCCCGCCATAACCGCCGCCAGCAGCGGCAGCCGCGCCTCTTTGCACAAGAGCCAAAGCGCCTGCCGCTTCGAAGCGCCGATGCCGATCAATTGAAGAGCTAAATTCGGATCGAGACTCTGGAATGCCGCCATGGTCACGCCCGCGACGATCGGCAACGCGATGACCACCTGCGCGATGATCATGGCGCTCGGCGTGTAGATGAGTTCGAGAAATCCGACCGGACCGCTGCGCCAGAAGAGAATCGAAATGAAGAGCCCCACGACCACGGGCGGCAATCCCATTCCGGTGTTGACCAGCGCCACTGCGATCGCGCGGCCGGGAAAACGGCTCAACGCCAACGCGATCCCCAACGGTATTCCCCATAGCAGCGAGATCAACGTCGCAGTGCCGGAGATCTTGAGCGAGAGCCAGGTAATAGCCCAAACTTCACTGTCGCCCCCGAATACCAACTCGATCGCCTTGACGATGCCCTGACCGATCAGCTCCACCGGCTAAACTCCCAGCTCATCCTCGCGTTTACCCGCGACCGGGACGAACAGCGGTTGGGCAAATTTTTCCTTGCCGAAATTCCCGATGACCGCCTGGGTCTGTGGCGAAACCAGAAAATCGGCAAATGCCTTGCCGCCCGCCGCGTTGATGCGCGGGCCGTTGGCCGGGTTGACCTCCATCACGGAGTAGATGTTCAGGAGCGCTTTGTCGCCTTCGACAAGGATCGGTAGCTCTACGCGTTTTGCGAGAGCCAGGTACGTGCCGCGGTCGGTGAGCGTATACGCGTTTCGCTCGTTGGCGATGCCCAGCGTCGCTCCCATTCCCTGGCCTGCTTCGATGTACCAACTCCCCTTGGGTTCGATGCCGGCTTGCTTCCACAGCGATTTCTCCAGATTGTGCGTGCCGGAATTGTCGCCGCGCGAGACGAAGCGAGATCGGGATTGCTCAATGAGCCTGACGGCAGCAATCGCGGTTTTGACGCTCTTAATCTTCGCAGGGTCTTCTTTGGGGCCGATCAGGACAAAGTCGTTGTACATGACCAGGCGCCGATTGAGCAACTTTCCCTCGGTGACGTACTGTTTTTCCAAGCTCGGCGCATGCACCAGCGCCACATCGGCGTCACCCTTTGCCGCCAGCGCAAGCGCTTGACCGGTGCCCACTGAAACTGCCTTGATCATGTAGCCGCTCTGTTTTTCGAATAGCGGAATCAACACCTCGAGGAGGCCGGAATCCTGTGTGCTCGTGGTCGTCGAAAGAATAACATTGCGTTGCTGCGGCTCGCCGCCCCGGCCGTCGCCAAGAGCAACTACACCGATGAGAAACGCGTAAAGCAACGAAGTGAACCGAATACGCATTCGCATGCCCTCACCTCCTTTCCAGCCTTTGCAGAAAAAGCGCATAGGGTCAAACATAACAATCCTTACTGCCAGATTTGGGTGTCGGTTACTGTCAAAAGATCGAGGTGAAAGAGATGTTCGGCCAAGTGACGATGCGATTTCAGCCAAACACAGAGGCGTGGCGGACGATTCGCGTCGACGAGGAACTTCAATTGCTTACAGAGATTTCGCGATGCGCCGCGTGACGGGCGGCATATTCACTGAATCGTCCGCAGCTTTCAGAGAACCTCTCGACGTTTCCGGATTCCAGAAACGTGCAACTCCCTTGTGAATCCGTCCTTGAACGTTGAACCTTGAACATTTGAACGAGCTTCAGTCGGCTAACGTCTTGAATGATTTGAACGCATCTCAGTAGATGTTCGGCGGCTTATTTTTGCTTTCGCTCCGGCGTAAAAAAAATTTCCAGCAGTCTTTTGCGCAACCCTTCTTCGCCGCCCGGCAGACGGTCGAACTTGGTGGTCTGGTCGATTTTCTTCAAGATTCGCCTGCCCTCTTCGTTTTCATGCATCGCTAACAAGATTTCTTCCAACCGGCCCACCATGAGCGGCGCCAAGTCCGAGCGGACCGAAACCAGATGACGCGGCAGCTTTTCGGTTTGGCTCAGCACGGTGATCTCGGCCTTGCTTTTTTTATCGAGACTGGCGTAGTCATCGTCGCTGATGGTTCCGGCGGCGGCCTGTTTTGTCAAGATCGACTCGATCAACTTGCGCCGCGAGTAGACGAAAAAATAAGTGGTCTCGTTCGGCGACGCGTAAAGATCGTAGCCACGCTTTTCCACCAGCTTGAAACCGTTGCGCGAAAGAAACAGCTTGGGCAAGAGATAGCCCGAAGTCGAACCCGGATCTTCGAAGACGATGGTCTTGCCGCGCAGATCAGAGAGCTGCTTTATGCCGCCGTCCCGTTTGGTAATGATCAGGCTTTGATATTCGGCCTGGCCTCCCTTCCAACGGCGCAGGAGGATTTTTCCCGCGCCATGGACGTAGTTGATGCGGTAAGTCGGATAGGGGCTCTCCATATAGAAGTCGACCCGCCGCTGCTCGAGCAGCTTGGCCATCTCGAAGACCGTCGGCGCAATCACTACCTTGGCCTGGTTTTCCGAGCCGGGCGACATGCGGCGCGCCACGTAACGGACAAACTCACGAAAATGCTCTTCGACGGCCGACTGGTTGATTTCCGAGATCAGTCCCAAGTTGATCGGTTTGGCTTCGGCGCCCTTCGCCGTCTGCGCGCCGGCGTCTTGCGGCAAGGCCGCGACGGCCAAGAACAAAACTAAAATCATTCCCCGCCACGATCTTTCCCTAGAATAGATCGTCTGGACCGCCTCTGGGCGGTCATGATGGGTCGGCATAGGCACACCTTTTCAATTCTTTGTTTGCCGGCACGACAATGGCACATCGGCGTTGCAATGGCGTAATATTTTCCTTCGATTGCTCGATCTGTTTGAGTCTGCAGCTCACCCTGGCATGGTGGACACGCAAATGCGCGGCGATCTCGGCGATCTCATTGAGGCGATATCCCCGCCCGTGCGCCCCGACGTTTATCTTCTCTGCGCTCTACTCGCTCAACTCTTCTAAAATTCAGAATACACGTTTTGATCCACCTGGGCGGCTCAGACGAGGCCGAATATGCCTGCCAGCGCGCCGCCGGCGAGCAACCACAGTGGGTTCCATCGCTTGAGCAGGACCACGGTGACGGTGAGAAGCGTCATCAAGTACCCGCGCCAGTCGTGGTTGACCGCGCGCATCAGGATTGTCGCGCTCGCGAACATCAGTCCGATCGTGATCGGCGCGAGGCCGCGGCGGATTGCGCGGCCGAGCGGAGCATTGGGATAGCGCTCGTTCAGGTGTCCGACAAGCAAGGTGAGGGTGCTCGCCGGGACTAGAAGTGGAAGCGTCGTCGCGGCTACACCCGGCAACCCCGCCACATGCCAGCCGATCAGGGTGACGTACATGGCGTTGGGGCCAGGCGCCACCTGCGCCAACGTGTACAACTCGGCAAACTCCTTGTTCGTCACCAAGTGGTGCACCTCCACCACGTAGCGTTGGACGTCCGGCAAGATCGTCGCGGGACCGCCGATGGCCACGAACCAGAGGATTAACAAATGCAGAAACCACCCACCTAGGTCGACACGGTCCATTAGGATTGCTCTTTCCAAGCGATGGCGACCGCCCAAGGCGCGAGGGCGGCCACGACCCACGGCAGCGGCCAGCGCAGGACGCCAACGCCGACAAAGGCCAGCGCGCCGAACAACCACGGCAACAAGCGCCGCGGCAGGACCGTCGCCAACTTGATAACGAAGGAGAGCAGCAATCCTGCGGCCACGATCGACATGCCGGTCAGCGCTCGCTGAAACTGCGGCAGCGCGCCGTAGTGTTCGTACAGTACGCCCAGTCCGATAACGACCAGGCACGGGCAAGTCAGGAATCCGGCGACGGCCGCTGCGGCGCCTGTCCAGCGACCGAAACGATAGCCGACCATCACCGTTAGATTGAGCGCGTTCGGTCCGGGCAGGAGTTGTGCGAGTACCAACAGGTCCAAAAATTCCCGCTGGGTGAGCCAGCGCTCACGCTCGACCAGCACGTATCGCGTCCAGAACGTCAAACCGCCGAAGCCGGACAGAGTAATCCGCGAAAAGGTGAGAAACAGCGCGAGCGCACTATTGCGTGGCCTGCTTAACTCTGTTTGCTCCATGGTTTATTGCCTCCTATGCGGATGCGCTTGATTGCGACTTGCCTCTCCAACGAAAAACAATCTTAGGCTTGCCGTCTATTGAGACGTTGTCCCGCAGACTGCCGGAAAACGTGAAAAGAACGGGTTCTCCCGTTTAAAGTCCGCCGGCTGGTGTGGCCTTTCTCGATGCGTTATCTACTGGACTGCCTAGAGGATTGACGAACGCTTTGGAGCTGTTTCTTTGGCGGCGGGGTTCAGAGCGGTTTTAGAAAACAATGAAAATGACTCAGGCATCATACAAAAACCGGAAGGCTTTACAGGCTAGCCTGGATTTTGGTGGGTGATCGGGTCTAGCTCGACGCGATACTCGACACTGCGCAAGCGTTGTCATCTAGCAACCTTCGGGACAAACGGCTTGTAACATACGACGCGTCCGTCTATCAACGGAAAAGTAGTTTGTCGCAGTTTTCTGCCTCTAAAAGCTTGGACGCGGCGTGGTACGACAGTTTTTTGGGGCGGAACTATTACCAGGAGCTAGAGATCGAACCGCCGCACGCGAAGTTTTCCAAATGCCTGGCGTAGCGATTCAGCTGCACAAGAATGGCTACGTTGACAAGGCAGAGTAAAAGTGACGAAGTTAAAGTGAAAGGAGGGTGCTGCAATGAGATTTGGAACACTTACACAAGTGGGTATTTGTTTCCTGTTTTTGTTCGCAGCTGGATGCACTACCTACTATCGGGTCAGCGATCAAGCGACAGGAAAAGTTTATTACACGACCGACTATGACCGCACGAACAGCGGCGCGGTCGTCTTTGAAGACGCGAAGACCCGCCACAAGATAACGTTGCAATCGTCAGACATCAACGAAGTGTCGAGAACGGATTTCGAGGCCGGGCGGAGAAATTAACACCTCCTCCTGCTTGAATCCTCCGCCTCCTGCGGCAGCGTCAAACGTTCATTGCAATATTTTGAGAACTCTCAAAACGTGCAATTCCCCTCCGAATCAGTCCTTGAACGTTGAACCTTGAACATTTGAACGGCTTTACTCGGTTGAGCGACTTGAACATTTTGAACGAGCTTGTGTCTTGTGTGAGCTCATCCATCGAAGCCCTCACCCTTTTTCGTAGGCGCGCCGCAATTCAGCGATGTCGAGCTTTTTCATCCTCAGCAAAACTACCATGACGCGGTTCGTTTTCTCGCCGTCCGGATCTTGCAACATCTCTGGCAACGCGGTCGGGACGATCTGCCAGGATAGCCCGAACCTGTCCTTGACCCAGCCGCACTGCTGCGCCTTTTCATCGCCGCCCTGCGATAGCTGCTCCCAGTAATAGTCCACTTCTTCCTGGGTCTCGCAGTTGACTTGGAACGAGACCGCCTCGTTGAATTTGAAATGCGGGCCGCCGTTGAGCGCGGTAAACCGCTGTCCGTCGAGTTCAAACGCCACGGTCATGACTGATCCCGCCGGTCTGCCGTGAATCTCTTTTCCAGCTTTGCCGTAACGGCTGACGCCGAGAATCTTCGAGTTCTTGAAGATGCTGACATAACGGTTCACTGCCTCCTCGGCATTGTAGTCGAACCATAAACACGGGTTAATTTTTTGCATGACGTTTCTCCTTCGATATGGGTTAGATGAACAACGTTTCCCGATGCCGCCGCAAGCGACCTGGGCGCGCGGCGTTGCATCGAGCGTGACGAGCTCGCTTTCAGGTCAGAGTTTCACGACCAGCGCCGTCTAATTGAGTGACCCTCTACGGTTCTCCCCTTTTCATCCTTTTCCTGGTCATCTGAATTTAAAGGCGTCCGGGAGTAGTTTTTTGATCGTATTCACCCTATGTTTGCCCGCCGTATTTCCCATTATAATCTTAAAGTCATTCCCAAATTCGATCATTACCTGTCGACAAGCTCCGCATGGTGTCGATGGAATTTCGCCGTCAGTTACAAGCGCTACCTTAACAATCGGTTTCCCCGGACGATATGGCTTTAAAGATAGCAGTTCGCTCAGCATACATAGAGAGACCGTACGATGCATTTTCGACGTTACATCCCGTATAAATCCGACCTGATTTTCCAAGGGCAGGCGCTCCGACTTGAGACCAAATATTCTTAGAAGAGGAATCGAATTATGATCGTTGAGCCCCATCCGGTACATGCTAAACGCCAGGCAGAATTATACCAAATGGACACATGGCACGTCGGTGGATTGCGCGGCACCGGCAGCCACGAACGATTGAACGAACTCAGAAGTTATTGAACCTTGAACTTTGAACAACCGTTAGTCGGTTAACGTCTTGAACGGAGCAAAGCGATTGAACGTTTTGAACGACTTCAACGGGCTTCGGTTTTATCGGGGAAGGCGCGAAGGGTCCGCCATGGATTGGCGGCCCTCCGCGCACCCCACAAACGTTAGGTTAGAAATCAGTCATAATAATGATCGTGATCACGGTCACGATGCCATCTGCCGCGGTTGTCCCCATATATGGCTCTCCGGTCTTGACGAATTTCTCTCTGCTGCTGGCGTATCTTCTCATTGTATTCACGCGCTTCGCGCCTATCGCCCTCGCGGAGCTCGTGGTTCCGCCGCTGTCTTAACTGTTCGAGCTGTTGCCTATCTCGGCGCAGCTCTTCACGCTGCCTGTGATTGCCCGGCGGGTTTTCATTGGCATAAACGCGTCCGCTCGGGATCGTCAGAGAACCCGCCAGTAAACTCATGGCTATTAATGATATCGATTTTTTCATCGTGTGTTCCTCCTCTCTTTGGAAGAAACGCAATCACGATACCAAGAGCGTAAATATTAGATAACTCTAGATTTGCGCAATACGGAAGCAGAGTCGAGGAAGAGAATTTCATGCGGAGTTTTGAGAGATTTCGTATGTCCCAATTAGGCGACAGCACTATGAAGAGATTAACCCACACCGGCCGGAGCCTTTTGCTCACCTCAAATCCGCTCTTGGACTTTTGAACCTTGAATAGCTCCAGGGTTAAACGTTTTGAACGTAGCGTAGCGGTTGCACGTTTTGAACGACTTGAACGGCTTGCAGTCTTACACAGCGATTGAACGTTTTGAACGTAGTTTCGGTGTTATCGAACCTTTGAACCTTGAACTTTGAACGCGCATTGCCCTTCGATTAGACCGTCAGGCGTTACTGGGTATATATTTCCGCTGCAGCGCGTCAAATGAAATAGCGTGGACTCGTAAAGGACCAAGGTTAGACTGCGCCATGATGCGAAAAAACTATTTTCTCGCCGCACTCATACTCCCGCTGGTTCTGGTCGCCTGCGCGTCGCAGCGCCCCGTACTTTATCCGAACGAATGCTTGCAGCGGGTCGGACACCCAGCGGCCGATCGGGACATCAACGAATGCATGCACCACGCCGAGGAATATGTCTCCTCGGGCGACGGCGGAAAGGCGTTGGAGCAGGGAGCAATCGGCGGCGGGACGGGAGCCGCCATCGGCGCCGCGGCCGGAGGAGTCGGCGGCGCGGTAATCGGGCACGCCGGCACGGGCGCAGCGGTGGGCGCTGCCGGCGGCGGCGCTGCCGGTGTCACTCGCGGTTTGCTTCACGGTCTCACACACAAGCAAAGCCCGAGTCCGGTTTACAAGAATTTCGTCGATCGATGTTTGCGCGAGAAGGGCTACGATCCGATCGGTTGGCAATGGCCCCAGCGAGCGAGAGGAGCAAAGTTAAGGACCTGAAGACTCTTTTCTCCCCTGCTATTTTCTCCCTAATTCCTTGACAGCCCGGTCGACGAATCGGCGGTCGAAGAGTTTGTCGTAGGCAATCGGCTCTTTCATGAAGCCGACCTTGAGGAGAAAATCGACGGTGAACTTGTAGGCGCCCTCTGAGATTTCTCCATTGACGCCCCACAGGCGAGGGTCCGCCAGATCATAGGCCTTGCTGAGGACCTCCGGCTTCTCATCGGGGATGACCTTGGCGGCGACCTCCACCGTACCTGTCTTGTTGGCCGCGATCCACCGGTTGGTCTCGATCACGGCCTTGGTGAGCCGGTACATCGTCTCGGAATTTTTCTGGATGTAGTCATCTCGGGCTATGCTGAAGATGAACGGGATCTCGGGCACGACTTTGGCGACGACGACCAAGTCCAAGAGATCGGGAAAGCTGTCTAGCTTCGCCGCTTCGATCGTGCTCACCATCGCGGCGTCAACCTTGCCGCTGATCAGCGCTCTGAAGCGGTCGGCGTTGGAACCGGCGACAACATAGTTGACTTTTTCAGGGTCGACACCGTTTCTCTCCAGAATGATACGCGGGAGATGATAGGAAACCGCGCCGATGCCGGATACCGCGATCGTCTTGCCGACCAGACCGCGGATCGTCCCACCGGCCTCTTTCCGGGCGACGAAGTGATATGGAGTGACGGGATGGGGCACCACCCAAACGTGGACTTTAGCCCCCTGCGACGCGCTCACGATGGTCGAAGTCGCGCCGACGTTGAGGAGAACGTCGATGTCGTTGGAAAGCAGCGCCTTGGTGCCCACGACGTCGCCGCGGAACTCCGCGATCTCTACATCCAAGCCATATTTCTTGAAAAAGCCCTTCTCGACGGCGACGTAAGGCGTGATCGTGTCAAGAATCGGCGGGCTTGAGGCGGCCCCCATTTTGATCTTCACGTTTTGCGCTGCGGCGGGAGTCGTAAGCGCCAAAACCAGGACGGTAAAAGTGAGA
>WNFR01010254.1_pt1 | contig 12025 bp, 20 predicted proteins | sample 5400221 | NCBI WGS metagenome assembly WNFR01 (sample SAMN13153357, study PRJNA577476) | soil metagenome | isolation source: 40 cm soil under Madrone tree | place: USA:California | collected 2016-06-14 | reverse complement strand
CAAATCAACCAACGCTCCGACCGACCGACCGACCTATCCTTATCTCTTCCCCTCTACACCCTTCACTGCAGACGTCAACATTGCTCGTGCCTCCTCGTCTACGTCGTCAAAGTTGTCCTGCTTCACTGCTCTCATCGAATATAACCACACGCCAACTGCAAAAGAGCTAATCGCCAGGCCCGTGATTGCATTTTTCGCCCTGTACGGCTCACGTGCCCGCAGTAACCCTTGCGACATCTGTCGTTCGCTTTGTGGTGAATAATGTGGTGAGAGCCAGCAAGACAAACATACGTAGCCACTTGGGCGGTAGCTTCTTGTGGCAGATTTTCGGTCCACATACTGTGAATCACCCATGGTGTAGAGGTGTAGAGGATATAGTTTACAGCATAAGCGAACCAAATGTCACGATGTTACGTGGCCGTGACCGTGACCCCCCAATCTCAAAGTTGTTGTACTGTATTATCTTTGATAGCACAACACAATCTCTAGACTAGGTCGACCCCACTATTTAATTCTTGCCCTATCGGAGGAAGTTATCCTCAACAACGTGTAAGCTGTCACAACACTGAAGTTTACCTACCTTTACAAGCGAGTACGCGCTGTAAGCGATTCCACAAACGCCAAGAGTGAACCCAGCCTTGTAAAGGCCTAACAAAGCAGTTACTGACTTTCCAATCACCGCAAAGAAAATGTTAGGTACCCATATAGAGGTTTGAGCGAGGAGGGCGGTAGTAAATCGGCTTGTGAAAGTGCTTTCGAGGGTGAACGGCGCATGGTAAAACATAACGCCAAACCAGAATCACAAGTCGAGACAGACCTGATATAGCCTTTGCCTTTCGGGAACCAGGTTTTTTTCTACACAATGGTACCGTTCAACACAATACCCCCTGTTTGAAAAAAGGTGACAAACTGTAAACGAGTGCGTCGAGCATAATTGTAGTCGCAATGAGTCTTCGGATTCGGTGGTGAAAGTGGGAGGAGCTGAGTGAGTGGCAATTCAGGTGAACCCGGCAACACCCGACAGCGGTCATTGTCAAAGCCGGGCGACACCGGGCCAAAATGTCCACGGAAAGGGTGCGAGTGAAGGTATGCGCTTGTACTCTGAATGAATATCTCATCTAACGCGTTCTTGAATTTCTGAGGGCCTTTCTATCCACAGACCTATCATTTATGGAAATACCGCCGTTGTGTTGACTCCCGAAGAACGCGAAACTCACCCTTCACGTGAGCACACCCATCGGTGGACGGTCGCTGTCCGCAGCGCTGCGTCTGCAGAAGACTCAGACATAGTGGGTGGTGCTGATGACCTTGGCTACTTCATTCGCCGTGTAACCTTCAAACTCCACGAAACGTACCCTAACCCTTCGCGGAGTAAGTAATGGCATCGCTGTTTATTTGACGCGGCCAACTTTATAACATCTGCAGACGTGGATAAGCCCCCATTTGAAGTCACCGAAACGGGGTGCGTCCTCACCTGCTCTGTTTTACTAATCAATCTACTGATAGTTCCCGACAGATGGGGCGAGTTTGAGATTCAAATCCGAATCACGTTTATCCCTGAGGCAGGAGAGAAGCCAATTCTTCTGTACCACCACCTCAAATTACATCCATGGACAGCATCTGGTGCTGACGCGGAGGTTCCCCCGCCTGCGGATGTCGCTGCTCAGCTCGGTCCTGTACATTCGTGGCAATATGACGAGATTGTCTTCACCGACCCTTTCCAGCAATTCCTCAACACGCTCACTGCACATCCACCCACCCCGCTACCGAAAGCACGTCGGCGCCCGGTCCCCTTCCACGTCGCTAACCCCGGATCTCTCGACGCAAGCAAGGGAGGCGTCCCCGAATTTACTTCGGCGATGGAGAAGGAAGAGATCCAGCGTATAGAAGAGGCAAGGAAAACGGTCATCGCTGAGCAAGAAAAGCTTCGCACAAGCCTTATCGAGAAGGAAAAGGAACTGGAAAGATTCAGGAGGGAACTAGGTGATGCATGAGATTTCGTCCTTGATGTACGATGTGTAATACTACAATATGTTTACAACCTTGAAACTCGTCCAGAGCCGCATCAGTGCCACGGAGCCCAACCGGGATACATTTTTCCCTGTATGCGTCAGAAATGGACGTTAATCATCAGGAGCAAGTAACAACTCACGAGATTCGCGTTGTCTGTCGCTTCCTGGATGAGCATCTGCACAAGATTACTCGTAGACACCTCTTTCTCAACCCGGTCTTTGCTGGTTCTATGAATACCTCTCAATTTCTTTTCAATCAGACTTAGAGCATTCTTTGCGAGCGCGCGCAAGTCGATTGAAGGCCTATTATGGGCATGCCGCCGATGTGATTGTCGTTCCTGTAGCCATTCGTCGTTAGATCTGGGTCATGACCTCAATCCTACTCACAATTTTGCGTTTCTCGTCTTCCCATTCGACCAAAGGATCATGGATGAATGGGTCTAGTACTGTCATCAGCGTGTCCTTGTTCTCGCGTAACAAACCCATAGTGATTTCGCATGCGATACGAAAAACGCCTAAGCAGGGGATGTAAGCAACAAAACGGCATAAGCACAGCACTAGCCTTCTGCCCCAGTAATACCGAAACCATCCAAGATGTTCTGCGTGAGTCTGAATGGAACCCGCTCCGGGACTTCCAGCAATTTTCCCTGCTCATGTCAAGCTCAAGGGTCAAAGCCACACGCCGATGGTAACTACCTTTTCGAAAAGACAGTTGAAGTCAACATGGACAACGCTTCCAGTATTGGTGTCCAGGAGGATGTTCTCGCAGTGCCTGTCTCCAAGTCTGCAAAGCACGGTTTGGTGTATGTTCTCGATGTGTAGCAGTTTCGTACCCCAAAATGAAGCCAACCATAGATGTGACAGCTGCACTCCTGGTATAGACGAGACGGCCGGTAAGCCATGCCGATGGCTCGGGAAACGTTTCCAGGAACCACTCGTGGAACACCGGACTAAACCTGCAAGCTACTGCATCAATTATACTCCACATACGATGTGATCGTGCTTGCATAGGCAGGACTTCACTCGCGAATATCTTCCCAGCCTCGTTATCGCTTGCCTTCTTGATTCTTTCGAACATCCCTGACATCTCTGCTCCCTTATTTTTTCCGTAAAGATGGTGTTCGGTTACTCGGACGCTAACTTACCCAGCCCTTCTGTCCCCGTGCTTCGTATAATGGGAGGAGGACGTGGCGTATGGCTACGGTGTCAGGCACCCATTGAATAAACCCGCACTCCTCATTCAACGTGACAACACCGTAAGTGCGGATGTCTGTGCGAGACGAAGACGTAAGAAGTCCTGCAAACACAGTACATAGCAATATAGAGCATACGGAGCTGGCGTCGGCGAGAGTCAGAATTCATATTGAGAATTTTGTTGATGATGGAGTTGAAGTCCATGAGCCTAGCATCCTTTCTCAAGTCGTCCTTCGGTTTGCCCAGGAACGCATATGTCTGGCCGTCGCTACCGTGAATGGTGATTTTACGAGGCTTTGCCAGTGATCTCAAGACTTCAACGTCATCCGAAAGACCTGCGATATTCCGTTTTCTCATAAACACGAAAAGTGACAACGGACGACAAGTCACTTACCCTTGAATGTTGGAACGTTTGTACGGAATGGCTGGTGGAGGGAGTTTGTTGTTGCGGACGTCGGGGGAAGAATAACCGTCAATGATTCCTGCAACGGCACAATCAACGGGGATGGCATAAGCCTCGCTAGTTCGGGTATGTCCCTTTTCATTGAAAGCGTGACTTTTGCGTCAGGACCACCGTTTCTAGGAGGGTCTGGTGCTGGAAAGTCACAGAGGGCGAGAAGTGCATTGACCGTTGCAACAGAGGCATTGATGAGGTCTCGAACATGCATCGATTCATTGGCGCAAGAGCTCTTCTTGAATCAGTACCCGTAGAACACAAGAACATGTACGAACAACCTGACCTGAAGCTTCTCAAGAATGGCCCTTCCTCGACTCTCCCTAGTTCCATTGCGCGATTTTACAACTGAGGCAAACAACCAGAGAGTCTGCTGAGGGAACTCTTTGATCACAGTTGATATTAGGCGATTCAAGACTTCGACGACTGGGTCGTGTTTATGACCAACACGGGAAGCGATTTGCGGAAATGCGGTATACCACTGGGGTGTGTCAGGTGTAAGTAACGGAGGCTGGTCCCACTGCTGACCTTAAAGGCTGGAACGCCGCCGATGGCTCTAGAGATTTCGGCGCTTATCTTTGTGAAGTATTCATGCGTGTTTACAGTAACATCTTCTCCCATATCCAGCCAAATGGTTAATAGGCGTGGAACCGTCTGGTAAATGAACTTGTTGCCATACTTCATCGCTTTTGTGAAGCAACGGACGGTCGACAACCGCATCCGTAAACCACTTCCTCTTGTCAACGCGATTAGGTGGAGGAAGACGGAGAACATACCGAATTTTTGGATCGAGCGGAGGTATGGTGTCGAAACAGCGGTCCTGGTACTTCCCGTAGTAGAACATTCCACTTTCCCATCTACTGGAGGGTTAGAGCAGGCGGATATTCACAGAAACAGGCTGACTTCTGCCACAATTCAGTTGCTTGTTGGAAGACCTTGTGCACATCTGATGTGTCATAGCGGTCAGATTCTTCCATCCAACGCGCCCGGAGGAGTTCAGCCTATGAATGAAACTTAAGCCTAAGGAAGACATCGTCGTGCTGGGAAAAAAATCACCTTCGCTTTCTGTTGTTTCAGCTCACCTCCGTCTTCGGTGAGGTCAATCACGCCCGACTCTGAAGGGCCATTTTGCACACGTGTGGTTTGCAGGTAATGTTCCAATTCTTGCAAAGCACGCAGCGGCTCGCCAGTTGCTCTGATCAGTCTAACTTTTTGCATCAACGAGAACGGTGTGCGTGACTCTTGAGCCTGTAGTATAGCACTGTATGCTGTCTGCCAATGCCCTGCTTTCCGTGCAATCTTAGCGCTGGTTAGCCAAGAGCACCCAATTTCGCCTGCCAGAACATCGTTGCGCTGCCGACTATCCTACCCATCAACTATTTTGTCAAGGGAAGCTCCGGGAATTGCTGACCTGATGCCATAGGCCGTCCTGCGCATGCTTAGGATCGGCTCCATCGTCCTGAATGAGGGAAAGGTAGAGTTTAAGCGAGTGTTCAGAATTTTTGTTAGTTCATCTTGGGCTGAGCTTCGTCGAGATACACTCATTTGCGCTTGCTCAGATGAAAATCGGTGGATCAGTTCCACTTCGTGAACCAGATGGAGATTCAACACCGCCTCGTAGGTATGTCTGTATTCTCTACCCCCGGATGTAGCGATGGAGTTACCCAACGTCATACGCGCCCGAGCAAGGGCATCAGCAATAACTTTCGGGTCTCCTTCCCGAATTGCCAGAAGAAGGGAGGCAATGACGACGGGCGGTGTTAACTCGCTAGATCCGTCCACCAAAGCTTGAACGTCGTTCCAGTCTCCAGTAATCCAAGCGCTCTCGACTTCGAATCCGACGAGCGGCTGTTTCCAGTCGGGATTGCGAGTGAGCACACCTTTGACATGCGTCCGCAGCGTATCTAGTGCGAATATAAGCTGGATACCTTGCGAAGTATGACTAAACACCGACCGTAGTGGCCCAAGTTGCGCAAGCAACGTAAAAGACCAATATGATATTCTAAGTTATCCGGGGATTGCTGTAAGCGGAGCTCCCAGCAACTCTGAGCAGAAGTCCATTTTCCGGTACTTTCGTGTTGACGGATCTGGTACTCCAGCGTAGGAGACAGTATAAGCGTAGAGATGCCTTCCATGCCATCTGGTTCATCTAAGTTACAATAAATCTCGTGAAGTCGCTCGTAACAGGATTGGATCTCAGCGCTATCTGCATTTCTCTGGCGGAGCGAGCCAAGATGACGTTCAAAGCTCATCAGGGACCTAGCATACGCTTTGCATTGAAAAGCGGCTGTTGCCATGAGGTCTTGATCCACGCTTGACAATACCGAATCGATTCTTGAGAGTTGCTCTGCGGCACCAAAGCGGTTCCCTCGTGAGCGCTTCGACTCCATCTTCTTATCACCCAGGTCCTTTCGTGTAAGGCGAGCCCATTTATTGAGATGGTCCAGGAGAATAAAAACGATCTAGAGAATAAATTGGCCAAGGACCCCACTATAAGAGGAAACTTGTACCTGAGCACTTAAGAACTTCTTGTCTGCTGATGAGGACGTTCCTTCGTTTACCTGATCCTTGAGGACCGCGAGTATTTCAGAGCTTATGTTCCACATTTTGTCTTCATCACCGGAGACAAGTGCATGGAGAACCAAATGCGGTAACAAGAGGTGCGCAACACCAACATCTTTATTCCGAACCACAGAGCGAAACGGCTGGAAGATCTTTTGAGCAGTACCCTTGGCTTCGGAAATTAAGTAGGTGGCCCATTGTTGGAGCCATTCGCGGTAGGTCCCACATTGTGGATATATGGGCAGTTCGAATGCAGGGAGAGGTTTTTCCTTCATCGTATAACGGCTCTCGAGTAGAGGGGTGATCGTTTCGAGTACGTGCTTTGGAAGGCTGTCCCATCGTGTTCGAGCTTTGAGAGAGGCAGAAGTGGTATATCTGCCCGAAGACATAAGAGACACGTCAAACTGGCAAAATTTAAGCATTTCTTGGATGGCGTATGCCAAATTGGTTTGATAGCCCATGTCACTCGTTGACCGAAATGCGCTCACAAGGACATCTTTGATGAGGTACATTGCAAAGAGAATAGACTCTTCTTCCTCAGTAAAGTCCCGGAGAACGATTGGCCTTGAGTCGCCCATACCAAGATCGAGTCTATCTGGGTCAAGAGCACCAATTGCGCCGATACATTCGAAAGCAATCAAGCGGATGTCTTCTATGCCATCAACATCTCGGCCCGCCACTGAAGATAGGATGCGAAGAGTGCGACCAATGAGTGTGTCGAAGGAATCACCCGTCGTACTGCTTTGGAAGAAGTCCCTCTGTTCGTCTAGAAGTGACTTTATCTCTTTCAGAGCCTGTAATGTCACTGTCAGGCTGTCACTGGAGACGCGTTCCAACAATCTGTGGAGTTTATCCTCGACAGACCAATTTCCACGTAAAATCTGCAGCCTGTGTTGTACGTCGGAAAGCGCCTCTATAGATGACAAGTCAACAACGTCACAAAGGCAGTCGGAATCGACACCGTCTCTAGTATTCATGACAAGGTAGCGCAATATGTTGCCAGCGACATCCTGTCCGTAAGGTGATAGGGATCCCCAGAATGAGGCTAATGAAGCACTAGTCGGCCCTGCGTGTGCCAAAGCGTCTCCGCCTTCCAGAGTCTGGAGGAAGACGAACCAGCTAGAAAGCGTTACATCTGACAATTCACGGACACCAAGAGTCACTTGGAGAGTCGCCATAATCTATGGTTCGTTAATGACTGAACAGACATTAGTATGCTACACTTCACTTACTTGAGGTGCAACAATACTTATTTCGGGCCCAACGTGAGTTACTAGTTCGCCGAAACCACGCAAGGTCTGTTGCTTGGATGCCATGGTTTCGCGCCCCCGGACGCCTTGAAGTTTGTCTACGAGGTACGAAATGAGGCCTAAAATATGCGATTTCAAGAATTTCCCAACGCCGCCTACAGAAGGCGTTTTCTTTCGACCTTTGGAAGAAGGAAGGATCCCCTCAAGTTTGTTTAAACCTTGCATGGCCTGATTCTTTGTCAGGGATGTGGGAAGGAAGTATATCAAGCATACCTGATCCACTTTCTTGCGATCTTCGGACCCAAGCATAAAAACGAAGGTGCCTAATAATTCTACAATACAACTTCGAACCAAAGTCTGAGCGTTTATGCTACCACCGCTGGGCGTTGGCATGATCTGTAGAATAAACTCAAGGGCGCGGTCCGTTTGGGTCTGTTCTGGAAGAAGGAAAACCTGCGTCAGAACGTCCCTTGAAAAATCTAAAAAGAGAGTTGATGGAGAGGAGCCCAAAGTTTGTGCGATCTTGTCAATCACAACATTGTTGCAACTCGCAAACAGCAAAGGAAGTGTGTGAACTAAGGTACCCGATATAAACTCGGTGGGTTCTTGGGAAACAAAGCGGCAAGTCTCCATGAGCAAGGCTGGTTGGTGAGGCCAGTGGGTAATTAAATAACGGGCGATTTCGCCGATGTAAGGGTCGAGTAACTTGTAAGGTGTCTTTCCGTGAAACTTCGCCAGTGACATCAGCTATGGCACTTGACCGTCAGCCGAGTGTGAGGTACTGGTTACCGTATTTACCTGCATATACGCAATACCTTTCAAAGCGGGATTAGGATTAGCAAGCCGAGATATCAGGCAGCTTATTGCAACGCTCAGAAAATTAGCCGTTGTTACTCTGAAAGATGATGAGTGGACTGTTCACGACATCGGTGAAATGCCCCTGACCTCCCGACACGCCCGACAGTTATGAGAACTGTTTCCTTGACGGGATCTCCTGCATCCCTCAGAAGTTCATAGAACTTGTCGAAGACTCTCTCTGCGAGAACCCAAGAGACCTGCCCAACTCGATTGTAATAGGAAATGATTTCCACAAGAACCTGACTAGGTAGATTCAGAACATAGCGAGGAAGGATCGGCGTACGCAAAACTGACCCCGCGCTGAGCCTGGCTGCTCTCTCCTTATGCACCAAGGACTGGTACATATCGTCAGCAAGGCCATCCATTTCCTTCAATCCAAGATCGATCGAGTGGTGTCGAACAGCATAACATAAGGCTTGGTTTCCCCACTTGCGTACAGTAGCCGTAACCTCGCTCGAGTTGCCTTTCAAAAGTTGTTGTATTGCACTTTTGTAGGTTGAGAGAAGTAATAAGTCTTGTTTTGCGGATCCCCAGCAATCTGAATCTCTGCCATGTGCAAGAGAACAGACAGACTCGGATAACGCTTTTGCAACTAAAACTCTGCGCTGAGCATCATAACTGACGAATGACTTCCTAATTCTGCATGACGACCAGAGCTCCGATTAGAGGACTGGTGACTTACTGGGCCACTCTTTCTCGGATGTACTGGCAAATGGCAACATCAGGATAACCTGTACCTTGGCCAGAGAGAGCCATCGATTCCTCTGGGTCCGAGGAGATTGAATGTACAAGCGCCCGTAGTTGTTCTCCAATCGATGGGAGGGCCATAGGGATGTCTGCGTTGCTAGCAGGCCCAGAAGCTAGCTCAGCCAGGCGGTGGTCTATAGCGAGAACCAATTTGCGCCAATGAAGACACGATCGCGAGGATGTTAGCGCTTACAGAACACTCTTGAGGCTCCAGGAACTCAACCAGCATGGTACGTAACATGTCATCCTCCACTGAGGTATATTGACTATTCAACCGATGAAGCAATAAGCGCGAAAGCATTTCCACATAGATATTTCTTTGGATAGAAGTACGTTGCACTTTCACAAGTAAATTTGTTGCGGAACAGATACGAATAAGACGGGTCGTCTGTGTCTCCGGCAGCATGGGCCAATGCTTATTCGAAAGGCAGGAGTCGAAAACAGATTGCATCAGCATCCATACCCGAGGTATAAGGTCTGCATATAGTGGCCGCGAAGAAATGGGAGGCGTCGTCGACTGAGTCAATACATCAAAAAAGAGGCATAGCAAATCGACAGCTTCGGCTGGGCATCTGAGAAAGAAGGAAGGCACGTCTTGTATGTTGGGCTACGCTCAGGTCAGTGTCAAATACAACGATATCCATAAGAATACGAAAACCTTATCCGGTATAGAAGCAACCTCCCTGACAGGGGGTTGTTGAAGTGGGGACAACTCGAGTGGAAACACCAAAGTGGGATCCCCAAGTACCATGGCTAAAATTATTGATGAATGGGAACAAAATGGTAGCTGGGGACGCGCACCTTCGCCGATGGACAAGCAACCCGCATAAAATCTTCGAAAGGCTTCCCATGTAGGATTTTCTATGCCCCCAGAGCCTAAGTTATCGCCTAAATATCGTACGACCTCTGTCGCGACAGATAGACATTTGTCTCGTAATTGCTTTGGGGACGGAATGCCTTCTTTGACGATGATATTGCCATCCTGGCGGCAATCTAGTACATGGCACAGAATTACCAATCGAACTAATGTTTTCAGCGCGACATGAGATGCGGTGTCAAACAAATTGGAGAATCTGCGGAGGAAGAGGTGAAAGACATCAACAGTTGCGCCTACTAAGAAAGCCTTTTCATGTAAGATATCCCATGTCCCTGCACTGTCGGAAGGGAAAGAGGAGAGGACGTAATCGGAGAGTCCAGACAAGATTGGGATCCAGGTCTCTAAGTGAGGGTGTTTGACCTTGTACGGCTGGCATGATTGATTATCTGCTATGGTTTGGAGGAGAAAGTCCCGCAGCGCAGCAGGTGAATCAGAAGATGCAGAACTCTGGAACGTCAATAATGGAAAGGGTGGTGAAGAAGGTACATCCATGGGATGTCGAAGGAAAAGTTCGGTAAAGTACGGTACTACGCTACGCGCCACGACGCGTCCAGTCGCGACTAACCCACAATTAACATACCCACGATTGACATCACCTCCGACCAGCCCTCCGCTTTTCTCTGGCCCTCTCCCGTTCCAATGCCTTTTCTTCCGCCCTTTCCACTTCCATACTCCCAAAGACTTTCTTCATACGCTCGTGATAGGACTTGTCCTTCTCGCGCTGCCTTTCCTGTTCGACTCCAGCCAAGAACCTCGCGTCCTTCCGTAACTCCCGTATGGCACCCTTCCTCTCTTCTTTATATTGCCTGCGGAGCTTGGCAACCTCTTGGCGCTCATGATCAGGGTCACGGGCACGGAGATAGGACGAAGAATTGCTTTCAAACTTCGGAATAAATGTTGGAATTGGTATGGGTTTGTGTGCTTGAAGGCGTAAAGGCTGGCGCCCTTGGAGCGAGAACCTCAAAAGCCTTTGAATGGTGCTTATGGTTTGAGTTAATCGGTCCTAGAAAAAAATTCAGGTAAAAGAAACACGAATAATTATGGGCATTACTTGAAGCGTGGGACATAGGACATCGGAATTGGTACCGAGAAGCACTTCCACAACTGGGCTGTACAGTTCAACAAACCCCTCCAAGACCTTGCATGATTCAGAAAACCGGACTAAGAGACCAATGGCGAGGGTTAAAAGGTCAACATTTGCTTGTATGCTGATTTGTTCATCACTGATGCCGGCGACTAGATCAGGTCGGTTGACGGACAACATTGCTGCCTCGCCCTCATCAATAACACAGAGCCGTTCGTTGTTGTGTCCGAAGGACGGAAAAGTGCACATCTCCGATTCAATGGAAGCGCCTTTCCTTGGTGACAGAGACTGAACAACGCCGATCAAAAATTTGACCGCTTCGGGTACGAACCGCTTGGATAGGTTCTCGTACTGAAGAAAAAGTGTGCATAGGAACAAACCGCTGACAACGTTGGACGGTGACCTTATCTCGCATAAGCCAAGATAGGACCCCATCAGGAGGCGCGCTGGAGAGACAACGACATGATTCATATCGCTTGTCGGCCATAACGCTCCCAAAACCCGTAGAAGGACTAGTTCGGGGAGACCCGGCCAGGTTTTAGCTCCACGGCTTAGACCTCGCTTGAGATTTTTATGCATCAGCACCAACTTGGCAACAAAGTGGTGTGCAATCTGCATAGGGTACATTTGGGTGAGCGAACGAAGGTGAGGAAGCAAGCCGGAGACGAGAGCCAATCGTGGACTTGGAGGCGATGCCACGTGGAGAATTTGATCGACGAGGACACCTCCAAACACCTAAAATAATATGAGGCGAAGGATAGGGCCAACATCATAAATTTAAGGCCCACCTGTAGCCTCGAGGGGTTTTCTGGACTGAGGCTAGGGTGATAAAGAGTGCGGATGCGCTCAATGACGGTTATAACGTCCTGGTCCGCGAGGCCACTGACGATGTCAAGGAATTCCTCGTGTGATGAAGGACACGGGAATGTGTAAGGTAGTTCTTTGGAACTCGTTGGCCCGCCGCGCGCACTTTTGTCCGAAACCGGT
>WNFR01006412.1_pt1 | contig 12026 bp, 9 predicted proteins | sample 5400221 | NCBI WGS metagenome assembly WNFR01 (sample SAMN13153357, study PRJNA577476) | soil metagenome | isolation source: 40 cm soil under Madrone tree | place: USA:California | collected 2016-06-14 | reverse complement strand
ATATTGCCCTTCATGTTGCCGCCCATGCCATGACTATGGCGGCGGTGATGACGATGTTGGCGGCGATGACGTCGATGATGACCACCCATTTGACCACTCATTGATCCCGATTCTTTCATCGGCTTTGTTTCCTGCGCAAATGCTGAAATCCCGAACGCGAAAACGAAGAGTAACAAGAGACTTAAGGCAAGTTTTTTATTCATGCGTCTATTCCTTTTCCGACTAACTGTTATAAAGCAATTCATTCCAAGAGGGGAGCGAGGTGAGATTACGCACGTGTTGTGCCACCTGCCGTTAATTAAGTATCCACACGAAAGCTGGGCATTTCCTGTTTACTGGATGCCAAATGTAACGACCCGCTGTGGTATTTATGCAGGTATAACAAAAACGCTACATGAACACTGAATTGAATCGAACGATGTGAACTCGGCGGCATGCTATGTTATAGGTAACTGCAACTCCCAGGGCTCATCGGAATTATTCCTGATGAGCTTCGTTCCTGAAGGTGAGTCGAGTTTTCCGATGAGGCTCGGTTCAAACTCAAGAACCTCGCCGATAGCCCAAACCTGCGACTCGTCATCGTCTTCCTCGACTCCGGAGTTACACATAAATTGCCACCCGCTGTCCTCAGGTGCGATGGTTTTGTCTTTCTCGGCCAACAGAATTGGTTGGCGATCATTTGCTACATGCATGCAAACGGTTGCGGCAAGGCTGAGGTCGGTATCTGTGTCGTCTGAAGTCATTTTTTTCAATTGTGAATAACCGAGTTAATGTATATAAAACGAGTCCCGAAGTGTAGTCGCAAGTTCGATGTGAAGACGAGTCAAACTACCCTCGCTCTTTTATGCAGTCGACAGCTTATGACATTGCTTTGCAGGCATTCAATCGAACGCGGCCGAACGATCTAAAGTCTACCCCATTTGCTCTTGTTAGCTTCCGATGTTGTAGCACAGGCAACCGGAGTCCGGCCAATCGTCTGATACTTTATCGGTTCAGAACAAGAGTTGCACCTCACAGGAATAAATTAGCGTTACGCTTAGAGCCTGTTGCTGAGGTATAATCTGCGGTCTTTATAGATTGATTGGCCGATGCGGGTGCGCCGGCTTATGGAAATGGAGAAGGTGGTAAGAATGGATCAAGAGAAGTTAAATCACTTTCGGAGCATTCTGTTAAATGAATTAAAGCGGCACACTCAGAATGTGGCCGATGAGCAGGCGACGGCGCAGGATGGCGCCGATGATGGAGTTAAAGACAGCGTCGATATGTCTCTGGCCGACGTCAACAAAGAAATAGCTTTTCGTCTGGGCGAACGCGAGTCGAAAATGGTGGCAGAGATCGACCAGGCTTTGCTCCGAATGGATGAAGGCACATACGGAGTCTGTGAACGGTGCGGAAAGCAGATTGACGAGCGCCGCCTGGAGGCCGTGCCCACTGCTCGTTACGACGCTGTTTGCCAGGCAATAATTGAGAAGAATGAAGGATTTGAGGATCCACCGACTTTGTAGGATTTCATCGTTCGATGATTGGACGATTGAAATGTTAGTAAATTGTATTTGTAGCGATGTCTGAAACAATTCCTTCAACAGCGAACGGCTTAAGTGGTTTGTCCAAAAACGTGGATGCTCCCTTTTGGGAGGGCAATCCTGATGCTGATGGTTTTTACCAGAAAATGACAACGCATTTGGATCAGGCACGGGATGCACTGGCCCAAATGCTGTCGATTGCAGATGACCGCACGATCGAGAATACGCTTGGCATCTATGATGAAATACAAGTCCATCTGGACGTGGTTAGTTCTCAGGCCAGTTTGATGGAGGCGGTTCATCCGGATGCAAAACTCAGGGATGCCGCGGAAAAGGCCACGCAGGAGGTTTCTGCTTTTTCGACCGAACTTTCGTTAAATCGTGAAGTCTATGAGGCGCTCAGCGCCCTGGACCTAACCGGAACGGACAAGGCGACACGTTATTACGTTCAGCGTGAGCTGCGCGATTTCCGGCTGGCCGGCGTTGATAAGGACGAAGCAACGCGTCAAAGAGTTAAAGAGATCAGGGAGGAACTCGTCCTTATTTCGCAAGAATTCGACCGGAACATTCGAGAGGACGTGCGAAGCGTTACGGTCGATGAAGTAACCGAATTGGATGGACTACCGGCGGACTATATTTCATGTCATGTGCCTGATGTTGAAGGCAGGATTACCATTACCACGGACTATCCGGATGCGCTGCCCGTATTTGCTTATGCCAGGAGCGAGGACTTGCGAAAGCGTCTCTACATCGCATACAACAATCGCGCCTATCCGCAGAATATCGCGGTGCTGGATAGAATGATCGAGCGCCGATATGAATTGGCAAACCTGCTCGGGTACGCGAATTGGGCGGATTACGTTACAGCCAACAAGATGGTAGGGAGTGGTGGTAACGCAGCAGCGTTTATTGAACGAGTTATCGAAGCATCAGGCGATAAGGCAGCAAGAGAATATCGGGTACTACTGAATCGTAAGCGCCAGGATGTGCCGGCTGCGACGGTCGTAAATTCGTGGGAGACAGCCTATTACAGCGAGTTGGTCCGAAGGTCGAATTACGACTTCGATTCCCAACAGGTTCGTCCGTATTTCCCATACCATCAGGTAATACAAGGTGTGTTGGATGTAACCTCGAAGTTGTTTGGCGTTGCATTCAAGCGAGCAGTCGACACACCGGTTTGGGAATCGTCAGTCGAATGTTTTGAAATGCTTGAAGACGGGGTGACAGTCGGCAGGTTTTACCTGGATATGTTCCCGCGCGAGAATAAATACAAGCACGCAGCACAGTTCAACGTCAGAACCGGAGTGCATGGGAGACAGATGCCGGAGGCGGCTTTGATCTGCAATTTTCCGGGCGGTGAACCGGGTGAACCCGGACTGATGTCGCACGAAGATGTCGTAACTCTGTTTCATGAGTTTGGGCACCTTATACATGCACTGCTCGGCGGTCGACACAAATGGATTGGCATTGGCGGTAATAATACTGAGCAGGACTTTGTGGAAGCGCCGTCGCAATTGCTGGAGGAATGGACATGGGACGCGAGTACCCTTGCCACATTTGCACGACACTTCGAAACCGGTGAGCCGATACCGACCACCTTGGTAAGCCAAATGCGTAACGCTCACGAGTTTGGAAAGGCTTTGCAAGTCAGAAGGCAGATGGTGTTTGCCAAGCTGTCGTTGTCGGTATACGACAGAGAACCGAATAGCGTAGATACCGATCTTTTTGTGAAGCGATTGACGACCGAATTATTACCATTTCCTTACGTCGAGGGAACGCATATGCAGGCCGCGTTCGGGCATCTGGATGGATATTCAGCGGTCTATTATACGTACATGTGGTCGTTGGTTATTTCGAAAGATTTCTTTAGCCAGTTCAATAGCGCTAATCTTCTCGCGCCGGAAATCGCGAAGCGATACCGTAACAGCATTCTGGCGGCGGGATCTTCAAAACCCGCAGTCGAGATGGTGGAAGATTTCATGGGAAGGCCGTTTGAGTTTAGAGCGTGGCAAGCCTGGCTGGAGGCGGAAGGCGGAGTGGGAGCGGCAGACGAGTCAGTTGTCGACGCTGAGAAAAGCAGTTGTTAGATGTCAGAGGTTAGAGGCTAGTGAAGGCTGCGCGCTAGCGCGCGAATACTTTTAATTACAGCAGGCAGTGTGGCTCGCGCTCCCAACCTGAGTTGTCATTGTCGCGATCACAGGCAATGGAACACGGATTAAAACCAATAGAGGCCGTATTGTCCTGAAGGTCAGAAATTGGTATTCGAAAGGTAAGTTCGCCATCGTGTATCAATCTTGTCTGTTTAGATCCTGTTCTTGTTGTTAACCCACATATTTGCGTTTTGCTGTCGCAGTTCCCTTGCAATCTGATTTTCCGTTTACTCCTTCACCATTTACCCCTCTACAAATTTGTTCCGCCGAGGTCAGGCCTTGGGGTGTGCTTTGTCGTAAACCTCGATTAGTTTTTCCATGGAGACGTGTGTGTAGACCTGGGTCGTTGAAAGGCGCGCATGGCCGAGGAGTTCCTGAATATCGCGGAGGTCGGCGCCACTGTCCAGGAGATGGGTGGCGAATGAATGGCGAAGGCTGTGAGGGCTAATGTTATGGATGCCTGCGCAGATTTGAATATATTTATCAACCATGCGGCCGACGGACCTGGTCGTGATCCGCGTTCCCTGGTAATTCAGGAAGAGGGCTTTGGAATCGCGTTCGGCAAGAGGCGCCTCGTTGAGGAATGCCTGACGTACTGAGAGGTATCCCACGAGCGCGTGCAGCGCTGGGTCGCCGAAAGGAACAATTCGTTGTTTGCGACGCTTTCCCGTCACACGGATCAGCTTGTTTTTAAAGTCGACTTCGGTGACGTCAAGTTTGGTCAATTCGGAAACGCGGATTCCAGTGCCGTACAGGAATTCGAGAATTGCGCGGTCACGGAGTCCAAGGTCCGTGTTCAGGTCAGGCGTCTCGATGAATCGAATTGCATCTTCGACAGACAAGTGGGTGGGCAGTTTCTTCTCAAGACGGGGCGTTGAGACCAGCTTGGCCGGGTTCATCTCCACTATGCCTTCGCGAACGAGAAACTGGAAAAAGGTTCGGAGAGCGGCGAGTTTTCGTGCTACGGACGTCTTTTTCTTTTGCGCTGCGTGAAGGTTCGATAGCCATTCGCGAATGGTAATGTGATCGATGTCCTTAAGATCAACTTCCCGGCGGCGTTCGGTTTTCGGATCGACCGGCGCGAGATAGTCGTAAAACTGCTGTAAGTCACTCGCATAATTCCTGAGAGTGTGTTCGCTTACGTTTCTCTCATAGCGAAGATGCTCGAAGAACTGCTTAAAAAGATTGTCGATCATACGTGCATACTAAATCCTGCAAGGTAAATCGTAAACAATAAATTCGGAACAGGGAGACTGCGGAGAGGCCTGGAAACTTTACATTGTGGTTTCTCGAGCGGCAGCGAGGCTTATAACCGCAACCATAGAAGGCGATGGGGGAAATATTTGTACAAATTCACCCGTGCTCAACTTGCAGCATTTCCGTCGCCCCTTCCAGGGCTCTGAATCTATTGCGGGCTGACCTGGGGTTCCTTCGTCACCCCAGGCTAAATTCCTACGCCCAATCCTGGGCTAAAAGCCAAATACAAATTTCTTTTTAAGAAAACAAAAAGTAACGGCTTTGCATTGCAGAGCAGCCTCGGAAACCACTCTATCCTTACGCCTTCTTATCTTTGGGTGCGAAGAAGCCTTTGCGGGCGCGTATACGGGCATTTGGACGGGAGGGAACACGCAAGGTGATCTGGCGAAATCGGCCATCGTGGATATCGTCGCTCGGGTAATAACTAATGACATACTGCGTCGCAAGGTCCGCGGAGATCTGGTCGAATGCCTGGTCCAAATCCGAGTTGCTGTGAGGAACATAGACTGCGCCGCCGGTCTGTGCGGCAAAGTCCTGCATCCTGCGTTCGGCCATGAGATCGCGAAGATTCGCATTCATGGTCTGGCCCGTTTGAACAACGTAGATTTGACAGTCCGCCGTCTGCGCCCTGCGTAAGGTCGTATCAAAATCCAGTTCGCTGGTTGTATCAGCCCCGTCGGAAACGATAACGATTACTCTTCGGCCCTGGTATGGAGACAGGTACTTTGAGGCTTCAGCAATAGCGTCAAAAAGCGACGTTGCGCCTTCGGGTTTGCCAAAATTTTCGATCGTCCGGACAAGTGCCCGGACATCACCGGTGAGGGGCTGAGCCAGTATCACTTCGTTGTAAACATTATAGATGGCTGCCTGGTCCTGAGAACGCATGACCCGCCTGAAAAAGCGAACTGCCGCCTGTTTTTCGAGTTCCCGCGAAGTCGTCAGGCTCGAACTGTTGTCGAACAAAAGCGCGAGCCGGACCGGCGTATCAGAACGGAAAAGATCGCTGATCGGCTTCGGACTGCCGTCAACGAGAAGCTCAAAATCCTCAAGCTTGAGGTTACTGACCACGACACCGTTAGCGTCAACGACAGATGCAGGAACAGTGACAAGATTGGAATTGACTTTGACAACATCACCAACGTCCACCTCGTCAGAGTCGGATTTGGGTTTTGGAGTGGAAGAAACCTGTGATTTACCGGACGAATTACCTGCAGGCACATCTGACGTGGTGCGGGGCCGCGCGGGTGACTGAGGGGGAGCGATCACGACGACAGGAGTTGACGACTGTTGCCGGCGGCCTGATTGGGCAAACGCCGGGCCATTAGCAGTCAGGTTCACAGCAACCAACAAGAAAAATACTGGCCAGTTGCGACTAATAATCAAGCGTTTCATGGGGCGGATACCGTCAAATCAACGTGCGGTAAAAGACCTGATGCTATTAACCAGTTATCCCATGTCTCAAGCGCGAGCCGCACCTGGAGTTCGTGCCGTTCGCGCTTTCTCTTTACTTGTTTGCGTAACTCAGGGGCAAGTGGTTCAAGAAGGGCGAACGTAATGTTCACGGGCTGATAATTGTTCGCGCTGGCGCCGGAGACGTAGCGTGCGAGCGCGCCGATTGCGCTTCCCGCAGGCGCAATGAGGAGTTCCCGCCCTGTCGCAAGTCTCGCCGCATTCAATCCCGCAAGCCAGCCAGTGGCAACCGACTCGACATATCCTTCGACACCTGTTATTTGACCCGCAAAAAAGCTGGAAGGTTGCTTGCGAACCTGCAAGGTTGGCGAAAGTATTCGGGGACCACAAATGAAGGTATTACGATGTATCTGTCCGTGCTGCATTATTTCGGCATTTTCCAGACCCGGAATCAATCGAAGTATGCGCTCCTGCTCGCCAAAACGCAGGTGATTTTGAAATCCTACCATGCTATAGGCGTCCGCCAGAAGATTTTCCTGTCTGAGTTGGACAGCAGCATATGGTTCGCGGCCATTGCGTGGGTCTCGGAGTCCGACGGGTTTCATCGGGCCGTAGCGCAGAGTGTCTACGCCGCGACGTGCTAACTCTTCGATTGGAAGACAAGCCTCGAACCAACGTGTCTCTTCAAATCGGTGAAGCGGCACACTACGAGCTGAGAGGAGTTCATTATAGAAACGTAGATACTCTTCATGTGTAAATGGACAGTTAATATAGTCATCGCCGCCCTTGTCGTAACGTGCGGCCCGAAATGCCACGTTCATGTCAATCGAATCGGCGGCGACAATTGGAGCGATGGCATCGTAGAAATAGAGCTGGCCGTCACCTGTCAGACGGACTATTTCAGCGGTCAGAGCTTCGGAAGTCAGTGGACCGGTTGCGATGATCGTATTCTCGCCGGCTGTGACCTCGGTCACTTCTTCACGAATTACCTGAATATTGGGGTGAGATTCGACTCTTTCGGTGAGGAGCGCGGCAAACTTATGCCGGTCGACAGCGAGTGCGGCACCTGCCGGAACACGCGTTGCGGCAGCTACCTCCATAACGATTGAATTACCACGCCGCAATTCCTCCTTTAGAAGGTAAGGCGCCGTTCCAAACTCGTCTGACTTCAACGAATTTGAACAGACAATTTCCGCCAAACGGTCGGTGCGATGTGCAGGCGTCGAGCGAACGGGCCGCATCTCGTAGAGCTTAACAAAAGCGCCGGAGGAAGCTGCCTGCCATGCAGCTTCGACACCCGCAAATCCGCCACCAATAACGGTTACTTCTTTCATAACGTGTAAATACAACCCAGGACCCGGAATCTTAAAAATTGCTACCAATCATGGCAGCACACATGCCATATAAACCCTATCATAGAAAGAATGGGAAGGGTAAAAGCAGAGCGGAATGGGGAGGGGGAAAGGAACAGGTTGTGGCGGTTGGGCAAGGAAGCTACGGCGCAATGAGATTGCGCACCATAGCCTCAGATCCCAAACATCTTGAACCCGAGCTCGGCTTCTTCGCTGTGCTTCACAACTGGGGTCAATATTGCTCGAGGTCGCCGATTTCGACGGCTCGACGCTTTCCCAAGACCATCTATTGCTAATTCGATCCCCATGGCACCGCGATTTAGTCCAATTCATTTTTAGCCCACCGGCGCAGCAACCCAAACTATCGCGTTTCTCCGATGGCAGACCTGCCGCACCGCCGAGCTGAAAAATGCTCTGCATTATGCCTAGCACGGCATAAGTACGTATTTGGATTGTTCTCTAGAAATTAATCTCCAATTTACCGAGATGTAACAACCCGGGTGTCTACTCCTCTTTCTACCATGAGTCACGGAAAAACTTAGGAGGAGGAGGGTGCTATGAAAAGGAAGGTCGCGTTTGTATTATCTCTGTTGATGCTGAGTTCTGCTTTGGTGTTCGGTCAAGAAGATGCAGGCGATAGAATTCGGCATGTACTGCTTATAAGTGTTGACGGCCTGCATGCCCTGGATGTCGCCCGCTATGTCGAGAGTCATCCTAACTCCGCCCTGGCCCAGTTGGCGCGGCACGGCATCACCTACTCAAATGCGCGCACGCCGGCAAACTCTGATTCTTTCCCGGGACTTCTCGCTCTGGTTACCGGCGGCTCGCCGCTCTCGCACGGTCTGTTCTACGATGTGAGCTACGATCGCACTATCTGGGACCCGAGTAATACAACGTGCTCCGGTCCCGCCGGCAACTTTATGGTATTCGACGAGAGCATCGATAAGTACATCAATAATGTTTCACAGAACGTGATAAACCCCGCCGCGCTCCCGCGCCATCTGGACGCTAACGGCAAATGTGTGCCCCTCTTTCCCCATGATGCTATCAGGACGAACACGATCTTCGAAGTCGTAAAAGCAGAGGGTGGCCGCACGGCCTGGGCCGACAAACACCCCGCCTATGACCTTGTCAACGGTCCTTCCGGCAAGGGTGTCGACGACCTGTTTACGCCCGAGATCACAAACGTTGACGGGTTCGACGCGACCGCCAGCGTAGTCTGCACGGCGATCAACGACGAGCTCAAGGTCAAGGCAATCGTCAACGAGATCCATGGCCGTAAACACGACGGTTCGCCCGGTCAAGGCACTCCCACGATCTTCGGCATGAACTTCCAGGCGGTGAGCGTCGGCCAGAAGCTTGCGACGGACAATTCCGATAACAGTTGCGCCGCTGATCAGGGTGTACTGAAAGGGCGACCCGGGGGTTACAAGGACGGATCTGGAACTCTGACCGACGTGCTCGCTTACGCATTGGACAAGACGGACGAAGCGCTGAGCGACATGATTCAGGCACTTAAAGAAGAGGGCATCTTCGAACAGACTCTGTTTATCGTCAGCGCCAAGCACGGCCAGTCTCCGATCAATCCAAAGCTGGTCAACAAGCCCGGCCACTTCGCGGACCTGCTTGCGACCTTGCCCGATGCGGCCACCGATCCCGGCGCGATCGCCATCACCAGTGCTGCGAATTGCTCGACCGGCCCATGCGGGTTGGTGCAGGATGACGACATCGCGCTTATATGGCTGGGTGACCAGAGTAAGACAAAACAAGCCGCGGCCTATCTGAACAAAAACGCCAGGGCTCTGTTCATTGAAGAAGTGATGTCCGGAGACGAGATCAAGCTGAAATTCAACGATCCGCTGCACGACAGCCGCACGCCCGACATCATCGTACAACCGGTGTACGGCACCATCTACACCGGCTCCACGAAGAAGAACGCCGAACACGGCGGCTTCAGCTTCGGCGATACGAACGTCGGTCTGATAGTTTCGAACCCTGGGTTCGATGCCCGCGTGATCAAGTCGCCGGTCGCAACCTCGCAGGTCGCGCCGACGATCCTCCAGGCTCTGAGGATCGATCCAACCGAGCTGAAATCGGTACGCGTCGAACACACTGAAGTGCTTCCCGGCTTCCGCTTCCACGAGTAAGCATTACTTCCGGGCCAGTGGCGCGGCGCGTCGTGAGTTTGTATTCAAGACGGCGCGCCACTGGCGCCAAATGGATTCGGGGCCGCGGGGCCGAAAAAGCGGCGTAACGCTCGTACCGATAGGCAAACGAAAAGATTGTCATTTCAGGTAGACGATGTCTCACATCCAGACCTGCCATTAGATCGTTTACAGATCGATCAGAGTAGGCAAATCGATAAAATTAGTTTCGAGGTCGTTTCAGTACCGGGGCCTCTTTCACGGTGGAGTGTCATGGCAGTTGAGAGAGGTTAGAGTCTCGCGTGTGATGATGTTCGTTAATTATGCCGTGCCTACAGCGCTTAGGTGAGTGGTGGGCGGGAACCAGGCGGCACAGTGGAGTCATGGGGACCAGGCGTCACACTGGAGGCATAAAACAATGCAGATCACCCTCTTAGCAGAACGCCCCAGAAGTCTGGCTATCATATTGTCGCGCCGTTGGCCCTCAGGCGAGTGGCTGGCGGAGACCGGGCGTTCCGCAACCTAATGAAGAGATCCGAGGATCAAGTATAACTAAGAAGGAATTCTTGCAACAATATCGACCTTCGACGGTAATTCAATGCGTCAAATCCCTGCGCTTAGGAGACGATAGTTCCGACGCTCTGAGCATGTCAGACTCTGCTCGCAACCGGGGGACGTCTGGCTTCGATTCCAATTCCTGGTTTGAGGGTGTTTCTTCTATCTGCAGCGGGATGCGCCAGTCGCGAGCTGAATTGTGACCTGCATAGATCCAGCCGACCCGCGTCAGAATGCTACCAGCAATGCTGGACCATGCAGCGAAACGGCGCAAGCGTCGTGATCCTGAGACAGTCGCTATCAGGCGCAGCGCCAATGGGACAGGTCCTGAGAGTACGCTGCCTGATCGTGTGGTCCAACCCGTCAGACCATGCTTCAGCGGACGATTCGCTGCGCCATTGCGGAGGAATTCCAACTGAAACCCCTCATAGCTTTCGACCGCAGTCGCGCCGATTCCAAGCAGATTAAGCGCCGGGCTTTCATCATTTCCTACCAATTCCAAAATAGAAACCCCCGACGCTAGTCCTGACATTCCGAAGTGTATGGGCAGCGTCTTTATGTTTTGATGCCACGCCGGAATGGCCGTCGCGCCTATGAGCACACCTGTATAAGTAGCCAGCGGCAGTCCCAACGCCGCAGAGAAGCCCTCCGCTATGTTTCCCAGGACGCGGATCGGGCCAAAGTCAGATTTTTGTTCAACCATCTGCGCAAATGCCGCAGCGCCGGCAGTGCTGCTGAAGAGTGCCAGCACCCAGGCGCCGACCGACATCGGGCTCTGGATCTTGAACACTCGCAGCATATTGAGAAAACGCTCAGGCCTGCCGAGGTCTGCAATCAATAGTCCAGTCGAGACAACTGCACCACCAGCCGCAACAAGCCGCGCGTCGCGCGCGAGTCGCTTATCCTTACCGGTCAACCTGGCCAGTCCACCGATAAGCGCGGCAGCGCCGGCGGCGCCTCCAACAAAGAAATAAATGGGGACTTCCCAGGTCCACTGCGGCTCCTTCAGCAGGTGAATACCGTAATACCCGGTTTCGGGCGATGCTTTAGGGAACGGCGAGCCTTCCGGCCGGATTCCCGGTCCAGCAGCACGACCCGTTAGCTCGGCTTCCCGGCGAATTTCCAACAGGCGTGCTTCGCGCGCGGCGTCCGTGGTTTGCTCACGTCTTATAGTTTGCTCACGTCTTGTATCGGTCATCGGGCAGCTCCTTGCAAACCCTTGCTGTCCCTCGCAGGAGTGCTCAAGAATGCGACCAGGCCTCCAAGCACCATCATTCCGGCGGCAACACCTGCTGCACGCCACCCGTCTTTCAAATAGATGGTTGGCACTTCCGGTTTGGGTGGAAGATTGTAGGTTCGTGGGTCACCACGAACGAGGAAGAATGCGTGAATCCCGCCCACGCTTGTGTCCTGCGGGTCATAAATTGTCGCATCATCGATTCCGCGCGCCTTCAATTCCACGAGCCGCTCCTGCGCCAGGTTGCGAAGCTCATTGATCTCTCCAAATTTGATCGACTCTGTCGGACACGCCTTTGCGCAGGCCGGAATCAGACCAGCCTGTTGTCGATCGGAACAGAACGTGCACTTGAACGCACGCCCGTCATTAACGTTCTTCTGCACCACGCCGAATGGGCA
>WNFR01010563.1_pt1 | contig 12031 bp, 15 predicted proteins | sample 5400221 | NCBI WGS metagenome assembly WNFR01 (sample SAMN13153357, study PRJNA577476) | soil metagenome | isolation source: 40 cm soil under Madrone tree | place: USA:California | collected 2016-06-14 | reverse complement strand
CCCGTCAGAGGACCGCGCACGTCCAGGAGGCTTCCATCGGGACGCAGCAGCAGTACCATCTCCTGCGAGGATTGGTTGAGATGGAGAGCCGTGGGCGCCTGGCGATCCAGCAGGGCCTGCTTGTAGGTCTGTGCGAACCGCTGGCTATCCTGGTACAATTGTGTCTCGAGCCTGCTCTCGGCGGCATCGGTATTCAGGAACGTCTGCGTCGCATAGAGACTGCCGCCAAAGACGACGATGATAAACGCCATCACAGCCAGGTACCAGAGGGTCAGGCGTGTCCGCACGCTGTGGGCCAGGGAAACGCGGATGCGATGTTGTGCTGTTCGTTTCATGGGTCACCCTCGCTCTGGCGGCGGTTGCAGGCGATAGCCGACGCCGCGGACGGTGGTCAGCAATTTGACCGCAAACGGGGCGTCGATTTTCTGCCGCAGGCGACGGACATACACATCGATCACATTCGATTCGCATTCAAAGTCATAGTTCCAGATATGCTGCTCGATCAGCTCGCGCGTGACGACCTGGTTGGGATGGTACAGCAAGTATTCGAGCAGCGCAAATTCTTTTGGGGTGAGATCGATGGGCCGCCCCTCTCGCTCGACGGTGTGCGTGACCGGATCGACCATCAGGTCACCCATCTCCAGTCGCCCGTTGGTATAGGGGGATTGGCGGCGTAACAAGGCCCGCAGGCGCGCTAACAATTCGCGCATCGCAAAGGGCTTCACCAGGTAATCATCGGCTCCACAGTCCAGGCCCTGGACACGATCATCGACACCATCACGCGCGGTCAGCAGCAGAATCGGGGTATGGATACGACGACGGCGCAGGTCACGACAGACCTGCAGGCCATCTTTTTTGGGTAAGAGAATGTCCAGGATGATCAGGTCGTAGGGCGTCAGTTCTGCGAGATCTTGTCCTTCCTGCCCATCATAGGCGGCATCGACACTATATCCTTCATGAGCCAGATTTGCTGCCAGTGAGCTGCTCAGCCGGTGGTTGTCTTCTATTACAAGGATGCGCATGGGAAAGCTTCCTTTTCGTTTACACGCCAGAGATGCACAGGTTCAACGGCACAGGCATGTCTTGCTTCTTACTCCTGTTTCATTATGGCATATCCAGATGACAAATCGATGACAAAAATTGACGGGAACGGTCATGTTCCTGTCACCTCGAAGAACTATACTTGTGCCACAGACGGGTTGAGAGAGCAGAAACGATCAAACGGTAGAGAAGCACAAAAAGGAGGTTTTCTCATGATTGGAGTACCTATCAAAGGAGGAAAGAACATGTTCAAAAAATTGTGTGTCCTACTGGTACTGTGGAGTGTCATCGCCCTTCTTCTGGTCGCCTGTGGCACTGCCGACTCCACTGCCAGTACGACAGGGAATACCGTCCATATGAACGACGCGCAGTTTGTCCAGGCATCCATCACGATCAAGAAAGGGGAGCGTCTCACGCTGATTGATGACGCGTTGACGCCGCACATCATCGCCAATGGAACCTGGGAGCAGGGTACGGCGCACCCGGCCAGAGAACCGGGCGCACCGCAGGTCAAGGACGTGCAGATCAACGGCAACAGCTCGCAGACCATTGGTCCCTTCACCACGGCCGGAACGTTCAAACTCTATTGTACAATCCATTCCGGCATGAACCTGACTGTCGTGGTGCAGTGAGAGTGGCGCGGCATCCCCTTGCATCTAGAAACGAATAGGGAGGTAAGCTCATGATCAATGATGAGAATAAGCAAGAGAGACAGAGACCAAACCAGAAAACCTAAATTCATTAAGGAAAGCAACACTTTCCGTCATGTAAGAGCGATACATCATGCCATCCTCGTGATCTATAAAACACGCTATGAAACAATACAGACGCACTACACTATTAGAAGACGGGGAGCGCGCCACAGCCACAGTTCAGGCATGTGGCGGGCTTCCTAAAGGAGATCCCTATGATTACGCAACCCAACGCCCACATCGAGGCTCGACCAACGGAACGACCTGTTCAGCACGAACCTCGTGCGCATCTGCCACGACGATCCACCCAAACCCCGAATCTGGCGCTGGCTGGCCTCCAACTCATCGTCGGCTACGCGTGGCTGCTTGCCGGCGTCGATAAACTCCTCCTCGGCGTGTTCCCTGCCCAGCTCGGTGGGCTGCTTCACACCGCCGTCAGCAGTGGCCACTTGCCAGGCTTCTTCGTCGCCATCTTGCGGGGACTCGTCGTGCCCAACGCCGTGCTCTTCGGCTACCTCATTGAGTGGGGTGAGACACTGGCCGGCCTCTTGCTCGTGATCGCCGGCCTGGTGGCGCTGCTTCGGCCGCTGGCTGAACGTTCTCTTGACGAAACGCCCGCGGCGCTGTTTCTGTTCGGCGCCCGGCTCCTCGAGAGGCTGGCCCCGCTTGCCGCGACTGGCGGGGGACTGCTCGGCCTTAGCTACTTCCTGCTGGATGGCGCACCTGCGCCGTGGTTCGTCCCTGGCATTGCCTTCGGCGGTGCGATTGACATCGGGCTCTTCCTGGCTGCCGCAAGCATGGTCCTCGTCGCGAGCCAGTTCGTGCAGTGGCGGCACAGTCGGTAATGCGGGTTCGCAAGGACTCGTCACGATCAGGTGATCAGGACTGAACGTCCTGGTCGCCTGTACTCCAGGGGCATTCGCGAAACAATGGTCTCGCTCGAACAGTTCTCATGGCCTCTACGACTGGTTCTCTTTGGCGAAGAAAGGTATACTATGTCTACAGACACACTTCGAATCAATCGACTCACTCAGATGGTACGCTTTCTCAGCACCTCGCGCCTCTTCCTCTGGATGCTGTGGGTCATGTACCGTGAGCGTCGGCGGGCGATACGTGCGCATGCACAGAGCAGCTCTGCAGCTCAATCTGCAAGTGAGGCATTGATCCAGGTGCTTGTCGCCTTCCGCACAACCGCCATAAAACAGGGCGTGTTGCTGATCACGCTTGGACAGTTCCTCAGCACGCGCATCGACGTGTTGCCAGAGCAAGCCATCGCCGTTCTCAGTTCCTTGCAGGACGAGGTCCCGTGTGCCTCCTGGCTTTTTGTACAGAGGAGATACTGGCCAATCGTCTCATGATCTCCTCGCGTCTTCATGGTATCGTGGAAAAAGACCATACTCAATATGTTACTTTCATGAGACCAGGGAGGCATTCTTTGGAAATGCAAGAAATGATTCACCAGCCTGATCGGAGACGCTGGCTGATGCTGATTATCGTACTGAGCGCGGCGCTGGTCGTTGTGCTTGATGCTTTTATTGTCAATGTCGCCATCCCCTCTATCCAGGGCTCCTTGCATGCCAGCTTCGCTGAACTCCAACTGGTGGTCGCTGGCTATACTCTTGCGTTTGCCGTCTTGCTGGTCACTGGTGGCCGCATGGGTGATCTCTACGGACGCAAACGGGTGTTCGTACTGGGCATGGCTGGCTTCACCCTGTTTTCTGGCTGCTGCGGCCTTGCCCCCAATGCTCTCTCGTTGATCGTCTTTCGTATTGTCCAGGGTGCGGCGGCAGCACTGATGTTCCCCCAGGTGGTTTCTTTTATTCAGGTGAGTTTCGAGCAGGCTGAGCGCTCATCGGGCTCCTGGATGCTTCCCTGACGGCAAGCAGCGGAAATCCTTTGCGCGCCTTGATTATCTCGATCCTGGCGATCGTTCTGCTCAGTTCTGGTCTCTCGCTCTCTGTGCTCCCTCTAGCAGGATCGCGTTCTCCCACAACTGAAAATGAAGCTCTTACACCCAAACAAGAACTCGCGTATGAGCCAGAAGAAGGAATGGCACAGGTTCATCTGAAAGAGGAAGGAGCATGTCTTTCATGTCAAAACGCATGATGCAAGCGATACGTGTCCATCAATATGGAGGACCAGAACAGCTCAAGCTGGAGCAGATTCCCTGTCCAGAACTACAGGCAGGTGAGGTGCTCATTCGGGTGCATTCAGCAGGAGTCCTCCCAGCAGAGTGGAAACTCCGTCAGGGCCTCTTTCAAGCTGTTCGCCCGGTCAGATTTCCTTATATCCCTGGTTCTGCCATAGCTGGGATTGTAGAGGAGATTGGTCCCGCTGTCACGACCTTCGAAATCGGACAGGCGGTGTTTGGTCGGAGCACAAATGGCGCTTATGCTGAGTATACAACCACGGCTGTAGCTCCCCCGGCCCTGGGTCCAGAAACATTTAGCTTACTGGCCGCGAAGCCAGAGACGCTCAGTTTTGACGAAGCTGCCACGATCTCCGGTGGCGCGACGATTGCCTGGACAGCGCTCTTTCAAGATGGAGCATTGCAAGCGGGTCAACGCGTCCTGATCCATGGAGCTGCTGGTGGTGTTGGCTCCTTCGCGGTTCAGTTCGCCAGGTGGAAAGGCGCACGGGTCATCGGTACGACCTCGAAGACCAACCTGGACTTTGTCGGTTCTCTCGGCGCAGAAACTGTGATTGACTATACCTCAACCCCATTTGAGCAGGTAGTGCAAGAGGTGGATCTGGTCTTAGATACGATAGGTGGAGAGACGCTCCGACGCTCCATGCAAGTGGTCAAGCGCGGTGGAACACTCGTCTCTCTGCTTGAAGAGCCATCCCCCGTGCTGGCACAGCAGTACGGCATTCACGCCAGGAAAAACGCGATCCCCCCTACCAGCGGCCTCTTGCGTACGATCGCTCAGTTGATTGGAGAGGGACATGTCAAACCGACGATTGCACAAACGTTCTCTTTGCGAGAAGCGAGGCAAGCTCATGAACTGAGCCAGAGTGGTCATGGGCGTGGGCGTATTATGCTCCATATTGCTGAGTAACCGAAGCCACTTGAACAGTTTCTTCAGGTGCCCACGCCTCAACTGGTCGCTGCTCAAGAGACCAGTTGAGGCGTGGATGTGTCCACGCCTTAACATGACACCTGGCAGTCGAGATGATCCTGCAAGGAAGAGCGTCAGGAAGGATGCTTTCTCGCCAGTCTATTGATGAGTTAAAGCTCGTCGCGTATCCCGTGAGAGGAATGCTTCCAACTCGTTGCTCCCCTGTTTGCGTATTGCTCTCCCCACTGTTCCATCAACAACAAGATTGGCTCGATGGTCCTGCCAAAGGGAGTCAGCGAGTACTCGACCTTTGGAGGAACCTGTTTGTAGACTTCACGAGAAATCACCCCATCCTCTTCTAATTCTCGCAGTTGAAGGGTGAGCATCCGCTGGGTTACCTCGGGGATCAGCCGATTGAGTTCTCCAAACCGTCGAGGACCGGAGAGCAAGGCGTATAAGATCATTGGTTTCCACTTCCCTCCTACAACGGCAATCGTTGTTTCCACGCCGCACTTTGCTCCTGTCGCATTGCTTTCCTGCTGCATCGAACACCTCTTCCTTTCAGTGGTTTCAGCACCTCGTGATACTATCATTCATGTCAGTATCGCACATTGTTGTGCGTACTTGTACGCATAGCATGGAATGGGTATACTTCGACTACGAGAGGTCAGGGAACTGCATCTCCTCTCTTCAGGAGATGCTTGTGCTCGCCGGAAGGTTGTTGCTTCCAACTCTCGTTCTGTCGGAAAGCAGAGATACGCTGTCAACCATGGGGCCAATCATCATGCTATACAGCTTATGATTGGCTGATCAGTCATCCGTTTTTCAGAGCAAGGCTGATCAAACAACAGGGGAAAACCATGACTCCATCCACGAACAATACATTGCATGTGCATAATGTGAACGAACTCGACGGGAAACGGGTCCTGGTCACAGGGGGTACACAGGGCATGGGGAAAGCGATTGTCGAACGCCTGACACACGCTGGCGCAACAGTTATTACGACTGCACGATCAACCCCAACTGATCTCCAGACGCCAGGCCTGTTTATCCAGGCTGATGTCAGCACCGCCGAGGGGATAGCAAAGATCGTCAAGGAGACCATTGATCGTCTCGATGGCGTGGACGTCCTGGTCAACGTCGTCGGTGGTTCATCCTCCCCGCCTGGAGGAGTGCTTGCTCTAAACGACGATGACTGGCAGCGCGACCTCAACACGAACTTGTTCTCCGCTGTACGCCTGGACCGGGGGCTGCTCCCATCGATGGTGGAACAGAGGTCTGGCGTGATCATCCACTTCTCGTCCATCCAACGAAACATGCCCCTCAAGGCAACGTTGGCCTACGCGGCAGCGAAAGCTGCTCTGACAACCTACAGTAAGGGCCTGGCGAACGAAGTCGCACCTTACGGGATCCGTGTGAACTCCGTGGCTCCCGGCATGATTGAAACGGCTGCCGCAAGCAGGCTCATCGACCGGTTAGCGAGCAGTTCGGGGACCGACCACGACACCGCTCGACAGGGACTAATGGATTCCCTGGGAGGGATTCCCCTCGGTCGTCCCGGTCGTCCCGAAGAAGTCGCCGAGCTCGTCGCCTTCCTGGTATCCGAGCGGGCTTCGTATATTACCGGCAGTGAGCACGTCATCGACGGGGGAACCATTCGGACGATTTGACGCGTTCTAGACGAATTTTTGGAACGATACGAACAACCAACAAGAAGATGATGAAAGGAACACCATGAAGACACAACTCCCTCAGCCCATCGCTACCTATATGCAGGCAACCAATGCCCATGACACCGATGCCTTGCTCGCCTGCTTCACCGCCGACGCCGTCGTGACCGACGAAGGGCAGGAGTACCACGGCGTCGCTCAGATCAGGCCATGGAGAGAGAAGACCAATGAGCAATACCACTACACGGTCGCGGTCACATCGGTGACCGCGGGAGACAACGAGACGGTTGTCCTCACTGAGGTTTCAGGCAACTTCGATGGTAGTCCAGTTCAGCTCCACTATCATTTCACCCTCAAGGGTGACAAGATCGCTGCATTGAGCATCCGAGATTGAAAGATCTCAACAAAGGACGATGCGCATGGGCAGAGTCTCATGATCTGCTCATGCGCGCAGTGATGAATACGAGTTTGGAAGTTTCCTCTTTTCGCACAAAGGAGGCAAAGCGCACTTTTTTAGGCACAAGGGGAGCGTAAAAAGTCAGGTACCAACTCACTTTGCACCTGGTAACAGCTTCGCGCATTTTAGGCCAGTAAGGCTGCAGTTGCTCCCAGGGTTGCCAGTCCTATACCGATCTGTTTCAACCTTACCTCTTCGCGATCTCCTCTACTGCCAGTTCGCTCGCGGTTGATTTGTATTGCTCTGGCTGTGGTCGCACAACAAGCAGTGGCAATTTCGTACCGCCAAAGATGCGTTCTGTCACGCTGCCAAAGGCCAGGCGCTGGATACCACTGCGCCCGTGCGTTGCCATGGCCAGGAGGTCGCAGCCACCAGATAGATAGGTACCCCCGTCAACTCTTCCCTGTTCTGCTACCAGGGTGAGAGCATTCGCGACATCGATGGCAACTGCTATCGACCAGGTGACCGCGAGATTGCGGTCTCGTGCAAGGCTATTACGTACATCATCGGCCATCTTGCATAGATAGTCCATGGCTTCATCGATCGCTTGCCCTCTGAGCCGTGGATCCATGCGCTCTCGACCGTTTAGAACGTCAACAACTCTTGGCAGTTGCACGATTCGGGTGAGATGCAACGAACCTTGTGCAGGAGCAGCCAGTGCAGCTACCAGGTTGGCTGCAGGCAGAAGCGCAGCTTCAGCGAGTGTTGAGCCATCGAGTGCGACAGCTGCTGCAATGGTATGCAGCGGGCGCGTCCTATCTGGATAAGGACCGGATGGAACGGTTCCCCCCTCACACAGGACAAGTACGGGGGCTGGACTGGAACGCGCCACCTTCTGCGCTACACTTCCCAAAGCCCAACGCTTGAAGCCAGTAGCTCCACGGCTTGTAATAACAATGAGATCAATGTGTTGTTCCTGCGCTGTATCGAGGATGGTCAGGGCTGTTGAAACAGAGGACACTGCAACCTTCGTTTCAGCCCCTGCCAGGCCGTGCACTTGAGCAACGTTTGACAGGTATTCGGCTGTGCGGGCACACTCTGCGTCGACAGACTCTCCGAGCATCGCCGATGGTCGCAAGTAGGGTCCAAACTCGATAGGAGTCGTCACGATGTGCAGGAGCAAGACGGTGCCACCGGAAGCACGTACCATGTGCGCTGCAATCGGAAGGGCTTGCTCTGCATGGGCTGATCCATCTAATGGCACGAGAATGCGCTTGAACATTGTCTTGCTCCTTGGTCTCACGGCGGGCATTGTGGGATCATATGTGCCGGGTGCAGCGGGAGGATGAGAGGGTTCTGCTTGAGCATTAGGGGCGGCGCGTCGTGGCATCATAAGCTCCATGCTGACGCAGAATCCCTAACACTTCCTGCTGCAGTTTGCTCCTTTCGGCTGATTAAAGCACAATCTTTGTCCTTACGCTCTTGCCATACATTGGCAATGGTTGCGTAGCGGCTATATTGTATGTACTCTTTTCAATACCAGGATAGTAGGCGTAAAACACTTTCTTTCTATTCTTCCTCTATGTACACGTATTGAAGACGTAAAAAGTTACACATTATTTGAGGATCCCTTGTTTGTTCGTTTGCCTACTGCTGTTGTCATAGGCGAAACCTTTCGACTTTTTGCCTGGTATTCATTCCCATAGAAAATCAACGACACCAGTGGACAAATTGGTACGCAACAGGCCTTGCCAAGCCGCTCGAAACAGGCAAGAGGAGGTACAAAAAGCACATTCTATAAGGAAACCATGCATGCTGCATGGTATACTTTTCCTGGCAGGAATGAAGAAACATGAGTTGGTCTCCTAACAGGAAGCTGCAAACCCTTTCTGGTCTGGAGAACAACCTTTTTCATGTCATGAAGGTGAAGAAATGTCCTCTATTTTGTTCAATTTCATTAGGGCCGATCACAGGAATAGGTGCATGGATACAGGAGAGAGATTATGGCAATAACGACTGAAGGAAAGCTGACGGGGCAGGTGGCGTTGATCACAGGAGCTAGTTCGGGTATCGGTTTGGCAATAGCTCGCGCATTTCTCAACGAGGGCGCAGATTTCGTTGTCGTGGCGCGCCGATCGGAACGGCTGCAGGCGTTTGCTGATGAGGCACAGAAGCTCGGTCGGCGATGCGCGGTCGTCGCGGGGGACGTGCGCGAAGAGGAGACAGCCGTACGTGCCGTTCAGACCGCGATCCAACAACTGGGCCGCCTGGATATCCTGGTCAATTGAGGACTACGATGCGATGATGGATACTAATATGCGCAGTACCTTCTTGTTCACTCGCCATGTCGTCCCTGTCTTGCTTGAGCGTGGGACGGGCACCATCATTACCATCGCATCCATGGCCGGCGTCATGGGATTTGCAGGCGAAGCAGTCTACTGTGCGACCAAGTTCGCACAGGTGGGCTTCACCCAGGCGCTTGATCGCGAGTTGAGTCCCCATGGCATCAAAGTCGGCGTCGTTTGTCCTGGCGGGGTGAAGACGGAATTTGCGATCGGGACGGGACGCACCCAGGAGGGAGTAGCTGAATCGGGCATGCTGGAGGCCGAGGATGTCGCGTCAGCCGCTCTGCTCATGGCCACACAGCCAGGTCGCTCGCGCATCGCAGAGATTCGCATGCGTCCTATGATTGAGCCTCTCTTCGGGCGTGATCCTGCATAGAGGCCCGCGCTTTGGGCCTGAGTGCCAGCGACTGCGTAATGCTCGCGGCTACTCGGAGAAGAACTCCATCAACACCGGCGCCAGAACGTCAAGGTCCACATCGTGCCGTTGCCTTTCCAAGGTACGGAACTCTGCATGAGGCATTGCTTGGCTCAGCGCTCGCGCCGTGTCGTGCATAAAGGGATAACTCGCCCCACCATTCATAACGAGTGTGGGTACGGTTACGCTGGCTGCCCGTTCGGTGGGTACTGAGGCATCTTCGCCCAAGATGGCGGTGTGGTCATAGGCAAGCGTCGGTGCTAGAGCCTCAAACATCGGCCAGTTCGGTGCATGACGCATCCCTTCGATCTGCTCGTCTGGCATCCCAACATACTTCATAAACAGCGCTACGGCATCGCCTCGGCGATCGACTGCTAAGAGTTTTGTAAGTTGTTTGATGTATTCCTTCCATGCCCGTTGGGCCTCAGCATCCTCATTGTAAGGGGCCTCGTACATGGCAAGCTTCTTGACTGTATTGCCGAGCCTTAAGGCCGCTTCTAGGGCAAGAGCCGCTCCGGAGGAATGGCCATACAGATAGGCCGCCCCGCCAGCTTCATCAATTAGAGCCTTAATATCCTCCACTTCTCGCTCGACGGCATACGGCTTGGTATCGCCACTATCGCCGCGGCCCCGCCGGTCATAGTTATAGACCGTAAAGCGAGGCGCAAGGAGTTTGGCAAGCTCCGGTCCGGACCAGAAGGACCGTGAACAAAGGGCCCCCGCTACCAGAATGACTGCCGGCCCGTGGCCTATTGTGTCGTAGGCAATCTTGGTTCCGTCTTTTGAAGTTACTGTGTTCATATCATCTCCTTTAACAGATCCGTTTCTTTGTGAAGCAACTCTTGGGTTTACTCTGTCTGATTCTACCAGAGACGCCTGCGTGAGCAACGCGCTTGCCCATGGCCGCTCTGACGGTTTCATGCCATGGTGCCTTTGCTTTGAACCGATCTTCTATACCAGGAACAGTGTAGCACAGAAAGAGGGGCAAAACTTCTCCGATCGTGCTCTTCTTGCATGTGCATCCCATGCCTCGTTGCGTCATCATGCTTTGGTTCGGGCTTTCCTTTCATGTCCCACGCGAATGGACGCGCAAGAGGTCTGGCATGGGCAAAATCAGACAGGAAAGCTGTCCCAAAAAGGACAGTTCAACCCTCTTTATATGTGAGGATCACAGGTGGTGGTCATCACGACAACGTCTCTCTTCAGAGAAAAGGAAAGAAGATATGGCAAAAACATCTCAAGTCCCGCTGTTTGTGCGTATAGGAAATATTCTGACAACAACCTTGCTGCGTGCGGGCTTCAAGCTCGTAGGACCCGGGAACTACCCCATGTACCTGCTCACGGTGCGCGGGCGCAAAAGCGGGCTGCCGCGTACTGTCCCGATAGTGATTATTCAGCGGAATGGGAAGCGCTATCTGGCTTCCCCGTATGGAGTCGTGGATTGGATACGCAATCTGCGAGCAGCGGGAGAGGCCATCCTCACGCGTGGGCGTCGTTCTGAAACGGTCAACGCAAGAGAACTGCCTACAGGCGAGGCGGCTCTCGTTTTGCGAGAAAATATCAAGGGCAGCAACCCCTTTGCTCGCTACTATCAGGTCACCGCGGAATCTTCCCTTGAGGATTTTGAGCGTGCGGCGCTCCACCATCCGGTGTTTGTCTTGCAGCCCCCTCTGGCTCAGAAGCGGCAGGAAGCGCCTGCCGCATCACAGGAGGAGCCGCAAGCTGAGCGGGAAGAGCTCAGGTCCTTCCAAGCACATGTTCAGCAAGAGAAAGGAGGACGGTCATGACACATCCGTCCACACGCATTCTAGTTCTTGGCGCGGGGATTGCGGGCTTGCTCTTTACCCTACGCCTGGCCGGCAAAGTGGCCCGCGAGTCTGTTCAGATCACCCTGGTCGACGAATCGGACACCTTCACCGTGCGCCCCAGGCTCCATGAGTTTGCCACCAACCAGCGCGTCTTTCAGCGCTCGTTTCCTCAGATCCTGCGCAACACGCAGGTCCAGTTCCTTCAGGCACGAGTCACCAGCCTTGATCCCAGCCAGCACAGCGTCACGGTCCAGGATCAGCAGCAGCAGCAGCACGAGCTGGCGTATGACTACCTGGTCTACGCGCTGGGGAGTATGACTGATCGCCACAGCGTGCCTGGGGTGGCAGAGTACGCCTACAGCCTCTCGGCAAGGGGTCCGTTCTCAGCAGCAGCCTTGCGCGAAAGGCTCCCCGCCATCCAGGCAAGAGGCGGCCAGGTGGTGGTCTGTGGCGGAGGAGCCACCGGCATCGAAACCGCGGCACAGGTGGCCAGCGTCTATCCTCACATCAAGGTCAGCCTGGTGACGCAGGGGTCGCTCGCTCTCTCCTGGGACAAGAGCGTAGCCGAGGCTATCCGGCGCAGACTGGTGCGCCTGGGCGTCGA
>WNFR01010998.1_pt1 | contig 12033 bp, 15 predicted proteins | sample 5400221 | NCBI WGS metagenome assembly WNFR01 (sample SAMN13153357, study PRJNA577476) | soil metagenome | isolation source: 40 cm soil under Madrone tree | place: USA:California | collected 2016-06-14 | reverse complement strand
GGGCTCGCGGCGACCGGGTACGAGGAGCCGCCGTCGCCGGCGCGCGGTCACGTGCAGGAGGGCGAGAGCGGGCAGCGCGCCGTCGCGGTCGACGCGTATCCGCGGGCACGGCAGCCGTCGGGCGGGCTGTGGTCGACCGTCGGCGACCTGCTCGCGTTCGCGGCCCATCATCTCGGCGGGCCCGGGCCGCTCGGCGACGAGGCGCGCGCCGCGATGCGCGAGCCGCAGTCGCGTGCACTCGGCGCCGGGTACGGGCTCGGCTGGTGGGTGCACGACGCGGGCGGCCGCGCCGCATTCGGCCACGAGGGGTCGGTCGCCGGCTACGAGTCGCTGCTGCTGCTCGTGCCGGAGGAGCGGTTCGCGCTCGCGGTGCTGACGAACAGCTGGCGCGGCAGCGGGCTCGTGCGGCGCGTCGTCGAGGGGCTCGGGCTCGCGGCGGGCGTCGCCTCGAATGGGGTCAGACCCCGGGACGTGGCCGGGGCGTACGCGCTCGACGAGGCGGAGGCCGTGGTGGAGGAGTCAGGCGAGGACGTGTTCGTGCAGGCGAGCGAGACCGATCCGGTCACAGGGGTGCGCATCGCCGAGCCCCGGCTGCGTGCGGTCGAGCTCGGAGGCGGCGTCTTCGGCTACGCCGGCGGCGCGTTGCTGAGCCACCGGCTCGACTTCCCGCGTCCCGGCTTCGCACGGATCGACTGGGTCGTGCTGCCTCGGGTGGCGCCCTGAGGCCGGGAATTGCAGCCGGACATCCGGCGACGGCGGCGGCCGGCGCCGAGATCCTCGCGGACGGGGGGTCGGCGGCCGACGCCGCGGTCGCGGCCGCGCTCGCGTCGTGCGTCGCCGAGACCGTGATGACCGGTCTCCTCGGCGGCGGGAGCGGCACGGTGCGCAACCTCGACTGCTTCTGCACCGTGCCGGGCCTCGGTGCGGCGCCGCGGGAGTCCGAGCTGCTGCGGCTCGCGGTGCCGTTCGGCGCCGAGCTCGTCGAGTACGCGGTCGGACCGGCGTCGTGCGCCGTTCCGGGCGTGCCGGCCGGGCTCGGCGAGCTGTGGAGCGCGCACGGGCGCCTGCCGTGGCCGCGCCTGTTCGAGCCGGCGCTCCGCCTCGCGCGCGACGGGGTCGCGATGCCCGAGGCGCACGTCGCCTGCCTCGAGATGCTCGAACCGGTGATGACGATGCGCGAGGGCGCGCGCATCTACGCGCCGGGCGGCGCGCTCCTCCGGCCCGGCGGGCTCCTCGAGCAGCCGGGCCTCGTCACGGCCCTCGAGTCGCTCGCGGCCGAGGGCGCGACGGGCGCGTACACGGGCACGATCGGGTCGGCGCTGCTCGCTCTGTCGGACGAGCGCGGCGGCCTCGTCACCGCTGAGGACCTCGTTTCGTACCGCGCGGCGTGGTCCGAGCCGGTCGACGTCTCGTGGCTCGGGCTTCGCTTCCGCACGCGCGGGGGACTCTCGGGCGTCCCTTCCGTGCTCGAGCGGCTGCCGCGCCTGCACGGACTCAGCGAGACAGAGCGGCTGTACGCGCTCGTCCTCGCGCTCGGCGACGCGGCCGGCGCCGAGACGCACACGACGAACCTCGTCGTGGTGGACGCAGACGGCAGCGCGTGCGTGCTGACGACGAGCCTCGGGCTCGGCTCCGGCGACTGGCTGCCGGGGCTCGACCTGCACCTGAACAGCATGCTCGGGGAGGTCGACTTGCTGCGCGGGCCGCTCGAGGCCGGTGGGCGGATGCAGAGCATGATGGCGCCGAGCCTCGTGTTCGACCGCGAGGGCCTCGCGCTCGCGATCGGAGCCGCGGGCGGCACGCGGCTGCGAACGGCGCTCGTCACCGTCGCCGCGGGGATCCTCGACGAAGGGCTCGAGCCGCAGGCAGCTGTCGACCGGCCGCGGGTCCATCCGGCTGCGGGAATCGCGAACGCCGAGCCCGGCGTCGACGAGGGTGCGCTCGCGGCGCTCGAGGCGTCGTCCTGGGTGGTGCGACGGTGGCCGGAGCGCCACCATTACTTCGGCGGCGTCAGTCTGATTGGGCGGGACGGCGCAGCCGCCGACCCGCGCCGGAGCGGCGCGACGAGCGTGCTTCCAGCGGCAGGCTGAGCGGAATCCAGCCCACGTAGCCGCAGTCGGGGCAGCCGGGATTCTTGTGCATCGTGCTCCCCGCGACCGGCTTCGAGTAGATCTCGCCGCACTCGAGACAGCACACGCTCTCGAGCACCGAGAGCGGCGAGCTTGCGTGCGTGGCGGCTTCCATACGAGAGAAGACTCCCTCCCGCGACGAAACTTGCGGACTTTGCGGGAATCCCCGGGGTTCAGCCGGGCCGGACGGCCGCGCGCGTCCGCCGCACGTCGTCGTCGATCGCAGCGATGAGCTCCGCCTCCGAGCCGAAGGCGGCCTCGTCGCGCAGTCGCTCCCACACCTCGACGACGAGCCGGTGTCCGTACAGGTCGCCCGCGTAGTCGAGCAGGAAGGCCTCGACCCGCCGCTGCGTGCCGCCGTAATGCGGATTCGTCCCGATCGAGATCGCCGCCCGGTGGCCAAGCGCCTCGCCCGCGTAGATCCCGAGCTTCGGCACGATCAGGCCCGCCGGAACATCGAGATTCGCCGTCGGGAAGCCGAGCGTTGCGCCGCGCCGGTCGCCGTGGATCACCGTCCCTTCGACCTCGGCCGGCCGCCCGAGCAGGGCCGCGGCGTGAACGACGTCGCCCGTTGCCAGCAGCCCGCGCACGTGGCTCGAGGAGATGCTCTCGACAAGCGGCACTCGCCGCACGTCGAAGCCGAGGCGCTCGAGCAGGTCGAGGTCGCCCTTCCGCGCATGGCCGAACCGGAACCCGTCGCCGGCTGCCACCACCTCCGCACCGATTCCGCGGAGCATCTGCTCGGCGAAGTCCTCCGCCTCGAGCGCCGCGAGCTCCGCGTCGAACGGCAGCAGGAGCACGTCCTCGACGCCGAGCGCCTCGAGCAGCTCCTGGACGCCGTCGAACGTGCCGATCGCGACCGCACGCCGGGCCGGTTCGAGCTCGCCCGGACGCCGTGCCACGTTCATGCCGACGCCTCGACGCGCGCGAGCACCTCGGCCTCGGGCAGGAGCCGCGCCGGCTCGAACGCCTCCGGCGTGACCGCGTCCACGACGTCGAACGGCCCGACCTCCGTTCGTCGCAGCGTGCGGCAATGGCCGCCCAGCGCGTGTGCGATCGCACGGACATAGGTCCCGGAGCTGACGCGCAGGTCGAGCGTCACTGCGTCGCCCGTATACGCGATGACGTCGAGCGCGAAGACCGTCGAGCGCCGCAGCGGCATCTCCACCTCGATGCCGCGCCGGTGCAGCCGGTATGCGCGCTCACCGCCGATCTTCACCGCGGACGCCGCGGGGACCGGCAGCTCGATCTCGCCGCGGAGGGCCGCGAGCCGCCGCTCGAGCTCTGCCTCGCCCGGCGGCTCGAGCGGCTCCACGACCTCGCCCTCGGGGTCGCCGGTCGACGTGCGGCCGGTGAGGTCGACGTCGGTCGTGTAGCGCTTGTCGAGTCCGACGAGGCATGAGGCAATCGTAGTTGCCCGTCCGGACAACAGGAGCAGCAGTCCGGTTGCGAACGGATCGAGCGTTCCCGCATGCCCGGTGCGGGCGCCCGTCAGCCGGCGGATCTGCGCCACGATCGCGAACGACGACGGCCCGGCGGGCTTGTCGACGAGCGCGACGCCCGCAGGTTCAAGCGCTCGCGGGGGCACGCTGCGACAGGAACTCTCGGCGGACGATCTCGATGATCTCGTCGATCGACTTGTCGCTCTGGAAGCCGGCGGCCTGGCGGTGCCCTCCGCCGCCGAACGAGCGCGCGATCGCCGATGCGTCCAGCTCGTCGATGCTGGCGCGCAGCGAGATGCGGCGCATCGGCGCGTCGCCGCGGGGCGGCTCGCGGATCAAGACGGCGAGCTCGGAGCCCTCGACCGCGCGGAGATAGTCGATGATCCCTTCCGAGTACGGCTCCGCCGCGCCGACTTCGCCGAAGTCGTTGCGCAACAGGTGCGACACCACGATGCGGCCGCCTTCGAAGACTTGCGCGCGCTCGAGTGCGCGCGCAAGGAGCTTGAGCTTCGCGAAGTCGACGGACTCGTAGACCTGCTGGAACACGGCATGCACGTCCGCGCCCGCTTCGACCAGCTCCGCGGCGAGACGAAGAGACTTCGGCGTCGTATTCGCGTACTGGAAGCGACCGGTATCGGTGACGAGCGCGATGTAGAGCGGCTCCGCGATCTCCGGTGTCAGCTCGACGCCCAGCTCGCGGAAGACGTCGCGCAGCACCTCGCCCGTCGACGACGCGTCGGCGACGATGAGGTTCACCGCGCCGAAACGTGTGTTGTCGTGATGGTGGTCGATATTGACGACAAGCTTCGTCCGTTCGACCGGCGCGGGATCGGGGCCGATCCGGTCGGCCTTCGCACAGTCGACGGCAACGAGCACGCGCTCCCCCGCGTCCGCGGGTAGCTCGCGCAGCAGGCCGTCGAGCTGCATGAACCCGTACTCGCGCGGCAGAGGCGCGCTGCCTGCGAGATACATCGACACGTCCTTGCCCAGTTGACGCAACGCGACCGTCGTCGCAACGAGAGAGCCGAGCGCGTCGCCGTCCGGATTCTCGTGGGTCACGACGAGCAGGCGGTCGCTCGCCAGCAGTGTGTCGACGACGGCTTGCAGGTCAGTCATCTGCGGCATCGTCGTCGGGGGCGAGCTCGTCGATCAGCTGTGTCATACGGACGCCACGCTCGACCGACGGATCGTACTCGAACGTCAACGTCGGAGTCCTCTTCATCCTGAGCTGGCGCGCGAGCCGCCCCTGCAGCAGCCCGTGCGCAGCCTCGACGCCGGCGAGCGTCGCGCGCTTCTTGCGCGCGTTGCCGAGCACGCTCACGTACACCGTCGCAACGCGCAGGTCGGGACTCGTCACGACTCCGGTGATCGTCACGAGACCGATCCGCGGGTCCTTCAGCTCGGGCAACGCCTCCGCCAGGACCTGCCTGACCGACTCGTTCACTCGGCGCATGCGATCGCTCATCCGGGATATTCAAGCGAGTGCACGGGTTGGCGCTGCTGGGGGTCGGTATCTGGTGCTTCCTCGTGGCGCTCGCCGGAGGCCTCGTCGGGCTCGTCCTCGGGAACATCCGGCTGCCCGCGCTGCTCTTCGTGGCCGCGAGCCCGGCGGCCGCAGGCGGCGCAAACATCGCCGCCTCGGGCCTCGCCGCCGCCGCTGCCGTGCGTCGACGCGCTCAGGATCGTCATGGGCACGGCCCTCCTCGTCTTCGGCGTCGACCTCCTCCGCCCGCGGCGCCACGAGCCGGCGCGACCCGGCCCGCGCAACATCCGCGCCGCGGTGCTCGCAGCAGCGGCGATCGGCGTCCTCGGCGGGCTGGTCGCGGGCACGGCGGCGATCCTCCAGGGTGCGCTCTAGTAATCCTCCGGGTCGACGACGAGCCGCTCGACGAGTGCGACCTCCCACTCCTGCCCGCGCAGCCAGCGCTCGGCGTCGTCGAGGAGTCGCTCGAGCTCGTGCGATTCGCGCGCGACGCACGCGACCGTGATCCGTGACCGCTGCCAGAGGTCGTGGTGGTCGACCTCCGCTACGGAGGCACCGACGCGGTTCTGCAGCTGCGCCTTCGCCGAGCGCAGGTGGTGACGCTTCTCCTTCAGCGAATGCGCCTCCGGAAAGTGCAGCTCGAGCGTGAGCACTCCGATGTAGCCGCTCGCCACGGCGACTCGCTGTCTAGGTCGTCGCTTCGGCGGCGGGAGGTGCGAGCTCGTCGAGCGTCGTCCGCTCGATCTCACGTGTCTCGAAGGCCTCGAGCACGTCGCCCTCCTTCTCGTCGTTGAAGTTCTCGAGCAGGATGCCGCACTCGAAGCCTTCCGCGACTTCGCGCGCGTCGTCCTTGAACCGCTTCAGCTGGGAGATCGTCGTTGTGTAGATCACCGTCCCGTCGCGGATCACGCGCACCTGCGCGTTGCGGCGTACGACGCCGTTCGTGACCATGCAGCCGGCGATCGTGCCGAGCCGCGACACCTTGAACGTCGCGCGTACTTCCGCCTCGCCGATCGTCTCCTCGGTCTTGATCGCAGAGAGCTGACCGATGAGCGCCTGCTCGATCTCCTCCGTCAGCTTGTAGATGACGGTGTACAGGCGGATCTCGACGCCCTCGCGCTGCGCGACCTCGCGGGCCTCGGCATTCGGACGCACGTTGAAGCCGACGATGAGCGCGTTCGACGCGGACGCGAGCATGATGTCGTTCTGCGTGATCGCGCCGACGCCCTGGTGGATCACGTTGAGACGCACCTCGGAGTGCTCGAACTTCGAGAGCTCCGAGACGACGGCTTCGACGGAGCCGACGACGTCGCCCTTGACGACGAGGTTCAGATCCGCGACCTCGCCCGCCTGCATCTGCGCGAACAGGTTCTCGAGCGAAGGACCGCTCGAGCGCTGGGTCGCGAGCTGCTCGCGACGGAGCCGCTCGGCGCGGCGCTGCGCGAGATCGCGTGCGGTGCGCTCGTTGTCGACGACGCGCGCCACTTCGCCCGCGGGCGGCGGCTTGTCGAAGCCGAGGATCTCGACGGGATCGCCGGGGCGCGCCCGGTCGAGCTTCTCGCCCTTGTAGTTGTAGAGCGCGCGCACCTTGCCGTGCGCGTCGCCCGCGACGACGGGGTCGCCGACCTTGAGCGTGCCGCGCTGCACGAGCATCGTCGCGACCGGGCCGCGGCCGATGTCGAGTCGCGACTCGATGATCGGGCCGGAGGCCTCGGTGTTCGGATTCGCGCGCAGGTCGAGCTCGGCGTCGGCGACGAGGAGGATGCGCTCGAGCAGATCGTCGAGGTTTTCCTGCTGCTTCGCCGACACGCGCGAGACCTGTGTCGTGCCTCCCCACTCCTCGGGCTGGAGCCCGTCGGCGGCGAGGTCGGCGAGCACGCGGTCGGGATTTGCGTCCGGCAGGTCGATCTTGTTGACGGCGACGACGATCGGCACGTCGGCGGCGCGGGCGTGCGAGATCGACTCTTTCGTCTGCGGCATCACGCTGTCGTCTGCGGCGACGACGAGGACGGCGATGTCGGTCACCTTCGCGCCGCGGGCGCGCATCGCGGTGAACGCCTCGTGGCCCGGCGTGTCGAGGAACGTCACCTTGCGCCCGTTCACGTCGACCTGGTACGCGCCGATGTGCTGCGTGATCCCGCCGGCCTCGGTGTCGACGACGTGCGACTTGCGGATCGCGTCGAGCAACGTCGTCTTGCCGTGATCGACGTGGCCCATGATCGTGACGACCGGGGGCCGCGCCTCGAGCGCCTCTTCCGGATCGTCGAACGCCTCGGGCTCTTCCTCTTCCTCGCCCGCGTGCTTGATCGTCACCTCGCGCTGGAGCTCGGCCGCGATCAGCTCGACCTCTTCGTCGGTCAGCGACTGCGTCGCCGTCCGCATCTGGCCGAGGTTCATGAGAATCTTGATGATGTTCGGCATCGGGACGCCGAGCGCCTGCGAGTAGTCGCGCACGCTGACGCCCGACTCGACGGAGACGGGACCGGTCGGCGCCGCCGGCGCCTGGCGGGGCCCGTCGCGGCGCGGCGCGTCGTCGCGGCCGCGGCCTCCCTGGCGCGGGTCGCGCGGGCGCGCAGCCTGGTTGTCGATGACGACCCGGCGCCTGCGATTGCCCGGACCACTACCGCCGCGCGGGCGGAGCGGACGATTCGGTTTGCCTCCGTTAGCCATTCGCCTCCTCAGTGTAAAGACGTGCGAGTTCCGGATCGACCCGGACGGACTGTCGTAGTACCCGCGCAAACCCCCGTTGCGCCTGCGCCCGCTCGAAGCAGGCGAGGCGCCGGCAGGTGTACGCGCCACGCCCCGGCGCTTCCCGGCCGGCGACGAGCACGCCGTCGCGGGCGGTGAAGCGCTGGAGCTCACGCTGCGGCGCGCGCCGGCCACACCCGGCGCAGCGCCTCACGGGCTCGCTCATCTACGCCTCGCTCGAGTTGGGCTCCTCCGCGACTGGGCCACCGGCCGGAACCTCCGCCGGCACCGCGACCTCGGGCTCCGCGACGGTCTCTTCGACCTCCGCCTCAATGATCGGCACCTCGACTGCCTCGACCTCGACGGCTTCGGGCTCGTCGCCGCCGGCCGCAGCCTCTTCGGCCGCAGCGACGGCCTGCGCCGCCTCCTCGGCGGCCTTGCCGCCGACGTAGTCGGAGCCGGAGCCATCGAGCGCCTGGTGCGCCGGCACGCCGCAGAAGCGGGAGCCCGGAAGCGACGCGTTCGGGCAGCGCTTGCCGTTCGCGAGGATCGCGGAGCAGCGGCCGGACAGCTCTTCCTCGCCGCCGCCGCCGCCGAAGGCGACGTTCGCCTCGGCCTGCGCGAACTCCGTGTCCGACTGGATGTCGATCTTCCAGCCGGTGAGGCGCGCGGCGAGACGGGCGTTCATGCCCTCCTTGCCGATCGCGAGCGCGAGCTGGTCGTCCGGGACGACGACCGTCGCCTCCTTGCCCTCGTCGTCGAGGTAGACCTCGCGCACGCGCGCGGGCGACAGCGCCTTCGCGACGAAGCGCGCGGGCTCGTTGTTCCACGGGATGATGTCGATCTTCTCGCCGCGCAACTCGGACACGACCATGCGCACGCGCGAGCCGCGCGGCCCGACGCACGCGCCGACCGGGTCGACGCCCTGGGCGTGCGACTCGACGGCGATCTTCGACCGGTAGCCCGGCTCGCGTGCGACGCCGCGGATCTCGACGAGACCGTCGGCGATCTCCGGCACCTCGAGCTCGAACAGCGTCTTGATCAACTCGGGATCGCGGCGCGACAGGATCACCTGCGGGCCCTTCGTCCCGGAGCGCACCTCGGTGATGACGGCCTTGATGCGCGAGCCCTGCTCGTAGCGCTCGCCGTCGACCTGCTCCGAGCGCGGGAGCAGCGCTTCAACCTTGCCGAGGTCGACGAGGACGTTGTTGCGGTCGCCGGCCTGCTGCACGATGCCGGTGACGACCTCGGTGACGCGGTCGATGTACTCGTCGTACATCATGCGCCGCTCTTCCTCGCGGATGCGCTGCAGGATGACCTGCTTCGCCGTCTGCGCGGCGATGCGGCCGAAGCCTTCAGGCGTCACGTCTTCGCGGCGAATCTGATCTTCGGCGATGTCCGACCAGTCGATGTCGAGGTCGTCGTCGGAGATGAGCGTGTGCTGGCGCTCGCCCGTTTCCTCCTCGAGCCGCTCGAGCTCGTCGAGCTTGCGCTCGCGCGCGTCCTCGAGCAGGCGCGACTCGACGTCGGCCGGAAGCTCGATCGAGTAGACGCGGAAGTCGCCGAGCTCGTCCATCTCGACCGTCGCGTGTCGCGACGCACCAGGCGTCTTCTTGTAGGCGGCGAGCAGCGCGTCCTCGAGTGCAGCGACGAGGGCGCCCTCTTCGATTCCCTTGTCGCGCTCGATCTCGCGAACGGCTTCGATGATCTCCTGGCTCATGGTCTACCTCTCGTCGATCAGATTGCCCCGCACGATCGACTCGTACGGAATGTCCACGTCGGCGCCGTCGACGCTCACGGTGAGCGTCTCCGAGCCGGCCTGTCTCACTTCCCCTTTGAACTTCGAGCGGCCCGCGACCGGCTCCGCGGTGCGCAGGACGACCTTGCGGCCCAGGACGTTCGCGAAGTGCTGCGGCGTGCGCACCGGGCGTTCGATCCCCGGCGAGGACACGTCGATCGTGTACTCGCGCAGGTAGTCGCGCAGCACGTCGGTGACCTGCTTGCACAGACCGTGGTCGACCCCATCCGGATGGTCGACGTACACGCAGAAGCGCGACGGCGTCATGAGCTCGACGGCGAGCACCTCCACTCCGGGGAGGTCGCTTTCGATGCGCGGTGCGATCTGTTTGAGCAGCTTCGCTTCCTTTTCGTATGTCGTGGCCATCGTTATGCCTGTCTCGAAAAAAAATGGGCCCGCAGGGCCCATTTCGCCAAAACTCGGTGAAACGCGGTGAACCAAGTGTAGCAAGCGATAGGCCGTTCGGCCCATCCCCGAAAGCAGGAAAGTCCCTGCTCCACGGGGCTCTCAGGCTTCGAGGACGATCGTGACCGGCCCGTCGTTGACGAGCTCGACGGCCATTGCCGCGCCGAAGACGCCTTGTGCGACCGGGACGCCGAGCGTCCGCAGCTCCGCGCAGAAGCGCTCGTAGAGCGGCTCGGCCTGCTCGAGCGGCGCGGCCGCGGTGAAGCTCGGCCGATTCCCCTTCGCGGTGTCGGCGAGCAGCGTGAACTGGGAGACGACGAGCGCCCCGCCGTGCGTGTCGAGGAGACTTCGATCGAACCGGCCGCGGTCGTCGGCGAAGATCCGGAGCCGGGCGATCTTGCCGGCGAGCCTGACTGCCGCGTCCTCCCCGTCGTCCCGCGCCACGCCGAGCAGGACGCAGAGTCCCGGCCCCGTCTCGCCCACGACGGCCCCGTCCACCCGCACGCGCGCCTCGCTCACGCGCTGGCAAACCGCCCGCACTCTTTGGCTAGTCGTCAGAGTCGAGGTCGAGGATCCGCGCGCGGTACTGATCCGACGCGGGCCGCAGCGAGCTCGCGAGCTTGTAGTGCGCGTTCGCCTCGACCTGCCGCCCCTGCTTCTCGAGCGTGCGGCCGAGCGCGTAGTGCGCGTAGTCGTTGACCGGGGCGAGCTCGATCAGCGTGCGGAACTCCGCCTCCGCCGCGTCCCAGCGGCCGATCCGGAAGTACGCGATGCCGAGCGCCTCGCGGATCGACTCCTTCTCCGGCTCGCGCTTCTTCGCCTTCTCGAGCGCCACCGTCGCCTGCGCAGGCATGCCGCGCTTGAGATGCGCGCGACCCTGCTGGTACAGGCTGTAGGTCGATTCGCTCATGGCCCCAGATACGGGAAGTTCTCCTTTACCACGTCTGCGGGGTGCGTCAAATCACGCGTCCCGCCGATCTCGATGCCCGCAACGTGCAACTCCGACGCTAGCGCGCGCTCGAAGGCGTGCGCCAGCTCGAAGGGCGGGCCGGCCAGCCCTTCGAGCAGCGGCACGAGCTCCGGGCCGAGCGCCCAGAGCGGCGCGCTGCCGAGCGGGTTCGCAGGATCGTCGTCGATGACCTTCTCGACGCGGCCGCCGACGACCCGCACCGCATCCCGGTGGCCCGGGACGGGCGGCGGCTCGCGCCGGGCCGCGAGGGCGCCCGCCGCACCCGACGCGAGGAACGCGTCGGCGAAGCGGCGTACGTCGCCCGTACGGAAGACCGTGTCCGCCGCGACGGCGAGCAGCGGCGGCGTCGCGCCTCCTGCGAGACCGCGTCGCACCGCGTCGGCCGACCCCAGTACGCCCGGCTGCCGCGCGAAGCGAACGTCGAGCCCGAAGCCGGAGCCGTCGCCGACGAGCGCCTCGACCTGCTCCGCGAGGTAGCCGGTGACGACGACGACGCGGGCGCATCCGGCGAGCGCGAGCTCACGCAGCAGCGTGGCGATTACGGGCCGCCCGTCGATCGGCAGGATCGGCTTCGGCCAGCGCTCGGTCAACGGCCGCAGCCGCGTTCCCTCGCCGGCGGCCATCACGATGGCGTCGATCACGGGGCGAAGCCGAGCGAGCGAAGCGACACGAGTCCGCGGGCGCGCTCGCGGGCGCTGAGGCGCGCCCGGATCGTGCGTGTCAACGCGCGGAGCTCACGGCGTGCGTCGCGCGCTGCGCGGCGCGCATCTCCCGGCGGCCCGAACCGGGCCGCGGTGGCCGCAGCGACGAACGCGTCAGGGTCGACCGCGAGCTCGCCGCGCACGAGCGCGCCGAGCTCGTGCAGCGTCGCGCTGCGAGCGGCGTCGATCCGCTGGTCGAGGAGGAAGTCCGCCAGCTCTTGCCTGCACGCGGCCGCAACGCGGCGCGGGTCGCGCGAGACGTAGCGCGCACGCCGCACCGCGAACTTCGTGACCGCGATTCCCGCAAGTGCAGCGGCGAGGATGAGCGCGAGCAGCGCGAGTAGGTTCCCGTGCGACGCGTGCTGCAGAGACGGCGCGGGCGCACGTCCCCTGCTCGGCGCGCCGGTCTCGCCGTGC
>WNFR01006404.1_pt1 | contig 12034 bp, 7 predicted proteins | sample 5400221 | NCBI WGS metagenome assembly WNFR01 (sample SAMN13153357, study PRJNA577476) | soil metagenome | isolation source: 40 cm soil under Madrone tree | place: USA:California | collected 2016-06-14 | reverse complement strand
ATTCGGCATGCTTGACCGCATTGTTAATTGCTTCTTGGCCGATGCGCAACAGGTTATTCTCGGTAAGCTGCGGCAACGGCCGGAATGTTCCACTTACTTCGACCTGCGCCTGAACACCGGTATCAACGGTTAGCCGCCGAGCCGCTTCCGATAGAGCAGTCGGCAAATCCGCGTTCTCCAGGGCCTGTGAACGCAGATCCCAGACATACCTTCTCGCCTCGGCAATACTGCTGCGCACAAGCATGCGTGCACGGTCAAGATGGGTCTGCGCCGCTTCGGCCGATACGGTCATTACTCGAGCGACAATCTCAAGTTGCACTGAAATCCCCAAAATTTCCTGGGCAAGATTATCATGAATTTCTCTGGCTATCCGACTTCGTTCGTCCAGCACGGCGCCGAACCGTGCCTGCACGCGTTTCAACCGAAGCCGGTAAATCTGCCAGGTCAACATAATCAGGCAGATGAAACACAGAGCGTAAAACCAGTAGGTTTGATAAAAGAAAGGTCGTAAATAGAAGCTGAATTCCGCGGCAGACTCGCTCCACACTCCATCTTTGTTCCGGGCCAATACCCGAAACTGATAATCCCCTGGGGGAAGATTTGTATAAGACGCGACACGGCGGGTGCCCCCGTCCATCCAATCCTTATCAAACCCTTCAAGCTTGTACTTAAACTGGACCTTTTCCGGCGCAATAAAGCTCAGGCCGGCATAATAGAATTCAAGCCTGTTCTTGCCCGGCGGCAATTCCGCCTTCTGATATGTGGAAACTAGCTGGTCATCAAGCTTTACCTGTTCGATTATTACGGGCGGGGCCTGATTATTGATCTTCATATTGCCGGGATCGATCATTGCTACGCCCCGAATCGTTGCAAACCAGAGCCGTCCGTCATTGCCCTTCCATGCCGCGGGATGCCCACCTCCACTACATTCCCTGGTTAACATTCCATCGGCGGTGCCATAAGAAACAGATGTAACTGCGCCGGTGATTCCGGACGCCACGTCATTCAACTCTTTTTTGGGGACATAGAAAATGCCTTTATTGGAACTGAACCAAAGCCGTTCCTGTTGATCCTCCAGCACCCTGTACATGACATCATCGAACAATCCATTCTTAGTGGTGAAAGTTGTGAATCGCCCTCCACGCAGGCGATTTAGGCCGCCCCCATTTGTCCCAATCCAAAGATCACCTTCGCTGTCTTCGTAAATTGAAGTAACCACCTCACTGGCAAGTCCGTCCTTCGTCGAGTAACTGGTAAAATGACCGTCAGCGAACTTGTTCAATCCACTGAGAGTACCAATCCACAGGTCGCCCTTTTTGTCCTCAAAGACTGTCCCAATGAAGTCGTTCGTCAAGCCCTCCATGGTGGTGTAGATGGTAAACGCTCCGTCTTTCATCTGTGCAAGACCACTACGAGTCCCTATCCACAGATTCCCCAAATGATCTTCGTAAATCGATCGGATGAAGTCGTTTGGAAGACCGTCAGCCGACGTAAACGTAGAGAATTTTCCGTCCTTAAAACGACTTAAACCGTCAGGGGTTCCGATCCACAGGTTGTCCTGCCGGTCAACGCAAAGCGACAAAACAATGTTACTCGCCAGGCCGTCCTTCGAGGTGTAATGAGTAGTCTTTCCGTCCTTGAGAGAATTTAGTCCACCATCGTAGGTGCCGATCCAGAGATTGCCCTTTCGGTCCTCGACAATCGACTTAACCAAATCACTTGTAAGACCCTCCTTGCCTGAATACGTGGTGAACTTCTTGTCCTTCAGGAGGTTTACGCCACCTGATTCGGTGCCGACCCAGAGACTGCCCTCTCGGTCTTCAAGAAGTGATAAAACGATGTTGCTGGAAAGTCCTTCTTTAGAAGTGTACGAAGAGTATTTGCCGTTTCGAAGGCGATTCAGTCCTTCAGCTGTTCCTATCCACAAACTCCCTTCCTTGTCCTCGTAGAGCGAGTTGATCCTGTCGCTTAGCAAGCCGTCCTTGGTGGAGTAGGTTTTAAATGTGGAATTGAGGAAACTTGTCAGACCCTTCTGTGTGCCAATCCAGAGACGCCCATCTGCATCCTGTGCGATCGAACTTATTGTATTATTTGCGAGACCATTGTCTGTTGTAAAATTTTCAAGCTGACCGTCCTTGTATCTGCTTAGACCATTCGACATTCCTATCCACAAGGCACCATCCCGGTCTTCAAACATCGTCTCAACAATACCGTTTCCACGGTCCAGAGCAATTTCCGACCTGGTAAATTTCCCCTCGTTGTACAGACTTAGATTTCCACCAGTTGCGGCCCAGATTCTGCCCTGACGATCCTCATAGACGAGGTTGACATCGTTATCCGGCAATCCTTCGCCGGTGGTATACGAGGTGAAAACCCCGTTGAGTAGCTGCAATAATCCGGCCGCCGTCGATATCCAAAGCGCTCCCTGGCGATCCTGGACCAAAGAGTGGACATAGTTGCTTTTGAACTGTGGGGTGTTTTGCTTATCAAAGACCGCAAAGTTAAAGCCGTCGAATCGCGCCAGACCCTCCTCTGTTGCAAGCCAGAGAAATCCATCGCGTGTCTGGATCAGGGAGTGAACAGTATTTTGAGGAAGACCATTTTCAGTCTGCCACGTTTCATGACCGAAGCCTGCGATGTCTTGGCCAGGATCAAGGGCCAAAACAAGGAGGTTGAAAACCAACAGACACACGACGAAAAGCAGAAGCCGTTTCGATCCGTTTTTACGTTGTAAAAAGTTGGTCATCAATAATACATTGACCGCCTGAACTCACAGGCACTGCCCACAGATGCTCTTAGCACCTGCGCAGGAACATGGTGGAAACGGAAAACGAGGCAGTCTAAGTTGGTATGGATAATGGTTAACTCGCCCAAATCATCGAGTTACGAAAACTCGGGCGTTGGACTTCACTAGTTAATTCTCTCTGACGTGCGGTAGTATTCTATGCGACGGAAGGATTCGATTCAATGAAGATTCCGTCTGTTCAAAAGCCTCTCTCCTAAGGAAGTTGGAGGTCTCTTAAATGCGATCCCGTATTTTTCCCGGAATGTTGTTTGCGCTTATTGTCCTTTCAACGTTCATTCCCAATGGAGCAGCATCACCGCGATCCCGTTGGCGAACCGCCAGCGGGCCTGAACTCAAAAACGTGATTCCTGCACGTGCGCCCGTAATGAAGGAAAACATCGAGACCGAGATGCGATCGGCCTCAGGTGTAACAAACGGTCGCGGAAAATTTATCGCCGGCGCGCTTATGATTACCGCTGGCTATTCTGCGGATGGGAAATATTCGCATTTTTTTGTGACGCAAGTGCCAATTAAGATCGGCTCGATGGAACTCAACGCCTCGGATTATGTGATCGGCTATCAACGTGTAAACAATGACACCATCCGAGTCACATTTTACCGAGCATCCAGCGGCGAGGTCGTTGGCGACGTCGAGGCTCACCCGAATAAAAAAAGCAGCATGGTCAGATCGTTATGGATCACCGCGCCCACGGCTAGCAAGGGCGGCATCCAAATAGGGCGTTACATCTTTGAATATTCGATTTCCGTCTAGCTCAATCCACTCTAAACCCGAATCGAAAAAATCCACACCACACCTCTAAACATAACAACAATGTTTAATCTGTGTGTTTAATAGACTTATACCACCACCCACCAAATCCCAACATCCGTCACCCTTACCGTTTCACGTTTCACACAATGTTTCACGTGAAACATCACGCCTTTTTCAGCGCCTGCTTTGCCTCATCAATCAATCGATTATTCCCTTCATATGAACAATTAGCGTCGTTCCTGGACCGCGGCGGGTATATATGGTTTGAATAAACTGGGTAGGCCTCGGTGCGTAGATGCGCCAGCATATGATGTCCGCGCCGCGTTTCCCTTTCGTGTCTGAGCGCAGAAATATCAATTGGCGCAACAACAATCCGTTCGCCCGGTCCAGGACTGGCCTGAGCCAAAAGCCTTCCATCGAAATCCACTATTTGACTGCCACCCGGCCAGGAATAGGGTGGGTAGTGTTTCAGGCTGGCTCCCTGATTTGCGGCAACGACGAACGCGGTATTTTCCATTGCGCGGCAACGGTTCACAACCGTCCACCAATCCATGGGCTCAGTGGCACCCCACGGGTCCATGTAAGCTGAAACCCTGATAAGAACCTCAGCGCCGTTTGCTGCCAACTGTCTGATTGCTTCAGGAAACAACCAGTCATAGCAAATCGCGCAGCCAATGCGTCCGATCGGAGTATCGGCGACGGGAAACAACGGCTCGTCATATCCTTCAAGATCGTGAGGACTCGAATGGACCTCGAACGGTATCCATGTGTTCACCTTGCGGTATTTATAAAGAATTCCTTCCGGGCCGATCAAACAAGTTGTGTTGAAGACCACCCCGGGCCATTTAGGATCTATTTCCAGCATCGAGCCGCTCTGAATGTAAATATCGTATTCGCGCGCTTTAAGCCCGATACGTTCGGTATGTTCGTTTGGGATTGGAATCGCCAGTTTCTTTATCAATTCCTCAACAGTGGGAAACACCGGCGCAGCATGTGCGAATTCAGGGAATACGACCAGGCGGACAGGTAAAAACGGGGCACTACCAGCGACGGCCGAATCGATCATCGATAGCATGCGATCGGTGTTGCTGCGCATTTGGCTTCGGTCAATTGGATTCGGTAAATCTGTTTGACAGGCCGCGGCTGAGTATCGGATTTGTTCCATATTTGAATTTTCAGATGAACCTATTCGGATTTCTGTTCCTCTTTTACCAAAGGAGCTCATCCGAGCTTACTGTGTTCAGGACGGTGACTTAATTCTGGTCGAATGGCTCGAGAAAGTTTAGGCGCTTCACCACTGGCTTTCTGGCTGGAAAACAGCCACAATCCGGTGTTTGTTGTCTCGCCATCAATTAATCTAAGCTGTTTCACGGAAATTCCAAAATCCTTATGACTTGTTGTATGCCGAAAGCACCAATGAAGGTTCTGCTACTGTTGATATCGCTGCTGACATTCTCAACCCAGGCGTTTACACAAAGTTGGAAGCTGATCTGGAGCGACGACTTCGATGGGAAGTCAGGAGCCTCGGTCGATCCCCGGAAGTGGACGTTCGAAACCGGCGGTTCAGGCTTTGGAAACAAAGAACTTCAATTTTACACTGAACGCACGGCGAACTGTTACTTGGATGGGAAAGGGCGCCTGGTTCTAAAAGCCCTCAAGGAGCCGGAAAAAACTCGGTCTTGCTGGTACGGGCCCTGTCAATATACATCTGCCCGAATCATAACTCGGGGAAAGTTCGCCCAGGCTTACGGCCGGTTTGAAGCACGGATCGCCATTCCGCGAGGTCAGGGTGTTTGGCCGGCTTTCTGGCTGCTCGGGGAAGATATCAAAGAAAAAGGCTGGCCCGAGTGCGGTGAAATCGACGTAATGGAGAACATCGGGCGCGAGCCCGCGGTTGTTCACGGAACACTTCACGGCCCCGGCTATTCGGGCTCTGAAGGAATCGGCAAGCCATTTGAAGAGGTAAATGGACATCCGATCAGTTCAGACTTTCATCTGTTCGCAGTCGAGTGGGAGCCCAATAAAATTCGATGGTATGTGGACGACAAACTCTACGAGACGAGAACATCCGCCGACTTGCCGCCGGGAACAAAATGGGTTTATGACCATCCCTTTTATCTTATTCTTAACCTTGCGATCGGTGGAGCGTGGCCGGGTTCTCCAGACGAAACATCGACATTCCCACAATCGATGACTGTGGATTATGTTCGGGTTTATAAGCGCGGTTGAAACGTGTGCGCGACATCAATTTACCGGCTTAGGATATCCTGCGCTTCCTTAGCGGTCAGTTCCTTGTTGTAAACTGCCGCACCTGGCTGTTGCATCCGGCCGCCTTCAGGCAAGAAGCCATTGTCCACAGCAGCAAACCCGATATCTTCAATTAATTTCGACACAGTCTCTTTGGCTTGAGAATCGTCCCCTGCGATGAAAATCGCCCGCCGGTCTTCCAAAGGCAAAGCAGTGATTCCCTGTGTTGCCAGATGCGCGAAGTAGATCGTGTTGAAGCCTTTAACGACACGGGCTCCCTTGAGGTGACCTTCAAGCAATTCGCTTGACGTAGTTTGCCCGTTATCGAGTTCCGCAAATTGTCCGTCCCTATCCGGATAGTAGTTATTTGCATCGATAACGACCTTATCGTAAAAGGGTTCTACAGGAAGCGTCGTGTACTTTCCAAAAGGAATCGCAATCAATACTACATCGCCAAATCGGGCCGCCTGTTCAATTGGCAACGCCTGGGCCTTATCGCCAAGGTCCGCAACAAGAGCCTGCAGACTGTCGCTGCCGCGAGAATTGCTTAAAGCAACTTCGTGCCCAGCTTTGACGAACAAGCGCGCGACCGTTGCACCAATACTTCCAGCTCCAACAATTCCGATTTTCATTTGAATTTCTCCTTTTGGCTACTGCTAATAGTCTCTGGCAGCCAGTTTTAACAATTACGTCGTATACTACTATCAGCTAAATGCCCTGGAAAAGAATCAATACACGCGCTCGCAGCATTTCAATATATTCTGCAATAGCATCGTGTCGGGCATCAAGTAGTCTGATCTGTCCTTCGACGCGAGCCTCGATCAAGCCGGCATCCGTCAATTACTGACCTGTTGGGCCGACACGCACTAGCGATCGGTCCAACAGGTACTGGATTTGTCGTTAATCTTCCGAAGAGGGTGCACCCTGTTCGCGTTTCCCATTACGGCGCGAATTTCTTTCAAGGACAACCATTCCGCAGATGGCGAAGGCCACAATAACCAGGACAACAATAATTTCAGAACTCATAAACACTCCTTAGCTTCAAATTACAGACGCAAATACAGAATTATTCCGAGAAGTTATTCCCGGAACAGATAACCAAGGGCAAATTATCTTTGCTTGTTTCTGTTACGAAGCTCGAGGAGGACCACGGCATACGTGCCGCGAGTGAGAAAGGAAAGAGTATTTCGAGATAGGAGGCGTGACATAAAATGAATAGCCACGCGGTCCTGATCCGCGGAAAAACACAGTAGGTAAGAGAGAAACAAAGAACTCTCGTCCCACCGGCCTGTAAGACGAAAGATGCGAGACCACGCTCGCTGAAGAGATTAGTGCGGGCGGAACAGGCGAAGGCGCAGAAGCCTCAAGAAACGACAAAGGAAAAACCGACTCTGTCGGGACAACAGACGCGGGAAAACACACATTGGCATAGGCGAAGACGCATAGTAATGCCACCGCCAGTCGAATGTGATTCTTAAAAACAGGCCCGCTCATCTCGAGGACAATCGTAGCAGCCATTCGTCAACACGCACAAGCCCGTGTGCTATTCAAACCCCGGCATTAATCTTTGGTGCGATAAATAATTAACCCGTCTGGCGGGAGGTTCTGAGGCGCAGGACCTGAAATTTTAAGTAATCCGGGAACATACGCTTCATCCAATATCATCACCTTTGAGATTGACGCGTTACGACAACCCTTTCGTTGAGCAGTACTCTGCGTAGGAAAGCAGTGAAGTTGAATTTCCGAGATATCCTGGCGTTGCAAGCCGTGAGGGATTCGAATCGCAGCCCTGTAGTAGCCACTTCGATCGATTCGCAGTCTGGCTTCGTTCAGGTCAGAGCGAAAAAGCTCGTCACCGTTTTTGAGCCGCAGCTCAAAGGCAACTGCTGCGTTCTCCTGAATCGAAGACGCTTCAATGTACACATAGTCGCGCGGATCGGCTATTGTGTTCATTGCATTTTGGACGGCCGGCGATGCCGAAATCTTGCTCTCTCTGATTAGCTCCTGTGCCATTATTTTGTAGGTCCAGCTGTATGTATCCATGACACTTTCGCGTGAAGCGCCGGAAAGGTCCGCTTTGACTGGACGAAGTGCGAATTTCATTACGGAGCAGGCGAGATCGGAGAAATTGTTGTTGTCGGAGGCGTCCGCCAGGAGTGGATGCATGCCCATCGTGCGCTCGCCTCTGAAGGGTTTTGTCTCGTGTCCTATTCCCTGATAGGTCTCTTCAACGGCCTGTTCAGCATTCAGCCTTATCCTATATACCCATTCGATGTCGGTTCCGCGCCCCCATCGCGCCATCAGCGCGGCGCTCGGTGTCCCGGCGTCCTCATTTGTGAAGATTATCGTATAAGTCAGCAGTGTTTGACTGGCGTTAGGATGCTCTACCTCGTAATACATCAACAACGGAATATCGCTGAAATGATCGATGGTGTTTGCTCGTGCATATAACACGGGCGAATATTTCAACGCCACCTCGCCGTCTGCACCGGGGGCTAGAGGATCCGTGCCGGCAAAGACCGGTTTCACTCCAAGAATTTCCGCGCCGGCCGCATGCGGCGCGGACCTTTCTCGGTTCAGCGAAATGATAACTTTATGCTGTCCCTGTTCTAACCGCCCCAACGCGATGCGATATTTGAAAGACTGATCTCCCGCGAACAGCAATATATCCTGCTGTTCCCTCTGATCCAGGGACACAAGAATCGCTGCACATTCCTCGCCCGGTTTTTCCCATGAGGCGCCTGGCGACCGTGCCTCAATCTCAAGACCAACTTCGCCCGGCTTTTCGACAACAAATACGACACTCTTCAACTCGCTGGAACCACTTCTTGTCCCAGACCCGTGATCGTTTGCAACGGCTGAAATCCAGCAACAAAAAAGAAGCACCGGCAATACAAACAGCGGTCTTGATTTAAAACCGAGCAGGCGTTCATTGCACTTTGACATAAATTGGATTTGTAAATGCGGTCATCTGGTTATCTTTAGATCTGATTTCAAGACGATAGAAGCAAGTGTCGGCGCACTGAAAATCTATCGACTCTTCAATTACTGATGAAACGGGTTGGAATCGACGAATCGTACCCGCATTGGATATTAATGACACTGAAGAACCGGCCTCTATTCCACCAGCCCTAAACGACAGGCGAACCTTGCCACCTCGCGTGGCAGGTACCTCTTCACCAATCATGTAGTGCCTGGACCCGCCAAGCGTCTTCGCAGAGAATTCCAGTTCATTCATTTCGGGCGTTGCTGTCACGAAGACTCTGCCGCTCTTGATGCCGTCCAACAACTGTCGTTCTGTCAGCGACGCTGCCAGAACATGAGTAGTCGGCACTGCAAGCGGGTTTGACGGGCGGTGCGAATCGCTCGAGCCAACCGCTGTTATTCTGCGGCCCGCCCGCAAAAGTTCATCCCACCATCGCAAACTATGTTCATCAGTCAGGTCCCAGGCACCGTTCCAGACTTCGATTGAATCAAACGAATCCAATTTGGAAGGGTAGGTCCAGTTACAGCCGCCGCACAGAGCAAACGGATGATTGATCGATATTAAAGCTCCCTGCTGGTGTGCATCCGATGCGATGGCAGCAATGCCATTGACATCGCCAGGTGTAAGGCGAAAATCGAGCACCTTGCCCGACGGCAATCCCCAGGCGTTTGCATGGCCGCCGTATGTGGTCACTTCTTCGCCCCGGATCAACAGCGGATTTCGGGCGCGCGCCATCCGCGATTCGATATCACGATGATGGCTCATTGTGTTGTGATCTGTGACGACGATAAAGTCCAGATTCATTCCACTTGCCGTTGTAGCCAGTTCATCTACAGTCCAATCGCCGTCACTGTGAACGGTGTGCATATGGAGGTCACCGTGGAACCACTTCATGCCACGCACGGAAGGCAGTGAGGGAGCGAAGTTTGTTGTCCTAACTTGAACTGCCCCCGCGTTATTATCAGGATTGTTGGCCCCGTTCACAGCGGCCTCAGTGCTTGGCCCTGTTTCGATGGTGATCCGGACTTTTAAATCGGCACCGTCAGGGCTGATTTTGTAAAGACCAAAGATAACTCTCCAGGCGCCCGCTGGAATATCGCCCGGTAAATAACCGGGCGTGGCCTCGTTCCGTGAAATCATCACCTCCGCGCGGCGGCCTCCGCTCCACCCGCGAAAACCCATCATACTTTCGACACTGGGAGTTGCGCGTGAATCGAATAGACCCAAATCAACGGTATTCCTTGTGCGATCATATTCGTAACCAACCTTGATTCGACCGCAACCCAACGGAACCTCAAACGGCAAGTAAGCATAACGGCTGCTTGACGGGTTCAATGGATCAATATGAAGCGTCCGCTCGAACACTTCCTCTTTCAATCGTTCCGGCGGCCGGGGTAAGCCGGCCGCCGCGGAAATGGAAACCACCGCGATCATCGCCAAAACGACGCAGTACAGGCAAACAGCCGCCATTTCATTAGCTCCCCAGTGTTAAAAGTTCAAGCGGAGTGCGAACTGCATCACTCTTGGATCGCCCGATAAGGTCGTGATGGTGCCATTGCTCGAGCTATTCACGGTCCTGTTTGGTAAACCAAAGTTGGCGCGGTTTAGTGCATTAAAAACTTCCCATCTGAAATCCGCGAAACGTGTTTCGCTCCCCAGGCCGAACCTGCGGTGCACACTGAAGTCCAGAGATACCAGGTTTGGCCCATACAGAATGTTCCGCCCTTCGGTTCCAAACCGATTTGTGGTCGATGTCAATGCCCTGAATGCCAGGGGATCGAACCATCTATCGACGGTCGGGTTTGAAACTCTCGGATCTCCAACGACATCCGGCAGGGTCGTTGAAAGGCCTCCCAGCGAAAGTGGATCGTTCGATTGGGTAACTGTGAACGGATGACCACTGCGAGCATTGAAGCTGCCCGCCAGTTCCCAGCCGCCAAGGAGTTTAGAGGCGGCGCCTTCCTGGAAGTAAGCCTTTCCTTTGCCAAAAGGCAATTCCCAGACTCCGTTTACCACCAGGCGGTGTCGCGTGTCGAAGTCCGATGGACCGTACCAGGAGTGAATGTCCCTTGCGTTTTGAGGGAAAGAGTTTGAGCCGCCGCTCGTCAGATGTTCGAACGAATTATCGAGCGATTTTGAAAGCGTATAGGCCGCACGAATCGTGTAGCCGTTTCCAAAACGCTTGTCCATCGTTGCCTCCATCGAATCGTATCTCGATATGCCGTTGTCGTCGCGATACTCGATCAAGCCAAATTGCGGATACACGAACCTGGCGCTCGCGGGCAAATTTGTTTGACCCGGCAACGCCTGATTCAGATCCCGCAGCGTCATCAGGTGAGTGCCCCTGGTTCCCACATATGCCAGTTCACCAATCCAGTCCTTTCCGAATTGCCGTTGCAGGCTAAGGCTGTATTGCTGGATATAGGGTGTACGCGCATTTGGATTCGCCGCGCGAAGCTGGACCTTGCGAACGTCAACTGTCGACGGATCCAGCGTGTTCGTCGCGAACCCCCCGGCAAGCGTTGCGGCTGGTGTAATGGTGTCGCTTGTGAAGTTATAGTTGACAAGAAACGGCGGATTCAACGCGATCTGGTCCTCTGATCCCATTCGGTCGAGCAGGCTATAATAGATGCCATAACCACCGCGAAGCACTGATTTCTCTGATAGTGAGTAAGCAAAACCGAAACGAGGGGCAAAATTAACGCGGTCCGGCTTTATAAGGGCCCGGTTTTCCAGACTGCCACTGGACCCGAGTTTTAGCGAAGCAAGGGCCTGCGCTGGATTTTGCGCCGCACGTGCAGCAACCGGGTCGAAATTCACAAGCCTGTTATTGAGTTCATAAGCGGGCGTCGCAAAGTCATAACGCAGCCCAAGATCCAGCGTCAACTTGCGCGACACCTTCCAACTATCCTGGCCGAAGAATGAATACATGTATCGGCGCTGGTTGACAACATTTAAGTTGGAAAGCGCGGCGTTCCTTGCGGTCCCGGCCAGGAAGTCTGCGACCGCGGAACCTGTGCCAGCCAGGCCACCCGCGAACTGCGTAAAGCTACCGTCAAACGTCAGACGCCCCCTGGTATTCGGCACATCCAGGTAGTCGAGCTTAACCGGCGTTAGTACGTCGGTTCCGAATCTGAAACTATGCACTCCAGAGGTCCACGAAAGGGTGTCAGTATATTGAAACTGCTGAGAACGCTGGAACTTTGGCAGGAAATCCGGCGACCCAAGTCGAGGGCTAAAACCG
>WNFR01006403.1_pt1 | contig 12035 bp, 7 predicted proteins | sample 5400221 | NCBI WGS metagenome assembly WNFR01 (sample SAMN13153357, study PRJNA577476) | soil metagenome | isolation source: 40 cm soil under Madrone tree | place: USA:California | collected 2016-06-14 | reverse complement strand
GGGGGGGCTCAGCCTCACCAATTTCAGTCTCAGTTTTCAGGGCCAACCTGGTGTCAGCTATTTCATGGACCGAGCCACGAATCTCTTGCCCCCGATCATGTGGGAGAGTTTCCGCACCGCTTTCGGCACCGGGACCTTGAAGGTGGTGGACTCAAACGCTACCAACTCCATGCGATTTTATCGGGTGCGAATACCGTAGTTGGTATTTTAAGGAATTAGCTAATTAAGTCTGATCCACCGGCTCCAAAGAAGGGATAAACGAAACGTCCTCTTCCGCCAGAGGCTTGCCGGCAGGAGCCCAGGGCACTTCATAGACCTTTACGGCACTGCCAAAACCTTTGATTTTTTGGGCTGGCCGGGCGAGACAGGTTGCGGCCAAAGCCGGATCGTCGCGCAATAAATGTTGGTAAGTGCTTTCGCTGATAAAAATCCGGCCATGGCCGGAGAGTCCCTCGAGCCGGCTGGCCAGATTTACTTCGCGGCCAAAGACGGTGTAATTCTTCTGCTCGGCCTGGGAACCCATTAAACCCGCAGTGGCGATGCCCGTGTTGATGCCGCTGCCCAACAGGAGCAGCGGGAGAATCGGTTTGGGCTTAAGGCCCGCGGAAATGCGGGCCCGATTCTCCAGCTCGCGCCTTTTATTTTCGGCGGCGCGTTGCTGATTCAAATCGTCAATGGTGCGCTGGGCTTCGATAGCAGCCCGAACGCAAGCGACAGCGTGCTTGGGATTGGGCGTGGGCGCGCCCCAAAATGCCATGACACAATCGCCGATGAATTTGTCGAGGGTGCCGTCTTGTTTGATGATGATATCGGCGACAACCCCGAGATACGTATTGACCGTGCTGAAAATCTCGCGCGCCTGTTCATCAAAGCAGGCGACGGCGGCGGGGCCGGTCAGCGCGTACTTGCGGACAAGCTCCTCGGCCTGGTCCTGGGCCAGGTCCGTGAGTTCTGTGAAGCCGCGGACGTCGGTGAACAGGACGCTCACTTCCCGCCGCGCACCCACGAGAGCAAGCGACTCAGCATGCAGCAGCTCCTTCATGATCTTGGGCGAAACTACCTTCGCGAAAATCGATTTGATACGCCGCACTTCGGCTTGCTCAAACATGACGCGCCACCCCATTAGGCTGCCATGAGTCATCAGCAACGAGCCGGCCAAGGGTAGCACCAAAGGAATCCAATAGCGCGTTTGGACGTAGAGCAGAATGCTGAAGCCGATATAAGCGACGGCCACCAGCAGGACCAGGCCGGTAGCGGTCAGCACGCGCAGTTCCCAGGACAGCAGCGCGGTGATAATGCTCAGCAGGGCGATTAATCCGAGTTCGCCGGCGAGCGGCGCCCGGCGGACGAACCGGCCAGTGATGATCGAGTTCGCCACGTTCCAATGTTTGCTCACCAACAGCGTGTCTCCGCTTAATGGCGTGGCGCCCCGGTCGGTTAAGTCATTGCCTAGAGCGCTGGAGCCGACCACGGCCAGCTTGCCGGCCCAGCGGTTGACCAGTTGGTTCGTATGTCCATCCAGCCGCATCCGGTTTAGCAGCAGCAGTTGCTGGATGGATTCCTGGGTCAGCCTCTGATGGTTCACCGGCAAAGACCAATCAATGAAAAAATAGCCATCGGCATCCACCGGGATCACTCGTTCTACTCCGTTGGCGCCGCGCAATGTGATACGCCCGTGCCGTAGATCAACTTGAGCCTGCGCCAAATCGAGTTGCAATGCCTGAGCAGCCAGCACCACGCCCATGTTCCAGAATCTTTCGTCGGTGAAAGGTTTGGCCACTGGCGGCATCCCCGGCGGAAGGTTCTCGCCAACGAAATCGGCCAGCTTGAAATTGCCATTTTTGTCGAGTGGCACTTCGACTTCTTTGCCATCGGCATGGCTAACTATGCGACGGGGCTCAATTCGGGCCTGGCTCAGGTCGAAGCCATATTCGGCTTCGGCTTTTTCGAAGAGCGGATGCCATTTGCGAAACTGGCGAAATGCCCGGGCCCGGCGCAAAATGCCTTCAGGTCGATCTTTATCGGTAGAAATATCTCCCAACGCCAGGGCATTGGTAAGGAACATTGGCGGGGGCATTTTGTCCGCGGTTGCCGCGATGATTACATTACTGGCGCGCTGAATTTGGAGGGCGAAGAACTCGTCGGATTCCATCGTCGTCTCGTCGGCCATGCGGACCGGACTGTGGTCTGGCCGCAGCTCGCCGAAGATAATGTCGAAGGCGACCGCCCGCGCGCCCTGGCTGGCCAACTCCTGGGCGAGGCGGCCATAAATGTGGCGGGGCCAATACAATCCCGCTCGGAAACCGAGCGAAGCATTTGTCCGGACAAAATCGATGCTGGCTTCGTCGATAGCAACGAAGCCGAGGTCACTGGCGACGGGAGGCGAAAACTTCAGCGCTTCGCGGGCGCGCATGTCGTAGGTGATGCGTTCCAAGTGCTCGACAAAATCAATGCGAAGCAGACGCACGGTGCAAACGAAGACGATCACGCCGAACGCGATCAGGACCGGAATGCGTTTGACCGGTTTTAACTTCACTGCGAGGAACGAAACAAAAAAACCAGAGCAACGCAAGGTTACCCTGGTTTCCTAAAGTGACTGTGCTTCAACTCACGGCCCAGTATCGCCGCCTCCGTTGCCGTTGTGGCCGATGGTCGGGGAGACATAATAAATTGTATGGTCAACCGTGAAAGTGGTCGCCGGGGTGTTTGGACCAATGCGCGATTCTTTGGCGAGCTTAACCATCTCTTTCTGATTGAAATCCGCAATAGGGCTAACTTCGCCCGTTTTGGCATCAAATTGCTGCCCGCCCATTACTACTTTGGTCACGGTAGTGCCATCTGCTCCGACATAGGCGATAACGACTGAACCAACCAACACCTGCACAACGCCGTCGGCGCTGAGAGTATAAACCGTGCCGCGGATGCCCGCCACGCCATTGGGGAGTTTCACTTCATACCGGGAGGCGGCTGACATCTTCTTTACGTTGCCAAAAATACGGCCACGTTGGAGATCCAGTTGGGTTTCGCTCACGGTCCCCGCGCCGGTTTCCATTGAGCTAAGCGCGTCAACCTTCAGCACGGTGTTTTCGAACAACCGCACAATATTCTGATCGGCATTGGGGGTGTAGGAACGAGAATGAGTTTCGCCGGCCATTGCGGGTTGCGCAATGGTGGGTCGCGCAATGGGAACTTCGCCGTCACCCAGGACCAGATCAACGAATGATCCGCGTTCGGTGGAGGTTTGAATGAGAGTGCCCGGTTTGAGCAGGGCGCCGGTTTTGAGCGGCAGCCAGACATTATTGCCGGTGGTATATCGCGCCGGACCTTTGATGCGCACTACTTTGGCCGCCCCTGGAGCGGCGGTCTGAGCCGCTGCGCTCGTGACCATTGCAATCGCAAGCCCGCATACTGCCAATCGTTGAAAGACTTCTTGAATTCGTTTCATATTGGTTCCTGGTCAGTTGACTGCATCAATTTGGTGCAATCTTAAGTCGCCCGCCCCGCTTGTCAACCCATATTCGACACAAAAACTTCGATCATTTCCAATGGCTTGGAACCGCATATTTCGGGCCAAGTTTCACGTTACGGCACAGGTTGAGTAAGTTTCAGGCTGATTTCGTTGGTTGCGTCTTGCAGCAGCCTCCGATTGACAATCGAAAGATTCTGCTGGGCGACCGGGTTGTCCCGCCACTCCAGGTGCAGCGAGCGTTCAAACCAGGGTTTGGCAGCGGCAAAATCACTCGATTCCAGGAAATGCAGTCCTATGAATGCCATAGTGAAATAGCCATTCGGATCGAGGGCTTCGGCTTTGGAAAAATATGGTCCGGATTCATTCTGGCGTCCGATCCAATCCAGACACCAACCGTACCACAGGAAGTTAGCACCCTCCCAGCGGTTGAGAGACATTGCTTGCTGGAACCACTGCATCGCTTTTGCCGCCAGGTCCTTGTAGTTCTCGGCTCCTTCATGGCTCTGGACGCGATACGCATAACCAATACTGTATGCGGTATCGAAGTTCTTTGGCTCGATGGCAAATGCTTTCTCCAGAAGCGCAACTTGCGCTGGTGAATAGGAAGAGGCAAGCGCTGCCCGTGCCAGCCAGAAGTTTTCCTTCGCCCGACGGAAACTTTGCTGGCCAAGATAAATTGCGCCGGCCAAAAAAATTGCGCTCGCAAGAGTTTTGGTCCACGGCATCGCGGTAAACCAATAACGTTCTGTGACAAAGCGTAGATGGCTGGTTAACAACGCCACCAGCGCAACTATCATCATGGCGTTCGCCGGAATGTACAGATTGTAATCCACGCACGAGTGCAGCAGGATGGCGAAGAGACCGATCGAAGCACCGAGCACAAACGCAAACCGGTTGCTGCTCTTTTTTCCACCCAGATCGGCGGTGCCGCGCACAAAGCGCCACGTTTTCATATCGCCCAATCCGAGCAATCCCCACACCGCTGTGAGCAAGCCCGCTCCGGCCACGCCCCAGTCGGCCAGCACATTAAGGAAATCATTATGAACGCGGTCGGGTGAGAGTTGGACCGCTTCGGGCCGATGCTGGCGAAAACGGTAATCGAAGTGGGCCGGCCCCGCGCCCCACCAGGGATTTTCCTGCCATACTTTGATAGCTGGCTCCCACATGAAAAAACGCAAGTCATCATCAAGGTGGCCATTCTGGATGAGCCTCTTGTAACGCTCTTGAAATGCATAACTCCGAGGCATGAAAACAACCCCGGCACCCAAAAGAATCCCAAGCAAGAGGAAGGCAGGGAGCCGGTAATTGCGCTGGGAAACGAGCAAGGCAAAGAACCCCACCGAGGCCGCTGCGGTTGCCAGCCAGGCTCCGCGCGAAACAGTCGCAAAAATCCCAGCCAGGATCACCAGGGCCGCGTAGGCGAGAAAAATCCTGGCCACAGCGTTAACCCGGCCAGCGATGGTGTAACCCAGTCCCAGGGGCAGGAGCGCTTCCAGGAAACCGCCCAGATGATTCGGACAAATATAAGTTCCTGAAGCGCGATTGGGGTACTGGGTAAAGACGTGCCAAACGCGCGTCGAGCCGGTGAGATATTGATAGACGGCGTAAGAAGATATCGCCATCGCCAGAAACACCATCGTCAAGCTGATGATCTGGACCGATTCCTGCCCATGGAGGTTATTGAGAATCGCGAAAAAGAGGAAGCCATAAACCAGAATATGGATTAGTTCCTGACGGCCGGCATATTCAATATCCGCGAAGCAATAACGTCCGATAGCGTAAAGCAGGAAAGCGAGGGCGGCCCAGCAAATTGGCGGCCACAGCAGCTTTGGCCTGGGCTTGAGCCACAACCGAAGACCCCATAAAAGGATCACCCCAATGGTGAGCCATTGAGCTACTTGAAAAGTGTCGAGCAGCAAGAAGTCCAAAAAGAAGCCCGCTGGAATCTGTGGGCGCCCGCCAAAAGCCAGTGGGGTGAAAACCAGGATGGCCAGGACTAAAGCCAGGATCCCACGCTCGCACCATTTATCGAGAGCTTCGCGATTCATTAGCGGCGACTACTCATTCTGGCACAGAATAGGGAAACGAGGCGCCCAGGTCACGTTCAATAGCGGGCATTGCGGCATTCTTTACGGCCCTGCGAGCGGCCTTATGCTATCCAACAATTGCCGGGCAATGATTGCATTTGCGTCAGCGTTAAAGTGCACCGGATCGGCTTGCAAGTAAAGCGAGGCCCCGCGCGCTTGCACTTCCGAAGTCAGATCTACCAGCGGCAGATTAAGTTTTTGGCTGATGTCACGTTTCATCTTCAGAACGGATGGGGAATTGGTTGCGCCCGCTTCGTCCAGCGTCGGCAGATAAAGCAACACCGGCTTGACGCCTCGGTCCTGCGCCAGCCGGCAGAGGTTTTCGATGGCAGAGTGGAATAGCGCATCGGGATCACTTTGCTGCTGTGCCTTAAAGAGAGGGTCCTGTTTCGGATCAATGGGAATGAACTTGGTGCGCTGCCTTTCGTAAAAATGCTGCAATTTCACCTCGATTACGTAGTGGTAAATGGCGAAGTGGCGCAGAAAATTTTTCAGGCGCACTCTGCCGATAAATTTTTTGACGAATTCCGGGCTGTTCTGTTCCGAAAATTGCGTCCAGAGATTGGCCTCGGCGAGGATCACGATGTCTGGGTGGTACTGCAGTGCAATGTCGCGGAAATAAACCGACATCTGCGGATAGGACCAGGCATTGACCCCTGCGTTGATGACTTCAATTCTTTTGCCGGCGGGCGCTTCTTTTTGGAGAAGACTTTGCAGGACATCGGAATACGTTTCGGCCTCGCTGAGGCCCCAACCAAAAGTGCGGGAATCCCCGAGTGACAAAATACGAAGTGAGTTGGCCGGTTTTTGAGTCTGAAATTCCGGTCCGCGCGTGCCATGGGAATTGATGTGGACCGGCTTGTGATCGACTTTGGTATAACAATTTTGATTGGGCTTGAGCTTCCAATAAAGCACCGGATCGGGCTCGTAGATTTCGAGATTGCCATAGCCGTTGAGGCGCAGCAGGAGTTCGAAGGCGCCGGCACAGAGCAGAAAAACGCCCAGCGATAGAGCCAGGTTTTGCGCAAGGCGCTTCCAGCGGGAGGGCATTATCTACCGGTTCAAGAATTCCCGCGGATCAGTAATCTTGCCCGTCAGCGCGCTGGCCGCGACGGTCATGGGTGAAGCGAGAAACACTTGTGATTCTTTGTGTCCCATCCGGCCAGGAAAATTCCGATTGGTCGCGCTGATGCATTTCATGGGTGAATTCATACGACCGAAAGTATCCACCGGACCACCCAGACAGGCGGCGCAGCCCGCGTTCTCAGTCATTTGCACCCCGGTCTGCACCAGGATTTCCCAAACGGTTTGCTGTCCCCAGCGAGTCGTTTGCAGGTCATGAACGATCTCGGGCGTGGCCGGAACGCCGAAGGTGTCAATCGCGACACGCTTGCCGCGCAGCACACGGGCAAATTCGAGAAAGTCGCTGGTCTTGCCACCGGTACATGAACCGATGTAAGCACGGTCGAGCTTAATGTGACCGAGCTCTTTGGCTAGTTTGCGCTGGCCGGGATCGGGATGGCAAGCCACCGTCGGTTCAAGTTTGGACAAATCGATGGTAACTTCGTAAACGAATTTTTCATCTTTGTCGCGCGTGACCGGCTCGTAAGAGCTTTTGGTCCCGTTAAGTTTGCAGCGGTCATCGACGTACGCCTTGGTTTGGCCGTCGAACTCGAAAATACCATTCTTGCCGCCCGCCTCGATGGCCATGTTAGCTATGGTCATGCGGTCATCCATGGTGAGATTGGCGACGCCCTGTCCATCGAACTGCATCGCGCGATACGTGGCGCCATCGAAACCGATTTCGCCGATGCAATGCAGAATGATGTCCTTGGCCATAACACCAGGCTGCAAGCCGCCTTCGAGCTGAAAATGCATGGTCTCGGGGACCTTGAGCAGCAGTTTGCCGGTGCCAAGAACAAATCCGGCATCGGTGTTGCCAATGCCGGTGGCAAACTCATTAAAAGCCCCGGCCATGCAGGTATGCGAATCGGTGCCGAAGAGAATTTCGCCAGGCCGCGTATGGCCCTTTGCCGGCAGAGCCGTGTGGCAAACTCCGGCATAATTTGACCCATATTGCCGCTTGAGGTTGCCTTTGGAAGGATCGAACACCCAATGGCCGTTCGGATCATCAATGACATCGTAGAAGTAAGGAATGTCCTGTTCCTTTACGAAATCGCGCAGGATATCGACGTTGCGGTTCGACTTTGAATCCGACGTGAAAATATAGTGATCGGGGATAATGACCACCTTCTTGCGGTCCCAGACTTTGGCGTCCTTTCCGAATTCGCGCTTGAAGACCCCAATGGTGCCGGGGCCGCATACGTCATGGGTCATCAGCACATCGGCTTTGACCCAAACATTATCACCGGCCTGCGCGCGGGCTTTGCCGGCGGCGCGCGCGAGGATTTTTTCTGTGAGCGTCATAAAGAGGTAAATGTAATTACGATTCTTATCGAACTAGCACCGACTTGCGAATCCATGGCGGTGCATCGAGGATCTTCTTTACAGCGCCTCGAACGGACAGAATAGCAGAATCACGGGGGATTTCAATATGGAACACGATTCTCCACCAACTCCCACCAACATGACGTTTTTCCATTTTTTACCGATTTGACCGGGTTGTTGAAATGGAAAAACACGTTTTTGGGCCCGATAACCCCTGATAGGTACCGATAAGTCCCGATGGGTGCGGATCGGAACCCAATGTAGCGGGGGCTATCGGGACCTCTCTGGACTTGGGGACCGAGGCTATCGGCAGCTATCGGGAGTAATCCGAGATGGCCCAGAGGCAGAGTTTTGGTGTGCCGGCGTTTCGGCGTTTCGGTGCAACAGATCCCCGGGCATGGCAAATGGCAGGATTGGCCGAGGTAAACGAGCCGGGCGTTTGTCCGCGCTTGCGAGGAAATCCGCCTCGTTACCTCGACCGCCAGGTTTACCGTGCGGCCGCTACCGCCGGCTTGGGGCAAAACCCAAAGAGTCGGTCGCGTTTGATTAGCTCGACGATCTGCGGCGGCACTTGATCTTCCCACGAATCATCTCCGGCTTGAATTCTCGCCAGTACATCACGCCTGCGGATGGGCAGCAACTCGGCTTTGTAGTCGCGAATGTCCTGCAAATACCGGTTCTCCACCAGATGGCGATAGAGATATTTCAGGTGTGGCGCGATCGGGAAATTTTCGACCTTTAGCAAATCTCCGGTAGCCAGGTCCAGATGCGGATAGACGAACAGCCGCGCCGGATTTTTGAAGAGCTGGCCCAGGCCACCGAGCAAGCCACCCTCGCTTTCATTGTAAAAAGTCTCATCGAAAATCTCTTTCAGATACATTGCCCCGAGAGCCAGCCCGATGGGCTGATTTGTGTATCGTGAGAGATAGGCGGCGAGTCGATGAAACCTGCGGAAGTTCGAGATGAGCACCGTCTTACCTAACGCGCTTAAGGTGTCGGCCCTATGCAGGAAGTCCGCTTCTTCTATCACATCGTCGGTGGTGAGGTGGCGTAAGGTCATTTCCATCAAAACGACTGGTGTTTGCCCTTTCAACTCCGGTTCGCCGACGAACTGCTCGAACCCGCGCTCCAGCACGTCGAGCGTGGCTTTGGTAACGGGCCGGAAGCTGCCGCGTTGAACCAGGACGGGCTTGTTGTGAAGTACCTCAGCCCATTGGACCGCCTCGCCTTTGGCGGTTAGCATGGCGGCCTCAGTCAATCCCTGCCGCACTAGTTGCAGGGCCATTAAGCGATTGTCCACGCGCGCGAACGCCGGCCCCGAAAAACGGATCATATCCACTTCAACTCGCTCCCAGGTCAAATTATCCAGCAGAGAACGGATTAGCGACTCTGGTTCCTGGTGCAGATAGAACGTGCCATAAATCAGGTTTACGCCGATAATGCCCAGAGCTTCCTGCTGCCGGACATTCTCTTTATCCAGCATTCGGACATGGATCAGAATTTCCGACGGCTCAGCGCCGGGGTCAGCCTGAAAACGGATCCCCAGCCAGCCTTGGCCTTCTTCGCGCCGCGTCGCGACGGTGTTGGCGAAAACAAAAAAGGCCGTCCTGGCGCCCCATTTTTCACGCAATCGCTCCAGCAGCAAATCATATTCATAGCCCAGCATCGCGCGAAGGCGCTGGCGGCTGACATACCGATCGGTCGGCCCATAAATCGCGTCGCTCACCGCCATATCGTAGGCCGAGATGGTTTTGGCGACGGTCCCGGCGGCTCCGCCGGCGCGGAAGAACCAACGCGCGACTTCTTGTCCGGCGCCGATTTCGGCAAACGTGCCATACCGCCGCGCATCCTGATTGATGCGTTGGGCTTTCTGGCCGGTATTCATTAGTTCACTGCTCACCATTGGATTATTCACTCAAAGCGCGCGTGGAGCGAGTCGTAACATTCAAGCAGCGTGGAATTACTGTGGGTCACTCACTACGAACTCTTACGTGTTGGTTCGGACCTGGTTGGTCAGTAACTCAAGCGCTCGATTTGCAGATTTCGACAACCTCGCGATTGAACAGAGCGGATCTCGAAGCTTATTTCAAACTGCTGCGGGAGAAACATTTGTAACAGTGCCTCGGCTCATTTTGCTTGCCCGCCCCAGTGAATTTCTTGGGTTATTTCCAGCGATTCCCCCAATTGTAGGATCGGATTCGTTCATGCATTGTAAGCGCCGTGGACCAGCTTCGGCTGGGTAACAACCATACCGGAGAGTCCGGGAAAGCGCGGAGAGACGACGGAATTATGAAGAACAGGACAAAACGCGTGAACGGGTTCACGCTGATAGAAATCATGATCGTGGTATCAATCATTGGATTATTGGCAGCGATTGCCATCCCGAATTTCCTAAAAGCCCGAGGGACCTCGCAGAAAAATGTTTGCATCAATAACCTGCGGCAGGTCAACGCTGCAGTGCAGCAGTGGGCCATGGAAACGAAAAGCGGCCCTTCTTCTCCTGTCACGGCAGATGACATACTGCCCTACACCAAAGCGCAGGTGGTCTGTCCGGCGGGCGGGACGACCTTCGCGAACAGCTACAAGTTGACCACTGTGGCTGAGCAACCAATTTGCAAACTATTACCACTCGTGCATTTCCTGCAGTAACTGTCGCGAGAGGCGCTATGGGCGGCACCAGGTAATCAAGGAGACCAGGGAATACCCTGGCATTCGCCCTTGGCATTCACCGGGTAAACAATCCTTGTTGGGCCGGATTGTCGGACGACGCATCCTCTGGAAAGATTGAAGCCGGAACAGAGGTGAGAACGGACAAATATTTTAGCAGCATCCAATAAGGAGGCATGAACAAGACTCTAGTCACGCTGGGAATATCCTTAGGTCTGATGGGGGCAGCGAATCTGCGGGCCGATGTCATCGTTACCGAACCGGTCGGCGGTAATGATGTATCAACCGACAAGGCAGTCAACTCGACAAACGGCGCCGGCTACGTGGCTTTGGGAAACATTGTGCTTACCGAAGGGGTCACGAGCGACTTCAGCCCGGGCAACGGCCAAACTCTCATCCTGACGGCGCCCGGAGGCTGGAGATTGAATCCGGCGGCTGCAGCGATTGTTTCATTTCTGAACAGCCGGGACATTACTGCCGCGAGCGTGGCGGTAACCACATCAAATATCACAGTTACCTTTTCGGTTGGAGGCACGAGCAAATTTGATACATTGACGATAAGCGGAGTTCAAGTTCAGCCGCTCAACGGTGCCACCGATCCCAATGCCGGATACATCGTCAATCTTTCTGCCAATCCCGGCACCGCATCAATCGCGGGAATTCAGCCGGACCTCACGACGTTCGGTTTATTGAACACCGATCCCGGAAAACCCGTCGCGCTCGGGATCTCGACGCAGCCCTCATCCGTTGCGATGGCAGGTGTTCCTTTCAGCGTCCAGCCTGTAGTGATGACTTACGACCAGTTTGGTAATCAATGTTTCCTGGACGTTAACACAGTCGTAAATGCCACCCGGGCTGGCGGAATCGGCACATTGCAAGGGACGACGAATTTTACTGTACTTGGCGGTGAATGCAGCTTCACGAATTTGTCACATAACGTGGCCAATAGCATCAGCATCCTTTTCACCGCAAGCAACCTCACCAGCGTCACATCTCAACCGATCGCTGTCGGACCTGCTGCAGCGACCCAATTAATCTTCACGAAGCAGCCTGGCGCGGCGGTGTCCGGCGCGCCTTTCGGCCAGCAGCCGGCGCTGAAGAGCCAGGACCAGTTTGGAAATGATTCGACTGTCGGCCTGCCCACCAGCCAGAACGTGACCTTGACGCTGAGCGCGGGCACCGGAGTGCTCGTGGGCGATACCAACGCGGACATTGGGACCAATGCAGGCAATGGAATCGTCACTTACACTAATCTGGAGCTTGATGCGGCTGGGAATTCGAAACAACTCACGGCCAGTTCAAGCGGATTTTCAAATCAGTTAAGCGCTCTGTTCAATGTCACGGGCGGCGGTTTTTCCAGTTTG
>WNFR01006933.1_pt1 | contig 12037 bp, 9 predicted proteins | sample 5400221 | NCBI WGS metagenome assembly WNFR01 (sample SAMN13153357, study PRJNA577476) | soil metagenome | isolation source: 40 cm soil under Madrone tree | place: USA:California | collected 2016-06-14 | reverse complement strand
AGCTGCGCGGCAAGCGCATCTTCCGCATGGCGCCCATTCATCACCATTTCGAGCTGCTTGGCTGGAGCGAATCGAAAGTAATCGTGCGATTTTGGATAGCTGCGCTGGTCTTTGCGCTATTCGCGCTGACGACGTTGAAGTTGAGGTAGTGAATCATTCTGGTTAAAAAGTTTTGCGAAATAAATGGCGAATCCTTTCGAGTTGCGAGGCAAACGCGTGCTGGTCGTGGGACTGGCCAGGACCGGTGTGGCCACTGCACTCTTCTGCGCCGCGCGGGGCGCTAACGTGACGGCCACGGATGCGCGGACCGAAGACGAAATTGGCGAAGCCGTTGCTCCACTCCGAACTGCGGGCGTGAAACTGGAATTGGCCGGCCACCGGGAAAATACATTTTTCGATCAGGACCTGATCGTTCCCAGTCCCGGCGTGCCCGCCGATGCACCTCTGCTGCAATCCGCGCGCGCAAAGGGTGTCACCATCTGGAGCACCTCCTTGATCGAGCACATTTTGAAGAACGCTGGATTTTCTACGATTCTCGCTGGAAATATCGGCACTCCCTTGATTGCGCGCGTCGAGCACACCAGCGATGATTCCGTCACCGTAGTGGAGCTAAGCAGTTTTCAGCTGGAGCTGATTGAAACATTTCGCCCCAACATTAGCGTCTTCTTGAACCTTACGCCCGACCACCTGGACCGCCATCACTCGCTGGAAGCTTATGCCAGCGCCAAAGCGCGCATTTTCGAGAATCAGACGGAAGCCGACAGTGCCGTGCTGAACGCAGATGACCCGGCGACCACGCCCCTGGCTCCAGCAAAACCACGCGTGTACTGGTTCAGCCGGAAGCAGCGCGTCGCCCAGGGCGCTTTCCTGCGGGAAAACGAGATTGTTTTTCGCCATGACGGCCAGGAAGTGGCGCTATTGAGTCTCACAGAGATTCCACTCCCGGGCGCGCACAACGTGGAGAACGTGCTCGCAGCTGTGGTGGCGACGTGTCTCGCCGGGGCTAGTGCCGCGGCTATCGCAAAAGGAGTGCGCTCCTTCGCGGGCGTCGAGCATCGCCTCGAGTTCGTCGCGGAGATCGGCGGCGTGCGCTATTACAACGATTCGAAAGCGACCAACGTCGATGCCACCTTAAAGGCGCTGGATGCTTTTCCCGGGCGAATCCTGATCGTCCTGGGCGGGAAAGACAAAGGCAGCGATTACACCTTGCTGCAAAGGCCGCTGCGTGAAAAGGCCATTCTCGCTTTGCTGATCGGCGCGGCAGCCGACAAAATTGAAAAACAGATTACTGGCAGCGTAGCCATCGAGCGCGCTGGGACGATTGAGCGCGCCGTAGAAATCGCCTCGCACGCGGCACGCCCCGGCGACCTGGTGCTCCTTGCGCCGGCCTGCGCCAGCTTCGATCAGTTCCAGAACTACGAGCAGCGCGGCCGCGTCTTCAAAGAGTTGGTGCACCAATTAGAACGCCAAGCGGCGAGCACAACTTCAGGAAGAGGGTAAGAGAACGTGCCGAGAAGACTGGAAAATGACGGCTGGCTCTTTGGAGTGACGGTGGCGCTATGTCTGCTCGGCGCCGTGATGATTTTCAGCGCCTCCGCAGTCACGGCGGAACAGCAGTACGGCCACTCCTATATATTTCTTGCTCGCCAGGCCGCTTGGCTCTTGATCGGCCTTCTGGGGATGTTTGCACTGATGAAGACGGACTATCGGCGCCTGAGCGAGCCCGCGGTCATCTATCCTGTCGTTTGCGTCGTATTGCTCCTGCTCGTTGGCACATTTTTCCTCGACAAGTCCCATGCCACGCATCGCTGGATCAGGTTCGGCCCGGTGGGCATCCAGCCTTCGGAACTGGCGAAACTCGCCACCATTCTCTATCTGGCGTGGTTCATGGATCAGAGGCGCCGCAACAAGGCCAGCATGGAATTCTGCAAGGAAGATTTCTGGAGGACGATTTTTCCCGCAGCTGGTCCAATTCTTGTTTACGTGGTGTTGATCCTTCTGCAGCCTGACCTCGGAACGTCCATCGATATTCTGGTGGTGGCCGCCGCCATGCTGTTCGTTGCCGGTCTTTCGTGGAAGTGGCTGGCAGTGGGTTTCGCGAGCGCGATTCCCGTGGTGTATCTGCTCATCACCCACGTGGCGTACCGGCAAGCCCGATTGATGGCTTTTCTGCACCCCGATTCCGATCCGCAAGGTGCGGGATTTCAGTTGTTGCAGTCGCTCATCGCTGTCGGCTCCGGCGGTTTCACGGGCGTAGGCTTGATGGAGAGCAAACAAAAGCTCTTCTATCTGCCGGAGGCCCATACCGACTTTATTTATGCGGTGATCTGCGAGGAACTGGGGTTCATCGGAGCGATGATTGTAACCGCGCTCTTCGTCGTTTATGGCTGGCGGGGAATGCGCGCTGCGTTCGGCGCGCCCGATGGATTTGGGCGCCTGCTGGCCCTGGGAATCACCTCAATGGTTATGTGCCAGGCGCTGATTAATTTTGCCGTGGTGCTCGGAATGGTGCCGACCAAAGGGATTCCGCTGCCGTTCATCAGCTATGGCGGTTCGAGTCTGCTGGTCATGTTGCTGGCAACGGGTGTGCTCCTGAATATCTCGCAGCGGGCAGCGGAAGCATAAGAGGCGGACCAGCGAGATGAAACTGCTGATTGCGGGCGGCGGCACTGGCGGACATGTCTTTCCGGCGCTGGCAATCGCACAGGAATGGTTATCGAGAGGGAGCGAAAGGGAAGTCGTGCTGGTGGGGACAGAACGCGGAATCGAAATGAAGCTGGTGCCGCAGGCTGGGCTGCCACTGGAAACGCTGCGGGTGGCCGGTCTGAAGGGCAAGGGCGGAGCGACGCTGCTGAAGAATTTGGCGATGCTCGCTCCTGCCATGGTTGACGCGCGGCGCGTGTTCGTCAAACACAAACCTGTCGCCGCGTTTGGCGTCGGTGGCTACGCAGCTGGCCCGATGCTGCTGGCCACGTGGCTGGGGCACGTCCCCAACGTCATCTTTGAGCCCAACGCCGAGCCGGGATTCACGAACAAAGTGCTGGCGCGAATTTCTACACGAATTGCGACCGGCTATGAAGTTTCTGCACGGGCATGGGGGAAAAAAGCAATCGTCACAGGTTGTCCCGTGCGCACCGAATTCTTCAACATCACGCCGCGACGGCTCGGGAAACCGTTTCGGCTGCTCATTACCGGCGGCAGCCAGGGGGCTTTGCCTATCAACCGCACGTTCGTCGATGCCATGGATCGTCTTGCCGCGCGCAAAAACGAACTGGCCATCGTGCATCAAACGGGCGAACGCGATTATAATGCGGTGCGCACCACGTATGCGCGGCGCGAAATCCATGCGGAGGTCGTCCCCTTCCTCACCAACATGGCGGAACGCTTTGCTTGGGCAGATATGATTGTTTGCCGGGCAGGAGCGATCACCGCAGCGGAAATTGCCGCCGCCGGCCGAGCTGCCATCTTCATCCCATTCGGAAGGGCCACCGACAGCCACCAGCTGCGCAACGCACAGGAAATGTCCCGTGCGGGCGCCGGCCGCCTGATTTCCGAAGCGGAGCTCACCGCCGAACGGCTGACCGCCGAAATCTTCTCTCTCCTCGACCAGCCCCAGGAGATCGAAAAGCTATCAACTGCCGCGCGTGGACTTGCCCGCCCTCACGCTGCGCGCGACATCGTGAATCTCATCGAGGAGGCCGCTAACGTGCTGGGAAATCGGCAGAGGGCAAGCACATGATGGTTTCGTTCCGCAATTTTCAACGCATTCACCTCGTAGGTATCGGCGGCATTGGCATGAGCGGCATCGCCGAAGTGCTTTTGACGCTCGGCTATTCTGTCTCCGGCTCGGACACCAAGCCTTCCACGATTACCGAGCGTCTCCAGAATCTCGGCGCCACCGTGTACGAAGGTCACAAGGCTTCCAATGCCGACGGCGCGCACGTTGTCGTAACTTCCTCCGCCGTGAAGGCCGATAACCCGGAAGTCATCGAAGCGCACAAAATGAAAATTCCCGTTATACCGCGCGCGGAGATGCTCGCCGAGCTGATGCGCTTGAAATACGGAATTGCCGTGGCCGGTGCCCACGGCAAAACCACCACGACCTCCATCGTCGCCTCGGTGTTGGCGGCGGCGCATCTTGACCCCACGTTTGTGATCGGCGGGAAAGTCAACCAGGCAGGCACGACCGCGCGGCTAGGCAAAGGAGAATATTTTGTAGTGGAAGCAGACGAGAGCGACCGCAGCTTCCTGATGCTCCCGCCGGTGGTGGCGGTGGTGACCACGATTGATCGCGAACATCTCGATCAGTACTCCTCGCTCGAGGATATTAAGGACGCCTTCATCCAGTTTGTGAATCGCGTGCCGTTTTACGGCGCGGCGATCCTGTGCATCGATGAGCCCAACGTGCAGGCCATCATTCCCAGCGTGAAGCGCCCCATCATTACCTACGGAACTTCGAGCCAGGCCGATCTGGTGATCAGCGACGTGAAGCTGGAAGGCTTGGGCAGCGAGTTCCGGCTGACCTACAAGGGCGAAGATCTAGGCTTGTTCAAGCTCGCGCACCCTCCCGGCATGCACAATGTCCGCAACGCCGCAGCGGCGACGGCCGTCGCGCTGTACCTGAACGTTCCGGCCGACTTGATCCGCGAAGGCCTTATCAAGTTTGCTGGAGTGGGCCGCCGTTTTGACATCAAGGGCATGGTCAACGACATCACTGTCGTGGACGACTACGGCCATCACCCGGCCGAGATCCGCGCCACCCTCGAAGCCGCCCGCGGCTGCAAGTTCAATCGGTTGCTGGTGCTATTTCAGCCGCATCGCTACTCCCGCACCCAGCACCTTTGGGACGAATTCTGCCGCGCTTTTAATCAAGCGGACATTCTCGTGCTGCTCGATATCTATGCGGCCAGCGAAGCGCCCATCCCGGGTGTGACGAGCGAAGCCCTTGCGAGCGCCATTAGCGAAGCCGGTCATAAGAACGTCCACTATTTTCGCTCCATGCAGGAAGGCATCGAGCACCTGCTGAAGCAAGCGCGTCCCGGGGACGCCATCCTCACCATCGGCGCCGGCAACGTCAGCCGGGCCAGCAATGAATTCATCGTTTTGCTTGGAACGGAGCATTCGACACCTCATGCGCATTCTTAATCCGAACATCGTTGCCAAGCTTGCGGAGCTCCACGTGGAGCTGAAGCACGGCGCTGCTCTTGCCGAGCTGACTTCGCTAGGCATCGGCGGTACCACGGACTTGCTCCGCATCAAGCGCCACGAAAGTCTTCCCGATCTCTTGAATCTTCTCGACGCGAACCACGTCCCGCATAAGTTCCTCGGTGGAGGCTCGAACCTGCTCGTAGGTGATGGGGAACTGCCCTGGGTGATCCTGCAACTCGTCCGTCCGGAGCCCGACGTCGTGCTCGACGGCAATCTCGCGCTTGTCGATGCCGCGGCAGACCTGGGCCGCATGATCACTTTCTGCGCGAAGAACGACCTCGGCGGGATGGAGGGACTCATCGGCGTCCCTGGCACCGTCGGAGGTGCTTTGCGCATGAACGCCGGAGCCTACGGCATGCAGATTGGCAGCTATGTCCGGGAAGTGAAGCTCTACCGGGCGGCCAGTCGGGAGATCGAAGTTCTCCGGGATCATCAAATTTTTTTCGAATACCGGCACACTTCTTTTGCGCCCGATGATATGATGCTCGCAGTGATATTGGAACTACCCTCCAAACCGTACAAAGAAATTCTAAAAGGGATTCGTATCTGCAACGAAAAACGGCGCTCCAGCCAGCCGCTCGGCCAGAAGAGTGCCGGATGCATCTTCAAAAATCCTCCCGGTGTGTCCGCAGGCCGCATGATCGATGAGTTGGGGCTCAAGGGCTTGTCCGTGGGCGACGCCCGCGTTAGCGACCGTCATGCCAATTTCTTTGTGAACGCCGGCCATGCCTCCGCCAAAGACATGCTGGCGCTCATCGCCGACGTGCGCGAGCGCGTGCAGAAAAGTTTCGGCGTAAGTCTTGAGAGCGAGGTGGTCGTTTGGAACGCGTGAAGGCCATACAGCGGAGCACGTCTGGAGCGGCTGAAGCCGATTCTTACCGGCCCGAGCTGCTTGCCGACGACGAGCCGCGTTACTTGCGGCGTCAGAAGCCCGTCGAAATCCGCCGCAAGAAATTTAGCGGACGAGGCTGGCCATTCTATCGGCGTGTCCTTGTATTGAGTGTTGGCGGCGTTGTGGGCGCGACCGCCGCCTATTACGGCGCGCAGTTTCTTCTGTACTCGCCCAGCATGCTGCTACTGAAGCCGGATCAGATCGAAGTGAACGGCAATCGCATCGTCAGCCGCGAAGCCGTTCTCCAGCAATTTGTCCATGATCGGAACCGTAGCGTTTTGCAAGTTCCGCTGGAAGCCCGCCGCAGCCAGCTGGAGCAGATTCCCTGGGTTGAATCCGCCAGCGTGCAGCGCATCCTGCCAAATCGCCTCCGCGTCGAGCTCATAGAGCGCACTCCCGTCGCCTTCGCTCGCAGCGGCAACGAACTTGCCCTCATTGATGCGCATGGCGTTATCCTGGACCGCCCACGGGGCGAAGAATTGCATTTTCCCATCGTCACCGGCGTTTCCGAAGACCTGCCGCGTGACCAGCGCGAAAAGCGCATGCAGACCTACGCGGAATTCATGAAGGATGTTGATCTCGTGCGCTCGGGCTCGTCCGATCGCGTGAGTGAAGTCGACATGTCTATCCCGAAAGACTTGCGCGTGGTGATGACCGGGCTGGCAAACGCCAACGATTCACAGGCCGTGACGATTCACTTTGGTTCGAGCGAGTTCACCGGCAAATTCAAAATGCTGGTCGACAATTTTTCACAGTGGCAGGCGAATGCCGGCCATGTGCAGTCCATTGATTTGCAGTATTCGCGGCAAGTGGTCGTGAATCCCGATACCAGCTCGGGCGTGACCACGGCAAGAACAAAATAGTTTCATCCCGAGGGGCGGCGCTTGGCGAAGAAGGACAAATACCTGGTGGGGCTGGACATCGGCAGCACGAAGACGTGCGTGCTGCTCGCGGAAGTCGATGGTGAACTGGTGAGGTTTCTGGCGCTTGGCGCAGCTGAGTCCAAGGGACTTCGCAAAGGCCTGATCGTTAATCTTGATTCCACTGTGAGCTCCATCCGTCGCGCCGTCGAAGAAGCCGAAAGCGTTGCCAACGTGCCGGTGGAAGAAGCGCTGATCGGAGTAGCCGGTGGCCACGTGCGCGGTGTAAACAGCCGCGGCGGTATCACTCTTGGACAGCGGCCGCGAGACATTGAGCGCGATGACGTGCGCCGCGCCGTTGATGCAGCCCGCAACATCACGCTTCCGGAAGACCGCGAAGTTTTGCACGTCCTTCCTCATGAATTTATTGTGGATGCGCAACGCGGTATACGCGACGCCATCGGCATGCTCGGCCAGCGTCTGGAAGTAAACGTCCATCTCGTGACTTCTTCCGTTGCCGCCACGCAGAATCTTGTCACCGCTGCGAACAAAGCCGGCATCCTCGTCACCGATACGGTCCTTGAGCCTCTGGCCTCCGCCGAATCTTGCTTGACGCAGGACGAGCGGGATCTCGGCTGCTGCTTGCTGGACATTGGCGGCGGCACCACGGAATTGCTTGTCTTCGGCGGCGGCGTGGTGCGTCACACCAGCTCTGTTGGAATTGGCGGCGATCATTTTACGAATGATCTCGCGGTCGGTTTGCGCACCCCCATCCCGGAAGCCGAGAGACTCAAGCGCCGCCACGGTTGTGCCGCTTCCGCATTCATGCGGGGAAACGGCTCTATCGAGATTGCTAGCGTCGGCGACCGTCCACCCCGCACCATCTTCGCGCACATGCTCACAGACATCATCGAGCCTCGCGCCATGGAACTCCTTTCGCTAATTCGCGACGATTTGCAGCGCACTGGGCTTGACGGCCAAATCCCTGCCGGATTTGTCCTGGCTGGCGGCGGCGCGCACCTCCACGGGTTGCCGGAACTTGCCGAGCAGTCCTTCCATCTGCCCGTGCGCGTCGCGGAACCAAAAGGCTTGGCTGATCTGCCGGAACAGGTGGCTCAGCCGGAATATGCAACCGTAGTCGGACTCGTTCTGTGTGCCGCAAAGGCGCGTCGCTCTGCGCCACTGCGCTCAGGAAATCTGGTATCCAAATTGAAGGCCATGTTCGCTGGCGCCTCCTGACCCTGCCTCGGGAGCCGCAAGCGAAACTGAGGAAGACTGAGGGAATATGACCACAAGAGAAGCAGGAATTCGCATGAGCTTCAGCGAGGATCTGCAGCCGGCGAAGATCAAAGTCATCGGAGTGGGCGGGGGAGGCTGCAACGCGGTGAACCGCATGATTCGCGCCAAGCTCGAAGGCGTGGAATTCATCACCGCTAACACCGATCTGCAGGCGCTGAAGCTATCGCAGGCGCCGGTGAAGCTGCAGCTCGGCGCAAAGCTCACCAAGGGTCTTGGCGCAGGTGCTAATCCCGAAGTCGGCCGCAAAGCCGCGCTCGAAGACACCGAGAAAATCATCGAAGCGCTGGAAGGCTCGGACATGATTTTTATTACCTCCGGCCTCGGCGGAGGAACCGGCAGTGGCGCTGCGCCCGTGGTAGCTTCACTCGCCAGCGAACTCGGCGCGCTCAGTGTCGCCGTGGTCACCAAGCCATTCGCTTTCGAGGGCAAGCGCCGCATGATGCAGGCCGAGCAAGCTCTTCAGGAACTCATCGGCGCGGTTGACACCGTCATCGTCATCCCCAATGAACGCCTAATGGACACCGTCGAGCGCGGCACAAGCTTCTTCGACGCCTTCCGCATTGCCGACGACATCCTTCGCCAGGCTGTGCAAGGCATCTCCGACATCATCACCGTGCCCGGCATCATCAACCGCGACTTTGCCGACGTGAAAGCCATCATGCACGGCCAAGGCTACGCGGTGATGGGCACCGCCGTCGCCACCGGCACGAACCGCGCCGTGGACGCCGCCAACCGCGCCATTGCCAGCCCGCTTCTCGAAGACAATTCCATCCAGGGCGCGCAAGGCATCCTCATCAACATTTCTGGCAGCTCCAGCCTCACGCTTCATGAAGTCCACGAGGCCTCGAGCGTCATTCAAAAGGCCGCGCACGAAAATGCCAACATCATCTTCGGCGCCGTGCAGGACGACAACATGAAGGACTCCGTGAAGATCACTGTCATTGCCGCGGGCTTCAAGGACGCCAATAAGAAGAATATCCACCAGAAGCAATCGTTCTTGCCCAAGACCTGGAAAGCCGGCCGCGAAATGCCGGACATGGCGGTGGAGCACGACTTGCCGAACGTCGTCCACCAGGTCCAGCAAAACGTCCGCGAAGTCAGCCAGGACGTTCCATCCGACGATCTGGACGTCCCGACTTTCCTCCGCCGCCAGGCCCAAAAAGCCTGAGTGAATGACCGATTCTTAAGGCGCGATGGCGTTTACAAACGCCTGCCCACTCGGTGTCCCCACGCCGGTCACGTTATCCCATCCCACAGCCGTGGTCAGTGAAGAGTCCGTTCCAAAGGTTAGGACGTCCCAACGCGTTGAGAAGGGGCTTTGGAATAGCGGCGCATAGAACACAGTGGTGTTGCCAGTTGGGCCGACAATTTGCTGCGTTGTCAGCGACACTGTTCCACTGGAAGTAGTGTTCGTGCCGGTCGCGTTCGTCGGTGCGCTAATGGGTACCACATCGGTAATGGCGCCCGAGGGCAGGTTGTAGACCAAAGCCGCTGCTTGACCAAGTCCATGACCTGCTTTCTGCGAGGCGATCGCCATCACGGCCGAGAACAGAGGCGTCGCCAGGCTCGTGCCGCCAATCACGCCAACCTCGGTGACCCCGTTAAACGTCTCGATCAATTCCGCGCCGGTCTGAGGGTCCGCCAGCATGGAGATATCCGGGACCAGCCGCGCGTCGCCCGGAAGTCCCGATTGGAACGCCGGTTTCGCAAACTCCGCGCTCGTCCCGCCTCCCGCTCCATCCTGGAAACCGAAAATCAGCGGCGGGATCACCGGTGACGAGTGGGTCGAAATAGGATTTGCCAGCCGGGTTAGGTTGGTGCCCCATCCGGTCTGGAATGCCATTGTATTGTCTGGGTTCAATGCCAGGCTTGTGCCTCCAATCCCTGTAGCGAAGGGGGAGCTTGCTGGAAAGTCCACAGCCTTAATTCCAATGCGTATCGTCTCATCGCCAAAATCACCCGTCGCGAAATTCACATCCACGCCTTCGGCCGCCGCCATTTGCAAAATGCGGTTCATGCGGTCGTGTGTCGCCGGGTTACCGAAAATTTCTATGCTCGACCAGCTATTCGAGATCACGTTGCCCAGGTGGCGGACCACCGCGAGGTTGACCGCTTCATCAAGCGACGAATGGTCCGTCGCCGTGACCAGCGCGATGTTTGCTTTTGGCGCCAGCGCATGCGCCCACTCCACGTCCAGCGTCGTTTCAATGGTCCAGTTTCTTACAGGGCCTTTGGGATTGTTGACTAAACCTGGAGCCTTGACGATTTGGAAGTTCGCCGACGTGATGTCGGGCAACCCGTAGACCTGCGAAAAAATCTCCGCGTCTCGCTGGATGGTATCCGACCCGTATGCATCCACGATCACGATCGTCTGACCGGAGCCGTCAAATCCCTGGGCATACAGCGCGTTCAGGTTGTAGGCCGTTTGCACTTCGCTGGGCTGGTAGCCGCAGGAAGGCAGATGCCCAAGCTTAGTGTTTGTGATCGGCGCGCCATAAACACTCCCCGTGTAGGTGGCTTGGGGGAGCGTCGAGGCCGTCGCGTTATTTGGGAACGTCAGCGTCTGCACGCCCGTGAAACACTGTGATTCGAAGAACGCTCCGGCGGGACTCGTCACGAGGGGATAAAACTGCCCGTTCGCCGGATCCGCTTCTACCGGGAAGGAGTACGCCGGTTCATATCCCAGGTCGTCCATTCCCGTGACCGCGGCGATCAGCCCCATGCTGGGATCGTTTCCCGCGGGATCAGATGTGTTCGATCGGTGTGTCGCCCCATTGAAGGAAAAATTGTGAATGGACGTGTGGAAAGCCTGCTCGACTTGTCCGATGCTGCCTTGCACTTTGACGTAAAAATTATTCTCCGCCACGCCGATCACCGAGAAGCCGTGCGCGGTAAGAAAATTCTGTACCGCGTTCACCTGTTGGGCCGTCGGAGAAAAACTCGCGTTGAACTCGCTCTGGTTGAGCCACTTGTGGAAGTTGGGAGAGTTCTTGTTATAAAGCTGCTGAACGAGTTGACCGAGTTGATTCTCATTCTGCAGCTTCAGCCACGCCGTTACGCTGATCACCGTGTTGGGATCGGCCGGGCCCTGGTCCGTTGCCCGGCTGATGAAACGCGGCGTGTTGTTCTTGAGGTAGTAACCATAGGCGTTGCCGTTCGGGCCGTTTGAGGATTGCGGAGACGCCGAATTCGAGGGGGAGGCTAACGACGCAATAGCGATCATCGCCAGCGCTCCCAGTCCTGCGCGCAACATTTCTTTTTCTCTTCTTGGAACCATGTCGATTGCTCTCCTTCGACCTGGAACAGGAATCTACATCCGGATGTAGAGTAGCTGGCCGCAAGTTAAGCTGATATTTACTTCCAGTCAAGTCAAGAGAGATGTGATTTACAAACAAAACAGACCTAGTTCTCCTAGAACTCCTTCTCTTATGCAAGTCCGCGAAGTCAACCAGGACGTTACCTCCGACGATCTGGACGTCCCGACATTCCTCCGCCGCCAGGCACAAAAAGCCTAGCGTAAGCTCTATGACTCCACAATCGCTCTTTCTCTTTGCCCGTCAAGAGTGCATTCTTGCTCACCAAGCTGTTTGTCCTCACAGACTTCTCAGAGAGTAGCAAGTTAGCTTTTGACTTCCGCGTTTACCAGATGGGATGAGAAGGCCGGTCTCCAGCGGGATGCGATACGCTCCCAATGAAAGACGTGCTCAAGGCACAAAAGGAGACCGGCTATGAAGAAGATTAGCACTGTGCAGGTATTTGGTAACGAAATTTTCAAGGA
>WNFR01043259.1_pt1 | contig 12038 bp, 9 predicted proteins | sample 5400221 | NCBI WGS metagenome assembly WNFR01 (sample SAMN13153357, study PRJNA577476) | soil metagenome | isolation source: 40 cm soil under Madrone tree | place: USA:California | collected 2016-06-14 | reverse complement strand
AATTTCCCCCGAGATTGAGCTGCGATGCTCCGTTATATTATCTTGATGATAATATTTAAGCCAGCTGACGGCAACGGAAACGTGGCGATTCCGTAAGATCCAAGCGGATATTCCGTAAGATCCAAGCGGATGGCGGCCCGCAATTTCTCAACTTGCCCCCTCCGTGGCAGCGGCCCCCGTATGGCGGCCGCCGGCAAGCGCCCGGATGATCTCCACCTCGCCGCAGACGCCGAGAATCTTGCCTCCCTCGGCGAGCAGCACGGGGTGCCCCGTGGTCTGGCGCAGGTGAATGATGGACTGCAGCGACAGCGAGGCAGGCGCCACGGCGACTCCGGGCTCTAGGTGACCGAGGTCGGCTTCGTCTCGGATATGACAAAACGCGTGCGCGATGCCGTCGAGGTGCAGACCCAGGGCCTCGTCCGAGGAATTGAGGGACAGCCGATAGCGCCGGCCGATGTCCAGCCACACGTTGCCGCCGTCGCCGGCCATCGATGCGCGGTGCTGCATGATCATGCCGCCGGTCAGGACCGTGAGCGGATTCATGTGGCGCACGAACTCGGCCACATAGTCGTCCGCCGGCGCCAATACGATGTCTTCGGCGGTACCGGTCTGAATGATCCGGCCGTTCTGCAGAATGGAAATGTGATCTCCCAGCCGCAGGGCCTCGTCCATATCGTGGCTGACGAAGAGGATGGTCTTCTTGACGCGCGCCTGCAGCGCCAGCAGTTCGTCCTGCAGCTTGCCGCGAATCAGCGGATCCAACGCCGAAAACGGCTCGTCCATCAGCAGAATATTCGCATCCGTCGCGAACGCCCGCGCCAATCCGACGCGTTGCTGCATGCCGCCGGACAGTTCGCTGACGTAGCGCTCGGCCCACTGCGACAAGCCGACCAGCTCCAATTTCTCGTCGACGATGGTTTTCCGCCGCGCGGCGGCTTCACCGCGCAGCTCCAGGCCGAAGCCGACGTTTTCGCGCACGGTGCGCCATGGCAGCAAGCCGAATTGCTGGAACACCATGGCGACGCATTCGCGCCTCAGCCGGCGCATCTGCGTGGTGTCGCAGGTCGCGACGTCGATGGAGGACTCGCCGTCGCGAATCAGCACATGGCCGCGCGTGACGGGGTTCAAGCCATTCGCGGCGCGCAGCAGCGTGGATTTGCCCGAGCCCGAGAGGCCCATCAGCACGGAAATCTCGCCGGGAGCGACGCTCAGGTTGGCTCCAGCCACGCCGACGATGACCCCGAATTTGTTGTGAATGTCGGCGCGGGCGGCGCCGCCGTCGAGAGAGGCGAGCGCCTCGCGCAGACTCTTGCGTCCATCCCGCCCGGCTTGGGAGAACAGGATATCGACGTCCTTGAATTCCACGGCCGAGTTCATCGCGATACCCCGCGTTCTTTGGGTCTGCTGATGCGGTCCAGTATGATGGCGAGCAGTACGATGGTGAAGCCGGCTTCGAATCCCATCCCCACCTGCACCGAGTTCAGCGCGCGCACCACCGGGACTCCGAGCCCGCCGGCACCGACCAGGGCGGCAATCACCACCATCGACAGACTCAGCATGATGCACTGAGTGATTCCGGCGACGATGGTGGACGCGGCGCTCGGCAGCTCCACTTTCCACAGGAGCTGCATGGGCGTGGCGCCGAAAGCCTCGCCCGCCTCGATGAGCGGCTTCGGCACCGAAGAAATGCCCAAATGCGTCAGGCGGATCGGGGCGGGCAGGGCAAATATCACCGTCGAAATCAGCCCCGGCACCACGCCGAGACCGAACAGCACGAGAGTTGGAATCAGGTACACGAAGGTCGGCAGAGTCTGCATCAGATCGAGCGCCGGCCGCAGCGCCGCGAACAGGCGCGGCCGGTGGGCGGCCGCTATGCCTAACGGCACACCGATGGCCGTGGACGCCAAGGTCGCGACCATGACCAGCGACAGCGTCTCGAGCGTTGCGAGCCAATAGCCCTGGTTGAGGATGAACAGCAGCGCCAGGGCGACGAAGAGGGCGAGGGACAGCGAACGGCGCAGTGCCCACGCCAGCGCGGCGACCGCCACGATCAGAATGGGAGCGGGCACGGCGCGCAACAGCGCGGTGACGCCGTTGACCATGCCGCGAATCACGATGGATATTCCATCAAAGAGATAAGTGCCGTGCGTTTTGACGTAATCGATCGCCACTGCCATCCCATCGCCCACGGGAATCTTGTGACTGACGACCCATTGCTCGAATCCGCCGGGACGCGGCGGCGCCACGGTGTGCGCCAGCGCGGAGGCCGCCGGCCGACCCTCGAAGGTCAGGACTCCCTCGAGCCAGGCCTTGGTGGCCGAGGGATTGGCTTTCAGCCATTCCGTCGCCGCGATTTCGGGCGCCTCATGCCGATCCAAGATCGCCGCCATCATTTCACTCTCGCCGCGCAGCGTGAACTTGAGATTGGCGAGCAGCCGGCCCATGTTGGGGCACTCGGCGCTGTAGCCCTTGCGGGTTACGGTATATATGGTGGCGCCGCCGAAATTGGGACCAAATACTTCGTCGCCGCCCGCGAGATATTTCAAGTCGAAGCGCATGTTCATGGGATGCGGCTCCCACGCCAAAAACACGATGGGCTTCTTGTCGCGGTACGCGCGCTCCACCTGCGCCAGCATGCCCTGCTCGCTGGACTCGATCAATTTGAAGCCGCCCAGCCCAAATTGACTCTGCTTGAGCATTTCCAGCACATGGCGGTTGCCGTCATTGCCGGGTTCGATGCCATAGATCGACTCGTTGAGCGCCGGCGCGAAGCGCTGGATATCCTTGAAGTCCCGCAGGCCCGCGGCGTAGGTGTAGGCCGGAACGGCCAGCGTATATTTGGCGCCGGTCAGATTCGGTCCGATCACCACCACAGATCCGTCCTCCACGTAACGGGCTCGGTCGGCCTCCTGCGCCGGCATCCAGTTTCCCAGGAACACGTCGATGTCGTTGTTCTGCACGGAAGCAAAGGTCACGGGAACGGACAGCACGGTGACGGTCGGCGAGTAGCCGATGGAGCGCAATAGCTGAGTGACGAGGGCGGTGGTCGCGGTCACATCGGTCCAGCCGACGTCGGAGAAGCGCACGGTTTGGCAGGTGACGGGATCGCGTTTGCCGGCGACCGGCGCTGCGGCATTGCTGGCCGGCGCCGCGGCATCGCTGAGTGGCGCCGCGGGATCGCCGAGTTGCGGCGCGGCATCGCCGGCGGGCGCGGCCTGAGCGCTCGAACCGACCAGCGGCAGGGTGAAAGCGCTCATGAGCGCGTAGCTCGACAGGGCGGCGGCGAGATATTGTTACGTATCTTAGACACAACTTCGGCCGGGCGTCCACTCATGCTTCGGGAGTTCTGGGAGCTGCGAAATTGAACAATCAATCAATGACCTCCGTCGAAGGCACCGAGGCACCGATCGAGGACACACGGCGTCGCCAATTGGTCGAGGTCACCATCGATAGCCTAGCGGAACTTGGGTACGTGGGCACGACGCTCGCGCAAATTGCCGCCCGCGCCGGCGTGTCGCCGGGCTTGGTCGCTCACTACTTCGGCGACAAGGATGGTTTGCTGGATGCGGCGTTTCGAGCGCTGGCGCGGCGCGTGGGCAATCAAGTCCGTGCGCGCCTGCGCCAGGTGAGCACCCCGCGCGGGCGCATTCAGGCCGTCATCGACGCGAACCTCGCGCCGGAGGAATTCGAGCAACGCACGGGCACTGCCTGGCTCGCCTTCTGGGGCCAGGTATTGCGGGTCGAGTCGCTGAAGCGAGTGCAATCCGTGTATCAACGGCGCACTTTGTCGAACCTGCGCAGCTCCCTCAGGAAACTGGTGCCGCAGGACGAAGCGCAGCGCCTGGCATCCATGATCGCGGCCATGATCGACGGCGTGTGGCTCCGGGCCGCTCTGTCGGGCTGGCGCGAGGCCGACAGTGAAAGCGCGCGCGCCCTGCTGACTGAATTCGTCGACGCACGTCTAAGCCCCGCGGCGCCTGCCGCAGACGGCGCGGGCGCGGCAGCGCGGGCGCGAAGTTCTCCCGCCGCCGGCGAGCGGTTTGCGTCCATCAATCCCGCGACCGGAGAAGTGCTGGGCTACGTCACGGCCGCCGGCGCCGCACAAGTCAATGCCGCCGTGCGCGCCGCTCAGAAGGCGCAGGCGGGTTGGGGGGGCATGACGGGCACCGAACGTGCGCGCGTGTTGCGCCGTGCCGCGGACCTCTTGAGATCGCGCAATCAGGAACTCGCCGAGCTCGAGACTCGGGACACCGGCAAGCCCATTCAAGAGACGCGGGTGGTGGATGTAGCCTCGGGCGCCGATTGCTTCGAATACTTTGCCGGTCTCGCGCAGAGTCTCAGCGGCGAGCATATCGATCTCGGGACTCAGGCCTTCGGCTACACGCGGCGTGAACCGCTCGGCGTGGTGGCCGGCATCGGTGCCTGGAACTATCCGCTGCAGATCGCCTGCTGGAAGGCTGCTCCCGCGCTCGCTTGCGGCAACGCCATGATATTCAAACCCGCCGAACTGACGCCGTTCACCGCCGTCAAGCTGCAGGAGATTCTGCTGGAGGCTGGGGTGCCGCCCGGCGTGTTCCAAGTGGTGCAGGGTTTCGCCGATACGGGCCGCCTGTTGACGCGGCACCCCGACATTCGCAAGGTCTCGCTCACCGGCGAAGTCGGCACCGGCAAAGCAGTCATGAGCGATGCCGCGCAAACCTTGAAGAACGTCACGCTCGAATTGGGCGGCAAATCGCCGCTGATCGTCTTTGAGGACGCCAAGCTCGACAACGCGGTCGCCGGCGCTCTGCTGGCGAATTTCTACTCATCCGGACAGGTGTGCTCCAACGGCACGCGGGTGTTCGTGCATCGCTCGATCAGGGCGGCGTTTCTGGAACGCCTCGTCAAGCGCGTGGGCGCGATGCGAATCGGCGACCCCATGAACCCGGAGACGCAGGTGGGCGCGCTGGTGTCCGAGCAGCACATGCACAAGGTGCTCTACTACATAGACCGCGGGCGCGCCGAGGGTGCGCGCGTCTTGACGGGCGGCATGCGCGTGACGACGGGCGAGCTCGGGAAGGGATACTTCGTGGCACCCACCGTGTTCGACAATTGCCGCGACGACATGACCATCGTGCGCGAAGAGATTTTCGGTCCCGTGATGTCGGTCCTGGAATTCGAGGATGAGCAGGAAGTCATCGAGCGCGCCAACGCCACCGAGTTCGGACTGGCGGCGGGCGTGTTCACCAACGATTTGACCCGCGCTCATCGGGTCATCGCGCGATTGCAGGCCGGGACCTGCTGGATCAATCAGTACAACGTCACGCCGATCGAGCTGCCCTTCGGCGGCGTGAAGCTCTCCGGCCTCGGCCGCGAGAACGGGCGCGCCGCCATCGAGCACTACACACAGCTCAAGAGCGTCTATGTCGCGATGGGCGACGTGGACGCGAATTACTAGGAGAGCAAGAGTTGGGCGACGAGAATTTTGATTACGTCATCGTGGGGGCGGGGTCCGCCGGTTGCGTGCTGGCGGACCGATTGACCGCGGACGGGCGGAACCGCGTGCTGCTGCTGGAATACGGAGGCTCCGATCGATCGATCTTCATTCAAATGCCGTCCGCGCTGTCCATACCGATGAATATGGAGAAGTACAATTGGTTCTACCACACGGAACCGGAGCCGCATTTGGACGGGCGGCGCATGCACACGCCGCGCGGCAAAGTGCTGGGCGGATCCTCGTCGATCAATGGGCTGGTGTACATCCGCGGCAACGCGCAAGACTTCGAAGGTTGGAGCGCGCAGGGCGCGAAGGGTTGGGCGTATCGCGATGTATTGCCGTATTTCCGGCGCGCCGAGACCCGGCAAGAGGGGGGCGACGAGTATCGAGGCAGCAGCGGCAAGCTGCACACTCGTTACGGCACCGTGAGCAACCCACTGCATGCCGCATGGCTGGCCGCTGCCCGCGAGGCGGGGTATCCGCACACCGCCGATGTGAACGGGTTTCAGCAGGAAGGCTTCGGCCGCATGGACATGACCGTCGCCGAGGGCAGGCGCTGCAGCGCCGCCAATGCGTACTTGAGACCCGCCATGCAGCGCCCCAACCTCAAGGTGCTGACGCATGCTTTGGCGACGCGCATCGTATTCGAGGGTAGGCGTGCCACCGGCCTAGAGTACGTTCAAGGCGGTACCACTCGCCGCGTGCGCGTCGGGCGCGAGCTCATTCTGTCGGGCGGCCCGATCAATTCACCCCAATTGCTGAAGCTTTCGGGCGTCGGTCCGGCGGCGGAACTGCGCACGCACGGCATCCCCGTGATTCACGATTTGCCCGGCGTCGGCGAGAACCTGCAGGACCATCTGGAATTTTATTTCCAGGTGGCCTGCAAGGAACCGATCACATTGTACTCGTCCATCAATCTCTGGAATCGCGCCCTGATCGGCGCGCGTTGGCTGCTGCGCAAGGACGGGTTGGGCGCCAGCAATCATTTCGAGACCTGCGGCTTCATCCGCAGCCGGCCCGGCGTGCCGTATCCCGACATCCAATATCACTTTCTGCCCATGGCCGTGGCTTACGACGGCTCGACGCTGGCGCAGGAGCACGGCTTTCAAGCGCACGTGGGCCCGATGCGCAGCAAGAGCCGCGGCTGGGTGCGGCTGGCGTCGACCAACCCCCTCGACAAGCCGCGCATCCTGTTCAACTACTTGAGCGAACCCGACGACTGGACCGAGATGCGCGCCTGCGTGCGGCTGACACGCGAGATCTTCGCTCAGCCCGCGTTCGATCGATATCGGGGCCGGGAGATTCAGCCGGGCGCCGAGGTGCAGAGCGACGAGGAGATCGACGCCTTCATCCGCGCCAAGGTCGAGAGCGCCTATCACCCGTCGTGTTCGTGCAGGATGGGCAGTCCGCAAGACCCCCTGGCGGTGGTTGATCCGGACACCCGCGTCCATGGGCTCGAGGGCTTGCGCGTGGTGGACTCGTCCATCATGCCGTCGGTCACCACGGGCAACCTCAACGCGCCCACCATCATGCTGGCCGAGAAGGCTGCGGACCATATATTGGGGCGCGGCATGGCCCCGCCCGAGGATGCGCCGTTCTACGTGACGCCGAATTGGCGGAGCGCCCAGCGGTAAGATTCTCTTTTTAGCGCCTACGCGTAGAGATGAGTCACCGGCAGCCCGAGCCGAAGGCAGGACTGCGCGGCGGGACTTTCCGCCAGCACGATCCTGTCCGATATCCCGCCGGCCAGTTTTACGATCCACCCTTCGTGCGATCGCAGGCCGTAATATTCGGTGAGGCCGAGACATTCGCGTATCCACTCCGGGATGATCTCCACGGCTGCCCGCACGAGCATTCGCTGCATCCAGAGGAGGGGGCGTGGAAAGGCCGGCGTTTCACGCATGATTTCAGCTGCGAGACCGGCGCTCCCTCACCATACACGGCGTCGAATTCTCCTTCGCTGAGCGGATCGACAAAGCGGCTGTACGCTTCCGCAAATCCGAATGCGGCGGTTGCTTGCACCCAGGCCAGCAGCTGCGCGTCGCCCGCAGAATAAGGTACTCCGGCAGGGGTCCTTCCGGCGATTTTGGCGTGCATTCGCACGATGCGCGCAATCATGGGTTCGGCAACGCTGCGCGCGCCATACACGGTCACCATGGCGGCGAGCCCAGTTCGCTGCAAGCGGCCCATCGGATCCTTGCGAAACGAGGAGTGCTCCCACACTCCGGTACGCACGGCGGGTTCCGCCAATTCAAGAATGACGGCGGCTATCCCGCCGATGAGGAGCGCGACGGGGTTCTTGAAGATACGCCACGACAGAGAATCCGGCGGGTACAGCGCGGCTTCTCCCGGCGGGCGAGTGAAATCGATTGCCCGGCCGTTCCGCGGATTCAAGAGGGCGCACGCGGCGGCGTCGAGCCTGCGCTGCACGCTCCACGGCAGCCGAATGATTGAACTACTGGGATGCATTGCGCATCGACCCTTGGAGTCGTCGACCCTCCAGCCATTGCCAGGATATCAGGGCCGGCAGACCGCATAGCACCTCGCGCATACGCTTGGCCATGGAGACGGCCAGCGCCAATTCGCTGCTGATGCCGAGGGCGTGCCCGAACAGGACCAGGCCGGCTTCTTGTACGCCGATTCCGGCCGGCACGACGAACGCCAAATGCCGCACTGCCTGGGTCATGCTCTCGAGCACCACGGCGGTGCCCCAGCCGACGGGGTGTTCAAAGAGGCGCAAGGCGAACCAGATTTCGAAGGCCCCGAAGACCAGCGCCGCGAACTGTAAGATGCTCGCGACGAGCAATCTCCCCCCGCGCCGCAGACAGGCGCGGAGCTCATGATCGAGCGCCGCCGCTTGTTCGGACATCGTGCTCGCGCCCACCAAGGGACCCAAGAATTTTTGAAGGCGCCCAAAAGCCGAACCGTAGCGCAGCAGCAACACGGTCATCACCGGTACCGGCAGGGTCAGCAGGAACGCGAGCAGCAGACGATGGTATTCCTGGCCTGTGGCGCTGAGCTCCACCAGCAGCACCAGACCCACGGCGGTAAATGCATACACCACGACCATGGTCATTACCATCTCGACGATCACGGTGGCACCGATGGGTGCTGCGGCCAGCCCGCGCCACCGCAACAAGCGAATCCCGACCACCCCGCCTCCGACACTGGCCACCGGCAGCAGCCGGTCGACCGCATCGCGCACGGTAGTGGCCCAAAATACATAGCCCAGCCCGGCGCGATGCGTCGGATCGTAGGGACGAAGCAGGATGAGCCAGCCGGCGGCATAGAGGAAAAAGAACAGCGAGCGGTACGGTACCAGCCAGAGCAGCCGCCAGCCGCCCGAATTCAAGGTGTGCAGCATCGCGGAAAAATCCGCGCGAACCACGAGGGTGACCAACAAGGCCAGCCCCAGCAGACCACCGATGTACGCCGCGTTCTTCATCGGGTTTCCCGCACGATGAATCCGGGGCGGGATGGCTCGGTATTCAGGACAGCGGGCGCATCACGCCGTCGGAGCCCACGTCAAACTCCTTACCGCGCCACGTGACATGGGAGGTAAAGAAGCTGCGGCACCAGACCCAGCAGATCAACACATCGCGTACAGGCAGGAGCCAAAGATCCGATACCAGCGCCCGATCATCGCGTAACCGATGCACGAAATGCAACACCAACCGCGCCAGCAGCGAGATCCCGAAAAGCACCCATGCCGCCGCCGAAAATGGCGATTCTGATAGGGCGGCGATGAGGCCAAGAACTGCCAGAGGAAAACTAAAAGTGATGAAAATCAGCCGAAAGCTGCGCGGGCGCAGCACGTGTATGGTGCGCATCCATCGTAGCTCGTGCCGAGTAAGCGAACGGAAAGTCGGCTCGTGGTGCTCTCCGTCCACCACGTAGGGAGACAACACGATCCGCAGCCCCAGCCCGCGAACGAGTTCGCCCAATCGATGGTCGTCGGCAAGATGGTTCGCCATCACCCGCAGGCCGCCGAGCGCGTCCAGGGTATCGCGCCGCAGGCACACGGTTTGGCCCGAAACATAGCCCTCGTAACCGAAGAGCCACGCCAGCAGCACCGAGGGCACATACCATTCGTTGATGTACATGGCCCCGAGGCGGGACCAGATCCCCCCGGTCGGCGCGCCGCGGTAAATGCAGGTGACCAGGCCCACGTCCTGATCCAGCAGCGGTGCCGTCACGGTGGCGAGATAGTCGCTACCCACGAAGGCGTCGCTGTCCGCCATTGCCAGGATGTCATGACGGGCGTACGGGAGCATGTTGACCAAGTTGCTGATCTTCAAATTAGTGCCGTGAAGCTGCGGATTGATCACGAGCTCGATCGGCACCGAGGGGAATTCCGCCGCCAGCCGCTTCACCAGCGCACAGGCGGGATCACCCGCATCGCGCACGCCGAACACGATCTGAAATTCCGGGTAATCCTGCCGGCAGAACGAACGCAGATGCTCGAGCAATCCCGGTTCCGCGCCACACAATGGCTTGAGCACCGTGATCGGCGGCATCGAGCGTGCTTTGCTCGGCCTGCGCTGCATTCGCCAGGCGAGTACGGCAACGACGGTCACCAGGGAGTAGCCGGCGGCCAGGCCCAAACACACGAAACCGACGACGGTTACCACCGCTTGAATGGACGGCATGAAATCGACGCTCCCTCAGGCCTCGTGAGCCCGCAGGAAGCGGAAGAACTCGACCCCTTCACGCAAACGCCGGGTCATCATGTCCCAGCTCGTCAGCATTTCCTTGACGATTTCCCAGATCTTGCTGGGCCGGAAATAGAAGCGCTTGTAGAACACTTCCATGCTGTGAAATATCTCTTCCTTCGACAAATGCGGATAGCTGATGGCGGCGAGCTGCACGCCCTTGTCGTTGACCAGATTGACGGCGTCGTTTTCCTGCAGCCAGCCGTTGTCGACTGCCTGCTTGTACAGCGTCGTGCCGGGGTAGGGTGCCGCCAGCGATACCTGGATCGTGTGCGGATTGATCTCCTTGGCGAATTCGATCGTGCTCTCGATGGTTTCCTTGGTCTCGCCGGGCAATCCGAGAATGAAAGTGCCGTGGATCATGATGCCGAGCTTGCGGCAGTCTTCGGTGAAGCGCCTTGCGATGTCGGTGCGCAACCCCTTCTTGATGTTGAGCAGGATCTGATCGTCGCCTGATTCGTAGCCGACCAGCAGCAGCCGCAGACCGTGGTCCTTCATCACCTTCAAGGTCTTGTAGGGCACGTTTGCCTTTGCGTTGCAGCTCCAAGTCATGCCGAGTTCGCCCATACCGCGCGCAATGGCCTCCACGCGCGGCAAATTCGACGTGTCGGTGAAGGTGTCGTCGTCGAACATGATCTCCTTCACTTCCGGCATGTTCTCCTTGATCCAGCGCACCTCCGCGAGGACGTTCTCTGCCGAGCGCACCCGGTAGCGGTGGCCGCCGACCGTCTGCGGCCACAGGCAGAAGGTGCACTTCGAGCGGCAGCCCCGGCCGGTATAGAAGCTGACGTAGGGATGCTTCAGGTAACCGATGAAGTAGTTTTCGATCTTGAGATCGCGCCGGTAGACGGGCGCGACGAACGGCAAGTCGTCCATGTTCTCGACGATCGCGCGCGGCAAGTTGTGCACGATGCGCCCGTCGTCGCTGCGATAGGAGAGCCCTTTGACGTCTTTCAGAGGCACGCCCTCGGCGACTTCCTTGCAGGTGTAGTCGAATTCCTCGCGGCACACGAAATCCACGGCAAGCGTGGCTTTCAAGGAGCCCTCCGGATCAACCATGGTCTTGGCACCGACCAGACCGATCTTGATGTTGGGATTGTCCTCTTTCAGCAGCTCGGCGAATTTCGCATCGGTGGGGAACGACGGCGTGCTGGTGTGCATGATGACGAGGTCGTAGTCGCGCGCGATCTTCCGGCTCTGTTCGACGGTCAGCTCATCGGCCGGGGCCCGGGGCATCGAGCAAACGCGAGTTCGGTACCAGAGCGGCCGATTGCGCCAGCCAGGTCGGGAACCAAAATGACTTGATCTCGCGCTTGGCTTGGTAGCGCGATCCCGCGCCGCCGTCGAATCCGTCGAACGAAGGCGCTTGCAGAAATAATGTCTTGTACTCGCTCATGTCCTGTCCTGTTGCGCTGATCTTTGGCCTCAGCTGGTGGTCGGCCTCGCCGAGGTACCGGTCTCGTCTCGGGATCGGGATATTATAGACCAAGAGCCGCCGAGTCCCGAATATCGACGGGATCTCGGCTGCCGAAGCGGGATTTTAGTGCCCGCGGCGGGTTGGAATCCGGCTTTCGGGCTATCGATCCTCCAGCCGATACACCGACAGGGTATTGGTCACGTCGTCGATGACGGCATAGTTGAACGGCCCTTCGCGCACGGTGTCGAGCCCAAAGGCGCCGCCCGGCCGCCATTTCTTGGACAGATCCGGTCATGCCGGGAGCGGAACCGGGCATGCTAGAATTTGCGGCTTACATGAACGAAAGAAGTGCGAAATGACTGACCGGCTGACAGCCTTATTGGCGGAGCGGCCGTGGCTGCTCGCGGACGGCGCGACCGGCAGCAACCTGTTC
>WNFR01006400.1_pt1 | contig 12038 bp, 9 predicted proteins | sample 5400221 | NCBI WGS metagenome assembly WNFR01 (sample SAMN13153357, study PRJNA577476) | soil metagenome | isolation source: 40 cm soil under Madrone tree | place: USA:California | collected 2016-06-14 | reverse complement strand
CCATCTGCCGTGCTGTCATTCTGGGCCCTGAGACGATTTCCCGTTTTTGCTTCTCCCCGGTGGCAAGTATTTTGACGTGAGTTCCACCTACGTCGACGGCCAAGATTTTCATTTGCGCAGCTCTTTCGTTCGGTCACGCCGTTCATGCACTGACGTCCTGTGGGGCAACGTCGCGACCGCGTGGACATGCTCAATCTCCTCTACCATGGCTCCGTTCAGCCTACGGTCGACGAGAAGGTTTACGCAAAGCTGTCATCGCGCATGAGGGGCCGGTTCGACAACTTCGGGACGTTGCCTGATGTCATTGACGACGACTCGGGGCGAGCGGGACCGTGCAGATGCGATCTCAATTTGACCAGGCGGGCAACAGCGCAAACTTGGCGGTGAGCGTCTTTATCGAATGAATCAGCACGAACACCTGATGCCGCTGGGTGAAAGATTCCGCGATACATTCGTGCCTGACGCCGTTTCGATCGACGAGGACCAGGTTCCGCTTGCCGGATGATTTCATCTTTCCTTGCGGGATCAGCCGGCCGATGTCGTCCGCCGGCGTGTAGTATGTCTTCCACATGTCGTCGCCAAAGGTCTCGGTAAAGGACGGGGACTGGACCGGCCGACGCAGGTTGGCCCGAAACCCGTCGCCTTCGACCACCTCCGGCATGTCGAGCACTACGACGGCGCACGCGCGGTGGTTCTTCGACACATATTGTCTCATGCAGGCGTAGATCGAAGCGTTGAAATTCTTGGCCAGCCGGACTGACGTCCAAACCTCGAACGGGTGACCCTCCGCCATGTCTCTGAAGGCGTCCAGTTGGAAGAGGACCTCAGATGCGAAAACGTTGGCCTCGCGGTCGAACAGGTCGGCTGCGTCGGCATCGAGAGACTTGTCGCAGTCCTCGACCACCGCATAGAGCGGCCTCTGCCAGGGCAGGAAGCCATGAGCGGATTCGTGAAGCCGGACGAACCGCTTTTTCACCTCGATCAAGCTTTGGTCGAGGTAGACCAAGCCGGCGCTCGCATGAAACAGCCCCATGATCTTCGAAACCGCGCGCTTCAAAACGCCGCCGGCATGTTCCGCGGTCGCTCGGATCTTCGCGAGTAGTCCCGGGGACAATAGATCTTCCGGCACCTCTTCGACCTTCGCAACCGTCATGATGCGGTCGACCGGGGTCGGAAACACACCGAGCGCGCCTGCTTCCCGCAGCGCGCGCTCGGCTTCCTTCCTGACGATGGCCAACTGGCCGGGCGTTAGGGTGCAATCGTCCGGCCGTCTCATCGGTCACTTCCGTTTCGAGCGAATGAAGTTGAGGTAGTCCATCAGTTCCTTTTCTTCTTCGGCTGACAGGTTGTCGATCGAATAGGTCGCGGCCTTCCCATGCGCCAAAGGATCGCTGACGTTGACCTAGATCAACGGAGGGTCTGTGCGCTGGCGCGGCTTGCCCGGTGGGGTCTGTAGCCCTGCGCTGGCGGCGCGCTGTACGGCCTTCCTGCGGCCTCGCCGCTGACGCCTGCCCCCGAGCTCAACGGGCAGCAGCCCGCTTGCCCATCATTTCAGTCGGCGGCATCGCCGATCTCGTTGCCTCCTCCGCCCCCAATGACGACCGGTGCGTAACGGAATTGCCTTGAGCCATGAGCGCAGCGATCACGTAGAAGGCTAGCCAGGCGCTCGCCACGACGATTGTTCCTCGATGATTGTAATGCCGAACGATGTTTTGCCCGGCTTGGGGCTCATCGGGCTCCGAGACATCACGATCGTCTTGGACTGATCGCACCGCCGTAGGTCGCGATACATCGGTGCGGTTTACGCCCAGCGATGGTGCAATGGCGGGGATCGACATGACAACCTCCAACATTCGCGATGCGCAATGTTGCATAGGTATCAAGCGCCTGTTTCCGGATGTCTTCTTGGTTCGGGGGAAACGGCTTCGTGCGTGCGTGAGAATTGTTTCGTCGTCTAGACACGAACGAAACGTCTTAACGAGATCGCGATAGGCGGCAGCGGCAGAGAGGATGGATTTTCCGCTCCGCACCAAATCCAAGAGGCAATATCGACGACCGGATTGAGCCCCCTAGCCGCTACAAATAATCGCCAGATCAATGACCGTTTCGGGTCAACGTTGACGGGGACCGTCGAGGGATGGCGGCCCTTCGCAATCGGTCGCAAGGTACTGCTGAGGGCGTGAGGAAGTGCGGGGGACCGCGCAACCGCGCCCATTCGGAATATTCGGTATAGCGGAATCCATGGTTCCGTTACGCCGGGTCCCCTTGCGCTGGCGCTGGCACTAGGACAAGGTTCCCGGCCATGACCGATGCTTCGCCCGCCCGCGCGCCATGGCCGCGAGCGGCCCACCGTCACCGCGACGCAGCTTGGCGCGCACCTCGGACTGACGCGGCAGCGCATCGGTGCGCTTGCCGACACGGAGCTTGTGATCGAGCGGCTGCCCGACGGTCGCTTCGATCAGGATGCGTGCCGCCTTGCCTATCTGAAATGGCTGCGCGACCCGGCGCGAAGGTCGGCACGCAGCAAGGCGGACGCTGATTTGCAGCGGGCGAAGGCTGAGTGATCCAAATTCGCATTGCCGAGAAAAAGAAGGTGCTCATGCTGGCGAGCCAGCACGAGGCTTTCGTCGAGGAACTGGTTGGTCTGTTTCTGTCGCGCGCCTGTCAGGCTTCGCGGCCCGGTGCGGCGGCCGTGATCTGGCCGCGCGCCGTGCGATCGACCAAGCTGTGTACGATCTTCGAGTTGAAATATCCCAAGCCGCGAGCAGGATGGCCGTCGAACGCGGCGAGCCGGACGAGCCAGCATAGCCACGCAACGGCGAGGTCTGCTTTCCGGGGGCAGACCGGAAAACTTATGCTCGTTCTTGAGGTTTACCGCTTTTGACCGATGCTGTTGAAAAAGTTCCAGAAAGCTCGCATCGGACGATTCCCAAATCGGCGTAAAGATGCGATTCTGGCACTATGGGCAAGGTCGAACGCATCCAAGTTCCTTCTGAAGATCGGGAGCGGCTTGGAAAACTGGTGAAGGACCGCAATACGCCGCAAAAACTTGTGTGGCGGTCGCAAATTGTGCTTCTGGCCGCTAACGGCATTGGCGCGACCGAGGTGGCGGCGCGAGTGGGCAAGAGTTTGCCTACAGTGCGCCGCTGGCGCCGTCGCTACGCCGTCAAGGGGGTGGAGGGGCTGTTAAAGGATGCGACCCGTCCACCCGGGCGCATGCCGCTGACGGCAAGGAAGATCGAGGAAGTCGCGGGCCTGGCTCTGAACGAGAAGCCGCCGAACGCTACCCACTGGAGCGAACGTACCATGGCGGCGCGAGCTGGGATTGCACCGTCGTCGGTGCACAAGATCTGGGCCGCCCACGGACTCAAGCCATATCTGACGAGGAGCATCAATCTCTCGCGTAATCCCAACTTCATCGCCAAGGTTGAGGACGTTGTTGGCCTTCCTGAACCCGCCAACAAGGCTCTGGTGCTGAATGAAAAGAGCCAACTCCAAGCCCTCCACCGCACCCAGCCGGGGGTGCCGATAAAGACGGGCCCGCTCAATACCGTTGACTCAATTCCATCGTCGATAGGGTTGTCACCAGTACAGCGAGAGATACTCAATCTCATCATTCAACACCAAGCCTCCGTTCAGGGATCCGCGGAGCCGGAACGCGTTATCCTCCTTTGGAGCGAAGGAGTCTCTGAGTCCACAACCGCTCAGAAACTTTGCGTTACCGAGGACGAAGTCAAAACCCTGCGTTATCGCTGGTGGGCATCGACGATGCGCGTTGCAGCCTTAGAGAGGAAGTTGCACAAGGCACTTAGCGATTTCGTGTCTCTCATTTTCCGAATCCAAAACGAGGAGGCTTCCTCAGAAACCGCATTGTATTCCTCTGAACGCAGCGCTCGAACCAGTAGCAGCGGTCAAGGAAGACCAGCAGAGCACAAAGACCTAAGACCCGCGACAAGAGCGCTCATCGAAATCCTTCACCACAAACCAAACGTTTACGGGATCAATAGGAGTAATTGGACCCAAGCAAGCCTCGCTGTTGCGTTTGATAGACTCTATGGTCAACGGCCCTCAGGTTCTACTGTGGGTCGACTGTTGAAACAGGCGGGGCTCAGTTGGAAAACGTCTCGCAGAGTTCTGACAAGTCCCGATCCACACTACCGCGAAAAAGTTGAGCTATTGTTGAAAACACTTCAATCACTGAAATTCGACGAGGATTTGTTCTTTATCGACGAACTGGGACCTCTTCAGGTAAAACGGTATGGAGGTAGAAGTTACACAGCCAAGGCGGCAACGCCCACCCATCCCCAGTATCAACCCTCAAGAGGGTCTATCACCCTATACGGGGCCTTGAGTGCTACCACCAACCAAGTGACTTGGTTCTATGGAAACTCGAAAGACACAGCAAGAGTTATTGATCTCGCCGAAATTCTTTTCAATCAGTATCACGCTAAATCTAAAATATATCTGACTTGGGATGCTGCCTCGTGGCACGGTTCAGACGAGCTGGTGCAGTGGGCTGACACCCTTAATGTGCAGAACAGGGCAAGCGACGCTGGCCCAATCATCGAATTCGTACCACTTCCATCGAGCGCCCAATTTTTAAATGTTATCGAAGCGGTATTTAGCGGGATGAAGAGGGCTGTAATCCACAACTCCGACTATCAGTCAGAGGAGGAAATGAAGACTGCGATATCCACCCATTTTCGCGAGCGAAATGAGTTTTTTAAGCAAAACCCTAGGCGCGCCGGGAAGAAAATATGGGAGATCGACTTCTTTCAGGATCACAATAACATCCGGTCAGGAAACTACCGAGAATGGTGACGGCTCACGACCACTTCTTGATAGACTCTCGATTCATTGTCGAGCGGACACACAAAACGTTTCTTGGTGCACCGCTCATGACGGCGGCGGGATGGGATCACACATTCACATTTGGTTGCATGAGAGACTTTCTGCGATTGAGACGTGATCTAGGTATCAATGCCGGCATCCTGATCCTCGGAAAGGAAGCTTATTCGGTCGCCCCCCGCGACAGTATCCTCGACCTGTTTGCCCTCCTCGAGGAGCTCAAAATACCGCACGTCCACGATTCTCTGAATCCTGTTCTGCACGTGATTAGCCGCATGCGATCCGGATTCTCGCACATTGTCACGGCTGACAGGAGGTTCCTACAGCTCTGCACCGACAATATGATTGTCGTTATGCCTCGAGAAAGTAAACAGATTGGATGGGACTGGATATCATCGGAGGCAGTAAAAGGAATGCTGGGCGTAGCTCCCGAGTACGTTCCAACCTATCTGGCGCTGACGGACCCAGCGACTGGGACCGCCTTGAGGAACAAACAGGCATTGCGACTTATCGAATTGTTCGGGGACGTTGATTCGCTCTACCGAAATATCGGGCATTTAGCAGCTGGTCGAATTCAAAGGAAGCTTGCAGAATGCGAGTTTAGCATTCGCAAGTGCTATGCGGAGAATAGGTGTGACCCGGTGGCAAATCCGATCCTCGACTCTGTTCAGGATGACTCTCTCAATGAAGTTGACACTGCGAATAGCTGTCAAGTTCTCATGAGACATAGCTTCCATTCCCTGTTGCCTCTATTGGCAAATCCTCTCGATGCCCAGCCGGACTCGCGGAGCCATCCGCCTAGCTCGAATTCCTACCAAACTGTGGTCGATCGCAAAGAGATGAAAACTCTTGAGTCCGCAATTCGCGCATCGAAACTATGCTCCATCGACACCGAATCCGACGGCAAAGATCCAAGAGAAGCAACACTGCTTGGCATTTCTTTCTCGGTCGAAAATGGAGAGGCATATTTCATTCCCTTGATTGAAAGGGATCTCAAAGGATTGACTAGGAACGATGTGCTGAAAGTCTTGAGACGGATATGCAATAGCGACATAGACTTTGTTGGGCATAACATCAAATACGATTACCTCCTTCTTCGAAAATCCGGAGTTATAATAAAGCGCATTCATTTCGATACGATGCTGGCGGCGTATGAGTGCCATGGTGATTGGCCATTTTTCAACCTTCCATATTTATGCAAGCGTTGTCTGGGGAAGGAAATCGAGTCCTACTCCGATGTGATGACTGACGGCAGCACTTTCCTAGACTTGCCCCTAAGCGAAATGGCTAATCACGCTTGCCAAGACGCTGACATGACCCGTCAATTGTATCCGGTTCTGATGGCCCAGCTTCAGGAGAGGGACATCACGGGCCAGTTTTTTGATCACACCATGGAACAGGTCAAGCGGCTGGGCAATCTCGAGTTTGAAGGTATTGCCGTCAATGTTAGACGACTAAGTAGAATTAAAGAGCATCTCAGGGAACAACTCACTCGTCTGAGGTCGGAAATCTTTATGATGGTCGGGAAAGAGTTTGACCTCGAATCAAACCAGGCGCTTTCCGATGTCCTCAGAGGAGTAGCAAATTTACAAGGCTATATTGGGCCCAGGAGGATGACGGTATCAGCCTTAGAGCACCTTGCTGTAGTCGAGCCGGTTGCACGACTTGTCGTCGAGGCCAAAAGACTCCGAAGTCGGGTCGTGCGGCTCGAGTCTATTTCCGCTGCCGCGCGCGCTGGGAGGATTTACCCCCTGTTCAATCAGATAAAATCTCGCACTGGTCGTGTGGCCACAACCGGGCCAAGTATATTTGACGTTGACGGCGTGTCCGACCTGAAGTCGTGTTTTGATAACGGTTTGCGCAACCGTTTTGTCGATGCAAAGGCATCGTTTCATATATTAGCCGAGCTGACTAAGGATCCTGTTCTGATAAAGGTGGAGACCAGCAAATCCAAAGTTGACCCAGTGGTTGCAAAGCATCCATTGATGCAGGACCTCGATGCCGATGAACTTTTGTTAGGTCTCGCAGTTGGACAGTCTGATACAGCTCTCAGTAAAAAGTTTTTGGTCGATCGGTTCAGAATTCGCAAAATTCGGCAGTTTTTGGAAACAAGATATCAGACGATGTTCCGATGGCTGAATAGTTTTCGCCGCTCAGCTGCGACTAAACGCTATGCTACGAATGGCGATCTGCGAAAATACATTGACGGTCTGAAGAGTTCAGACGTCGCCAGAAAAGGGCAGGCATTGGAACACGCTGTTAGGTGGTTACTGCGTTGTTGACCAGGGAGAGCCAGCCTTCTCGCCGTAGGAACGTGTCACAGTGATAGGCGCGCTACTCGTTATCAAGCGCGCTTAACGGCGTTTTCGTTGAAACAGCCCACAGGTTCCAAGGCCTCGAGCGGCCTCTCATGTTCGTGCAGCATCCGCTATCGGGTCGCGCCGACGCCGGCAACTTTCATCTCGACGCCGGTCTCCTTTGCGTCCTGCTTTCGCGTCATCGCGTCGGATGCTGGATCTTCGGTCGGGAGGGGATCGGCCGTCAGCTCCGCAAATATGCGCCCCGCGGCGATCGCACCCTCGGCATCAATGATGACCCTGAGTTTAGAGGGTGGCGGGCGAGCATGAATCTGATGCGCCAGTTGGAACAGCGTGGCCGCATTTATCGCGTTCCGATCCGCGCGCGCGATATCGATCGCGCAGGCTAGCGAGCGCCAGCCGCGTTGATCGCGCCGGAATCGCACCCCCTCAGCGGTCATTCGGGCAATCCTCAGTTCGGGGCGCAAGGTTCGCAGGTCGCGGCGTCTTACTTTCTCGGAAGCAAAAGCCGCGCCGTTCCATAACATCCGATACGCGGCGCGATTGTGTGAGCGCAAAGCTAAAATGTCAGCACTGAGCGCGATGATCAAAGAGAGAAGAAGCAGGACCACGTATTTTTACCGACATTCTCTCTGATGCGTTGGGGTACGATAAATATAAAGATGTATCGAGTGAGCACGCTATTCGAGGAACCTATGTTGACCTCGTTGTGACGGTCGACGAAAAGAAGCGTTTCTTAGTTGAAGCAAAAGCCATAGGTATCTTGTCCTGCTGCTGCTTGATCCAGGCCAGCACCTCGCCGAGACGCTTGTTCTCAATGATGGCCGCGTGGCTCACGCGCTGCCGAGTGACATTTCAACTTTGCAGAAATCGAGACATCTCTACTTTGTTGCAGAGGTCTCGCGACAGCTGGTGGTCAATTACAACCGCATGAAGTTCATGCTGAGGCCCGATAAGACACCGGCGGCAGTGGCAGGCAAGTGACCAGCCGGCTAATGGAGAATGCTCGAGACGTTTGAACAGCTTGCGGTTTGTCGCCTCCGAGAGCACGTTTGCGTATTTTTCAACCCGACGAAGCCCGACCCCTGCTATGGTTCCCGGAACCTCCTAAAACGCCAATGGGCTGGCGCAGGCCGCGAAAGCAATTTGTTCTCTTTTTGTTCTTATGTCAACCGCGGGGGATTAGGGCGGCGAATCCGCCGATTCGGGCGGAGACGCTGGCGCGCCCGAACGAAAAATGACGACGATACTCCGGGCCTACGGCCTCCGCTTCTTTCAGGAAGTATGCGAGACGCGCCTGGTGCAGATCGCAGGGTCTGGTCGCCTGCGGCTTGAGCGTTTGGCGGGGGCAAGGTCAAACGCTGGTGGGCTTCCCATCCCGCGGCAACTTGAGCCACTGCCGGGCAGAGATATGCGACGCGTGAGGTAGCCGAAAGCGTCGCGCGTAGGCTTTCTCGTTCGTCTTCCTAGCTGTAGCTTGATCCCCGGACTTTGCGCGCTGTGCGCTTGGTGGGGAGCGAGCATGTTCGACAACGTTCCGGAGCGGCTTACAGAATATTTGCGAGGCGCGGTCGTCGATTTTGACCGGGAGAGTTTTTACTATTTCGCGGCGGCATTTGTGTCACTCTTTTATCTGGGGAAGGACTTCACGAATCCGAAAACGAGCGATTTTCTCAATATCCGAAGGTCTATTAGAGGCGGCATCTGGTGGGGTCATTCGGGCCGAGTAATAATTATCGGCGAGACTCTTTTCTTAATGCGATCTGCGCCAGGATTTTCAGAATTCTGTCGCCGGCTGAGCGGCAGAGACGTTCGATCCACGTACTTCGAAATCTATGTGGCACGAATGTTCATCGAAGGTGGCTATGAAGTGTGCGCACGCCCAGAGGTCGGCGTCCGAGGGGAGGATTATGACTTTCAGGCATCACGCGAGGGCCAAACGGTCAATGTAGAAGTTACGGCTCTGACCCCGGACCAGTTTTCACCTCAGAATGTTGAAAATGCCTTGCACCACAAGCGTAAGCAGTTGCCGGACACGGAACCGTCCATTATTTTTTGCGTCTTACCGGAGAGCTGGTCAGAGACGCCAATGGGGGCCCCCCTTGGGAAACTTACCAAAAAGTTTTTTGGGAATACGAGGCGGGTATCAGCAGTCGTGTATGTAATTGAGAAGCATGTTGAGTTCGAAAAGGACGGACCAGTCGGACAGCTTTCAATTCAGCATCTCTGCTTGTTGCACCCAAATCCGCGCCGGCCCATTAGCTCTCTATCGTTTTTAAGCGATGCTTGGGAAACAGACACAGGCCAAACAGATTCGCCCACACAACGTCGAGACAACGAATTCTTTCAGTGGGCTGACAGCATCTTTATGAGCAAGGAGGAAGCGCATGCCACGCGTAAGAGCCAGATCACCGATGAAGAATAATCACCCTAGGCCCGAAACCGGTAGTTCTCGATCACGAATCGAATTTTTGGAATGAGCTTCTCAGCCTCTTTACCATCAACGCTGACCACAGATTCCGGCACCGCGCCAAACCACCGCCCGTCCGGCGCGAATCCATCAACGCGAATGGGCTCACCCCAGGCTGTGTAGTCGTAGCGGCTATAGCGCGAAGCGCCATGCTCCTTAACGACAATTCAGCTGTGAACGGCGAAGATACCGCGCCAGCGTACCGTCCGAGCAGCAAACACACAAATGAGCGCGTCCGAATGTTCCGATGCTTTAGGTAGGAGCCCCGCGCTGGAACGATCCGCCGTTGGAGCAACAGGTGTTGTGAGAGCCTTGCCGATGCCCAAGGCGCCGAGCACAGCTAGACACGCGATAGCAAGCCAGACGGTCCTGATCATCCTAGCGCCCCGCGGGATCAATACCTCTACCGATAGGGTTCGGACAGATTCGGGCGGTTAGAGGGCGGGGGTCAACCTTAACTGTGGGTGCTGCGTTCGAATCGTTAGCTAAAGTTGACGAGGCCAGCTGTTCAAACGTCGAGCATCATTCCGCTGCAACGCGGATCTTTTACGAAGGCCGTGTCACTAAGTGAGCGGAAGGCCCAATCGGCCAATCGCAGGTAGCTTTAACGCAGGGCGACGAATGTCGAGGCCGAGGACACCGCCCATAAAATTCAGTTCGATCCCCTCGATCCAGCCGATTGTCAGTCCAAGATAGCCGCCTAGCGAGACGAACATGCCGGTTCGGGATGCCGTGAGACCAAACCGCTCGCCGTGATAGGGATAATCTTTTCCGATCGCCGTCGGCGGCAGCACCGCCTTGAGCTCCGGAACTGCATTCAGAACGGCTTGAACGAACGTGTTTGAGTTCGGACCTGGCCAGGGGCTGTAATCACCATAGGCCCGAAATCTGTAGTTCTCGATCACAGACCGAATTTCTGGAATGAGCTTTTCTGCCTCTTCACCATCAACGCTGACTACGGTTTCCGGCACCGCGCCAAACCACCGCCCGTCCGGCGCAAATCCATCGACCCGAATGGGTTCACCCCAGGCTGTGTAGTCGTAGCGGCTATAGCGCGAAGCGCCGCGCTCCTTAACGACAATCCAGCTGTGAACCGCGAAGATGCCGCGCCAGCGTACCGTCCGTGCAGCAAACACGCGAATGAGCGCGTCCGGATGTCCTGATGCTGTCGGTAGAAGCCCGGCGCTGGAACGGTCCGCCGTTTGCCAATTGCCCCGCCGGTCGCCGAGCAAATAATTGGCGGCAGAAACCGTGACAGGCGCGATAATCAAGAAAAGAAGAAGCAGGACCACGTATTTTTTCACGAAGGGAGGATCAGCGGGAGGGGAGCGGGGATCGCGTTGAATGTAGTTCGTCCAGCTGTTTTTGCCAGCTCAAGGCGGAGATCTTTCGTAGATCAGCCAAACCGAAGGACCAGCCGGCCGTCAAAGCAGTATCCGTGATCTCCGGCGCCAGGAATGCCATCCGAATTTCGCTCCTGACGACCTTGGGATGAAGGTTTACGCTGCCAGCAAGCTCCTCGACCGAACCGAATTCACCCCTTGCAAGCGATTCGGCCCAACCATGAGCTCTCACAAGGGCCTGCACCAGCTTTTGATCAAGTTCGGAGGGGCGGGTTCCATGTTGCTGCGGTGGGTCGGGCGAATGGACCGGTGGAGCCCAGGGAACGCTCAGGATCGAATCTTCCGAGGCCGATTTGCGGCCTGATCGCGCGTTGTGTCGCGGCTCAGCTAGCCGAAGTGACAGTTCGATATCGCTCTTACCTATCTGTGCGCGCAAGAGGTGGCGATCCAGGAGTTCGGAATCGTCAACCGCTCGGTCAACATTTTGAGCACGCAAGGCTTTCACTATCGTTTGCTCGATTGCCTCGGCGGCGACGCGAGCCACCGATCCTGCTGCTCCTTTCCTTCCCCGCAAAAGCGCAGAGCTGACATAGAAGCGATACCGGACTCCGTTCTTGCTGGAAAAGCTTGGGCTCATCCGGTTGCCTCTGTCATCGAAGAGCTTGCCCTGGAGCAGGGCCCCGCTATCAGATCGTTTGACCTTGCGGCCCTGCGAGTTGGATTTGAGGAGCCCTTGAACCCGTTCGAAGGTCGCGCGATTAATGATGGCTTCGTGCTCACCCTTGAACCATTTGCCGCTGTGATGAACCTCTCCAAGATAGACGCGGTTCTTGAGAAAGTAGGCGAGGGGACCGTAGGTAAAGGGAATGCCCCCGTTGTATTTGGCCACCTTGGTGTTGCGCCGCTTGGTGACGATGCCACTGCGATCGAGTTCGGCCACCAACTTGCTAAAAGACTTTAACTCCAGGTAGAGGCGAAAGATGGTTCGGACGGTCTCAGCCTCGATCTTGCTGACGACGAGCTTCTTGTCCTTGCCGTCGTAGCCGAGCGGTACGGTGC
>WNFR01016753.1_pt1 | contig 12039 bp, 13 predicted proteins | sample 5400221 | NCBI WGS metagenome assembly WNFR01 (sample SAMN13153357, study PRJNA577476) | soil metagenome | isolation source: 40 cm soil under Madrone tree | place: USA:California | collected 2016-06-14 | reverse complement strand
GATCGCCCCCGCCGCAGCAGTGGCCGTCAGATGATTGAGATCCAAAGCGCAGCCTTCCCGAAGAATCCGTCGCGCCTAGTTAGGCAACTCGCATGCCAACGGCCAAGCCTCGCTTGGCACGACCGTTGCTGCGGTGGCGTCGGGATGTCCGATGCCGATGGATCCGGGGACCGATCCCGCTGCTGCGTTCTCTGAGAGGAAAACTGTCTGATGGTGGGCCACGCACCTCCCCTTGCGACTGTATTGTCGGAAGACCCGCGCGATCGCGGCGGCCCGTTGCAGCCGCTGTTGCTGGCGCGGCATCTGCGGAAACACTTCAAGATCCATGGCGGGCTGCTGGGCGGGTCCAAAAATCGAGTGCATGCGGTAGACGACATCTCGTTCCAGATCGCCAAGGGCGAGACCCTGGGTGTCGTCGGCGAGAGCGGATGCGGCAAGTCCACCACCGCTCGGGTGCTGATGCGGCTGATCGAGCCCGATTCCGGCGAGGTCATCTTCGACGGAGAGGCCGTCGGCACCACCGGCGGCCTTTCCCTGCGGGAGCTGCGCCGCGGCATGCAGATGGTATTCCAGGACAGCTACGCCTCGCTCAACCCGCGCTTGCCGATCGAGGAGACGGTCGCATTCAGCCCGCGAGTCCATGGGCTGGACCGCCGGCAGGCGCGGCGGCGGGCACGCTCGTTGCTCGGCCGGGTCGGGCTCGATCCCGATCTCTACGCGCGCCGCTACCCGCACGAGCTCAGCGGCGGGCAGCGTCAGCGCGTCAACATCGCTCGCGCGCTTGCCCTCGAGCCGCGCCTCGTCATCCTCGACGAAGCGGTGTCCGCGCTTGATAAATCGGTCGAGGCACAGGTCCTCAACCTGCTGGTGGATTTGAAGTCGGAACTTGGGCTTACCTACATGTTCATCAGCCATGACCTCAATGTCGTTCAGTATCTGAGCGACCGGGTCATGGTCATGTATCTCGGCAAGGTGGTCGAAATCGGCGACGTCGACGCGATTTACGACGACCCGCGCCATCCGTACACGCGGGCATTGTTGGCGGCAATGCCGTCGATGGACCCCGACCAGCCCACTATGGAGGCCCCGCTTTTCGGCGATCCGCCCAATCCGATCGACCCGCCTTCCGGGTGCCGCTTTCGCACGCGATGTGCGTTTGCCGAAGCGGTGTGCGAAAGGACCGAGCCCGCCTTGATCCCGCCGGAGCCCCGGACCTCCCGCAGTGTCGGCTGCCACATGTCGGACCCGGCTTCCGGTCACAGCCGCGCAGGGGTGCGGTTCCCCTTCGCGTCGGATCACCTGCAGTGAACGACAACCTGGTAGAGGTGCGCGACCTGACGGTGCGGTTCGCCACCGACGACGGGCCGGTCGCGGCGCTCAACGGCGTCGATTTCAGCGTCGCCGCTGGCGAGGTCATGACCATCCTCGGCGAGTCCGGCTCGGGCAAGAGCGTCACGCTGCGCGCGCTGATGCGGCTCCTGCCGCCGCGCAAGGCGAGCCTCTCCGGGACCATCCGTGTCGGTCCGCACCGCATCGACACGCTCGGCGAGCATCAGGTCGCCGAACTGCGCGGCCCGCTGATCTCGATGATTTTCCAGGAACCGATGCTCGCCTTCGACCCGGTCTATACGATCGGGCGCCAGATCATCGAGACCATCATCCGGCACGAGCGGATCGATGAAGCGAGCGCCGGGGCGCGCGCCCGCGAACTCCTGGAGCGGGTGCAGATTCCCTCTGCGGAACGGCGGCTGGCCAGCTATCCGCACGAAATGTCGGGAGGCATGCGCCAGCGCGCGATGATCGCCCTGGCGCTCGCCTGCCGGCCGGCATTACTGCTGGCGGACGAACCGACGACGGCGCTCGATGCGACCGTCCAGATTCAGATATTGCTGCTGCTGCGCGAACTGCAGCGCGAGCTCGGGATGACGGTGATCTTCGTCACCCACGACATCGGCGTTGCGACCGAGATCGCCGACACGCTCGCGGTCATGTATGCCGGCCGCATCGTCGAGCATGGCCCGGTCCGCGCGGTCTTGCGCGCCCCGGCCCATCCCTATACGCGAGGCCTCCTGGCCTCGACCCTCAAGCGCGGCATGCGAGGACGGCGACTCGAAGCAATCCCGGGAGCGCCGCCGAGCCTCGCCGATCTGCCGCCTGGGTGCAGCTTTGCCCCGCGCTGCCTTTCCGTCATGCCGCAGTGCCACGACCAGGTGCCGCCGCTGACCGCCATCGACGACACCCACTCCGCCCGCTGCCTGCTCGCCATACCGCGGCTCGCGGACGCAGTCGCCCGAGGCGCTGTCGCAGCAAGCTATTCGCCGACGTAGACCGGAGTCAGATCTTGCACCCAGGCCTGCGCCTGCACGAAGCCTCTGACCTTGGGCGACATCGCGCGCGGGTTCAGATCGTGGACGACCCAGATCCACATCGCCTGGTCGACGATATACGCGTGGAGCCGCGCCAGGATTTCGTCCTGCTCCTTCGGGACAAAGGCACGCAACGCGTCGTCGGCCAAGCCGTCCGCGACCGGGTCGGAGAACGCTCCCCAATTGTATCCCACCGGCGGACGGAATTTCGACGAGGCGATCCCGATCAGCCCATTGATCGGTTCGACATAACCCCAGCTGTTGTTCAAGCCGTGCGCCCCGGCGTTCTCGGGCGCATCGGCCCCGGCGCGGCGCCGGGCGCGCAGGGCTTCCCACTCCATCGCATCAAGGGTGACCTCGACCCCGACGTCGCGCAAATTCTCCTGGATGAACTCGTTCATCGGCAGCGGCTGCATCTGGCCGGAGCCGGCGGTCGAGATCAGGAACTTGACCTTGAGCGGATGCTTCGGGCCGTAGCCGGCCTCGGTGAGCAACTTCTTTGCCTGTTCGGGATCATAGGTGATGTCGAAGGTCGGTTTGCCGAACCACGGGGAACTCGGCGCGACCTGACCCTTCGCCGGCATCGCCAGGCCGCCGAGCAGCTTGACCAGCCCGTCGCGATCGATCGCCAGGTTGAGCGCCTTGCGGACCCGCAGGTCCTTCATCGGCGAATCGCCGATGTAGCTCAGCTGATACGGCCAGATATGCGGATACATATTGGTGACGATCTGCATGCCGGCCGATTTGAGCTTCGGGACGGAGTCGGGCGCCGGCGCTTCGATCCAGTCGACGCTGCCGGCGAGCAGCGCGGCCACTCGCGACGAGGCATCCGGCATCGCAAGAAGGATCAGCCGATCCGATTTCGGCACGCGGGCAGGGTCCCAATAGTTCGGGTTGCGCACCAGTTCGGCGCGCTCGCGCGGCACCAGCCGTTCTAGGATCCACGGTCCGGTTCCCGACGGCTTGTCGACGACCTTCGCCCAGCTGCGCCTCATCTCCTCCCACCGCGTCGGGCTCGAGATGGCAAAGGCCGCCATCAGATAGGGCAGTGCGGCATTCGGCTTGTCGGTCGTCAGCTCGACCGCCAGATCGTCGATTTTGCGCCATGATTTGAGCGGCGCGACAAAGGTCGAAGCCTGGGCAGCCTGGGCTGGGTCGAATTGCGGCGCGTCCTTGGTCCGCACCTTGTCGATATTGAACAGCACCGCGTCGGCATTGAACGTCGAGCCGTCATGGAATTTGACGTTTGGCCGCAATTTGAAGGTCCAGACAGTGTTGCTTGCCTCGTCCACCGACCAGCTTGTGGCGAGACCGGGAACCAGCTTGGCGACCTCGTCGCGCTTCGACAGATCCCAATTGATCAGCGCATCGTAGAGCGTGACGCCGATAAAGCGCTGGCCCTCGCCGCCCTGGCTCGACTGACCGGTGGTCAGCGGAATATCGGCCAGTGTCATCGCCACACGCAGCACCGAGCCCGCCCGCGCGGCGGGCGATAACATTAAGGCGACCGCTGCGAGCGTAAAAACTCCGAAGCTTATTCGGCGCATCAGGCTAAAACTCCGATTAAGCTACCGCCTGTTTCGGCTGCGGGTTCAGGATCGGCCTACGGCTGCGCCACGGGGTGGCTGTTTCGTAGGTATGTCCGGCCCGCAAAACGACCGCATCGTCGAACAGCCGGCCAGCGATCTGCAGGGATTGCGGCATACCGTTCGCGGCAAAGCCGCTGCACACTGCAAGCGCCGGGTTCCCGCCGACGTTGAACGGCGTTGTGTAGGACGGACCGGTAAACAGCGAGGAATGCGGCACCGGCTCCAGCTTGCCGGCCGGCTCTCCGGTCGGCAGCAGCATCAGGTCGATCGTGGTAAAGAGCTTCTGCATGGCGATCGCGAGGTCGCGGCGGACCCGCATTGCCTGGACGTAATCATCGGCCCGGATCAGCCCGCCAGCGATAATCCTGTAGCGCAGGCTGTCGCCGAACAGCTCCGGCCGCGTCTTCAGATCGTTTTCATGGATCGAGTACAGCTCGGCCATGGCGATGATTTTTTTCGCATCGTTGAACAGCTGCATCGGCGGCGGTTCGACCGCGCGGATCTCGGCACCGAGGTCGCGGAATACCGCCAATGCCGCGTCGAAGCCGGATCGAGTCTCCGCCGTCAGCGGTGCTTCCTCTTCAAGCCAATGCCAGGGGACCCCGACGACGAGACCCGCGATCCCCGCATCGAGCCCTGCGGTGTAGTCCTTTGCCGGTACATCGGCCGAACCCGGATCGGCCGGGTCGTGTCCTGCCACGATGGAGAGCAGGATCGCCACATCCTGCGAAGTCCAGGCGAGCGGCCCGACATGGTCGTGGCTGAAGCAGTTCGGCAGCACGCCGCGTCGGCTGACCAGGCCATAGGTCGGCTTGAGCCCGGCGATGCCGCAGGCCGCCGCCGGACCGCGGATCGATCCCCCGGTATCGCTGCCGATCGTCGCCGGCGCAAGACCGGCCGCCACCGCCGCGCCCGAACCCGACGACGAGCCGGCGGGGTGATGGTCGGGGTTCCAGGGATTGTGGGCGGGCGGGAACAGCGTGTCCCAGGACGGCCCGCCATGGGCGAATTCCCATGTTGCCGTTTTGCCGAGCAGGATGCCGCCGGCGGCGCTGAGCTTCTGTGCCACCACGGCATCCTTTGTCGGGACGTGATCGGCCAGCAGCTTCGATTGCGCCGTGGTCCTGATCCCGGCGGTCTCGATGATGTCCTTCAGGCAATAGGGAATGCCGTGCAGCGGGCTGCGCGGACCATTGCGCATGACCTCTGCCTCGGCCGCTCTCGCGCGCTGCCGGGCAAGCTCGGCGGTCAGGGTGACAAAGCTCATCAGCTGGTTGTCGATCGCCGAGATGCGCTGCAGGTAGGTCTCAGTCAACTCGACCGGCGACAACTCGCGCTGGGAGATCCGGCGCGATGCCTCGGCGATCGTGATGAAATGCAGCTCGGGACCGGCCATGGCCGCCTACTCCGTCGGGAGGAATTTGGTCGGCACGAAGACGTGCGCCGGCTCGTCCGCGTAGGAGCGGGCACTCCGGATGCGCCCCAGCATCTGCTCCAGGTGGCCATAAGCATCGACCAGTTGGTCGAAATGCTCTGCGCCGAGTTCCAAGCCGGCTCGTAGAGCGAGAACGGCAATTTCATCTCGGGTTGCAGGTGTGGGGGGCATAGTACGATCTCCTCAGCGGCCTGCTGACCTCGACGCCTCACAAACAGCAAGTTTGAGGCCAAGTCGGCGCACAGGCGCGTTTCACAAAAGTCGCAGCGGCTGGAGCGTAGTCGCAAAAGCATTATATCGGCTACGGTGCCAACCCGCCCGACCCGCAATGGCCCGGCGGCGCCCAGATCGCGGTCAACATCAATTTGAATTTCGAGGGCGGTGGCGAGCGCTCGATCATGGATGGCGACGGGATGTCCGAGGGCGTGCTGACCGATATCGCCGCCCCGTCTTTGCCCGGCCTGTGCAACCGGATGGTCGAATCGGTGTTCGAATACGGCTCGCGGGTCGGCGGCTGGCGGCTATTACGCCTGTCCGGGGTTAAGGTCTGCCTGCTCGCGGTGGCCAAGGCGGTCGAGCGCAACCCCGAAATCACCCGCGCCTTTGTCGAGGAAGGACCCGAGATCGTCAGCCACGGCTATCGCTGGCTGGACTACCAGACGATCGCGCCGGAGATCGAGCGCGAACGTGGCAGATGGTCAGGTTGGCGGGGAAGCGGATATTCGCACCGGACTTCTGCCCATTCTATCAACAGCCGGGGTACCACGAGGCCTCGTGGCGGCATCCGGCGTCATCGCCGCTGGCGCTGACCGATAGCATCGGCGAACCAGTCTTCGATTAGATCGGCGATCTGCTCCGGGGTGCCGGCGGTCGTGAAAAGGCCGCGCGTGGCAGCGAAGTAGGCCAGCACTTGCCGCAAGGTCGCCTTGTCCCGTCGCACCAGATTGACCGGCCCGCCTGCGCGCCGCCTCCACGGTGCCGGGCCAGGCCGGAGAGCGCCTTCCCAGAAGCCCCACTCTGAACGGTCGGCCCAGTCTCGCCGGCCGGTCTGGCCGGATTCTTGCGAAGGGTCGCCTATTCCTACCCCGACCGCGAGGACTAAGGACATGACGACGCCCGGCGAGAACGAGTTGTTGACGCAAATCGGACCGGGAAGCCCGATGGGCGCCTTGTTGCGGCAGTATTGGGTGCCCGCCTGCCTCTCGTCCGAGCTGATCGCCGACGGCGACCCGGTGCGGTTAGCGGTGCTCGGCGAAAAGCTGGTCGCGTTCCGCGACAGCAGCGGGGCGATCGGCATCCTGGACCACCGCTGCCCGCATCGCTGCGCCTCGCTGTTCTTCGGGCGCAACGAGGAGGGCGGGCTGCGCTGCGTCTATCACGGCTGGAAGTTCGACACCGAGGGCAATTGCCTCGACATGCCGAATTTGCCGGCCGACCAGGATTTCCGCGGCAAGATAAAGGCCCGCGCCTATCAGGTCGCCGAGCGCGGCGGGCTCGTCTACGTCTATCTGGGGGAGCGGGAAATGGCGCCGCCCCTTCCGGCGTTCGAGGCGCTGCTGTGCCCGCCGGAAGAGACCCTGGTGACCTGCCGGCAGCGCGAATGCAACTGGGTGCAGGCGCTGGAGGGCGATATCGATCCCTCGCATTTCAGCTTTCTGCACACGGGCGCGGTCAAGGTGGCGGACATTGACCCAAACCACAGTGAGCGCTTCCAGGTCCTCCACCGCGCGCCTCGATTGGGGCATCATGTACGCCTCGGTTCGTCCGGCCGATCCCGGCAACCTCTATTACCGCTACTCCCATTTCGCGATGCCGTTCTGGACGATGTTCCCGAACGGGCCGCTCGCCGACAACATTCTCGCCCAGGCGTGGGTGCCGATGGACGACACCCACACAATGACCTTCACCGCGCTGTGGAAGCGCAAGACGCCGCCGCTTGAATTTACCAAGGACGGCACGCGCATTCCGGGGATCGACCGGCTGTGCGAAACGCTGCCCAACACCGCCGACTGGTTCGGCCGCTGGCGCCTCACCGCGAACAAGGACAACGACTACCTGATCGACCGCGACTCGCAGCGCAGCGACAGCTTCACCGGCATCTGGGGTGTGGCGCCGCAGGATGCCGCGGTCACCGAAAGCATGGGCGAGATCAGCGACCGCACGCTCGAAAACCTGGCGCCGAGCGACCGCATGATCGTGCTGACCCGGCGGCGGCTGGTCGCCGCCGCGCTGGCGCTGCGCGACCACGGCACGGTCCCGCCGCTGGTTGATAATCCGGAAGCGGGCGGCACCGCGCGCGCCGGCGATCTGATCTGCCCCGAGAGCCAGTCCTGGCTTGAAATCTACGAGGCGACCCTCGGCGAGGCGATCCACCCGACGCTAAAGTATGCCGCCGACTAAGCCATAAATGAGGCGCCCGACGGCGCTTCAGCTCACCCCGGCTTGAAAGCCCGGCGGGCGAGCAGCTATCGACGCCTCGCCCTGTTTCTGCCAGACCTGCAGCGTGCCGATCTTGGTGTCCGTGATTTTGCCGTCGGCGTCGATCTGTGAGACGTAGAGGTGCCGCGCGACCCCCGTATCGCCGGCCACCTCGAGCGATTTGATAATCATCTTGCGGTTCACCGCGCCGTTGATGAATTCGGTCTGTTTCTGAACCCGCGTGTCCGAGTGGTCATAGCTGGGCTCGCTGGCGGTGAGTGCGGCCAGCTGGGGCGGTGCGGGTCGCCTCGCGCAGATCCTCGACGGCCTGGGCCAGCGCTGCAAGGCCGATCGGCGCGTAGCCTGGCGTCACCGCCATCAAGGTCGTGCCGACATCGAATAGTCCGTGAAGAACGTCTTCCCGCAAATGAGGTTAGGCGGTGGCATCGGCCGACGCCACCGATTACCTATCTGACGACACCCGGTGTCATGACCTGCATCCTGGCCTGCCCAGCGATCGGGAGAGAGGGCTGAAATGGGGACCGAAGAGCGCGCGGAAGGATCCTCAGTCGAGGCGACTGGGTCGCGCAAAATCACCCATATCGACATGGATGCGTTCTACGCATCGGTCGAACAGCGTGACAATCCCGAGCTCCGCGTGCAAGCCGGTCGCGGTCGGCGGCGCACGCGAACGCGGCGTCGTCGCGGCCGGGAGCTACGAAGCACGCAAGTTCGGCGTGCATTCCGCGACGCAACAGGTCTCACTGCGGGATCCGGAGGCGACCTCGCCCTGCGGTGATCGGATGTGGGACCACCAGAGCAGGATGGTCGGGGATCCCGCCAAGGTGAGTGACGTCGAGCATCGCGGCCGGTTCTTCAAGGTGAGCGGGCCGCTCAACACATCGCCCTCGCCGCAGGACCGCCCGGTGCTGCTGCGGGCGCCGACATGCCGTTCAAACTGCAAATCGCGCAGCGCCGGGCCCTGGACGGGGCAGTGGCTGCGCTCGGCTGCGATCCCGAGACGATGGGGATTGTCAGGCAGCAGCCCTGCTTCGCTCTTGGTCAAAATTCGCGGAGCGTCTCGCGCAGCGTTGACCGGCTATAGGTGGTTCGCATAAGCCCGCGGCGTTGCAAAGCCGGCACCAGGCCTTCACAGACCTCGTTGATGTAGCGACGGCTGATGCGCTGGAGCGGGGTGCTGATCAGGAAGCCGTCGCCGCCGACCTCGTCGATTGCTTCGCCCATGATCGCAGCGACATCATCGGGCGCGCCGATCAGGTTCAGTCCATTGTCGTAGCGTTCCGAGGCGAGCTGCCGCAACGTCTTGCCGCTGCCCCATTGCTGGAACTTGTCGAGTGCGCCCGATTCGCCATTGGTGGTTAGCTTCGGCAGCGGCTTGTCCAGATCGTATTGCGAGAAATCAATATCGGTGATCTGGCCAATGCCGGCGATCGCCGCCTCGATGTAAGTTGGATCGGTAACCAGCCGCCGATGCTGCTCTTTCGCATCCTCCCTGGTCTCGCCCAGGAAGGGATAGACCAGGTACAGGATCTTGATGTCATCGGGGTTGCGGCCGAGCTTGGCGGCACGAGCACGCACATCGTCGCGGAATTCTTTCATGCCGGAGATATGGTTGGCGGTCGCGATGATCGAGTCGGCATGTTTGGCGGCAAAATCGCGCCCGCGCGGCGAGCCGCCCGCCTGCACATAAGTCGGTCGTCCTTGCGGCGATGGTGCGGTGTTTAGCGGACCGCGGCACTTGAAGAACTCGCCCTTGAAATGGATCGGATGCACCTTCTTGTGATTGGCATAAACGCCGCGCGTGCGGTCCTTGACCACCGCGTCCGGCTCCCACGAGTCGAAGAGCTGGTTGACGAGGTCCATGTATTCGTCGGCCATCGCGTAGCGCGTGTCGCGCGGCGGTAATTTGTCCATGCCGAAATTCTGGGCGGCGAGATCCTCGCCGCTGGTCACGATATTCCAGCCGAAACGGCCACCGGCGATGTGGGGACTTGCTGGGCGTATTTCAGGGTGGTTTCGGTCGAGCCGCGATGGGCTTCGGGCACCAGCAATTTGTCCTCGTAGATGACGTAGTCGAAGCAAGCCCGTTCCAGGGCCTGCGCCATGTCGACGAAAAACCTGCCGTCCCACGGCGAACCGCCATGAGAGAATGTGCCATCCCAGTTCCCTGCCGTAAAATTCGTGAACCACGCGAGATGAAAGCGCCTGGACATCGTTGATCCTATTGGTTAGCCGGCTTGGAGCACGGGCTGCGCGTCTGGGTACGGCAAAACTGGCGGCAGCACGGTGTCGAGATGACAGGCGATGGCGTGCGACGCGCTCAGCACCCTGAGCGGCGGCGCCTCCCCATCACAGATCGACTCCAGTTTGTGGGGGCAGCGCGCCGCGAATACACAGCCTACGTGCCCCGCGGCGAGTTCGCCGGAAGCACCCTCCGGCACCGCCGCGGGTTCATCGTCGGCAGCCGAGGCGAGCAGAATTTCGGTATAGGGATGGTGCGGCGGCGCCAGCACTTCGGCGGCGGTGCCAATCTCGCAGATTTGGCCGCGATACATCACCGCGATCCGGTCGGAGAGTTGGGCCACCACGGCAAGATCGTGCGAGATGAACAGGTAGGAGAGGCCGAACGCGTCGCGCAGATCGGCCAGCAGATTGACGATCGTCGCCTGCACCGACACGTCGAGCGCAGAGACCGGCTCGTCACACACGACAAAGCGTGGTTCGGTCGCAAGCGCTCGGGCAATCGCGACGCGCTGCCGCTCGCCGCCGCTCAGCTGATGGGGAAAGCGCTTCCGATAGGCGCCGGGCAGCCGCACCATCTCCAACAAAGCCTCGACGCGCTGGATCCGCTCGCGCGGCTTTGCCAAGTTGAACAGGGCGAGCGGTCGCGCAAGAGCCTCGCCCACCGACAATCGGGGATTGAGCGACGAACCGACATTCTGGAAAACGATCTGTGCCTGCCGGCGAAACGGCGCCAAGGCCTGAGCCGACAAGCGGGCGATGTCGGCCCCGTCGAACTCTACGCTGCCATCGCTTTGCCGCAGCAGCTGCAACAGCAGCCGGCCAAGCGTCGACTTGCCGCAACCGCTCTCACCGACAAGCCCTAGGACCTCGCCCGGCGAGATCGAAAACGTCACGTCGTTGACAGCCGGCGCGCGCCGCGGCCGCTTGTAGAGGAGGGGACGACCGCCGGCTATCGACAGCCGCCAAGCAGTAAAAGGCGGGCGCGTATCGAACGTCTTGCTGAGGCCCGTCACGTTGACCAGCGCATCGCCGCGGCGGAACACGGGCTCTTCGACGGCCACAACCTCTTGCCCTGACCACGGCCCTAACGCCCCGCTCTTCCAGCACCGCACTTGGTGACCGTCGGGCGAAATCGCCACCAGCTGCGGAGAGGCGCTGCAGCGCGGCTCGTGGAACGGGCACCGCGGCGCAAACACGCAGCCGGCGTCCGGCGCCGGGTCGGTCGGCATCTGCCCGGCGATCGCGGCGAGGCGGCTGCCCCGCGAAGCCGCCGCGAGCGGTGGGCGCGACGCGAGCAACCCCTTGCTGTAAGGGTGAGCGGGACGCTCCAGCACACTGCGCACATCGCCGAGCTCGACGAGCTGGCTCGCATACATCACCGCGACATCGTCGCAGAGCCGGCGCACGACGCCGAGATTGTGGCTGATGAACAGGAGGCCGACGCCCGTATCGCGCCTGAGGCGCGACAACAGGCGCAGAATTTGTGCCTCGATCGTGACGTCGAGCGCGGTGGTCGGCTCGTCGAGGATCAGCAGCGAGGGGCCGCAAGCCAGTGCCGCGGCGATCAACGCGCGCTGCTTCATCCCGCCCGAGAGCTGGTGCGGGAAAGCGCGGGCAACCTCGGCCGCGCGATCGATCCCCATCTCGCGCAGCGCGATCTCGGCGCGGCCGAGCGCCTCCGGCAGCGCCAACCCAAGGTGCTGCACCATCGGCTCGGCGATCTGCCGGCCGATGCGCAGCGCCGGGTTGAGCGCGGTAAAAGGATCCTGAAACACGGCGCCGATCCGCCGTCCGAGCATCCGCCGGCGTTGCGCCGGGGAAAGGCCTGCGATGTCCTGACCCTCGAATAGGATCGCCCCGGTCACCTCGGCTCCCGGGCCGAGGAAGTCCAGCACGGCGCCGGCGACGCTGCTCTTGCCCGACCCGGATTCGCCGACGATCGCGAGCGAGCCGCCGGGCTTGATCG
>WNFR01012760.1_pt1 | contig 12040 bp, 11 predicted proteins | sample 5400221 | NCBI WGS metagenome assembly WNFR01 (sample SAMN13153357, study PRJNA577476) | soil metagenome | isolation source: 40 cm soil under Madrone tree | place: USA:California | collected 2016-06-14 | reverse complement strand
TATCCGCCTTCATCCCACCCTGCGATCACGAGTAACCAATCGCACGATTTGGCGTCGCGCTCGATCGTTGCCCACGCATCAATTAGGGCCAATAAGTTTTTTTTGGGATGCAATCGTCCGAGATACAAGAGAACTTTTTTCCTTACCGCCCCGCCACTCCACGGCGCGCTACACGCTACTGGGGAGTCGGGTAAATCGATCCCGTTTGGAATCACACAAACAGGATTGCTTAATCCGTAGTCGCGAATCGATTGCGCTTCCGCATCACAGAGAGCGCGCAAACACGCCGCCTCCCGCAAATGTCGATCTTCGTAGAGGATCGCAGCGATTCGCTTTTTCCACTTTGAATTGTTCAACGCCCATTTCTCGAGCATTCCGTGAGGATGAATGATGTACGGCCGGCGCGTTCGCCGATGCCATCGATACGATGCAATCGATGTGTATTTCCAGAAACAAGCCGACTAGAATAACCCCAGACGCGGGCACCTTTTGATGGAAAAGCCTCGACCGGGACCGGCTGCCATTCCGCCATGTCGACCGCGCTATCTTCGTCTTCAATTCCAAATGCCAGCACAGGGTCATTCGCCGTCGCCAGCGATTGAGCAAGACGGCGAACGCTTTGGAACAAGCCACCCGCGTGGCGCGACACCCGATCGACAACGCAGCCAACAATCATCTGAACAACAGGCAATCGAGCAGAAGTCGATCGAGCCCACTCATTTTCTTTTTCGGTGCTTCCAGCGCCGCTCGCGTTGCACGTTCCAATCCTTCTCCAAAACGCTCCGGCCGGTGCTGCGACGCTATCTCAAGACTTGCCTGCCCAAAATGTTCCCGTTTGTCTTGCGCAAGGGATCCGATCGCCAGAAGCTGCGAGGTTAATTCACCGATACTGTTTGGGTTGAAGGTAAGTCCATTTACTCCATCGCGAACCAATTCGGGGACGCAACCGCAGCGGTTCGAAACAATCACAGGAAGTCCCGATGCGATGGCTTCATTGACCACTAGTCCCCACTGTTCAGTTCTGCTCGGATGGACAAGTGCGTTGGCGAGCGAATAAAAAACCGGCAACTCGTCGTATTGCTTGAAGCCCGGCATGACTACAGCATCGTGCAAACCCAGATCAGAGGCCAGACGAGCGAGATCAGATTTGAGTGGACCGTCACCGAGCAGGACAAGATCCCAGGCAGTTTCGCGGGTGGCTCGACGATAATTTGCATAGGCACGCACTAATGTGAAGAGGTTCTTCTTCTCAATGAATCGGGCGGAAGCGAGAAAATAGTTCTCTGGCAATTCGTACTTCTTCCTGACTCCTGGCGCCTGACGTCTGATTTCCGTCCCGCTTCGCGCGAAGTAATCGTTGTCCACAACATCGTATCCCGTCGACACGCGATCGCGTGGCATCCCGAGCGCAACCACATAATCGACGTGACGCTGCCCACCGACGAGCGCGCTTGAATAAAGCTTAATAAGGCGACGTTTAACAAATTCTTTCCACCAAACGCGCCCCTCATCATCAGCGGTACTTTCGGACATCAGCAAAGCTGGGGTGGCGGTCTCCAGACACCAACTCAAGGCGACGAGTGCTCCCTTGTCGGACCATCCCGGAATGGTAACTGCATCCGGCTTGCAATCGCGCAACGTGTTTCGCATTCGACGCGCGATTTCCTTCGTAGGCATCGTTCGACTGTCTTCCTGCGGAAACAATGTCACACGCGGGCAACTCTTGCTCGTCTGCATTTCGGACCATCCGTACTCGTGCGTCTCGGATCCGAGCTCGATGCCGATCACATCGCAATAGCGCGACGCGGCTTCAAGACGCGCACAGTGATATGGCCCAAAACGATGAAATATTACCGCGACGCGCAGTCGATCGGAGTTCACAAAAAGATTATAGCAATCAGTGCAGGGCCGCCGCAGGAAGTCCGCTCGAAATTGCTTGCCTCACACCAAAAGATCGATCGCGCGCATACCACGCAACCATTGCAATGAAGATCGCACTGTAGATGAATCCCGGCAGAAAATCGATTGTTTGATGCGTGAGAGCGCGCATTGCGGAAGTCGTCGTTTGGATATAAAGAATTTGCGCAACGGTGCCATTTGGTTGTCTCGCCGCCGTCCAAAGATTCTTGAATAAATATGCCATTGCGGCAAAGAAGAGGCAGCCGAAATAATCGAACTGATTAAATGAATCACCGAGACCGGTTACAGTTGATCCTGGCGGTACGCGATAGCCGAGTTCGTCTTCCACAAAGTCCCCGAGGTCACGCTGAGCACCGCCAATCATGAGGGAGTTCTTGAAGTTCTCGCCCAGAAACTGTGCTGGGACGAAGCGAAACACGATTCGATTCCAATAACCGGCTCCCCATTGGTAATCGCCCGACTCGCGAGTCGCAGCGATTAGCACGGTGGCGTTCTTGACTTCGCTGGTTGCATTAACATCAAAATACTCGTTGAACTGCTCGAGGACATCCAGTCGCCTCCAAGCCTCGATTGGGCTCTCTGCGGCGGTCTTTCGGTACTCACCAATTGCCGGAATGATAAACATCGCGCCGATGATCGAACTGATTACGAGCCAGCGCGGTGCTTTCTTTCCCCTCAGAAAGAACAGGCTCATGCCAAGTGAGATTAGAAAAAGCGCAGTTGGTTCTCGTCGACCATAAAAGATTGCCGCTTGTAACGGTATCCATGCCGCGATTGCCGACAACGCCCACGCGACTGCCCCCTTAGTTTTCAGCGCGCAGTAGAGGCAGATCGCAAACCCGGGATAAACCAAGCCGCCAAAGAAGAGATAGATTGTTCCGATCCCCGTCATCATGGTGGCGACACCCTCTTCTGGTAATGAAGCGAACTTGTATGTGAAATAGTAGCCGACCAGGACAAGGGCGGCACCGCCGTGCAAGAAGCGCAACGTGCTAACCGGAACGTTCAGCTTTCGCAGAATCCCGGGATGCGCTTTTGGCAGGTAACCAAGCCAGCAAGCAGCGAGGCAAAGGCAACACATTATCAAGGTGCTCTCAAGAAAAAGGCCGCCCCATTCGTTTTTATAAAGTGCGTAGGCCTGAGGGAGAATGAACGCGACAAAGACTCCGGCCATGAAATACGGGAACTCATAGATCAATCGCGGACGGATCACTGTCATCACAAACAGCACGAGACAAGCGACGACAAAGGGAATGAAGTAGAGGAACATTCTTCTCCTTGCCAGTTTAGTCTAACAACGCTTGCATGCGCTAGTCCTCTGAAGCTTCAGCACCCCAGTTTCGGCTGCACGCGCTTCACACAATCGTAAAACATTTCCCGATATTGAGGCGCGAGGACCGGCCAGCTGAATCGGTCGCGAACGCTCTCCCTTCGTGGTCGCGCCGTTTCCGGCGAATTACTCGTTCGCAGCGTGAGTGCCAACATTGCCGCTAATCCTCCTGGCTTTGACAGATCGGCAAGCATGCAATAATCACCGAGCACAAAACGCATCACGGGATGATTATGTGCGATGACAGGCATTCCGTAGATCAGCGCCTCAAGAAAGACACGACCAAATCCCTCCTGTAAGGACGCGAGCGTGAATATATCCGATGCCATATAATAATGAGCGACTTGCTCATGTAGCACCGAGCGCGCCGTAAAATTCTCTGCCCCTACTTCCGGCGGACCCTCCGGCACCAAAATCCCGTACGGCACCATGGTTTGTTGGTCTGGCGGGACACCTGCCGCCAGCGCCTGCTCATAATAGAAAGGCGCCACTTGATGCACGTAATCGGCTCGAGGAAATGGCGGATTGACTGGCCCCCCATTCGAAAACAGGAGCCGGAAAGGAACTCCAATCTGCTTGCGCCACCGGAATAATTGAAAGCCAAGATTCGAGTCGCTGTAGAAAATGATGTCCGGTCGGTGTTTCCGAATGGCGCAGACCATCGACGGAAAAGTGGAAAGTTGCTCCGCTACATAGCTGTTGCGGCGAATGCACGCCCCGAGAAAACTCGCGATTGCGCCGGTTCTCGGCACGTTCCACAGCACGCGCTCATCCGATCTCTCTTCCCCCGCTCCCTTGTGGAGCGTGATTTCTAATCCTTCCATGCCGCGCAATCCATCAAACGCTTCGCGGAAAAATGTTTCGATTCCGCGATCGACAATGCCAATACCACTGCACGAAAAAAATATCTTGAGCGGCAACATCCTAAATTCGCGGCTCCATCCAAAGCCATGACATTTTTTCGGGTCGCCACTCGCTCACGGCCCAATCGAGATACCGTCGCGGCAAGAGCGTCGTACCGAATGTTCGATACGGCATTTCGTCCCGATGACGCGACTCTTGCCAAATCCGCCGAGCCTTATGAGTAAAAGCAAAGCGTTCAGTGACGCGTTCACTGATCCCGTGCGAGATGAACTCGTGCGTTTCAACAAGCAAATGCGCACGAACGAGTGCTGGAACAACTTTGGGATTTAACAAGGCTTCTTCTTCGCCTTCCGCATCACAGAGTATCAGCGTACGATCAGAACGTGTGAGCGCTTGTGCGAGATCAACCACTCTACACTTGCCGTGGATTTCGAGGCGCGAAGATACGTCATTTGTCACGGCCATTTGTTGCAAGGCGTCGCGGCCGCGCTGTTCCATTTCAAAGGCGACAATTTGAGCCTTCGGATTTCGTAACGCCATTCCAATGGCATAATAACCTTCCGCCGCCCCGATATCGATGATGAGCGGAAAATTCAGCGCACAAGCATGCTCGATCCAGTGGTTGAGTTCCCGTTCGTAGATTCCCAGTAATTTGGGAACATAGGCGCTGCCAAATGCGTTGTTGATATATCGCATCCCGGCAAATGGGCCTTTCGGAATGCGTCCGCCTGTTCGTGAGCGCACAACATGCTCGAGATATCCAATAGGTCGGAAGCGCGCGGGAATGATGGCGCGCAGGGCTTTCGCGATCACGTTTCGGACAACTCCTCTTGAAGTCGCATTACAATTCTTGTCGGAATCGGCCGCGGCCCTGCATCACTCGGGGACTCTGTTCGCTGTCGATCTAATAGCGGCAAACAAAACGCATGAACAAAGCGCTGCACCCCACGGATCGGCAGCATTCGTAGGTGATTGGTTAGATGAACTAACTCCAGTTCGGTCCCCGGCTTCCAAAATTTCAAACCAGCCAAATCGTCCGGCGTGACAAATCTCTTCCACTCCCTTTCTGACCAATGGTGCAATTCGGGTCGAGACCAATTGCGGCGATTCTCCGCGTCCGCCATCATGATCGCTCGCAGCCGACAGCGACGTTCCAGTTGCACCGGATCGCGATGCGGATAATGGCGGATTGATAATCGTTCGCGCGCCACGAACCCCGCGTTGAAGGGAAATGAAACGCTTGGTGGCCATTGCATCGTTTCGCGATAACGACAAAGCCGAGGCTCGCTGTAGTCGCTCACCGTGTAATGACGTCGCCGCTCTTCAATTGGGCGCTGTCGATCTTGCAATGCTTCTTCACCGCGATTCCACGCGTCCACTTCCGACTGGAGCAAACGGAAATCGTAATACTGATGATAAGCAACGGTCTCATGTTTGCGCATGCAGTTTTTCACAAAATCGGGCGGCGCGATGTGATGAAACTCATCAGCATCAAGTCGCAGAAACCAATCACCATCCCGCATTTGTTGGCGAGCAACATGAAACATGTAACCACGTAAACGGGTTTCCGAGAAATAAACCGGCTCTTTTCGTATCGGGATCACCCGCTTGTCCCTTGTCGCGAAGTCTTGAACGATTTCCCAGGTGCTATCGACACTGCCGGTGTCGAACACGTAGATCTGATCCGCCCACCGCAACGCATGAAGAAGACACTGGCCGACGACGTCCGCTTCGTCGCGGACGGGAAGAAGTGCGATGAATTTCATCTGAGCGCCTCGGCGGCGCTTGCCCGACCTTGGGAAATTGCATTCGGGTGGCGCGCAAGTTTCATCCACGCGTAATAGATCTGCCATGGAACTGGATGCCGGTTCTGAATACACTCACGAATTCCGCGCAGCGCGGATAACCACCAAAATGGCTCGCGGATCGCCCATGCGAGCCCTTCGCTACATGCATAACGAAATTGTCGCCAGACCCTGAAGGCAGCTACAACGATCAGTTGCGGAAAAGGGCAGCGCACAAACACGCTCCATAGTTCATTGCGTGCATTTAAATGGTGTCGCCTTACTGAGTCGCGCTGATTCATCGAGACGTGATGACGAACAGCGAGAGTCGGCTCAAACCGGACGACGTAACCCAGGGCGTAACATTGCAATGCATAATCAGGTTCTTCGTACATGTGACCAAAGAACACGGGAAAACCGTGCGAGCGTAAATAGATGTCGCGGCGCATTGCCGCCCCACAATTCGCGTAGGCCGAGACAAGATGGGCCAGAGATGAAGACGATTTTGTGGAATGGGCAAATGTTTCCCCATCACGAACTTCCACGAACGAGATCACAGCTGTTTTCTTAAGCTCGTTGAACGATCTCGCCATTTGCACAAAAAAATCATTGTCGAGGGGATAGCTATCATCATCAAAACTGGCAACGATGTCGCCCCTCGCCTCGCGCAGCATTTGATCGCGCGAGAAAATCGAACCTTTGGTCGTTTGGTTCTCAAACAACCTGCATTCTGGAAATTCCTTCCGGACCATTTCAATCGTGCCGTCGGTGCAGCCGTCGGCGCAAACCAGGATCTCATCGGCCTTCGGTTCAAGCTTAGACAATTTACTCAGCGTTCGCTGCAATTCCGCGCACCGATTTCGCGTTGCAATCATCGCTGAGATTATCATGCGCGGGAGGGGTCGTGCTCTTTCGTCGCGAATGATTTCAATGCCGCAATCAACCGCTCGCCGTATCGTTCCCACGTAAAATCACGCGCCCGTGCGCGCGCTGCTTCGCTCATTCGAGCGCGCAATTGTCGATCCTGGACACTCTCGGCGATTGCGTTTGCCACAGCTTCGGGATCGCGCGACGGGACGATTCTACCCTCAATTCCATCGCGAACGACAGAGCCCGCTTCCAGAGTGGTGATGACCGGAATGCCACACGCGAGAGCTTCATAGGTCGATTCCGCCGATCCTTCGGCAAGTGACGGCAAGACAAAGACATCGCCACTTGCAAACTCCCGAGCCATCTCTGGACGCGGGATGCGACCGAGGAATTTGAGATGGCGGCAAATGCTTTGTTCTGCAACTGATCGTTGAGCATTTCCTGCGATACGAAATTCGTAGCGAAATCCACGCTGTGCTAATCTGTCCGCGGCCATTGCCAGGTAATGAATGCCTTTGCGCAATTCCGCCGTTCCCGCGAAAAGCACGCGCCCTCGGATAGGTTTATTCTGTATCGATAATAACTCCGGATCCATTCCATAGGGTACGACCGCTGTGTACTCGCGACGGAACCCAAAGTTTCTCGCTAGATCATCACGCACTGCCTCGGACGGGCAGATGGCAAAGTCGCTGCGTGTGAGAAACACATCCTCGATACCGAGCTCGCGGCGGATAGCCGCGAAGTCCGGAACGTTCGGCTCCCAAGCGGGAAAGTTTTTGCGTTCTTCAGCAAGAAGGCGTTCCGTGCTCAAAAGAATATAGATCTCGGAAATCACGGCAAGTCCGCGCTCCTTCGCAGCGACCAGCAGTGGCCCGCATTCACCCAGCATCGAATAGAGATGGGTGGCGTTGCCGAATCCGCAGCGCGCCATTGCGCGCCCAAGTGCACGCGAGAAGCGCATCGACTCGCGAAAAATCGCCGCGGAATCTCCTCCGATGATCGCGCCCCGCACAGTATGAACCAGATTCAACCAAGGGAAGCTCACTGTTTTCGCTCGGAGATTTTCCGGTAATCGCCGGCTGGTCAGGCGCCGCGCATTATTACCCAAAAATGGCACGTTCGCCGCCACGGAAGAAAATCTACCTCGGTCAACATTGCCGGTAATGTCAGTGTAGAACCGCTCGAGCATTCCAGCGTCTTCAAGGATCGCCGGTACTGCATATCCGCGCCGCGCACCAATCTGGGTAGCGATGAATCTCACGATTGACGTCGTGGTTGATCGAAATGCTGTCGCAGAAGCGAGAGATACCGGTCGGTCACGACACTTCCCGTGAATGATTGCAAATGTTTATCAGCGTAGACCCGCGCTCCAGCTTGTTTGCTGTCACTGCCAAGCACATCATACAAAAGTTCGGCCAAAGAATCTGCCGACCCAGGCGTGAATAGGAAACCGCATGGCCCAATCGCATCTGGAAGCCCGCCGCCGTCACTGCCGCAAACCACGCAGCCACATGCAATTCCTTCGAGCGCGACGATTCCAAATGGTTCATTCCAGCGCGATGGCACAACCAGAATTCGATGACGATTCAATTCTTCAACTAAGGCTTCACCAACCAGTGCTCCGCGAAAGAAGCATCGATCTTGCAGATGTATTTCGGCGGCAAGTTGTTTCAATTTTTCCAGCTCCGGTCCGCTGCCCACAATAGCAATGTTCGGGCGGAGTCCACGCGCAGCCAATTTTCCGACAGCTTCGATCAGAAGATCGGCGCCCTTTTCCGGTATGAGCCGGCCCACGAAAATGAGATCACGATCACGCTGAACGTCAGGACGAATACGAAACAGTTTATCATCATAGGCGTTACCAATGACTCTACCGGAACTATTAAGAGTACGCGCCATCGCTTCACTCGGCGATACATTGATGGAACGACGAACCATTCTAGCTCGCAGTCTTTGATGCCATGGCGATTCGGAATGAATTGGTGGCTGCCAAATTTGATGACTGATTACGACTGGAAAACGTCGTAGCAGCAATGGCCATCCCAGACGCACTCCGGGTCCAAACTGAATTATCGCGTCGGCATTCGAAAACTCTTTCCATGTGCCTAAGGCGGTGGGCCTGCGAACTACTCGAAATGGAAGATTATCAGGAAGGGAACTGCGCTCGTTTGTCATGACCGTAACATCACGGCCGCGACGATGGAAAGCTGTCGCCAATCCGAGAGCCATTGATTGGACGCCGCCTATCGACGGAAAAAAGCGACTCGTCACGATAAGCAATTTCCGCGGCCACGCTTCATCCATGTCACATCACGAGGCAAGGCAAGTCATTCGGCACTCGAAATTGCAGGCGATAAAATCCTCTTCCCGCAGCAATTGTCCCTGTTCCTCGAAGCGGGTGTAGCCACATTCTTGCAACTGTCGAATCACATCGCGCGGGTCGTGGCCCCGTGACTTCAGATATGCGCCATGCAATTCCAAAAAGAGAATTGGATGAAACGTTCTCAGAGACTCCGCGCCTCCTGAGAGAGCATCACTTTCAAATCCCTCGATGTCCAACTTTATATGTGTCGGGCGCAAATCTGTTTCGCGAAGTATAGTATTAAGGCTGCGTTGCGGAGTCCTGATCGTGTCCGTGCGATTCAATGGTGCCGAGACGAAGTAGTCGCTACCGGCCGGTCCGGTTGTGAGCACCGGCAGTGTTCCATTTGCCGCACCAACGGCCGCTTCAATTATCTCCACCTGTGCCGTTACGTTATTCAGAACAAGGTTTTGCCTAAGGACCGCACCCGCCTTTGGCGATGGCTCCACTGCAACCGCCCGCGCAGTCGGACCACCAAACCGAATCGCGGCGAGAGAGAACAAACCATAATGTGCCCCGACGTCGAGGAATTGCATTCCCGGACAGCAGTAACCGATGAACGTGTTCAACTCCGCAGCTTGAGCAGGATCGGTCGCGAATACGCTAAAATGATTTCGGCTGGCGGGATGGCAACGCGGTCGCCAATCTGATCGCACTCCCACTTCAGAAGGTCCATGCCATAAGTAATCTAAACGATCGGCAAGATAGCCAATGGAACGCTTGGGTTGTCGCAACCAGTTGCGCATCACACGCGGAGTCAAACGGCGAATGGGTTCCCGTATTTTTTTGAAACGCGCGTTCATGACGCACCGGAGGTTGAAAGGCCGATAATGCCGAGGAGACGTGTCCGCTCCGATCGAGCAAGGACAAGCCACCAACAAGCACCAACGAAAAGCAACGCTGTTATCGCTCCGGACTCGATCACTTGGACGGCGGCGCTTTGTTGACGTGCGAATTGCAATAACACGCGGTTACTGATGAGTGCAGCGACGAACACTGTCGCACATGGCAGGAGCACACGCGCGAAATGCTCGCGCCAACTAATGCCTAAACGGCGCAGGCCGCGATACACCATGTACCAATGATTCGTAAGCAGTTGCGCAAGCAGCGTTCCTGCGGCGATGCCTAAGAGACCAAATGACCTCATCAAGATCCAGGAAGCCGTGAGTTTGAGAAATCCTGCGGCCATCGACCAGGCTGCAAATGCCTCGTCTTCAGTTGCGCGTGAGCTAGTAACAATAATGAAACTGTGAGCTTCCAAAGTGAGAAGAATAACGAAAACGACAAGCGTTGGATAACCGACGAATCTTCCGGACCCGAGCCAGACATCGAACAACCGGTTGCCGAGACTTAGCAAACAGGCGCCGCCGCATAACATGATTAATAATCCAAGTCGAGCGTTGCGTCGCACGATGGTGTGCAATTCCGTTATCTCGCGAGCCTGCCACAAGTGGCTGACGAAAACGGAAGACGCTGAGGCGAAAGTTACCGCCAGCATGTTCAGGTTGAGCACTGCAAGGTAAGCGGCCCGATATGCAGGAATCCCCTCGGCACCTTGGGAAGCGGCGATGAAAAATTGATCCGTATTGAAAATGAGAACGGTGCCGAGCGCGGTCAACCAGGCACGCAAGGCAAGGCTCGGCATCCCGCCCATAATTTTTCGGTTCCAATGTCCCTGCAACGAAAAAAGCTCCGGGCGTCGTTTTGCCGCCAGCCATCGTGCAAGCCAACGTTGCCCAAGCGCACCTGTCGCGGCAATGGTTGCCAACGTGACCAGACGTCCGCCGCAAAGCACGGCAATGATTTGTGCGATCAGCGTACCGGCGTTGACAAAACTCGCGATCAGCGCATCCCAGCCCACGTAACCGACGCCTTGCAAAAGGCACGCCCATACTGTTGCCCAAACAGCGAACGCCTGGCTCGCGCATAGAATCGTCCACGCGATCCACACAGTGGTGTGACTGACGTCGTGAAGTTGAAGGTGGTTAAGATAAAAGAATCCCGCGGTCCATGACACGAGAAATACTCCCGCCGACATGACGTAATAGATCCGCCGGCCACTTTCTGTGAGGTCCGCGATTTCACGCAACGTTTCTGGCGTAAGCGGCGCATCCGGATCGGTGCCACTCTTCCCTTTGGCCAACGCGATGCGTCGAGTGAGCGTCACGCCGATTCCAAGATCGAGAATTCCCATCGCCGCCCAGCTCTGTCCGAGCAGTAACCAGACGCCGAGCTCCTCTTTCGGCAAATGCCGGAACAGCACCGGGAGCAAAACCAACCCGAGCAAGATCGTCAGCCCGCGACTGAACCAGGTGGCCGCCGCGCCAAATAAGATGCGACGCGAGACACTCATTCAAGAACTCGAAGGCAGCACGCGGACATTCTAAGACACTCACGAATCTGGGACAACGACTCAAATCCTGGTGCGGTATATCGGCGGCAAATGTTCGCTGTACTTAATAATGAGCCACGGCAATTCGCGCGCACGCCAGAGGCGCGGGATAAAGATTGCAGGCTGGGAAAACAAGCGCAGGAGCCAGCCCAGATAAAGGCGGTCGACCCAATCCGGAATTGCGATTTGATCGCCGGTCAAGAATCCGAGCGCGGCGCCGATGCAATGGATGGCCGGTTTGTAATCGACGCGATCCTTCAAATAATGACCGAGTTTGTCCTGCACTCCCCCACCCACCGCGATGACGATGTGCGCCGGTCGCTGGCGTCGAATTCGGTCGAGCAAAGTTTCGTCGCGCACAGGTCGCGCGTAGTGCGGTGCGATGTAAACGTTGGCATCAGTAACGGGAATTTCAAGGCGACGCAAAAGATCGACGTGTTTATCGCGCGCGGAATGTGAAGGCACGATCCACATGACGGCATTCCTCTTCCGAACAGTTTCGTGTTCCAGCAAACGTT
>WNFR01006397.1_pt1 | contig 12040 bp, 13 predicted proteins | sample 5400221 | NCBI WGS metagenome assembly WNFR01 (sample SAMN13153357, study PRJNA577476) | soil metagenome | isolation source: 40 cm soil under Madrone tree | place: USA:California | collected 2016-06-14 | reverse complement strand
AGCGCAGCTCACTTCCCACGTCCGTCATACGCTCCCGGCGGCGAGGGAATGAGCTCTAGCCACTCGGGATACTAAATTCATATTTCAGCGCTCTTTAAGGGGCACTCCAACTGAGCCTCGCGAAAAAAGCTGACTTATAAGCGTAGGCGCGATGTGTTGTTTGGCGGTTACTCTTCACGGCACGGGGTGGTTGCATCGGAGACGTCTGCAGGTACGTTCGGCATCGGTGATTAAACAGGCGGCACTGACAGGCGTTGTGGTTGTGCTGGTTGGGTTTTGGCTCTCCGCTTGCACGTCTCCGACTGAGGACACGGTCGCCAGTCCCTCTGCCTCGCAATCGACCGCAGTTGTTCCCGGAGAAAAAATGCCGGACGACGACCGCTACGCTCCCGGACCGATGGGATCGAGCAGCGTGCGCTGGTGACAGCGGCGTCGAAGCGTAACAGTTGAACCGTTGAAACAGAGCCGAATCGCGGGTTCCTTCCGCTTAAACACTTCAACGCTTGACGAAGTGTAGCAGCGCTTCGTGCACTCCAGCACCGTGGTCCTTCTGCGCGACGTACCCGCCGGCGTTGCGCACTGCATGCTGGACCTCGGGAATAGCATTGGCCGGACACGACGGCATCGCTGCGAACCTGCCGTCCAGCATCGAGATATCATTATGATGGTCCCCCGCTGCAAAGATGTTTTCGCGCGCAACATCCAGCAAACGCGCAAGCTCTGCGAGCGCCGCGCCCTTGTGATAATCGGCGTGACAAAAACGCAGGTATATTCCATTCCGCTGGTAATCCAGCTTCGGATGGCCGGCACGCGCCTGCCGGATAAAATCGGTAATGCAGTCCACCTCTTTTTCGCTTTCGGCAACGAGCCCTTCCAGTCCCTCCGAATTGTACATCAGACGCGCTTTGGTTTGATTTGTAACGAAATCCACGAACTCAGCCAGGACAGAACGAGCGGACAAAAACAAATCGGCGTGATCGCGCGCGCAACGCTGGTTCCAATCGCCGAACGGTTCCCATTTCTCGCCATTCCGTCCCGGACGAAAAACGTCTCGCTCAGTGGTGAGAATGAAGTCCGGGCGAATTGGTAGGGCGAATTCGGCCAGACCGGTTTCGAGCAGATCCACCGAGCGGCCAGTGTTAATTGCCCAAATGGCACCGGCATGCTGCAACTCGCGAATCAACTCCATACAGTTCGGGTCGAAGATCGTCTCGCTACCGCGCGAAACGAGAGTCCCGTCAAAATCAATACTGAGCAGTTGGATTTGTGGATACATTCAAAAACAATTTAAGAATTGATTTTCGAGAAGCAATGCGTCGATTGTTTCAAGAGCGTAAGATCGGATGAAATCGGCCTACGAACTTGCAATGGAGCGACTTCAAAAAACCTCGCCTTCGTTCTCGCTGACTGACGAACAAAAGAAGGAACTCGCCGAACTCGATTCCAAATACCTCGCGAAGATCGCTGAGAAGGAGCTTTTCCTGAAGGAGCAAATTCGCAAAGCGCAAATCGAGGGCAAAATCGAAGATGTCCAGTCGCTGCAGAAGCAACTCAGCTCGGAGGTGCGGCAGCTACAGGAGGAGTGCGAAGCCAGAAAAGAAAAATTGCGCGCTGGCTTCGGAAAAAATCTGTAGGGCTAGCGCTCCGCTTTCCACGGGCGATTTAGAAGACAGCCGATGCACCTGCCCTACCACATCGCTTCCGCCCGTTCCGTCTTTGCACCGTGCTCTCCACGCTTCGGCAAATCGGGATCCAGGAAGCCGAGCATGTGCGCGCGACGGATCGTGCGGACGCCTTCCTGCTTCTGCAGCTGCTCGATGCTGCGGCGAAATTTTTCCATCTTGGTCCAATGCACCTTGGGACGGAAATGGTGCTCCGCGTGATAACCGTTGTAGAAAAACAACCAGTTGTAAATTTTTCCGTAGCTGCTGACTCCCCACGCAATCGGCTTGTCAGGGTTGGCCCCGTAATGGCGATAGTACCCGTTCAAATAACTGAAACAGTGGCCGAGATACCAGAACGGCAGGAAAAACAAAATGAATCGCCAGTTGATGAAGTGAATTGGATTCGTCGGAACGACAATCGCCATCACCAAAAGCATCGTTGCGAACGCGGCCAACTCGAGTTTACCCCAGAAATCATCGCCGTTGTTGCGTTTTCGCAATTCTTTTCGGATCGCACCCACATCATCGCGGAAGAAACCTAAGAAAACATAGCTCCACGGATTTTCCGCTTCGCCATCATCTCCGTGGCGGTAAATCGACAGCCAATCGATGGTGTCTCCATTTTCATCCTGCCGATCCGAGTTTCCCTTGTGATGCTGCATATGCACCGCGTCGTACATCGTTTGCGAAAAACAGCAGGCGATGGATTGCGTGACTCCAAACAGTCGATTGAGCAGTCCCGAGCGGAAGAAGGGGTTGTGAATGAAATTGTGCCCCACCCCGTTGATGTTCGCGTTGATCATCAGCGAATAAACGAACCCGAGAACCAGCATCGCCCACAGCGGCGCGTGCGGAAACACAAAATACATGCCCAAAAGATAAGCGAGATGGAAAAGACCCGCGGCCGTCGGGATAGCGTCCCAGCGCGTGTGCGCGAAAAGCTTTGAACTTGTAGTCGGCCGTTCTATTCGGATCACGTCAGCATTCATCGGGGGAAAAGTTCGAACAAAAATATTCGCCACAGAAAGTGCGCTTGGCAAGTTTGAGGATTGCCAACGCCCTTTCTCGCTGGCTAAGTTAGGCGCTCTCGATGTTTGCGCTTCAACCTGAATTAAAAGTCTTCGCCGGCTCCGCAAACCGCGATTTGGCGGAGCGAATTTGCAGATACATAGGCGCGCCTCTGGGACAGGCGACGATAAGCTCGTTTCCCGATGGCGAGACGTACGTCAGGATCGAGGAGAACATTCGCGGGCACGATGTGTTTATCGTCCAGCCAACTTGTCCACCGACTAATCAACATTTGATGGAACTGCTGATCATGGTAGACGCGGCTCGGCGCGCCAGCGCCGATCGGATCACCGCTGTCATTCCATTTTTCGGTTATGCGCGACAGGACCGCAAGGATCAACCACGCGTCCCGATCACGGCGAAACTTGTGGCTAATTTGCTGTACGCCGCCGGAGTGAATCGCGTTCTCACCATGGATCTGCACGCACAACAGGTGCAAGGGTTTTTTGATATCCCGGTGGACCATCTTTATTCGTTACCGGTCTTGATCAAATATTTGCGCAAAACGTTGACGGGCAAAACAACTGTGATTTCTCCTGATCTGGGCGGGCTGAAAATGGCGTCGGCTTATGCGGAGGCGCTCGGCGCGAATCTGGCGATTGTGGCGAAGGAACGCAAAAGCGCCACTGAGACCGAAGCGCTCTACCTGATTGGCGACGTGGAAAATCGCGATGTGCTAATGGTGGATGATCTCACTGAGACGGCGGGCACCCTTACCTCGGCAGCTGCGATAGTAAAAAAGCACGGCGCGCGCAATATTTACGCCGGTGTGGCGCATGCGGTGCTGGTGGATGTGGCCATTCGGCGGTTGCAAAAATCCGAAATTACAGAATTAGTAACGACCAACAGCACGCCGGTGCGCACTGTTGACGGATTTAAGGTCACCGTGCTCTGCGTCTCCGAGCTTCTCGGAGAAGGCATCAAACGGATTCACAACGACGAATCGGTGTCGTCGCTGTTCAACATCGAGAACGAAAAAAATGGCAAAACAAGTTAAGCTCAAAGCAGAACCGCGGGCGGAGGTGGGACGCTCCGCTGTGCGCAAACTTAGAGCGCGCGGACTGATCCCGGCAGTGATCTACGGAGGCAACGACAAACCACAGCCGCTGCAAGTCGCCGCCCGGGACATCAATGCCATGATGAGTCAGGCCTCTGGAGAAAACGTGCTGGTCGAGCTCGAAATTGGCGGCGACGGACAAACCCGCACGGCGCTGGTGCAGGAGGTGCAGCACTCGCCTGTCGGTGGAGACATTCGTCACGTGGATTTTCACGCAATCTCAATGGATCAGATGATTGAAGCCGAAGTGCCGCTCGAACCCGTCGGCACCGCAATCGGAGTGAAAACTTTCGGCGGATTGCTCGAACAAAGCCTGCGCGCCTTGGCGATTGAATGTCTTCCGGGCGATTTACCGGACCGGATCACGGTTGACGTTTCGCAACTGAATATCGGCGATGCCATTCACGTCCGTGACATTCAACTTCCGCCGGGAGTAACGGCAAAAGTACAACTCGATCTGACGGCATTCTCGGTCGTGGCGCCTGTGGTGGAGGAAGAACGAGCACCGACGGAAGCAGAAGCCGCAGCCGCAGGACCGGAAGTGATCACGGAGAAAAAGGAAGAGGGCGAAGCCGGTGCGGCGTCTGCTCATGCTCCAAAAGAAAAGGCTCCAAAGGAGAAAGAGAAAAAATAATCCATTTTCGATCTTCGGTTTTGGATTTTCGCTTGCGACCGCGAGCGGTGGACGCGGTAGCATTTCGACGGCCCGGGTTGGTGGCGAGCATTGGCAAAGCGTTGAAGCAAGCTCGATCAGGCTAGGGACTTCTTTGGCGGGGCAAGCATTCACATTTCGGCATCGTCGATCTACCGGGTGGACAAAAAATGCTTGTCAACCCATGCGTCGGGTCGCTACAACTGTCTGCAATCATTACCTAAGGATCGACATTAGAGGCCCGACGAAGCATGGCCGGGAAAAAATCCAAACCGACGAAGGAAAAGAACCGGGCCAGAACCGGGTAATTCTTACCGATTCGCATGGACCCAAACGAGATGAACATCATTGTTTGGGCGTTGGCGCTGTTGCTGCCAATTCTTCCGGCACTCTTGTTCTTCATCCCTAGGAGTTCGACTGCCGAGGCTTCGACCGATGACGATCATGCTAAGGAATCTCAGCCCGAAAAAGTGCCATTTTGGGCAAAGTGGTCATTCAAACTTACCGGTGCAGCGGCGGCGTATCTCGTATTCACATTGCTGGCCCTGTACTACCGGCCTAACTACGTGGTAGAGGATATTTTCACTGTTTGGGGCACTGTGGATGTCGATCAAGGCCAGCGGCCGCAATTGGGAGAGCTGATCTTTGGGACTCTACCGCCACCTACATATTCGGCCGATGACGGCACATTTCACTTAAACGTTATAGGAAAACCTGGTGGATCCGGCTTGCCGACCCTCGTGGTGAACTGGAAAGATCAGAAGCTGCTTGGAAATCCAGATCCGATCCATCTCGACCCAAAGGATCCGTACTTCGACAAAGAAAAGGCCGAAATCTCAGGTCACAGAATTATGGTCAAAAAGCATTTTACCATGCGCGCCACCGCCTCGCCTGCACCCGCTTACTCGCCCTCCTCATCGGAGACGCCGACGCCAACTTCTCTTCAGCCGTCAGCATTTACATCGTCCAATCAACGTTAACCGAAATAAATCTGCTATGAAATTACGCTGCCTGATCTTCGCCGGCATCGGTTTTATCCTGCTCTGGCCCGGCTCGCTCGTTCACGCCCAACAGACGACGACCGTTCGCGGCCAACTTGTACGGAATGGAGACCCAGCTCCCGGCGTTCAGGTGACACTCGGTAACCAGGCTGTCGGCCGTTCCTGGCCAGCAGTAACAGGCAAGGACGGAATGTACTATTTTTACAACATTCCGTTAGGTGATTACTATTTGGAGGTTTTGGCTTCCAACCCGCCCAAAACATACCCATTCAAAATCGCAGGCTTGCCTTATCATGATCTGCCGCGGATTCCGATTAATTAGCTACGCCGAAAGCGGCGCGAGACATCAGCGTTAATCCTGCAAATCTATTGCAATCTGGGTGTCGATCTGCCGTTTCACCTTTTGCGATTTTGCGATACCGGCGCGGCGATCGGCGCGTTCCGAGTTTATTGATTGGCGGAAAAATTAATATGAACGCAGACATAAAAGCGCGTTCTCAAATCCGGCTCATCGCCGGTCTCGGAAATCCCGGCCCGGAGTACGCGGCCACGCGGCACAACATCGGGTTCCTGGTGGTCGATATGCTGGCTGCGCAGTTTGGATCGACTTGGGAGAAGTCGGGAAAATGGGATGCCCTCTCCACAAAATGTGGAGCTGTGCTTCTGGTTAAGCCGTTGACCTTTATGAATCACAGTGGCTACCCGCTGTTGGCAGTTGCACAGTTTTACAAGATCGAACCGCAACAAAGCTTGATCGTGCTGGATGATATGGCTCTGCCTCTGGGTCGTCTTCGCTTACGCGGGCGAGGAGGATCAGGCGGCCACAACGGCTTGGAGTCGGTCATCGCCCGGTTCGGGACAGAAGAGATCCCACGTTTGCGCGTCGGGATCGGGGCTGCGCCACATGAAGGATCTGTAGATCATGTGCTCAGCCGATTCTTTGATGAAGAAAAGCCGATCGTTAGAGCAAGCATCGATCGCGCAGTGGAAGCTTTGAAATGCGCAATTGACAACGGCCTCGTTTCAGCCATGAACACATTTAACAAATCCGAGGAAATATGAATCGTTATTATGAAGCGCTGCTGGTGTTAAATACGCAAGCCAAAGAGGAAAATGTAAAAGAGATGATTGAACGTCTGGAATCCGAGTTTCAGAAGGAAGGCGCTCGTGTCGAGCAGGTGCAAAAGATGGACAAGCGCCAGTTTTCCTACGCGGCCGGGTCGCTGGATTCCGGTTATTACGTGAACTTCATTTTGAACGCCGATCCTGGTGCGATTACGCGGCTGAGGTCAAAGTTCAAACTCGACCCGGATGTTTATCGCCAGCACTACCAGCGCCTTGACGAGAAAAAAGAGAAAGCCCCGAAAAAAGTGGTAAAAGCAAAGTGATTTCGTTATAAGCGCGACATGGCCAACCTCAACAAAGTTCTCTTGCTCGGCAATGTCACACGCGATCCTGAGGTGCGTTACACGCCGAAAGGCAGCGCCGTCTGCGACCTTGGAATTGCCGTAAACCGTGCTTACACCACCGACAGTGGCGAGAAGCGCGAGGAAGTCACATTTGTGGATGTCACGCTCTGGGGACGAACAGCGGAGGTGGCCAGTGAGTACCTGAAAAAGGGCAGACCGGTTTTCATCGAAGGCCGGCTGCAAATGGACACATGGGATGACAAGCAGACTGGGCAAAAACGCTCAAGGCTTCGGGTAGTGGCCGAGAACATGCAACTGCTCGGAGGTCGTCCTCCAGGCGGGGCGGCCGACGCGACCGGAGAAATCCGGCAACCCGGCCCGCCATCTAAATCAGCCGCGACATCCGAGCCGGACGAAGACGAGATTCCGTTTTGAGGTAGCGGCGAGCCTCTGGCTTGCGCCGTTCGATAGAATTGCAAGCGGGACGCTTGCGCTACCTTTCTTATGAATGCGACTGAAGCGTGCATTGCGCTGAACATGCTGCCGACCGTTGGGCCGGTGCGATTACGCAAGTTGCTTGAGGTTTTTCAAGAACCGCAACAAATCCTCGCCGCCAAACGTAGCGAACTTCGCAACGTGGAAGGGATCGGTAACGAAGTTGCCGATCAAATTTCCAACTGGCAATCAACCGTTGATCTTTCCGCGGAGCTTCAGCGGGTCCGCGATTTCGGAGCGACCGTAATTACGCAGCAATCGCCTTCGTACCCGCCGCTGCTGCGCGAGATCCATGCGCCGCCGATTGTGCTCTACGTCTGGGGTGAACTCCAGGAGCGCGATTATCACGCTATCGGCGTCATCGGCGCGCGACGCACGACGCATTACGGGACGGAATCGGCCAAGAAGCTGGCTTATCAACTTGCTTACGCAGGTCTGACTGTGATCAGCGGATTGGCTCGCGGCATTGATACCGCAGCTCACCAGGGTGCGCTCGCCGCGAAAGGCCGCACGATCGCGGTTATCGGTTCTGGATTAGCGAGACTGTATCCACCGGAGAACAGGCCTTTAGCAGAAAAAATCCGCAGCGGAAATGGCGCGGTAGTTTCCGAGTTTTCAATGGATATCGAACCAGACCGACAAACGTTTCCGATGCGCAACCGCATTATTTCGGGATGGAGCCATGGGACTCTCGTGGTGGAAGCCGGCCTGAACAGCGGCGCGCTTATCACAGCGGCGCAGGCGCTGGAACAAGGGCGCGCGGTGTATGCTGTTCCTGGCCATATCAATGCACCGAGTGCAATGGGATCAAACCGACTGATTCAACAAGGTGCGAAACTGGTCATGGACGCATCGGATATTCTTGAAGATTTAGAGATTCTATTGCCCGAGGCGAAACCGTCGCCGGAAACCGCGGCTCGTCCCTTGCCGCCGCTCTCAGACGAAGAACGCCGAGTTTACGACGCCATTGATGCAACCGAGACCGCTATCGACGAAATTGCCGCGCGGAGCGAATTGCCAAGCGCAGCCGTTTCATCTACACTGCTACGGCTCGAACTCAAACATCTGGTCAAACAGTTGCCTGGAAAATACTTCGTAAAGCTTGGCTAAGCAGAGAGTTACTGCTATGCCAAGTGTGACTCGTTACTGGCCTGACTTGCAAATCCGCTGTAACTGAGTTCGATTGCTGCCCCCATGTCTAAATCCCTCATCATAACCGAGAAGCCTTCGGTCGCCGGCGACATCGCTAAGGCGCTCGGCGGCTTCAAAAAAGGCAAGGACTACTACGAGAACGAGAAATATCTGATCTCGTGGGCGGTCGGTCATCTTTTGGAGCTCGCTGTGCCGGCTTCAATGAAGGAGCAGGACAAATGGGACATGAAGAAATTGCCGATCATGCCTCCGGAGTTCGAACTTGAACCGGCGGAAAAAATGAGCGGTCGCGTCAGTGTGCTGCGAAAGCTAACCCGAGACAAAAATGTTTCTGAGATTATCAATGCCTGCGACGCGGGCCGGGAAGGCGAACTGATCTTCCGCTACATCGTCCAATACGCCGGGACGAAAAAGCCCATCAGACGTCTCTGGCTGCAATCGATGACGCCGGAGGCCATCCGCAACGGGTTCACGCGACTGCGCAGCGACGCGGAGATGCAACCGCTGGCGAGCGCGGCGCGAAGCCGCAACGAGGCGGATTGGCTGGTAGGCATCAACGCCACGCGCGCATTTACGCTGCGACTTAGCGGCGGACGCGGCAGCACTGTCACTTCGCTGGGAAGAGTGCAGACACCGACGCTGGCCATCATTGTCGATCGCGAGAACAAGATTAAGGAATTCAAGCCGCGCGAGCTGAATGAGATCATCGGCACATTCCGAGGCAAGACTGACGAATATTCAGGCCGATGGTTCGACGAAGCGTTTAACAAAGAAGAGAGCGAGATCGAGAGAACGAAAAGAGTGGTCACGCGCCTGCAATTAAATTTGCCGGATGCCGAGCAACGGCTTGGTCCCGCGAGCGGATCCCTCTGGGAAGAACACCGCGCTGCCTCCCGATTGTGGCATCGTGAAATCGCCGAGGCGATTCAGCACAAGTGCTTCGGCAAAGAAGGCGTCGTTGAGCTGGAGGAAAAAAAGCCCAGCACCCAGATCGCGCCGCAACTGTATGATCTCACGAGCTTGCAGCGTGAAGCCAACAGCCGCTTCGGTTTTTCCGCGAAGCGCACTTTGCAAATCGCGCAGGCGCTCTACGAAAGACATAAAGCTATCACCTACCCGCGCACAGATTCTCGCGCACTGCCTGAGGATTACATGCCGACCGTGAAAGCGACGTTGAGCAAGCTCGAAAATCCATTCGCGCGCAGAGTCCTCGACAATAACTGGGTCAAACCTAACAAACGCATCTTTAACGACGCGAAGATAGGCGACCATTTCGCAATCATTCCAACCGACACCGTCCCGCGTTCACTCGATAACAACGAGCAGGCGATTTTCGAAATGGTGACCAAGCGCTTCGTGGCCGTGTTTTTCCCACCGGCACAATACGAGAACACGACACGGATTACCCGAGTAGAGGACGAGCCGTTCAAGACAGAAGGCAAAATCATGGTGGCACCCGGGTGGCTCGAGGTCTATGGCCGCGAAATTACGGGCGACAAACCGGAAGAAAACCTGCCGGCGGTTCAGCGGGGCGAAGGCGTCGAAACCGTTCGGGTTGAAATCAACACGGAACAGAGCCGGCCGCCTGTTCGTTACAACGAGGGCACGGTCCTCAGCGCGATGGAAGGGGCGGGCAAACTCGTGGACGACGAAGAACTGCGCGACGCCATGAAAGAGAAAGGGCTCGGCACGCCGGCGACGCGCGCGGCTATCATCGAGACTTTGATTTCAGCTCATTATCTGACCCGGCAAGGGAAGGAGCTTCAGCCGACGGCTAAGGCCGTCCAGACGATCATGCTCCTGAAAAGCGCGGTGCCGGAATTGACGAGCCCGGAGCTGACAGGCGAATGGGAATTTCGCCTGCGCGAAATCGAGCATCGCAAGCTCACGCGTGACGCGTTCATGCGGGACATCCGGGACCTAACGAAGGACATCGTCGGCAAAGCCAAGCATTTTCATCCCGACGAGCACATGCCCGACACCGAGCCGTTTGGGCAATGCCCGAAGTGTGGTTCGCCGATCGTGGAGCGGTTCAAAAGTTTTACCTGCACCAATGAAGACTGCGGTTTTACGATCTGGAAAACCATCGCCGGCCGATTACTGAGTCGCGACGAATTCGAGACGCTCGTCCGTGACAAACAGATCGGGCCACTTGGCGGCTTTCGCAGCAGAAAAGGCAAACGGTTTCATGCTGCGCTTAAATTGAGCGACGATTTCAAGGCAGAGTTTGATTTCGGCCCAAACGGCCAGGAGAACGGCGCGACTCAGCAGGTGGATTTTTCTGCACAGGAGCCGCTGGGCAAATGTCCGAAATGCGGCGGACGCATTTTCGAATCCGGAATGAGCTACCTCTGCGAAAATTCAGTCGGCCCAAACAAGACGTGCGATTTCCGATCGGGCAAAGTGATCCTGCAACGACCGATGGAGAGCGAACAGATGAAGAAATTGCTCGCGACCGGGAAAACTGATTTGCTTGAACGATTCATTTCCCGAAAGGGCAGACCGTTCAAAGCGTTTCTCGTGTTGACGGATAAGAAAGACGTCGGCTTCGAATTCGAGAAGCGCGACGCGAAGGCGAAGCAGGAACGAAAACCCAAAGAGCCAGCTCCGAAAATCGATTTCAAGGGAAGAGAACCGGTTGGCGAATGTCCGGTGTGCGGTGGAAAAATTTATGAAACGGACACTGCTTACATTTGCGAGCACTCACAGGCCGACCGTAAGCCGTGCAAATTCAAGCTCAGCAAAACCATCCTCGGCCGCGATATTCCCAAAGAACAGGCACAAAAACTTCTCACCACCGGAAAAACCGATCTCCTCGAAGGGTTCATTTCAAAACGAGGCCGCCCCTTCTCCGCCTATCTGAAATTGGAGGACGGCAAAGTCGGATTTGAATTTCCGGAGAAAACCGCATCAGCTGAATCCAAGTAACCGGACATCAGCCCGCTTGATCGTCGACCGGCTGTCAGATTAGTGAATCATCGCGGCGTTTCTTCGCACTTCTCATCAGGAAGAGTTTTGCTAGAATTCGGCCTCACAAATGGGCCGAACGAGATCGACAAGATCATCAAGCAACAATTCCGCCAACATCGGCTTCGAACAAAAGCTCTGGCTCGCTGCCGACAAGCTCCGCAGCAACATGGACGCCGCGGAATACAAGCACGTCGTCCTCGGCCTCATTTTCCTGAAGTACATCTCCGACAGCTTTGAAGAACATCACGCGAAGCTAGTCGGGGGCGAAGGTGAATATGCAGGCGCGAATCCCGAAGATCCCGACGAGTATCGCGCGGAAAATATATTCTGGGTTCCGCGCGCAGCGCGTTGGACGTACTTACAAAATAGCGCGAAGCAGCCAGCTATCGGCAAGATTGTCGACGACGCGATGGTCGCGATCGAGCGCGACAACCCGCGCCTGAAAGGCATCCTGCCAAAAGATTATGCGCGGCCCGCGCTCGATAAAAACCGTCTTGGCGAGCTCATCGATCTTATCGGCACGATTGGAATGGGCGACGCCGCGAGTCGCTCGAAAGACGTACTTGGGCGCG
>WNFR01006396.1_pt1 | contig 12040 bp, 10 predicted proteins | sample 5400221 | NCBI WGS metagenome assembly WNFR01 (sample SAMN13153357, study PRJNA577476) | soil metagenome | isolation source: 40 cm soil under Madrone tree | place: USA:California | collected 2016-06-14 | reverse complement strand
CCTTGATGACGTTCCTGACGGCCGTGCGCTGCCACGTCGATGCCGCCGTCGCCTATCACGGCGCTGACACCGAAAAGTACTTGGGAGAGGTCGACAATCTTAGTGCGCCCCTGCTTATGCATCTGGGAGAGGAGGACGAATTCATTTCCAAGCCTGCGCAAGCTGAGATCAAGACGGCCATTGCCGGCAAGCCAAACGCGACGGTCTACAGCTATCCGGGGCAGCGTCACGCCTTCGCTCGGCATAATGGCAGGCACTACGATGCCGCGGCGGCAGCGCTCGCCAACGGGCGAACAAGCGAATTTCTACATCAACGACTGCGGTGACCTTAGGTCCTCCATCTGTTTCGGGCCACGCCTGAGGACAGGGCGGTGTTTCCGCCGATATGAAAAGCGCAGTCGAGAAAGGCCTGAGCAAAACAGGACTGATGTTTACGCAGCTTGATCAAAGCGCGGTTGTGCGTAAAGAGAGTCGAGATGATAAGAAAATTCGAGATGGAGCGGTTCAGTCTGAGCTCTTCTAAACCCTTCGATCAGGTTGTGGCGGCTCTTGATGCCTCTATTGGTCATCCGGATATGGCTGAATTCGGGAGATCAACCCGCGAGGCGCGCTCTTTTGCCGAGCTAAAAAGCGCAGTCGAAAAAGGTCTGAGCAAAGCGGGACTGATGCTGTTTATGCAACTTGATCAAGGCGCAGTTTTGCAGAAAGAAACGGGTCAAGACACACCTCGAATCATCCGCTTGCTTATCGGCAACCCTCTCATCATGAAGGAAATGACGAAGCATGTTCCGGACGCGGGCTCTTATGCGCCGGTTACAGTCCTGGTGGACGAACGGGCCGATGGCGTGCATTTGTCATATGACAAGATGGCGAGCCTTCTCGCTCCATATGGAAATCGCGACGCGCTAGACGTCGCCCGGGATTTGGACAGCAAAGTCGAAGATCTCTTGCGATATGCTGCAGGCTGAGGTTGCCTAAGTTTCTGAGATGGTCGCGCATGTGTTTCTGTGAAAAGGATAATGTGAGCTCAGGCTTGTGCTCAATCGTGGTCGAAGCAGGGAGCGAATTATGACTGAATCAGCGGAGCACGTGCGGGTGATCGGGGAAACGCCTGCGTATTGGAGGGTTGTGTTTGATTACCCGCCTTTCAACATCGTAGACGCCAGCATATTCGAAGCCCTACAGGATCTGCTCGCGCGAATGGACGCCACCCCGAGCCTGCGGGTCGTCGTATTCGAGAGCGCGAATCCTGAGTTCTACCTTGCCCACTTTGATTTGACCGGCAAGATAGGGAACATCATGACTGCTGTCGGGGCTTCGGGCCTCCCGATCCTGATGGATTCGTTCGTGCGTCTCACCAAGTCTCCGATAGCTAGCATCGCGAAGATCCGGGGCTGTGTTCGGGGCGCGAGCAGCGAGTTCGTCCTCGCCTGCGACATGCGCTTCGCGTCGCGCGAGAACACGCGACTGGGCCAACCCGAAGTCGGGGTCGGGTTGCATCCCGGCGGCGGCGGTGCGGAACGCCTTCCTCACCTGGTTGGCCGCGGCCGTGCGCTCGAAATCGTTCTCGGCGCAAACGACTTCGATGGGGACACCGCAGAACGATACGGATACGTCAACCGCGCACTTCCGGACGCGGAGCTTGACGCCTTTGTTGACGCACTCGCGCGCAGGATCGCCTCCTTCGATCGGCGTGCTATCGCGGCTGCGAAGGGTCTCATTAACGAAGTCTCGTTGCCATCCGCTGACCGCCTCCTCGACGCCCTCAACTCCTTTACGACCGCACTGACGTGGCCTGAAACGCAGCAACGAATCCAAGCTCTGTTAGAGCGCGGACTCCAACGCGACGGAGAGTTCGAGAAACGGTGGCCAGAGATACTCGGTACACTTCTCCAGACGTAGTCATGCTGACGCCGCGTGAAAAGCAACGGGACAAGGGTCCCCCGGATGACATCCTTCCAATCGGTTCTGCTGACTAGCCTTCCACGGCTCCGATGATTAGAAACAACAAAGCTGGCGCGATTGTCCAAGACGCCTGCTAGGCCTTCGCTCTACCATCGGCGTGATTAATAAAATCCATAGTAAGCGTTCAGATGGGTAGCAGCCCTCGGTACGGTTTCAGCCATAAAGGGCCGACAATAAGTGATATGCTTTTGTTATGCGGCGCGATCCCGAAATCTGCGAACAGGATTGGGAATGTACGCCTTTAGCGGTGCGCATCGTTCTCTTTTCCCTTCGTCAGCAACTCCGTCTGCTGGAGATCCGCTGCTGCGCTTATCAACAAGAGGTTCCCACGCTCCGAGCGGCGGCTCTTCAACTCCATAACCTGAAGTTGCAGATCGCCGGGTTCGAAAAGGAGTTCGCAGAACTTCGGCAGCAAGTGATCCAGGTCGAGGACCTCAAGGCTGAGATCAGCGAGTTAAGAGAGCGACTCGGCCAGAACTCACGCAACTCTTCCAAGCCGCCTTCCTCCGATCCTCCATCTCAGACCAGGCAGCCAAGGAAAGGGCTTCTCAGCAGGAGAGAACGCAAGCGTGGTCCCAAGGCAGGTCATCAGGGGTATGGGCGCCACCTCAAGCCTGAGAGCGAAGTTGACCACGTCATCGAACTCAGACCGGTTAGCTGCACGCATTGTGGACGTCTTCTCATCGGGGATGATCCGGCGCCCGCCCGCCATCAAGTCAGTGAAACGGTATTTAATATTACCATCAATGGTCTGATAGCGATAAGATTGAAGGGCGCCGGTTCCCGTCTATTCGAATACGCTGATTGGGCTATCGAGTGGAGTTTTCTTTCACCTGAGAACCTCAAAGCAAAGGAAATAGCGTTAGTCCAAGCAATAGGGCTTCAGAGGAGGAATGTCGCATGGAGAACAAAAGATTGAACGGGAAAGCAGGCATCCTGACCGGCGCTCTTGTCGGCGCGATGCTGACCGCCGCGTTGATCGCGATCTTCTATCTGGCATGGAAACTGGTCGGGTTGCCGTTCGTCGCCTTCGATGTTTTCGACTGGATATCGCGGAAATTGCCCGGTTCCATCATCACTTTCGGCATTGACATGATGGTGCGGGTCATTCGCGCGCTCAATCTCGGCGCTACGGCAGAGGCGGCAAAGACGGCTGAACAAACAATGGCGGTTGCCGGAATGTTCATTACCGGCGTCATCACCGGAGCCATCGTCTTTGCCGTCGCGCGCGCCTGGCGCAGAGGTTGGGCGATTCTGCTAGGCTTGATCGCAGGGGCGGTGGTGGGCATCCCCGCACTGCTCATCAGCCGCAGCGCTGGTCAGACGGCAGTGACCGGACCGTGGCTCAGCGCCGTTTGGATTCTCGGCGCGTTTCTGGTCTGGGGCGTGGCGCTCGGGCGGGCTTATTACGGGCTGAGCGCGGATGATGCTTCAGTGACCCGGCTGAACCGGCGCCAGTTTCTGCTTAAGCTCGGCGGCGCGACCGCCTTCATTACTGTCGCCGGGGCAGTCGTGGGTAATCTTGCTGCCGGCAGGCGCGGACGCGAAGCGGAAGGCGAATTGTGGTCGGCGAGCCACGCGTTGCCGAATGCCAACGCGGCGCTCACACCCGCGCCCGGCACGCGCCCGGAATTCACGCCGCTTAAAGACCATTATAGGATTGACATCAACACGATTCCGCCAGCGGTCAATGAAGCGGACTGGCGGCTGCGCATCAGCGGTCTGGTCGAAAGCCCACTGGCCTTGACGCTCGATGACCTTCGGAACAAATATCCGCCGCTCAATCAATTCATCACACTGGCGTGCATCTCAAACCCGGTAGGCGGTGATTTGATCGGCACGCAACGCTGGACCGGCGTGAGTCTGCAACGGTTGCTGCCAGACTTGGGGTTGCGGCCCGAAGCCACGCACCTGAAGCTCAGTTCGGTGGACGGTTTCTTTGAGATTGTTCCCCTGGAAACAATCAGGGCCGACGAGCGCGTGATGCTCACTTACGCATGGGATGGAGTGCCGCTGCTGGCGAAGCATGGTTTTCCGCTGCGGATTTACATTCCCAACGTGTACGGGATGAAGCAGCCTAAATGGATCGCTTCCATCGAAGCGACTGATCACTGGGAGCCCGGTTACTGGGTCGAGCGCGGGTGGAACCGAGAGGCGCAGATGAAAGCGACCTCGGTGATTGACACCGTCGCTGTAAACATGATGATCGTGCAGGCCAACGAACGCACGCTGATTCCGGTCGGGGGCATTGCTCACGCAGGAGCGCGCGGCGTCTCGAAAGTCGAAGTGCAAGTAGACGGCGGCGAGTGGCGCGAGGCCCGATTGCGCGAGCCGCTTTCGGGACTGACCTGGGTCGTCTGGCGTTACGACTGGCCATTTCAACCGGGCAGACATACCTTCACGGTGCGGTGTTATGACGGCAACGGAGCGTTGCAGATCGCAGAGGAATCGCCGCCACATCCCAACGGCGCGAGTGGGCTGAACAGCAAAAGCATAATGCTCTGATGAAAAATCAGTACCGGGAACGCTAGTGCTTGTCACTACCCACATTTCAATGAGCTGTTTCAATGGTCCAGCAGAGATCCTGCAGCCGCTGCCATCCGCCCCAGAGAGTTTGCCAGCCTGGTTGGCCGTCGCTTTTGCGACCGATGAAGCCGCCCAGTCTGGCCACTGCTCGCCAGAACCCTAATACCGTCCACTCTCTGGCTTCTTTCTTTATCTCCAGCTTTCGCCTGAGCACCTCTATCATCTGTTTATCGACAACTTTTACTGCTCTCTCTTCGGGCCTCTCCCGGCTTAACTCCCTCAACTGCAATAGTCTTACGGCCACCACGGCCAGAAAGCCCAGCAAAGCTGTCAGCCCATGGGCGCTCCCCAACTGCCTTTTCTCCATCGAGCAGCCGGTCTTCAGGCACTTGTGGTACTCCTCTATCAACCAGCGGTGGCTGTACCACTCGACCATTCTTTTGGCCGCAGCCGCATCCTTTACCTCCAGCGTGGTGAAGAGTATCCATTCCACACCCTTCTCTGAAGGCTCCCAGCAGCGTATGCAATACCCGTCCACTCTTTCCACCTTGTCCTTCAGTTGTGCCGCTTTTGACGAGGCATGTGCTCTGGGGCGCAGCAGCGTGACAGAAGCGAAGCTCACCCTCAGATGCAACTCTCGTTTTGGCAGACCATCTCGCCCGCGTACCACCACTCGTTTCTCGGCCCTTTGAAGCAAAGAGCGCGCGTAGCTCTTCAGGTGAGAACTGCCTGAGGCCGCCCCTTCCACGCTCTCAATGGTAGGCGGCAACGATTCGTGATTATGCCGTGCTCGACATAATTTCGAATTGTTGCCGCCTACCAAAAAGGTCGTTTCATCGCGAGAGCGGTCCCATGATCTCGACCCCTGCGGACTAGTCCTGATCGGCAATATCGATCGACCATACAGCCAACGAAGAACCCAGGACTTCTATTGTCACTTCGAATGTTTCCGTAAGCTGGTAAACGACGATGAGATCATGTACATCATGGAGCCGGAGGACGACTAACCCACCCTTAGCCGTCAAGAAGAATGAAAAACTCTCGCCAGTTCACCAAACAAGTACCTGAATAGATACGCACACGGGTCTTTATTCACCATCCAGTGTAAATCCTTTATCTACAATAACATACAATTGGAATCGGATCGACACGTTTCCCTCCTATTGTGCGTCCTCTTAATTGTTTTTGCACTGAGTACCGGTTTTGTCGGAGATTTTGTGGGCGATGCTTTCGGAAGGTACCATTCGCAGGATTTATTATCAGGGCGAAGACGCCATCATTCGGCTAATTACAAAGCTGGAAGACCATATAGAAGATCTTGCGGCAATTCATACGAGCGCGCCTGAACGCCGGACCGCGTCGCTTTCGAAGGAACTCTCCAGGACCAGAGACCAGCTTTCCCGCCAGTCGGAGGGACTTGCGTCGGGAGCGACAGCAGAACCAATATGACGGGATCGAGAAGCAGGCGGATGAGCATAATCCGCAACAGTCTGGTAGAGTTCGAGGGCTCGGGGCTTCCGTGAAGAAGCCCGAGAGTGGACCAACACCACGACGCATTATTAACCGGCTGCTGAAGAGACGCGACGAGGTGCTGCGCTTTATGATGGACCTCAGTGTGCCCTTCGACAACAACGGTTCTGAACGTGATCTGCGGATGTTGAAGCTGGTCCAGAAGATCAGTGGCTGTTTCCGTACTGCTGATGGTGCGAGGAGCTTTTGCCGATTGAGGAGTTATCTCTCTACTGCTAGAAAGCAAGGCTACTCACTTCTCTGCTCTATTGAGAAGGTATTGAACGGGAGACCGGTTTTTCTTGTCTCTTGACAGATGCTCGTCTAAGTTAATTAAGGCCGCAGTTGACACTTCACGACAGTTAGGACAAGTTCGATAACAGGCGGAGACACCTCCATGATAAGAATCATCTCAATAGACACACGTCCGCAGACGCTTCCTCGAACTCCGGAATGGGCCCAATACAATGTGGTCATCGAACTGGATGGTACAAAACAGTCATTTGAGTACACGTGTGAGGTTTCAGAGCAAGAGGGATTGGCATGCCAGTCTGTTACTTGGACGCCGGACTACTCCGTGCTCCCAGGTCTCGAAGAAATAGATCTCATGGTCCGTACCGCTATCACGGACTCAGTAATGCAGTATCACCGTGGCTTCCTACTCGACTTCCCTTGCGTTGTCATAGCTTCCACTCTGGAACCAGGCACCACCGTAATCAAGCTATGAGATTGCCCCTATCTCATAGACCCAAAACGCTGCTCAACAAAAGCTTTGAGGACAATGTGTCATGATGCCCTTTTCAATAAATCTCAGTTCATCGTCATATTCATCCAATTTGGCACGTGAATAGTTACATTCCTCCCGCCCTTGCTCTTCGGACTTGCTGGCAGAATTTCAAAGATCGGTGTGGCCCGCCGTTCAACTACCTCCGCAACGAATGCGGAACTGCAACGCTACTCTCACGGCGGACGCTTCCTTTTCTGAGAGCTGAATAGAAAAGCACACGTAAAGAAGGCTGCTGGTCGTTGGCCCAACAGAGACAAGGCAGGACATCGAGCAGATTACAAGCGGCGACTCGAGGCCCGCCCGGCTAATCGTCGTCATCACTCAAAGAGTTTCACTCATGCCTGAGTGCTGTGATTGGATCAATGCGTGCAGCGCGGCGCGCTGGAATAAAGGCCGCCAGCAAAGCGACTGCGACCAAAAAGACGGACGCGACTGCGAAAGCGATCGGGTCAAACGGGCTCACGCCGTAGAGTAAGGAGACCAGGAATTTCGAGAGGATGGCGGCGCCAATAATTCCCAGCGTGACACCGACCGCGATGAGAATCGAAATGCGACCGAGAATCAGCCGGATTATGTTACCGGAGGTGGCTCCGATCGCGATCCTGATGCCGATTTCGCGTGTGCGGGAGGCGACCGAGTACGCGACGATTCCGCCCAGTCCCAGTGAAGCGAGGATCAACCCAAACACGCCCAGCACGCTGCCAATCGTAGACAGTGCCTGCGTCGGAATCATTTGCTGCTCGAGATTGCTCTCCAGTGTGGACGCTCTCGGAAAGGCGCCACGATCGACGTTCTCAATCTCTTCCCGGACGTTCGGAATAAGCAGACTCGGATCGCCTGCCGTACGGATCAGTAACCAGACTTGCGTATCGTTGGTCGGTTGCAGCGGAACATAGAGCAGGGCCGGATCGATTTGAAACAGTTGCACGCTTCGCACATCCCTGGCGATGCCGATCACGTCACTGCCCGGCGAATAGGGCTCTGGTTCGAAATGCTTTCCGGGGAGCGGCGGCTTGCCGAAACGTATCTTCTTGCCCAGCGGTTCTTCTCCGGGCCAAAGCCGCTTCGCCGTTGATTCGCTAACGATTGCCACCGGTAGGTTGCCGCGCAGCTCCGCTTCCTTAAAGGCCCGCCCGCGAACGATCGGGATGCTCATCGTATCGAAGTAACCAGCTGAGACCATCGTGTAATTGGCACGAAGCGTTGACTCGTTCTGTCCGGAATTGTCTGTCCCCAGCGTGGTCCGTCGACCGTTGGACGTGCGCGTGCTAAAGGCGACTGACTGCACCCCCGGCAGCGCAACGATCCGGTCCCGCAGGGTCTCGTTCAGGTTCATGGTCCTGGCCGCATCGTATCCGAGCAGCAGGAAGTTCGGTTCAGCGACCAATATCTTCTTGTGTTCGTAGCTTAGGTCGAGTGTCTGGGCGCGCCACACCCCGCGAACGAGCAGGCCAGTGCTGATCAGTAATACCAGGCAAACAGCAAGTTGCGCTATCACCATGTACTCACGGACCGAAAGCCTTCGTTTGCGCTCCCCGCTCCCGGCGAAAAACGAGCCGTCTTTTTTGAGGGCCTGCGTCAGGTCCGTCCTGGTCGCCTGGAGGGCAGGGGCCAACCCGAAAAGCAGTCCGGTCGCCAACGAGAGTACGACTGCATAGCCGAAGACGCGCAAGTCAGGAGTCAGATTTACAGCGATCCTGATTATGCCCATGTCTTCGGGGACTAACGACAGCCCGACGTATACAAGAAATTTTACGATCCAGTATGAGAGTGCCAGGCCGGCCAGCCCTCCCGCCAGCCAGAGCACCAGGTTCTCAGTCAGGAGTTGCCGGATCAGCCGCCGCCGCCCCGCGCCCAGGGCGAGGCGTATTGCAATCTCCGTATGTCTGGAGGAGGCGCGGGCCAAAAGAAGGGTGGCAATATTCGCGCAGGTGATTAGCAACACCATGAGCACCGCACCGATTGTCAGCAGGAACAAAACAGCCAGCATCCCGTCGAGTTTGCCGAACGAAGAAGCGCGCGCTACCTGGACGTCCAACCTGGCGTTTGTAACCGGGTACTCGCTGGCGAGCTGGCCCGCGAGGACTGACATCGTAGATTGTGCCTGACGCATGTCAACGCCATTCTTGAGGCGAGCGATGACCCGCAACCAGGGCGATGTCCGTTCTTCCATATTGATTAGCGGAAGGATCTTCGGCTGGGCTGAAAGAGGAATCCACAAGTCAGGGATTTGCGGGGTAACGCCGACGAAACTCGGAACGGCGACGCCGACGACTGTAATCTGCTGGTTTTGAATCGTCACCGTCTTGCCGACGATTGCGGGGTCCGAGCCAAAACGTCGCTGCCAAAACGAATTGCTCAGCACCGCCGCAGGTGCGGCACTCACCCTGTCGTCTTCGGTTCCCAGGGTGCGGCCAAGCTGCGCTTGCCCGTCGAAGGCGGAGAAGTAGTCGCCTGAAACCAGCGCTGCATAAACCAATTCCGGCTTTGGTCCACGCCCCTGTGTGTCAACGCGCTCGCCGGCGATAAATGGCCCCGGTCCCCAGTAAGCGACCAGGGACGAAAACACTGAATTATGTTCCCGATAATAGTGATAATCGGGATAAGTGATGCAACACTCGTCGGCTTCAAGACCTTTCAGATGGCGCTCAATACGAACGAGATTATCTGGGTCTTTAACCGGCAACGGCCGCAGCGCGAAACCATTGAGGACGGAGAAAGTAGCAGTGTTAATACCGATGCCTAAGGTCAGCACTGACAGCGCGATAATTGTAAACAACTTTCTGCTGCGAAGAGACCGCACCGCATATCGCAGGTCTTGCCAGACAGACTCAAAAAACGCCATTCCCTGTACGCCTCCTACTCTGTTGACCACTACCTTGCTAACTCAACTAACCGTAAGCACAAACACTGCCGGCGTAATTTCCGACCATCTAAACAAATTACGGGATGGGAGAAGCGCCAGAAGGTCTTGCGGCGTTCGATAAGGATACAACACCCGACGCAGCCCGTGCCAACGAGACCATGGCCATAAGCGATCTCATCTCTTACAAAAAAGTGCTTCCCTGTTCCGGTCGCCCCCGGCTCAGATCTGACAAGAACGAGGCGGTAAATTTCAACTCGTTCGACCAGCGCGCGATACTTGAACTTAGACATTTTTGAGGCGCGGGCTGTTTCAGTGATAGCCAAATTTGCTTTAAGCAGGAAGAAAGCGTAGCCGATTTTCGGGTCTCTGTCCGTTCACCAAGCCGCTAGCGCAACTCCATTCCGTGTTCAATGTCCTGAGCGATCCGATGATATTTAGAACAAATTAGATTCATTCCTGAAAATCGATCCAGCCGGGAGGGGTCGAAAATTGCCTTCCTGTGTCTATTGCTTTTGTCTTTTGAAGATTTGGAACCACGATTGTTCGAACTGCGTTTAATGGGCAGGAAAGTATCGGCATACGTCTAAAGTAACCAGAAAATGCATTTAAAATCCCAGGAACTCACAAAAGGGGCACAATATGTCACCTCTCCGGCTATTCTCGCCGAGCCGTCAGCACAATAAGTTATCAGGATGCAAAGATCGCTTAACCACTTACACATTTGTTTGCTCAATCTTTCTCGTTTCTGTTTTTTGTAACAGCGTTCACGCTCAACAGATCTCGGGGTCTATAAGAGGAACGATTACGGATGAACTCGGCGGTCTGATTCTGAACGCAAACGTCGTTGCTAAGAGCACGAGCGGAAAAGAGATCACCACGGCAACCGGTGAACAGGGCGCATACGTGCTGAGTGGACTGTCGCCAGGGGTATACGAGTTAAGGGTGACTGCTCCGGGCTTTAACATCTTCGTCGAAAAAGATGTCCAGGTTCGGCCGGGTCGCTCCACCACCTCGAATTTGCAACTTAGTATCGCCGTGGAACAACAGAACGTTACTGTGGACGACACGCAACTTAGTACTGACGCAGACAATAATGCGGACTCGAGAGTACTTAAGAAACAGGACCTTGAATCGCTTCCAAACGACCCACAGGCGCTGGCTACCGCGTTACAAGCGATGGCTGGACCGGGAGAGGGAGGAAGTGCAGCACAGGTGAGCGTCGACGGTTTTTCCAACGGACAAATTCCCCCAAAAGGAGCGATTCGCGAAGTCAGGGTTAACCAAAATCCCTTTTCCGCTCAAAACGAATATCCGGGTTACGGCGGAATAGAGATTTACACCCAGCCGGGATCGGATCAATGGCATGGCAGGATTGGATTCGACTTTAACGACGAGAGTCTTAATTCGAGAAATCCATTTACGACACACCGCAGTCCTTACCAACAACGATCGTTCAATCTAAATCTAAGCGGCCCGATCCTTCCAAAACGAGCTTCGTTCTCAGCCTACTTTTTCAGGAACGCGAGCGACAGCAATTCAGTTATCAATGCCACAGTGCTTGATCCGATTTCGCTGCTTCCAACGATTTTTAATGGATCGATTGTCACGCCCCAAAGGTCGATGTACGGCTCTTTTCGTGGGGATCTAAAAATCGATAAGAAGAACACTCTGGTTGGAAGCTATCAGCGCAATGACGGTTCACAAAATATGCAGGGCGTCGGCGGATTTTCGCTGGCTTCGCGGGCGTATCGTGGCAAGAGTAGCTACAACACTTTCCAGTTGACTGAAACTGCGGTTATCGATGAGAAGACAATTAACGAGACTCGGTTGTAGATAATTCACAACAACTCGGTGCAAACCAGTGCGACGGACTTGCCTTCAATAAATGTACTTGATTCGTTCTTTGGAGGCGGGGCACAAACAGGAGCAACGACGAACCAACAAAATCGAATTGAATTAGAGAACTTCACATCATGGCAAGTTGGGAATCACTTCCTTAAGTTTGGTGTACGAGTCAGGCGAGTAGCAATAGTAAGTATATCGCCGGCAAACTTTGGCGGGTCATACACTTTTGCCGGCGGCCCTGGACCCAGATTAGATGCAAACAACCAGATTGTGCTCGGGCCAAACGGTCAGCCCGAACAGATTGAACTAAGCAGCCTTGAGCGGTACCGTCGAACATTGATCTTTGAGCGACTTGGGATGGTTCCAGCACAAATCAGGAGTTTGGGAGGTGGAGCGACGCAATTCTTTATTGCCGGCGGAGATCCCGAGGCAACCGTTCATCAGACGGATATCAGCCTGTTTGTCCAGGACGAGTGGAAGCTGAAACCGAATCTGACACTTTCGCCCGGACTGAGGTATGAGAACCAGACAAATATAAAGAG
>WNFR01006392.1_pt1 | contig 12042 bp, 12 predicted proteins | sample 5400221 | NCBI WGS metagenome assembly WNFR01 (sample SAMN13153357, study PRJNA577476) | soil metagenome | isolation source: 40 cm soil under Madrone tree | place: USA:California | collected 2016-06-14 | reverse complement strand
AAAAAAGAATTGCACAAGGAGAAGGTGGAGTGGGCGGCGTCACTGCTGGGCATCGGCGCGCTCCTTCAGCGCAAGCCGCGCGAGCTTTCCGGCGGTGAGCGGCAAAGAGTCGCCTTAGCCCGGGCCATCGTACGGGAGCCTTCCGTATTTCTGCTGGATGAGCCACTCTCAAACCTAGACGCCAAGCTACGGGCCTCGGCGCGCGAAGAACTGGAGCTTTTTCACCGGCGCGTGGGCACGACCACGATTTACGTCACGCACGACCAGGTAGAGGCGATGGCAATGGGCGATCGCGTGGTCGTCCTGGACCAGGGAGTCGTGCGGCAAATCGGGAAGCCGCGAGAGGTGTACGACGAACCCGCCGACACATTTGTCGCCACCTTCCTTGGCTCGCCGCCGATGAACCTCGTGGAAATGGGAGACGTCATCGTTGGCTTCCGGCCGGAGCACTTCCGGGTTGCCGAAACCATCGGTGATTCCGCGAAAGTGACTTTCGACTTACACGTCGAAAACGTGGAGTACTTGGGCGCGGAGTACGTTCTCTCCGGATCGCTGGCGGGTCGCCGGGTCGATGGCAAGAAGGTCATCGCACGGCTTCTGCTGGGGCAATCGTTCGAATTAGGAACGACCCATCAATTTGCCGTGCCGGAGCACCACTTGAAGTTTTTTGATCGCAGCACCGGGAAACGGATTGAGCCGAGGGCACTCGAATGGCAGTGAGGCGGGCCAAAATAAAATCTATGGGGGCTGCGCAGGACCCCGCGCTCGGCACGGCAATGTTCGCCCCGGCGGCGCTTTACATTTTGTTGCTGATCGGCGTGCCGTTTTTTTTGGCGATGTATTATGCGTTTAGCGATGCGCGCATCGGAAACACTGAACTTCATTTTGTCGGGCTGGAGAATTTCCGCAGCATCCTGCAGAGCCCCAGTTTTCGCAGCGCGGTGAAAAACTCGATCGTCTTCACTCTCGCGTCACAGATCATTGTGATTATCTGCTCCACGATCCTCTCCACAGCTCTGGAGAACAAATTTCGTGGGCGTGGAGTTATCCGGTACCTGATTCTGCTGCCCTGGGTAGCTCCAATCGCGCTGGGAGCCATCGCGTGGAAATGGATTCTGGATTCAATCTACAGCGTCATCACCTGGGTGCTGGTCTGGTTGCATGTTTTCAAGCCGTATGGCGCGCCGATGTGGCTGGGCGAGCCACATCTGGCAATGGCTTCCGTGATTCTGGTTCATTGCTGGCGGCTGATTCCGTTTTCCACGGTCATCATGTTGGCAGGTCAGACGGCCATTCCCAAGGAGATCCCGGAAGCGGCCGCCATTGATGGCGCAGGTTTCTGGCGCACATTGTTCCAGATCAAGATTCCGATGATGACATCCATCATCAGCGTGGCCGTGCTCTTTGGCACTATATTCACGTTCACGGATATGACGGTCGTTTACATCCTAACCGCCGGCGGGCCTTATGATTCAACCCAGACGCTGCCATCGCTGGCGTTTGCGACTGGAATTCAAGGCAGCGACCTCGCTGCGGGCGCGGCCATCTCACTTTTCCTCGTCCCTGTGCTGGTGGTGATCGCCTACCTGATGCTGCGCGTGGCACATCGTGCGGAGGTGACGTAAGTGGCGAAGAAACGCTTGCGCAAGTTCATCGCCAGCGTGCTGCACTGGTTCGTCCTGATTTTTTTTACGGTGTTGCTGGCCTTCCCGTTCTACTGGATGGTGATCACCGCCTTCAAACAAAACCTCGATTTGTACGCAGTCGAAAATAATCCGTTCATCTTTAACGCTAAGCCGACCCTGGAGCACCTGCAGCTGCTCCTTTATGAAACGCGATACGTGCGCTGGCTCGGAAACACCGTGTTTGTCGGCGTGCTTGTGGTCTCTATCACGCTGCTCTTGGCAGTTCCTGCGGCCTACGCGCTGGCTCGCCTGACTGGCCGCTGGGGGCAGCGGCTGGGGATTGGAATTTTTCTTACGTACCTGGTTCCGCCGACGTTGCTGTTCATTCCACTGTCTCGAGTGGTCTCCGCTCTCGGCCTGCAGGATACGCTCTGGTCGCTGATCTTGGTCTATCCCAGTTTCACCGTTCCGTTTTCAATCTGGCTGCTGATGGGTTTCTTCAAAGCAATTCCGGAAGAACTGGAAGATGCGGCTATGGTGGACGGCCTCACTCGATTCGGTGCGTTCGTCAAGATGGTGATCCCGATCTCGGTTTCGGGCATTCTGACGGTGGTTATTTTCACGTTCACGCTGGTGACGCAGGAATTTGTCTATGCCCTGACGTTCATCTCGTCGGAATCGAACCAAATGGTTGGGGTGGGGATACCCATCTTCCTGGTTCGTGGCGACGTCTATTTCTGGGGCTCACTCATGGCCGCGTGCCTGATCACCAGCCTTCCGATCGCGCTGCTCTACAATATTTTTCTCGATCGGTTCATCGCCGGGTTTACCGTGGGCGCGGTTAAGTAGCCCGACAACGCACAGCCAGCGACTTCGTACCACGGTACGGTCGCCAAAACTCGGCGAAACAACAGAAACTGGCCATTATGACTCGCCATCGGATCCTGGCTACCTTCCTCCAAGGCGTATCGGTTCCGTTAAAGAAGGCCAACTTGCTGGCGGGGGCGCATATCTGGTTCCCACTGAAATATCTGCTGATCGAGTCTCTTCAGAACTTTCATCACTATCTGGGCGACGCTTACAAGGTCGAGTTCCCCACCGGATCGGGGGAGATGATGTCCTTGTGGGAAGTTGCGGACGAGCTGTCGCGCCGGATTGCCGGAGAAACTCGCCGCTTTGGGGATCGAGGCCCTGGCGCAACGCCTCGAACTCCTCCGATTGAACTTCTCCTGCCAGGCCGAGCATCTCCGCTCCTCGCCCCTGCCATTGGCCCGTGACACGCTCGCCGTCGGCGTAGTAGTCGCTGTGCTGCAAATGGCGTGCGGAGTAGCCGGTTCCGTCGGACATGGCGCGAATGGTAAGCATGGTTGAAGATCTTTAACATCTCACTTGCAACAAGACACCATCCCTAACGCTACGCGTTAGGTCTGGTGTCACATACACGACCTGAAGTCCGTCCGGCGTGCATCCGGCATCTGTCCGGTGTCCATCCGGTATGTATCCAGTGACTGTCCGGCCATCCCTTCGACCTCGCTCGGCGTCTGTATCAGTATTGGCCAGATTTCATCAGGCCAGGTCCATTCGGAGGAAATCGTGGACCCAAAATTTGACGCCATACTCAACAACCTGCCAGCGAAACAGCTCCGCTCCCGCCTCGAACCATACAGCGATCTAATCACTGAGATGCGAAAGCGCGGCCGTACTTATCGAGAAATCGCACACGTACTCAAGAAAGCTTGTGGCCTCAAGGTAGGCACGAGCACCGTGAATGACTTTGTACTCGCACGGTCGAAATCAAAAGCGAAGCTGTCGCTCTCGACTTTGAGAACAACAGCGACTAAGAAGAACATGGAAGGACTTACAGGTACTTATAAGGACACAAAGGATCACAAGAGCACTGGAAAGCCTCAGAAGGCACCAGAAGGCATTGCAAGGACGATTAAGGAATTGAAAGACCGACCGCTGAAAACGCACGCGAAAAAACTTTTGTTTGAATACAACCCGGACGAACCTTTGCGGCTTCATCGTAATCAAAGAACGAAGGAGTAACCCTCTATGCACAGATCCAACGCCGCTGCACCAGCCGAACGGAAACACCCCGATTCACCTTCTGCCGTTACGTCCGTCACGCCAACCAAGCGTGTCATTTTCACCATGGGAGGAAAAGGTGGAGTCGGCAAGACGAGCTTCATGCTAGTTCTCGTTGAATGGTTCGAAACCCACCAGATTCCGGTGACGCTCCTTGACCTCGACACTGAGAACAAGTCTCGCGGCAGTTTGAAGCACTACTTCGATGGCACGGTGACCAAGGTGAACATTCACACCGCCGCGGGCCTCGACGCGTTCGTTGACCACTTGGCCGGAGGCGCTCCCATCATCCTAGCGGACATGGGCGCAAGCTCCGGGCAAGTAACTCACGAGTGGTTCGACAGCATGTTTGAGGATGTGTCAGCAACGGGCGTAACATTCACGGCCATCGGCATCGTCACTCCCGACCCGGCGAGCGTGGAAAGCATTCTGAGTTGGGCGGCACGACTACAGGACAGAGTGAACTACGTGGTGGTTGAAAATGCCACGACGCATCAAGCTGACTTCTCTTACTGGCGTGAAAGCGAACAGGCCCAGCAATTCCGCACGGTTTTCCGGCCAGTTGTCCTCGCGATGGAGTTCCGCCTGCCAGAACTCGAAAACCCATCTCGGCAGCACGGTGTCACGCTCGGCCAGATCGTCGAACGCCGGTTGAACGTCCCCCAGCTACAGCGGGCGTCGCTGGTGATCCGCGCTCAGAGTTATCGGCGGCGGCTTTTTGCGGAGATCGAAAAGGCAAAAGGGCTGCTCTTGCCGTGAACCCCAAGCCCAAACTCGTAGAAGAACAACCTGCCGAGGCCGATTTCATCGACGACATCGCCGCGCTGCTGCCCGCAGAACAGCGTTCGCTTTGGTATCGCGACATGGCGCATTTGCGCCGCCTGCCCGCCGATGACGAGATGCTGCGGATCGCCCGCGCTATGGGCTTCCTGGCATTGGTGACGCGGCAAACACCGGCGCAGATCGCCATCGAGCGGGAACAGATTGCCACGATCTTAGGCGACAGCGTCAAGGCCATGCAGTCCGCCCGACAAGATGCAGTCGCTCTGCATCAGCAACTCGATGAACGACTGGCACAATTGCCTGCAGAAATCGCCGAGGGCATCAGTCCCGTAGCCATTGCAGCGAAACTCAGCGAGAGCCTACGACAGCAGTTTGTGGCAAGCGGCATTCCTGCAACAGCACAGGCCCTCGCCGTGGTCTCGAAAGAAACCAAGCAAGTCGCACTAGAGTTTGACCGCTCGTCCAAGCAACTGACGGATTCCTACCGGGGCGCTGCCAGCGATGCCCGCAGGGCGCTCGATGAAATGCGCGGAAGCATCGGGTATGCCACGGCATCCGCGAAGCAAGCAGCACACGATTTAACGCACACTTTCCTCCGCGAGTACAAGTGGTCGGTCCTCGCTCTGTGCAGTGCTGCTCTGGCCGTGGGATTTGCGCTGGGAACCCTGTACTACCGTTGGATCAATCGAACCCCGACCGCACCAGAACCAACCCCGAACACTGTCGTGGTTCCATCGAAGCCGCCAGACGCCGCGCCAACCGCACCTGCGACTCACTCCGCACACAAAGGCCAACACCGGACGACATCAACCGATCAGGCGGCGCAATGAAGCACACGAACAACACTCCGAGCATCCAGTGTCTTCTTTCGCTTCCACGTGAACGAAACCGGAACTGCGAAGAACCCGTCAAGGGGCGGGCCCGCTGGCACGGCTCCCTCCGGTCGCCCTTGACTGAACCTTCGCAGTTCCAGTCCACCCCGCCACTATGGAAGCGAAAGAAGAAGATCGAAAGATCGTTGTGTCCCAGCTTTCAACCCAACGGAGTCACCATGTGTCCCCAATCCCAACCCTCTGATCCCGAACGTTCTTCCACTGAATCGGTCACTCAAGGTCGCTTCGACGCGGAACGCCCAACATGGCTAACCGCCGCAGAAGCGGCGCAATACCTCAATGTGAAGGTGCGTACGATTCTGCTCTGGGCGCGACAAGGCAGGGTCAAAGCCTACGCACTCAGTGGGACGCAACGCCGAGTCTGCCGCTTTCTACACGCAGACTTGAAAGTGATGGTGACCCAGAAGAAACCTGTGGTAAGCTCAGCCCAGCCGTCCGTGCTCGTAAACGAAGGGAGCATATGAAACGAGCACGGCACAAGCAGGGATCTGTTGTTTGCGATAAACGTCGCAGGGTGTGGAATTATCTATTCTGCGAAAACGGAGTCCGTCGAACCAGGTTGATTGGTTCGTTGCGTGACTTCCCAACCAAGACAGCCGCATGGCAAGCAGCAGAGTCGTTTCGTCAGACGGTTGTCAATAAAACAATCAGCCAAACCCACACGGTAAAAGAGTTGGCTCAACGCTACCAATCCGAAAGAATGCCCTCGCGTTCCGAGACTTCTCGTGTGTATCGCTCATGGCTGCATAACCACATTTTGCCTCGCTGGGGCGGCAAGTCTATCACTGACGTACAGCCGAGACCTGTTGAACTGTGGCTTCGCCAGCTCGATCTGTCTCCCAAGAGCAGGTCTCACGTGCGCAACTTGCTTCGCGCCTTGATGGAGTTTGCGATGTGGTGCGGCGTGCTGGAAGTTGCACGCAACCCCATCGACCTTGTAGTTGTGAAGGGTGCTACCAGACGCATTCGCAAACCGCGAAGCCTCACTTTGGAGCAGTTCCAGAGACTCACTGCATTCCTGAAGACACCGTTCAACACAATGGCTCTGGTGTCAGTCTGTTTGGGATTGCGGGTTTCGGAGCTACTTGCGCTGAAGTGGCGAGACGTGAACTGGCTAGGTGCCAAGCTGAACATTGAAAGGGGCATCGTGAAGCAGATTGTGGATGATGTGAAAACCGATTCGTCTCGCAAGTTCTTGGCTGTCGACAAGGAACTGCTGGAGGTACTGAGGGTCTGGAAGCAGACCACGCAGTTCTCAGCCGAAGAGGATTGGATCTTTGCCAGTCCTGTGAAGCTGGGCCGCCTTCCCTATTCGTACACAGGGTTTTGGCGCGAACTCGAGCGGGCATCCAAGGAAGCGGGAATCGGGCATCTCGGCACTCACGCTTTTCGGCACACCTACCGTAGTTGGCTGGATGCCGTTGGGACGCCAATCGCTGTTCAACAGAAGCTGATGCGGCACAGCGACATCAGAACGACGATGAACATCTATGGCGACGTGGTGACGGACGAAATGGGGCAGGCGCACTCGAAAGTTGTAGGGCTGGCACTAAGCCGACCGGCTTAACTGATTGCGCTAGTGATTGCAGGCTTGCCTAAGCCATTGAAAGAATGGCTCCTCAGGTAGGATTCGAACCCACTTCGTCTCGCTTAAAAGGCGAGTGCATATCCCTATCTGCCAATCCCGCAAACTCTGGTGGGTGACGCTGGAATCGAACCAGCCTTGTCTCGATTAAGAGTCGAGTGCATCTGCCATCTCTGCCAGTCACCCTTACAAACATTGGTGCAGGATGTTGGAATCGAACCAACGCCTCGCGGTTATCGACCGCGGGCTCGACCTTCGAGCTAATCCTGCTTGGTGCGCCGTTCGGGAGTTGAACCCGCATCTGTTGGGTGTAGGCCAACTATTCTGGTCCGTTGAACTACCGGCGCGACAAATTGGTAGAGGGTGCAGGAGTTGAACCTGCCTGGCCGCGCTAATCTGGCGCCGAAGTGGGTATAAGCCACTGCCCCTCGCCGGAGGCCCCTCCATGGTGGCTCGCGATGGATTCGAACCATCCGCGACGGCTTTATGAGAGCCGCGTTCTTCCTTCTGAACTAGCGAGCCGTTGCTATCTTCGAACTTGGCTGGCCGGGCAGGATTCGAACCTGCGCATGGCGTGATTAACAGTCACGTGCCTTTCCAGCTTGGCTACCGGCCAAAAACACGAAGCCCGTGTTCCATCTAACTCGCAGAATGGGTTTGCCTAAGATGCGAGGAAGAAGAAGGTCGGGTTTGTAGCAGCAATGACGATGGTCGGACTGGCAATTTTGTCCGCTCGCTACTATTTGAGTATCCCGTTATCCGCAGTTGCATGGTTTCCCTTAAAGAAGGTCGCGAATGCGCTCCAACATCAAACTCGGAAGAATCTCTGGCATCGAGATCGGGCTTCATTACAGCTGGTTCATTATCGCTGCCCTGATCACGTTCTCCCTCGGCGAACACTTCCGTCAGGTAAACCCGAATTGGGGCACGGGCCAGATCTGGATCGCCGCGCTGGTCACTGCAGCCCTGTTCTTCGTCACCCTGCTGTTGCATGAACTCGCCCATTCACTGGTGGCCCAAGCCCGAGGGTTGAAAGTCAGGGCGATTACTCTGTTCGCGCTCGGTGGTGTTTCCCAAATCCAGGACGACGCCACCGACGCGAAAACAGAATTCTGGGTTGCGATCGCCGGACCAATCGCCAGCCTGGTTATCGGTTTTGGCTGCCTCGCGATTGCGCTCGGCCTTGGCTGGCAACGTTCCACTGAACCGCGGACTGCGGTGACTGGAGTCCTGGTCTGGTTAGGGTATATCAACATTGCTCTCGCGGCCTTTAACATGATTCCTGGCTTTCCGCTCGATGGCGGCCGGGTGTTGCGAGCGATCGTATGGGCGATTACCAAGAACGCAGATCGCTCCACCCGCATCGCCGCTCGCGTCGGGCAATTCGTCGCGTTTCTGTTCATTCTCGATGGGATATGGCAATTTTTTTCCGGCGCCGGTTTCGGCGGCCTGTGGATCGCATTCATTGGCTGGTTTCTGATGGACGCAGCCAAGGCCAGCTACGCCGAGGTGGGGATTACGGCTGCGCTCCGCGGCGTCCGAGTCTCCGAAGTGATGTCGCGTGATTGCGCCATCGTGAGCCCAGGAATGAGTTTGCAGGAGTTTGTTAATAGCTACCTTCTCAGGGCCGGCGAGCGGTGTTTCGCTGTGGAGGACGAGGGTCACTTCGTGGGCCTCATTACGCCCCGCGATATGGCCAGCATCCCGCGCGACCGTTGGGACCAGACCACTGTGCGCGAGGCCATGCGTCCGCTGCAGGAGTTGCACGTCATCACTCCCGACACGCCAGTTCTGGATGCGCTAAGACTCGTGGTCAGCAACGATGTCAACCAGTTGCCGGTGGTCGCGAAAGGTACTTTGCAAGGGGTCGTCTCCCGTTCCCAACTTGTGCAGTTACTGCAGGTTCGTTCGGAGTTGCAACTCCCTGGCGCGTCATCGGCAACTACAAAGCAACGGAAATGGAACGAATGAAGTTCAAGTTCTTTGGTCTTTGCGCCCATCCGTCTGGCTGAAGGCCGCGCACTTGGCTGACTTTTCTAGAGAGTAGGATTGGCACTGGACTAAGTCTTGGAATTAAATCAAACAATGAGGGACTACTGGAGCCTGCCGTGGAGACTCGGAAAGCAATGACGACGACATCCTCGGCCAGGGACAAACCCTCTGCTGGTGACCCGATTCCTAGCAAGTGCTCTGTCATCGAGGTACATGTAGGCGAATTGAAGCAGTTATTCAATTCCATCGACCCTTCTCCATTTCGCAACAAGGATCTAGACCCAAAAGCTGAGCAGTTCATCGTGGGTTGGGCCAAGGACTTGCCCCGTGACGCAACTCTGGCTCTGGTCGTTGATCTCGATCGGGAGGCTGGGTTACCGGATGAGGCTGCTGTTCTTCGCGACGCGATTCACGAGTTCTTCAGTCAACGTGCTCAGGCATATCGTCGTCGCCTGCGCGAATTGCTCAGGGTGGGCCGGACCAGCCTTGTAATTGGTCTCGTTGCTCTAGCATCGGCGATTGCCTTGGGCGATTTTCTAGCTGGCTTAGTGAAGGGTAGCCCTATCGGGGAGATCGTACGTGAAAGCTTTACGATCGGCGGCTGGGTTTCCATGTGGCGCCCTCTTGAGATCTTTTTGTATGACTGATGGCCGATTCGCGATGAGGCTCGCCTTTCAGACCGGCTTGCTGCCATGCCGGTACGCCTCAGGTACCTGAACGCCAAGGAACCCGATGCGTGGAGAGGAGACTGGCCGGCTGTATCGCCACGAGGTGAGCGGGCGACCGGCGAGGCCCAACCGGGGGCCCTCAATCAGGCAAGTTGACGGAGTAACAGCTCTCACCAAAGCTCCGTAGAACCCTTCAGTTGCGTGATATCGACGGTTTGACGACGAAGGAGGCTGCGCTTGTTTTGGGTGTTCCCCACGGGACGGTGAAAGCGCAGCTCGCACGGGCGCGCGCCAAGCTTGTTCGAAGCGCGCACCTGAAGCCTATCAGGGGGCGGTCCCGAACCGTTTCACCTCGTAAAGCGGTTCAGCGAAAGGACCCTCGGAGCGGAATCAATTCCTGAGTTGCATGAACGCAGCGCGATCATGAAATACAGATTGCTGGGCAAGAGCGGAGCTGATAGTCGCAAGCGCGTGGACACTGCACTTGTCGGAGCAGGCGGTGAACCGTCGGCCAATGAAAATCGAGAGGAGCAGTCCAATATGACGAACGAAACGGTGATCATGTTGATCGAAGCAAGAATTCAGCCACAATGCCGCACGGAGCTTGTCGAGGCCGCACGCCAATATCTGCCCTTGGTGCGGGCGGAGCACGGCGTGCAAGCGTTTTACATCACGGCGCGAAAAGATGATCCCAATACATTTATTTTCTACGAGATCTACAGGTCGCAAGCAGCGCTGGATTTCCATCTGCAGCAGGACTTTACTAAGAAATTCCTGGCAACGCTAAAGAGTGCGCAGTTCGGAGACCGAGTGCAGACAAATCTCGTCGAACTGGCCGCGTCAAGCTCTTCATAGATTGCTACTCGACGGAGCTTCCGCAGTCACATCAAGAGAGGTTGCCATTTGTCCGTCAGCCTCAAGATGTTGTAACGCATTTTCGGACTGGACTCCCTTCCAGCGCTCTAATTCCGGAGAAGGTACTTACGGTTTGCCCGTGATCCAGGGACAATTGGCAAAGTGCCCGGAATGGCCACATCTCCAGATTACTGGCAAGCCGGAAGTTTATCGGCTCATCCGTTGGATGAGTTACTGGAAACTCATTTGTGCTCACTGGATTTGGATGCCTCAATCCCGGGGACGTTAAGGGGACGATAAGAAGTGTCCTACGGTGCCTTGTAATATCAACCGATGTCCGCCGACACCGTTTGATATCAATCAGTTACATCTCGTTGTTGCCCTGTCACGGCAGAGGTCGCGAGTTCGAGTCTCGTCGTCCCCGCCATTCCCTTCAAAGAACTCGCGCCAATTTCAGTGAAACACTTCGGGGCGCAAAAGGACACGGTTTCGTACCCTTTCTGGCTTTCCCGTAAACCGCGGCTCATTCGGAATTCAATCCATCTCGAAGGAGAGATATTGCAGTTTCCCGTTACGTTCCACCTGGAGAACGACCGGATCACCGGGCCTGAGTGCGCGGGCAATCGTCTGCAACTGAGACACCGTCTGCAACGGGGTGCGATCGATTGCACGAATAATGTCCCCGGTCTTCAGTCCTGTATCCGGGGTTCTTGACTCAGCGGCCTGGGCTACTACTACGATTCCGGACTCGCTGCGGGCATTCGCCAGCGCTGACCTCACGTTCTCGTCCAGGTCGGTGACAAAAACGCTCAACTCCCGGAGCAGTTTCTTCTGCAAGTCAGGAACATCAGCTAACTCGTCGAGCTTGTCGTGGTACACCTTCACGGGAATGTTGAAAGACATCCGGCTCATGCCTCGAAGCACATCGATTTTTACAATCTGGTCAGCGGGGTGCAGGTAGAGTGCAGCCATGAAATCGGGAAGACCCAGGATTGGATGGTCGTCGATGGCAAGCACGATGTCCTGTATTTGCAGGCCTGCCGCTTCCGCCATTCCTCCGGGGAGCGTGTCGGAAATGATAGTTCCCCAGCTCCTCGCCAAGCCCAAGCCATCCGCTAGTGCGGGTGTGATGGTCTGTGCTTTCGCGCCGATCGCGATGCGCTGCACGTGACCGTACTTGCGAAGGTTCTGATAATCGAAATTGACGATGGCCGCGGGAATTGCAAAGCCCAGCCCTTCGCTACCGCCACCAGTGCTTAACATTAAGGTGTTAAGGCCCACAACATTGCCATCGATATCCACCAGCGGACCGCCGCTGTTTCCCGGATTCATCGCTGCGTCAGTCTGGATATACACCATGGGCTCATCGGGATCGGGTTGCCGCGCGACCGAGCTGACCACGCCCATCGTGACTGAATCTCGGAGTCCTTCGGGGCTGCCGATCGCAAGCACAAGTTCTCCCTGGCGGACTGGCTTCGCGCTGCCCAGAGTAAGCGTGGGCAAGTGCGATGCCTCCACTTTAAGGAGCGCCAAATCCGATGCTTTGTGTGTAC
>WNFR01006390.1_pt1 | contig 12044 bp, 11 predicted proteins | sample 5400221 | NCBI WGS metagenome assembly WNFR01 (sample SAMN13153357, study PRJNA577476) | soil metagenome | isolation source: 40 cm soil under Madrone tree | place: USA:California | collected 2016-06-14 | reverse complement strand
TGGCCGGGTCGTGTCTCGGGCTGGCCGAAGAGTGACTGGTACCATTTGAAGCTACTCGGCACATCGCTTACGCCGATGATCGTCCAGGTGCGTTTCATGACATTTCTCCCGCCGGGCTAGCAATGTATATCTGGTTCCGTATAAACCCGGCGACCTACGTTCTCTTCCGTATAAAGCCGTGCGCTACGTTCTGTCAAGTCTCTGGTTATCAACAAATTGTCGAATGCCGGACTCGGCCTCTCGGTTTTATGCGGATCCGTATAAACCCGAATCGACGCGGTTCAGAGTGCATCTGCCGGAATAGTTCACAGATGAAAAGGCGCCCGTGCGAGATGACACCCGGGCAATCAGGGAGCATGCAAATCCAATCTGGAATAAGTTCATTTGCGAGAATGTTTCGTGGCGGTAGCCGCCAGATTAGCGGCCCCCCGGAATACGTAGGCAAGACAAACCAAGCCCGCGGAGCGGGTGACAGCCCGGCGACGGCGATCGATCGATTGGCTCATGTTGCGTGTTGGATCCGCTCGCTACCGCTCGGTTCTGTAGCGCTGTCGCCCGCTTCGCGGGCCCTATTGTTGTTGGTCATTCGATCCTGGGGCTTGCGCCCCAGTCTTTATGCTTTCGCCTGCTCCGCAGGCTGAAAAATCGTTGACCTCCATTCCGCATAACCAGTGTTAGCCTAACCGTATTAGTTGCTCGTCAATGCTTGGTTTTCTCTGTGCCTCTGTGGCGAATGACTGAAAACAGACACAACCCAAGCGGGCGCAGCTTCTGCACACTCGGAAGTGGCGCGGCAGTTTCGCTGGCCCTGAGTGCACAGGCGCGAAGCGCCGCGATGTAATAGCCCCGACCGTCAGGTCGGGGTAAACGTCATGAATATGGTATCGAGGCCCGAAGGGCCGACATGATTCCTGCCGATCCTGCGGACCTCCGAGATCATTAATAACATCCGCAACCACGACCTGACGGTCGGGGCTATTAGATAACGGCGCTTTCGCGCCCCATTCTTTTTGCAAGGAAGGTTCTGAGGCCCGAAGGGCCGTCGTTCAATAGCCACGACCGTAAGGTTCGGCGTTATGGTTTTGGACATCATTGAGAGGTCCGAAGGACCGGCATGAATCCATGTCGGCCCTTCGGGCCTCATGTTTTTCTTGGTTCATTGACCACGACCTGACGGTCGGGGCTATTTCATCGCGGCGCTTCGCGCCTGACTATTTTGATATTCGAGCCAATTCAATCCCACAAATACTTCTCGTCGTATTCGAGTTTGTTCTGGATCAAGAATTCGACAAACTCGTCCTTGAAACTTCGCTTGGCATGATGTTCATGCTGGTTGCGAATGTATCTGATGACATTCTTTTCTTCTGACTTGCTGACGCTGAATGCACCATAGCCCTCTTGCCATGCGAAGCCTTTGCGTGTGGCAAAGGACTCGTGCACCCACCGAGACGAATTTGATTTCACAACATTGACGAAATCGGCGATCGAAATGGTTGAAGGCAACGAGGCATACAAATGAACATGGTCGAACATACCTCCAGCGCAAATCAGCTGGGCATTTTTCTTCTTCATGATGCCGCCAACGATTCCAGAAAAATCGTCTTGCCAGTCTGATCCGATCCATGGTTCTCGCTCGGCAGTGCTCCAAATGAAGTGGACCAGCAAACTCAAGTGTTTTCCAGCCCATCGTGTAAACATTGTAACGAACGGTGCAATCCAATTATTTTGGCATCTCAAACACGAAGAATCACGAGGCCCGAACGGCCGTTATGTAATTGCCACGTCAGGTCATGGTCAGGAATGTTCGAAGTGAACAGGGAGTTCCGAAGGATCGGCATGGATCTCGCACGGTCTTTCGGACCTCATGGGTTTGATTCGGGCTTGGTACGAAAGGTGATAATAACTTTGGACCGTGCCCACGAAACCTGGAAAGATGGCGAGCCCGCGAAGCGGATGTCGGCATAAAGTCTCGCCGCGACCAAGTGTTACCAGTGGGCGACCATCGCGTACTCGTTGAAGAGCCCGGGCAGCGCCGTCCGTGGCAGCAACTGTACGCCCGGCACCAGCTCGTTGTGTTCGATCCCGCGGTCGGCGAGGTCCTCCGCGACTACGTACACGGGAATCTTCCGCTTCTCGATCAGGTCCAGGACGTCGCGATCCATCTTCGGGGCCTGGGTTTGCTTCCACTCGCCGACTGTGAGGCCCGGGACGCCCTGGCCGGCGACCGCGTAGTTCACTGCGTTGCCGCGTAGCACCACGGTGTGCTCCGCACCCGCACCCTGCATCGCCGCCAGCAGCCAGAGGATGGTGTCATCCTGCTCTTCCATTACAGCACGATAAGCCGACTCTACGATGTTCAGCGTCTTCTTGGCCATATCTTCACCTCACTTGGTTGGGATGACGAGGACGTTGTCCGATGCCTCGACGAAGGCATGAAAGTCAGCCGGCGAGCCGCGTCGCGTGCCCGGCACGAACTCGTTAACTCCTCGCTCGTCGACACACATGCCACAGTTGACCCAGTCCACCTTGCCGCCGTTCTTCGCGGCTTCGGCGAGCAGGGCCGCGACCTGGTCCTTTGTGGTGGGATGGTTCTCTTCGGCCACGTCCTTGCCGTGGACGGGGTTCGGGTGCGGTGTCTGGCGCACGAACGCCAGGCCCGCAGCCCCTTCGTAGGCGAAGACGTTGATGTGGTACCCGCGCCGGGCGGCGACGTCGAGGATGCGAAACGCCGTGGTCAGGTTCTCCGATTCGTAGGGAGGATCCATGAGCGCGATGGTCAATATCTTTTTGGACATGCGTCTCCTAGTGCCAGAGGGTCTTGTGACCGGCCGCGAGATGGTCCACGACCACGTCGATGGGGGCTGCGTTGACGCCCTCGGCCAGCTTGGCAATGCCGCGCTCCTGCAACGAGAAGTCATCGGCAAGCACCGTTACGCCACTCCGCGCCAGGGCGCTGAGCGCAGCCGAGTGCGCCGACGGGCGTGCTGACAGCACCCCGTTCTGGGCGAGGAACAGAGTCACCTGATTACCGCCCTCGACCAGGCCCCTGGCCAAGTCGTAGTAGTAACCGACGTCGTTGGATTCAAACGGATCGCGCGACTCGATGAGCAGGTACTCAGCCATCTTCGGTTCTTCCTCCCCTGAGAGTGCAACACTAGCACAGAGCGCGAAACCAGTCATCAATATTGACGGCGTTTCGTCCAGCTGGCCGTCAAGTGATTTCTTATTTCTACAAAGCTCACTACCAGAAAAAATTCGTTCGCAAGTCGAAGGCCCTGGTCTTCCGCTTCCGGAGTGACTATAGCCGGGCGAGCCACTTCTCGTACCGTTCCTTTGTTTTGGTCAGCCAAGTCCGGTAGAGATCCGCATTTAAGGTTTTAGATTCTTCGTTCTGTAACGTGTGAATTTCTTTGAGCAGATTGCTCTTGATCGTCGTAGCCGTGACCTCCATCGTTCCCTTGATTACTCTGCTTATGGAACTGCTTGTTTGGGAAAACTCCGACGCCAGGCTCTGAACCATTTGAGGCTCGGCATCACTTCCTACTGACGATACTTGAGATTCAAGGTTTCTCAGTCCATCAGTCAGGTCGGCGTTAGACGAATTCAAAGCGTTTTCTAACAATGGGATTAACCTGGGTAACTCCATCTTTTCGCCGGCCTGATAGCCCCTCACGGCTGCGGCCGTTTCTGCATCACCCTCATGTGTGCCGTCATTGAACACGACCGCCTTGATCTGTATTTGCTGATCGGATGGCGAAATGGGTACGTACCCGCCGGGTATTGGCTGCGCTCGGTTTGGTGCCGCGACGGTGAGCCAGTATTCCTTGCCCGTAGGGATGAGTGGTTGTCCGTCGATGCCGCGGGGCTTGGAGGCCATCTCGACTTTCCCACCCGCCACGACATCCACTCCCAGCGCGACGATGTCCTTACTCGATTGATTGCGTAAGATAATCCTGTAAGAGGGAAGCGTAGTTTCTTTAGCCATCGCGTTAACAACCACGACGGATTCGACGCCCTTTAGAATCATGGGCGGCACGAGGGGGACGTTGGGGTTAACTCGGATTAGTTTGATTTCAAAAGGCTCAATTCCGACCCGCCTTAACTCGTCGATGCGGATTTTCTCGGTTTCTCGAAGCAGGTAAGTGCCGACTTGCTGCTCGTTCTCCAAAGCCTTTCTGCCCGACAGTGTCGACACGGTCACACTTACTGCATCCCCCTCGACGCGAGAAACAACGCGCACGGCCTCCACTTGCGGCTCACCCGCCGGCGCCTGCCACGACGCTATATGTGCAAACAGGCCGAACCATGCTCCAGTAGGTTTGGAATCCGGCCCTGCCACGGTTTCATAGGCAGGTTTTCGACCCGGATAGAAAGTGACCTCCAGCGCCAGCCTTGTAGGACCAGAAGGGCCTTGCTGTGCGAAGACGTTGGCCGCCGAAACAGTCAGGCCAATCGTAAAAAGAATGAACAGGCTGAACAATCGAGTTCGTTGCATATGGTTCCTTTAAGTCAAAAGCGGAATGCCTTCGGTTGCTCTTCGTAGTTGGAGAGGTATTCAGCCTTAGGCCGCGATCATTTCTTGGGCCTCAAGCAAAGAATTCAATGGGTAAGTCGGCAAGTCTCGTTACCGCCCCCAACAGGGCTCCGCGCTTGCGCGAGCGATGGCTCAATCAATACTCTTATCGAGGTCGCTTGTCTACAAGTTATCCAGCCTGGATGTGGGGTAAGGTTGAAGTCATGATTGGTGCGCCGCTCACGATTGCGCTGGTCGAGGTAGTTGAGTCGGCCCACGACGAACGAGATCGCCACCTCCGCAACGGTCATGAGCGAGAGGGTATTTTAGAATTGAATCCATCATGAAGAGATGTCCAATAGAGTTGAGCGGCACACCCGACGAACCGTTTGCCGCTTGCTTCTATTCCAATCTGAAATAGTAGTAGTCAACCGAAACAGAAAAGGCCAAGCCCTCCCATAACTGAAATCGGGGTCAGGCGTATTGGTACCGGGCCAATAGGGTGTTCGGTTGGCGATGGTAACTCTCACTTGATACTAAGCAACGACAGACTTTTGCTCTGACAGACTTCTGCTCTTGACAACGACCCACCACAGGATTATGTTTGCGGCTCAATCCCCTTTCAAATGAATTTTTCTCAGGCGCTTAAGATTCTTTGCGCGGCTGAGGTTAGCCTTGACGAGCCTCGTTAAGGCTTCCTGTCGGGGTCGCACGGGCGCCTTGATTGAAGTTCCTAATTGAATCACTCGCTCGAAAGGACATCCGAAATGACAACTAAATTGAAAATCATCGTGACGATCGCGACCGTTATACTCGTCACATTCATCGCGCTGACACGCGCGGGGCAGAGAGCACTTGTAATAGCTTCGTCTACAACGACAGCGAAATCCAACATGACTGCCGCAGGGCCGTCACAGTTTTATCTCCAGCACAACCTTGTATCTGATGGTTTCGTCCCGGCCGACCACACCAATACCGACGTAGTCAACGCGTGGGGCCTGGTCTCCGGCCCGACAACACCGTGGTGGATAGTGGATAACGGGACCGGCAAGTCCACGGTCTACAGGGCTAATACCGGCGCCTTTCCCTTGACGGTTACCGTTCCGGGAGTTGGTGGCGCGCAGGGCAATCCTACCGGCATCGTGTTCAATGGCGGCAGCGGCTTTGTCGTGAACAATGGTATTAACACAAGTCCCGCGGGATTCATCTTCGCCAGCGAAGACGGCACGATCTCAGCATTCAGGGGTGTGCCTGTGGTGACCGTCGTGCCCAACGCACAAGCTCCCGCGCATGGTGCTGTATACAAGGGCCTCGCCATCGATAGTGCTACAAATGGACAGTTCTTATATGCGACAAACTTTCATGGAGGTACGGTTGAAGTCTTCGACAGCTCGTTTCATGCTGTTACGGTACCTGGAGCTTTCACGGATTCGACGCTCCCGCCTGGATTTGCTCCGTTCGGGATCCAGAACATTGGCGGCACCATCTACGTGACCTACGCGCTCCAGGATGAAGATGCACACGACGACGTGCCCGGTCCGGGAAACGGTTTCGTAGACGCCTTTGACACGTCGGGCAACTTGATCCGGCGCGTCACCTCGAGGGGTGAACTCAATTCACCATGGGGACTCGCACTGGCGCCTGATGATTTTGGAAGGTTCAGCGGCGACCTGCTTGTGGGTAACTTTGGTGATGGGCGCATTCACGCCTTTGATCCAGAGACGCTCACTTTGGATGGCGAGTTTGAAGCTGTTGGTCTGCTGCATTCGGCGGCGGGGAAGCCAATCGAGATCGATGGTCTTTGGGCGCTTCAATTCGGTAGCGGCGCTTTGGCAAATGGCTCGATAAAGACACTCTTCTTTACGGCCGGCCCTTCCGGCGAGGAGCATGGCTTATTCGGATCGATTGTTAGCGTTCAACCACCAGGCCGACAGTGATCGTCACGCGGCGATAAAACCGGGGGTCAGGCCTGCGATTTTTGCGATTCAGCTTTGAGTCAACGATGTGATGCTGGGGACTGAAGGTGCAGGAGAATGTAGAACCTCGCAGCCGACATCATCGACAACACCGCAGCGGCAAAGATTGAGAATCGCAAAAAAATCGCAGGCCTGACCGCGAGTTCACCCGGCGCGGCGATTAGCAACAACCTCGAAGTCGACAATCAAGTTAGAGAGCGCGCTCACGCAAATCTCGCGAGCGTTTACTGCCGGAAGTCGCCTGGAATCCCTGCTCGGCGATGCGGCGGCCGGGGGTGCGGGCGAGTGCCCTCTCGAATTCGGAGTGGGCTTCATCTTTTCGACCGCGTCGCAGCAGATATTCTGCCAAGAGCTCGTGACTCGGCTTGTTGATCGTCGGCGGACCGAAGGCGATCGGGAGCTTGTCCTCCAGGCCCACCGCCTGGAGCATTAGTCGTTCGGCGCCGGCGAGGTCTCCCTCTTGCTCAGCCAGCAGGGCGCGGACTTCCAGCAAGAAGATCTCTGGCCGGACGCGGTAACTTGGATCGGGGTCGCCGCTCTTTGTCTTGATGTCGGCGACCTCGTGGCCGACGGCCTCGAGCTCGGCCAAAGCTTGACTCGCCGCGTTGCGATGCCCCTGCATGATCTCACCCATGGCTCGTGCAAACGCAAAGTCAAGTCGTGCGCCCGCGCCCGCCGTCTTCGGCACGGTCCAGCCCCCGATCTCACCCGTCCAGTCGCCGCTATCGAGCAGGTAGCGGAGTCGCATATTGGCGAAGGCGCCGCTCAGGCTCGCATCGGGATCCATCGACATTCCGGGATGATCCATCGCGGTCTGCGATTCGACCGCGGTTCGGCACGACGCGACCGCACTCCGGGCCTTGTCCATCTGCCCGAGTTGCAGATACCCGTACCCCAGCCAGCTCGGGTAGTGGCCGCAGCCCACGGGGCCTTTCCCCGCCGCCTTTCGAACTCGGTCGACGTCGGCGATCGCTGCGATGTTCGCCTGCACAACTTCCTCCCACATCCCGAGCGCGAGGAAGATATGCGAGGTCATATGTTGCGCGTGTCCCGCGTCGGGCGCGATCTTCGCGTAGATCCGCGCTGCGCGCAGACCGAGCGGCGCGTGCGCCGGATCGTCGTAGCTATGAATCAGGTAATGGACCAGGCCCGGATGATCGCGATGATTCATCCACGCTTCTTCGAGCACGCCTGCCGCCCGCATGTATGTCGCGATGTCGCGTCCGGCGTGCGCGGTGCCCAGGATCGCCAGCCCGTAGAAAGCGGACGCGTCGATGTCGTCCGGATAGCGCGCGTGCAGCTTTGCCATCGCAGCTTCGTAACGGAAGTCGCGCTCCTCTTTGCTTCCGTCTCCGTAGAGGATCTCAAGGGCGTCGAGGTATGCTTTCTCGCGTTCGGTCTTTGCCTTGGCGCGGCGCGCCGGCGGAGTCAGTGCCAGTTTGTTGAGCGCATCGCGGCCGGCCTTCAGATCCTGCTGCATCCAGATCGGATGGTTGAAGGTCATCGACTCGCCCCAATAGGCCATGGCAAAGCCGGGATCCGTGGCCTCGGCACGGCGGAAGGCGGCGGCAGCGGCTGGATATTCAAAGTCGTGAAGCAATGCCAGGCCGGCGAGGAAGTCGGCCTGGGCCGCCGGAGCGCCCGAGTTGGCGAAGTCGACGTGACCGTACGCGCTGTCGGCGGATGCTGTCGAACCGGCGAAGAGCAAGCTAACAGTGAAGGCGATCACGTACATAAGAATCCTCCTCGGAAACGGGCGCGGCGGCTAGCAACAACCTTCGCCGAACCGAACAAGTTAAAAAACGCGCTCCCTGATGTTATGAAGCAGGCGCTCCGGCCGAGAGTTGTTAGACTCAAGGTTGAAAAGGTCTGCGTTTGCAGAAGGAGACACCCATGACAGTATATATCGGAGTCGACTTTCATGCTCGCAAATGGATGCTCAGTTATTTGACAACTGAAGACGGAGAAATACAACAAATAGCACTGCTCCACGAGCAGGATGATGTGCGCGGGTTCTACGTTCAATGGGAGAGGCATGGCCAGAATAAGGGCCAACTAACAACCAGAGCGGCGAGATTGAGAGTCCATTTGGAAACAAGTTGGACTACTCGGCTCTGGCTATGCGATGCTGGTGCCTGAAAAGGAATCAAACAAGGGAGTCGAACTCGATGCGCAAAGTGTCAATGTTTATATTCGCAATTCTGCTCGTCCTTCCATTCGTATTTGCCGGCTCTTCTCTTCGGGCCAACGCGAGCCTGCAAGATCAGCAAAACCCGAATCAAAACCGCCGCGTTATGAATGTGCCGCAGCGGCGCCGCCGCACTGGCCGTGATGTCGCACGGCGGAAACACCGAGGGATCGGTCACGCGTACAAAGGCGGCGGGAAGAGCGCCGGACGCGGTGGCAAGCGTTTTGGCAAGAATATATCGCGCGGCAAGCCAGTGAAAGGTGGAAAAGAATTGGGCAAGGGTATGGGTGGCTTTGGCAAAGGCGTCGGGAAAGGCACGGGCCGGACCGGAAGGAAGGTAGGCAGGAAGCTGAAACATGCTCTCACGCCGTGACCACAGCAAGTAAAGCGATCCAGAAGAACAATCGGGGTCAGGCTGTCAACACCTCATTAGGACTCTTAATATCTTCTTTGCAGTTAATGCCTCAGAGCGAGATCGAGCGTAAACAGCGGTAAGCTGGCAAGATGAATCGCGCGGTAGTACTATGCAATCCACATAATCCCATGCGACTGGAATCGCATCGCGAGGTTAGCACGCGGAGGCAATGCCCCAATGAATCGGAAGAAATCATCCGCTCGTAAATCTCCTGCGCCGAAGTCCCGCCGCAAAGCACTTCCAAGTCCGCAAGAGGAACTGATAGATGGGCAGGGAACAAATCCAAAGAAATCGGTTCGTCGCAGGCAATCTGCTCGGAGAAGCACGCTTAAATCCCTACGAGTAACAGGGCAGTCCGAAGATAAGCACTCCGTAGATACTGGCAACAATTCTTTCCCAATAGTCGGCATCGGCGCCTCCGCGGGCGGACTCGAAGCCTTCCGGCAGTTGCTGGAGGATCTCCCCACCAATACCGGCATGGCCTTCGTGTTGGTATCGCACCTCGACCCGACCCACAAAAGTATCCTGACGGAATTGCTGGCACGAAGAACAAAACTTCCGGTCACCGAGGTCAGTGACGGAATGAGGGTCGAACCCAATAACGTTTATGTCCTGCCGCCTAATACCAGCATGGCGATCGCCGAAGGTACATTGCATCTTCAGCCACGCGAGGAGGGGCGGGCGGGGCGGCATCCGATAGATTATTTCTTGCGCACACTGGCCGAAGATCAGACTCACCGCGCTATCGGCGTGATCCTCTCGGGCACGGATTCGGACGGGACGTTGGGACTGGAGGCCATCAAGGCTGAGGGTGGAATCACTTTTGCGCAGGATGCGAAGTCCGCGAAGTATGACGGCATGCCTCGCAGCGCCACGGCGTCCGGGCACGTGGATTTCGTTCTCACCCCCGAAGGCATTGCCAAAGAACTGGCGCGGATCAGTCGTCACCCTTTCGTTAATCCGATCGTCGATACACCCGCCGAAGAACAGGAACCATCCGCAGGCCGGAACGGTTTTCGCAAAATATTGGCGTTGCTGCGGAAGTCTAAAGGCGTTGACTTCACCGACTACAAAGCCAACACGCTGCATCGCCGCATTACGCGTCGGATGGTCTTGAATAAGTTGGAGAGCATGGAGGCCTATGCCAAATTCATGCGTGAGAACGCAGCGGAAGTTGAGGCGTTGTATCAGGACATTCTGATCAACGTGACCAGTTTTTTCCGCAACCCGGAAGCTTTCGCGGTTTTGAAAGAGAGAATCTTTCCAGAGATCGTCGAGCACCATGCATCGGATGAGCCGATCAGAATCTGGACGCTGGGTTGCGCGACCGGCGAGGAGGCTTATTCCATAGCTATTTCCTTTGCAGAGTTTGCGGCAGACCAGGCGGAGCATGTACCGGTTCAGATTTTCGCAACTGATCTCAGCGAGCGTGGCATTGAGAAGGCGCGGGCGGGACTTTATCCAAAAGATATTATTCAGGATGTCTCGCCAGAGCGGCTGCGGCGCTTCTTCACGGAGACGAACGGCGGCTACCGCATTAGCAAGCCCCTGCGCGACATGGTGGTATTCGCGCGACAGAATGTCATTGGCGATCCGCCGTTCTCACGGCTGGATTTAATCAGTTGCCGCAACCTGCTCATTTATCTTGAGCCAGTATTGCAGAAGCATGTATTGCCGATTCTGCACTATGCCCTCAAGCCGACAGGCGTACTCTGGCTCGGCACTTCGGAAACTCCCGGCTCATCCTCGGATTTGTTTGCGCCAGAGGATAAGAAGCATCGCTTTTATTCCAAGAAACCGGCATCAGCCCGCTTACAGCTTCATTCCGCGGCGGCGGGTGCCGCGCGAAAAGGCGCGGGCTCGAGCCAGAAAACGAGCTTCCTGAACGAGCAGCTTCGCACTGAGCATGACGCGGAGAAAGAAGCTGATCGAATTCTTCTCGCGCGTTACGCTCCGGCTGGGGTCGTCATCAACACGGAAATGGAAATACTGCAATTTCGCGGTTCGACGGGAGCTTATCTTGAGCCTGCCGCGGGCAAAGCAACGCTCAATCTATTAAAGATGGCGCGGGAAGGTTTGATGCTGCCTTTGCGCGCCGCGATTCAGAAAGCGAAGAAAGATGACCTGACGATCAGAAAAGAGGACCTACGGGTCAACTATAACGGTGTCTCTCGTGCGATTAATTTGGAGGTGATTCCAATCAAGGGTCTCATGGCGAACGAGCGCTGCTTTCTGGTCCTGTTCGAGCCTGTTGTAGCGACCGGTATTCAGAAGTCGGTTGGGAGTAAGAAGAAAGCTGAGGCCAGTAGCCGGACCGTCCGTAAGGACGCAAGTCAGGTGCAGGCAGAGAACGGTCAATCAAAGCGCTTGCAGGAAGAGTTGTCGGTTACTCGTGAATACATGCAATCCCTCATTGAGCAACACGAAGCTGCTAACGAAGAGTTGCAATCCGCCAACGAAGAGATCCAATCCTCCAACGAAGAATTGCAGAGCATCAATGAAGAATTGGAAACGGCCAAAGAAGAGCTTGAATCCGGTAACGAAGAACTGACGACACTCAATGACGAACTGAACAACCGCAATCAGGAACTGGCCACACTCAACGATGACCTCAGCAATCTGTTCGCAAGTGTCAAGCTTCCCATTCTTATGCTGGGCCGAGATCTGCGCATCCGGCGCTTCACGCCCCAGGCGGAAAAGGCTCTGAGTTTAATCGCGACCGACGTGGGTCGTCCCATAAGCGACTTCCAGCGGAATATCAATGTCCCCGATCTGGAAAAATTGATCATTGAGGCGATTGATACCGTCAGCGTCAGAGAGCGTGAGGTGCAGGACCGGCACCGACGCTGGCATTTGATGCAGATCCGTCCGTACAAGTCCCTGGACCATAAGATTGATGGGGCGGTGGTTGTGTTGATTGATATTGATGATCTCAAGAATTACAGCCAGGCC
>WNFR01009087.1_pt1 | contig 12045 bp, 12 predicted proteins | sample 5400221 | NCBI WGS metagenome assembly WNFR01 (sample SAMN13153357, study PRJNA577476) | soil metagenome | isolation source: 40 cm soil under Madrone tree | place: USA:California | collected 2016-06-14 | reverse complement strand
ACTTGAGGTTTACGATTCATCGGGAACGCTGGTGAAAAGCTATTCGAGCGCGCCGGTCGCGGCGGAGAAAGAAAAGGAAGATCCCTTCATCGCGCCATACTGGATTGCGCATCCTGAGCCGCTCTCTCGCGATAAAGGCACACACCGCTTTGTGTGGAATCTGCGCTTCAGCGATCCGGCCGCGATTCACGTGCAATCCCCTTACAATTATCCCATTGCCGCCATTGTCGGAGACACGCCGCTTCCTCCGCAGGGTCCACTCGTGATGCCAGGAAAGTATGAAGTGCGGCTCGAGCAGGTGCTTCGCCAGCCGCTGGAAGTGAAGATGGATCCGCGTGTCGCTTACATTCGCAATGAACTGCAGAGTTCGCTGGACTTGCAGCTGAAGATTTCCGGGGCGTTGGGGCGAAACTATGCCGCGTATCAGCAGGTGAAGGATCTGCGGTCGCGACTTGCGGAGCTGAAAAAACGACCGAAAGGCGACGCCGTCGGGACCGCCGCTGGCTCGCTCGATGCCAAACTGGCGGCGCTCGAAGGCGAGCCGACGCCCATTTTAGAAGAGCCCAAGTCTGTCAGTTTCTCCGCCGTCAATGACACACTGACAGCACTGATTGCGCTCGTGGATGGCGCGGATTTTGCTCCATCGGAAGAATCGTTCGCCGCATATCAGCGCACGTGCAAAGCGTTGAATACAACGCTGGAAGCGTGGCAGGAAATTACGAAAAATGACCTGCCGGCCTTTCGTGCAGCCTTGAGTCAAAACAACATTGCACCGCTGCCTGACTATTCCGGCAGCGGTGCAATCGAAAATTGTGGAAATTAGCGGCGGTACGCCGGCTACTTCGAGGTCGTGGCGCCTTGCAACTGCGTGAGAGCAGCGAGCACTTCTTCACTGTGCTTGTCCGGCTTTACTTCGAGCCAGACTTTTTGCACTTTGCCTTGCGGATCAATTAGGAAAGTGTGGCGCGCGGAATATTTCGCGTCGTTGTAGGTCATCACGGAATCATACTGTGTGGAAACTTCCTGCTTCGTATCCGCCAAAAGCTTGAAGCTTAATCCTTCCTTCAATGGTGCAGCCGGACGTGAAATCCTTTGGGTAAAAATACAGCACCACCCACTTGCCCTTGAAGTCGTGCAGGCTGACCGGCTTGCCTTCCTGCGAATTCAACGTGAACTCTGGGGCCGCGACTCCCACCGCAGGCGCATTGCTTGCCGCCGACGAGAAACTGATTGCGGAAGCAATCGCGAGAACAGCAATCACTGCTGACGACATCGAAACAGCCTTCATTTTTGTCCACCTCATCTTCCGGACGTGCTGAGATACCCTACTTGCCGCTTCAGATGGTAGTGGGCTGCTCATCGAAATGCCAGTCTCTACATACCACGCGACAATAATTTTACTTTGGCGACGTGAAGCGCCCCAACCCCAGTCGTACTTGAATGGTGTTGATACCCGGATTCGGAGTGGCGAGTCCAGCATTGGAAATATGCATGAACCGCACCTCCGCGCTCCAATTGTATTTGCCGCGCAGAAAATGCAATCCGAGGGCGGCTGAGGTCGTAAAGTTCACGCGTGAAGTGCCCGGCGGCACTTGCGTATTGCTGAAGAGCGTGCCGCCTCCGGCCTCGACATAAGGCGTCAGGCCTTGGCGACCGGCAAAATTCCATTTGAGCGCAAACGGATTCAACCCGAATCCATATGCCGTATCAGTGCGCTGGGTCAGCAAAAACACCGGTACAACGTCCACCGCATACTCAAATCGTCCACGCAAAGGACCGGGGCCGATGGCGTCGGTCAGCACCCATCCATAGCGCACTCCCAGATTCCAGACGCCTGTGTCTGAGGTGCTCCCGTTAAGGCCGTGGCCGCCGCCGGTCCACACTTGCAACTCGTGCTCGCCGCCTTCAGGTCCGGCCTGTGCGTGCGCGCCTGGCATCTGCACTGCGAGACAGCCGATAGCTAGTAATAATGCGCGAAAACGCCATCTCACTGGCAAATCTCCTCGAATCTCACGGACACTATACGCTGGTCGCGCCAATTTCTTAAGTGGCACGTTTGGCGTAGAGCATCGCTTTCGAATAGAGGTTGACATCGCTCAAGAAGTTAAGCACAGTTTACTCTGTAGGTTTAATGAGATTAACTCTCGAGACGCCACAATGTTCATTTACTGTAATCACGCGGTCGTAATATTGGATCGAGGGCCCGAGCGGCTCGTGACCAACTCCGGAACTCCGAGCAAACGGGCATGATGATCAGGATGTATAGCCGCGAAGTACAACATAGAAATGGTCTGGCGAAGGCGCTCGCCGCTTTGCTGTTGTTGATTGCTCCCATTGGGCGCGCTCAACAAGCCGCCGAATCATCTGTTCCTGCGGATGTCGCCACAGAAGCCGATCCGATGACCACGATCTTTCCTCATCCCGAAACGGATCGCTGGTGGATTTCAGGTCAAGCCAACTTTATCTCACAGTGGCATCCGGCGTTTTATTCGCCTTACCAGGGACGCAACAGCCTTTCTCCGGAGGCGCAAGACGCCACTTCCCGTGTTCTGACTCTATATACCGGCGTGCGGCTCACAGGCACAGCCGAGCTGTTGGTCGATGTGCAGGAAACCGGCGGCCACGGAGTAGGCGAAGCCCTCGGCCTTGCGGGGTTCACCAACCTCGATGTCGTGCGGAATCCCACGCTGAGCAAAGCTCCCTACATTGCGCGGCTGATGTGGCACCAAATTATTCCGCTGAGCAAGGAGGAAGCTCCGTCCGTGCGATGGCCCCTTTCGCTCTTCAGCGAGCTTCCGGAGCGCCGGCTCGAGATCCGTTTCGGCAAGCTCAGCTTGGTGGATTTCTTTGACCAGAATAGCTACGGGACCGACAGCAACCTTCAATTTATGAATTGGACTGTCGACAACAACGGTGCATACGACTACGCCGCGGATACGAGGGGCTTCACCTACGCGGCGATGTTCGAGTATCACGACCGGCACTGGGCGGCGCGTTTCACTGAAGCGCTCATGCCCAAAGTCGCGAATGGCATACATCTCGACGCCGATCTCAGTCGCGCGCACTCCGAGAACATGGAATTTGAGATTCACCGCGCTGTGATCCGTCACCAGGAAGGCGTGCTCCGTCTACTCGCCTACGTCAACCACGCCAATATGGGAAGCTATCGCGAAGCGATCGACAACTTCCGCGCAGGGCTCACGCCCGTTCCCGATATCACCGCTCACCCGCTGCAAACCACGATCAAGTACGGCCTCGGCGCAAACTTCGAGCAGCCGCTTAACGAGTGGCTCGGTATTTTCGGCCGGTGGGGCTGGAATGAAGGCCAGCACGAATCGTACGCCTACACCGAAGTGGACCAAACCGTGGAGCTAGGCCTCGGTGCCAGCGGCGCACGGTGGAACAGGAGGTTCGATCGCGCCGGATTGGCCTTCGTCTCCAACGGAATTTCGCGCGACCATCAAGAATATCTCGCGCTAGGCGGTGTCGGCTTTCTTTTAGGGGATGGCCACCTCAACTACGGCCGGGAAAATATCGTCGAAACGTACTACACGATACATCTCTGGCGCGGCGCTTACCCATCCTTTGGACTGCAGTATGTCGTCAATCCGGGCTACAATCGCGACCGCAGCCCCGTTCTGGTTCCGACCCTGCGGCTACACCTGGAGTTCTAGCCCGAAAAAAATAGCTGCTCAGGGGGCGGAAGCTCCCGCTGCGGCCTTGTCGGGCACCGCGTCCTTCCAACTGAAATCGACAGGGTTGAGAAGACTCTGACGGAGAGGCGGGATTGTAGCCTAGTTGGTGAGTCGGAGATGAGGGGTTGGTGAAGGGGGTGGGTGTTGGTAGTCTCTTGTTTTCGACACGCCTTTTCAATTTTGCGCGAATTACCTGATTGTATGGGGTTGCCGGTCGCGTGACCACGAGCCGGCCCCGCCCAGCCTGTTGGCAAGGCTTAGTCTTCGGCTCCGTTGCCGTTCTGGTGGACCAACAACAGCGCGATGCAATCAATGCTGCGGAAGTTTTCCAGGTCAATGTCGCCCAGCGAGATTTGAATGCCAAATTGCTCCTCCAGTTGAAAGAGCAATTCGACCAGCTGAAGAGAGTCAAGAATACCCGCTGTGAAGAGGTCGGAGTCATGAGAAGGCACTTCAACGTGCAGGTTCTGGGAGAAGATCTCCGCAACCCTATTCGCGACTGTCTTTGGATCATCCACCTTTTTCGTCTCCAGCAAACTTGAATACGGGGGAATTCGCCATTCCGATTTCCTGAGGATATCCTGAGGGTCAGTTCTCGGCGCCGTTCTCCAGTTGGTCGCCAACTCGGAGTATTTTGGCGGCGTCCACAAATTTCTCCTGCACGTTTACTTTACCGACCGAAATCCATTCGTCCGAGCAAGCAATCCTGACGCCGTTACCATTGAGACCCCCAACGGTGCCAGGGCTGGCTCCGGTAGAGCATCCGGTCAGAGTCGCTGTCACAATACCGAAGTCGCGTTTGCCAATGCGGGCCCGCGGATAACCCCACGGCGACAAGAAGGGACAAAAATTGCATGCGCGGACGAAATTCACTACCTGTCGCGCGGGGAGGGACCAGATCAGCCGACCGCGATGTGGAACCCCGCGGCCCAGGCGCTGCCGCTGTGTCAGATCCTGGGGAATCTCGCGTAATTTAACGGGATTCGCTGTCAACGCGTCCAGAAGGCGGGAAACCATCCGTAGTCCTTCCTGGATACACCGGAGGGATACAGAAAGCCCCGTGTCCGTTTCTATGATCGGGAAGATGGACTGGTAGACGATCGGGCCAGCGTCGACCTGATCTGTCATCCGGTGCAGCGTGACGCCGTGGGTTTTCTCTCCGAAGTACAGGGCCCAACACACCGGGTTCAGGCCCGCAAAGCGGGGCAGGGGGCCAGGGTGAAGGTTAAAGCTGCCGATTTTGGGAGCGCGGAGGACCTCGTTGTCGATGACATAAAGAGAGTGGACGTTAAGGAGCAAGTCCACGTGGTCTTCTTGGACCTGCCGGGCAAACGCGGGATGCTTGACACTCTCCGCCGCCCGCGTGCGATAGCCGAGTTCCTGGGCCGTCTTCCAAAGTGTGGCCGGACCGCCGTATCGTGGTTTGGGCGACGCGAGCACGCCCACCACTCTATGCCGCGATTCGGCCAGCAGCCGCAGCGCGCGGATTCCGGCCGATTCTTCACCTACTAGCAGGATGTTCATCTCAGCGCGTCCGCTACCTATGCACGTGCAGCGCGGGCTTGGCGATTCCTTGTCGACCCATGGGTTTCTGCTTCAAGAAAGAGTTCCTTGAGCCTAGGCCGGTCGATTTTGCCGTTGGGATTCTTTGGTAATGCCGGATAGGCCATCCACCGGACGGGAAGCATGTAACTCGGAATCTGTTTTTCCAATTCCTTGCGCAGGCTGCTGGGGGTAGAGTGCGAACCGGGTTGCTGGACGTAGGCACAACAAATAAGCCAGCCCTCGAAGCCGCCCCGGTCGATCGCAACGACGGCACTTTCTTGGAGGTACGCCGAAGAACTTAAAGCGGCCTCGATCTCGCCCAATTCTATGCGGTACCCGCGGCTCTTAATCTGTGTATCGTTGCGGCCGATGAAATACACAAGGCCATCCGTGCCGCGTCTCGCGAGATCCCCTGTGCGGTATATGCGATCCTTCGGATTGTCGCTACGCGGGTCTTGGATGAAGGCGGCAGCTGTCTTCTCTGGATCACGCCAGTAGCCGGGACTCAATCCAACTCCGCCGATATAGAGGTCGCCGATCTCGGCCGGGGATACGGGCTGCAGATTCTGGTTGAGAATCATCAGTTCTTCGCCGTCGCAGGCTGTGCCGATGGGGATGGAGCCTCTCTCATCTGTCGGGCATGCGGGAACGTCGTAGAAACTGCTGGCGATGGTAGTCTCAGTGGGGCCATACAGATTTGTAAAACGGACGTGAGGCAAGCGCAGCATCCAGTAGCGCAACGCGGGCGAAGGCAGCACTTCACCGCACCACAGCACGCGGCGCAGCGAAGGGAAGTCTCCAAATTTAACCACGTCGAACTTCGACATGTAGTTCAGTACCGAAGGAACAGAAAACCACTGCGTCAGCTCCTCGTTGCGGATGAATTCGGCCAGCATGAGCGGGGACAATGCCGCCTCGTGAGGCACCATGTGCAGTTCGGCTCCAGCTGCAAACGTCCCGAAAATATCAAAGGTAGAAAGATCGAAATGGAGCGGCGTATGGCCGGAGAGGCGGTCGGACGAGTCAATCCCAAAATGACGGAGTCCCCATTCGACAAAATGCAGTACATTCGAGTGTGTGATGACGACGCCCTTGGGCATCCCCGTTGAACCGGAGGTGAACAGTATGTGCGCTGGATCCGCGCTCGAAGCGTGCTGCGGGAGCGGAGTTGGCTCCATAAGCGCGAGATCATCCGCGGACCACACCACCGGAAAACTTGCGGTGGAGGGTCGGTGTTGCAGCCATCCTACGGAGATGCGAGTACGGAGAGAACGGTCATCTAGAAGGTCGTTGAGCAAAGGGAGGACCTGCCCCGCTGCGAGGATCCAGCGGTTTTCGCACGATTCCAATATCTTGCGTGTTCGCAGAGGTGGACTAGCTGGGTCCAGAGGCACGTGGATGCAACCTGCCTTCAGAATTCCGATCATGCTTGTGATAGCCACAGGTGACTTGGGCATAAGGAAACACACGCGATCGCCTTTTCGGCAACCGACCTCTTGGAGCAAGCGCGCAAGCTGATTACTCGCCCTCTCCAACTGGCCGTAGGTGAACCTTTCCTCCCCCGAGACAATGGCGACTGCCTCAGGTCGCCATTGAGCCTGCTGAGTGACCCAGCCTTGAAGCAGACCCTTCATGGAAGTGCGCGTTCGGACGCCATTTGAAAGACAATCTGGACGTTTCGGAGCTCTTCCCGATTCGGCGGTATATCCAAAATGAATGTGCGATAGCCGATTTGTAGGTAACCAGAGATCTCCTCCGAAACCTCCTCATAGCTGCCGACCAGATAAGGGCAGAAGGTCTTGTAGTTCTCGAAAGGCCACATCCAATAGACGCTCTGGGTCGACCGGGTTTCTTTGGCCATCTGGGAAAGCTGCGTGTGCCAGTGCGAGTCCGAGACTTTCATGGCAAGGTCGTGGGCGATCTGTCCTTTGCGATCGCCGGGGAATCTCTCGCAGGCAACAGCCCAGGCGTCTGCGCTGCACTCTCGCGTGATAATCCCGATGCGCACTCCAGCCTGTAAGCCGTCTGAGAAAGCAATGCGTTCGCATTCCTTCGCGGGCTTGGGATATTGGACTGCCACTGCGCCGACGGCCTTCGCTGCTGCCAGCCCCGCGTCGGAGGAACCGGACATCAGGATTCCGGGGAACAGTTCCGTGGCCAGGGGCGGTGACATCCTGAGTTTCTCCACTTTGTAGAACTTGCCCGCAAAAGAGACCGGATCGTGGCTCGAGAGAAGCAGCTTAATGATTGTGCTGTATTCGATTAGCTTGGCGTAACGCTCATCATGTGGCGTCGTGTCGTTGAGGGCGAGAAGATCATTTTTAAAACCTCCCGCAACCATATTGAGATAAACGCGACGCCCGTAAAGGTGGCCAAAACTGGCGACCATCTTGGCTGCCGTGTACGGATGCATATAAACCGGTTGAATTGCAATCAAGGGGCAGAGCCGCTCCGTGTTCTGGAGAATGATCTGCGACACTAACCAAGGGTCGACGAGAGAATTATCCGTGTACACCAGTATGGCGGTGCAGCCGGCCTCCTCACTCCAACGAGCCACGTTGATGACTTGCTGCACATAGGTTTCGCGCGGGAGGTCTTTCGACTGCGGGCTCGTTGAGAAGATTTCGATTGGAGATTCGTCATAGAGGGTCATGGTTACTGCTCCTCTTCAGGCTGTCGATGGTCAAGACCGGGCACGGTTCGGACTTATTGTGCTCGCCGACATCACGAGCTTGCGGACATCTTGCTGCACACTCTCTTCAAGATACGAGCGGGCGCGCCCATGGCCACGACATCGTCCGGAATATCGCGGGCGACCACTGCACCGGCGCCAATGATGCTTCGTGAGCCGACGCTGACTCCCGGAAGAACCGCCGCTCCCAAACCTAGGAGTGAGAAAGACCCGACGCGAGCACTGCCGCCCATAACGGTATTCGGGGCGATGTGGGCGTACTCGCCGACGACGCAATCGTGTTCGACCACCGCACCGGTGTTGATGATTACGCCCGAGCCGAGGCGTGCATCCGAATTCACCACGGCCAATGGCATAACGACCGTGCCGACGCCGATTCTCGCGGCTGGAGAAAGGACTGCGGAGGGATGAACAGCGGTCACAATCTCAAATCCACTGCGCCGACACAGATCTGCAACTTCCTTGCGTACTCGGTTGTCACCGATCCCCAATGCCACGCCAATTCCATCACGGGCTTCGATTCTGCGCATCCACTGCATGGCATCCAACACCGGGAAACCGAGGTTGGACACTCGACAGCGGCACTCCGAATCGTCGAGAAATCCCGCGAACGGACGCCTGGCGGCTCGCAGGACGTCGGCTACCACTCTGCCGTGACCGCCGGCACCATAAACGTAGATAGTCTTGAGCTCCACCATGATGCTCATGCGTTTGATCTGTTGCGAAATTCCGGGAGAGTAGCCCGCCGTTTTGCGATCGCAGATCTCGCGTAACGTGAGGTAATTGATGTGGTGCTGCCGGAGCGGTCCACGTCGAATCTAGTGGCGAGATAACGAATTGCTGCGCCGGTGGATGACTCGTGCAGGAACGCCGAGAATTGTGGTATCTGGCTCGACCAAGCCGTGCGCTAGCGAACTCGCTCCCACAACGGCGCGTTCGCCCACGCGCGTTCCTGGCAATAACGCCGCATTGGATCCGACAAGGGCGTATTCCCCGAGGCAGCAGCAGCCGGAAATCCGGGCGCCTGGGAAGACCGCACAAAAATCTTTCAGCACTGCATCGTGACCGATGGAGACGTGCATATCGACGATGACGTGAGCGCCGATTTTCGTATTGACAGAGATAACAGAAGCCGGTCCGACGTAACTTCCGGCGCCGATTTCCACGTTATTGGCAAGAACGGCCGTCGGGTGGACTAGCGTTGCGGGTTTCCATCCAAGTTCCTCAGCTACCCGTACAATTCTTGCGCGTACATCGTTTTCCCCGATCGCGCAAAAAAACCATAAGTCACGTCCACCGAAATCGCGGCCCATTTCTTCGATGGTCCCGTGAACGGCACGTCCGGCATGAAGCCTTCCTCGCTTTGTCGCGTCGCTGTCCGCATAGCCGACCACGTGCCAAGGAGCCGCGCGGTCGCGTTCAATGGCCGCCGCATTGATGTCGTCAACGACCGAGGCGGCGACTGCGCCAAAACCGCCTGCGCCGATAATCACCAGCTCACGAGGTCTGACAGAGCTGATAACACTCATCACGTTCCTTGCGCCATTTTCCTTCGGCATCCCCGTCCTGGCATAAGGTCGAACTTGGAACCGAGGAATCCGACCTCAATCACGCCATAGACGCCGCATCATTTTCGAACGGTTCCGGCAGGGACAAACCCTGATCGAGTAAAGCTGGGGGCCACCGAATGCAAGGATCTTGCCGAATGCAAAGGCAATGTGGGCGAAATCCGAAAGCAGGAAAGCACTCACAGACGAGTCTCCTGGTTAACTTCGTGCAGACTGGCATCGCGGGTTAGTCGGAAAAACTCGCGCTAATACATTTGGAGTCATCGTCGGTAGACCACTCAGGAACCCGCTTCTTTACAACAGCTGGTACACCTACTGCCAAGCTAAAGGCTGGCAAATCCCGGGTAACAACGGCCCCCGCCCCAATAACACACCCTTTAGATACGGAAATCCCGGGAAGGACGGTTGCACCGACACCGATGCTACAACCAACTCCTACTTTACTCCCGCCGGAAAGAAACACATTGGGTGAAAGAACACAATAATCGCCAACATTTACATCATGGGTGACCATAACGCGCTTGTTAACGAGTACCCCATCGCCAATTCTTGAATCCGGTCCAAGCAGAGCCCCAAGTTCCAGGACGGCGCCCGCACCGCAGGCAGCATTCTTCGCTCTCACGACATTTGGACCAACTAAGGTATAGGGAATTCCGCCTTTCGCCTTAGTACGCTTCGCCCCAAGAGACCTATATTGTGGATCTCCTATACCTAAGAGGACAAATGCTCCTGGCCTCAGGATTTCCTCCAGCCTTCCCAAAACCGCATAGCCGTATACCTGTCTATTCCATTTAGATTCATCGTCATCTAAGAATCCAACAAGACGATAGCCTTTGGACTGGATGTCTAGCATCTCTAAATGCCAGGCCATCTCCTTACCCAACCCTCCCGCGCCAAGGATATAGATCTCGTGCATGCGTTAGTTTTCCAAAATAGAAAATGCGACTGTGAGTTGCGATACTGTTTTGCACGAAAATCTGTTAGCTCGACAAAAGTCATCCACTGCGTCGGTAACGCTATCTGCATAGTTGTAGTCGTGCCAGACTAAGAGCCCTCCGGGACGGAGCATTCGGCGTCCATTCTCGGAGTCACTCATTACATATTCATATTGGCGATTGCCGTCGATAAATACCAAATCCATGGCTTCCGTGTAGGGAGCAAACTCGAAGGTCAGCGAGTCGCCCCACAGTTGGGTGATTTTGTGTTCAACGTCAGTTTCCCGAAAAAGACGGCCGATCTTTCCGTGATTCTCTTTCACTAGAAGCTCATCTTGTTTATGCCAACCGTCGAAGCATCGTTGGTCTTCAACGCATAAATTGAGGGTGAATACCCGCGAAGTGGCTGGCAGATTGAGGGCCAAATTCAATACGCATCCAGGATGAGGAGCCAAGGCCTCTAGTTCGATGCGATGATGGCAAATACCATCAAAGGCATCTTCGAACAGCACGACTTCCGCTGATCCTTGCTTTGTTGGGCTAAATTTGCCAGGCAGAATTTCCATCTCGTATTCGTGAATCATTGCGTTTAGCTAATGTAAGGGAAGCAGAGACTTACGGCGTGATCCTGCCGGTCGCTGCAGGAAACTCAAACTCTGCTCATCGAGCCAAGACCAGTAGTCCATATCCCCCGAGAACGCGGACTGTCAGGTCCTGATGAATGCTGAAGCAAATCTTCCTGGGCACTAAGGCGATTTTGTGTACAGTTTCCCGTGCGAGTTCAATGCCTCGCGGCGTATAGAAGTGGTCGAGGAGTTCGTAGCCTACATCTTTCAGCGTTTCCACGGCCGTCTCTTTAGTGAAGTAGTGTATGTGTCCCCACAATTGGCGGCGTTTCAGGAGGCCTCGTTTGCGGAACACGGCCTGCACACTCAAATCAAGGGGGATATGAAAAATCTTCAAATCACTTTTCGGACGGATTCCGTCCAGAAAGCCGAAGTAGTCTTCGACATGCTCGAAGACATCGAGGACCAGAATCAGATCGAAAAAAGTGTCGTCCTCCCGGCTGATGTCGGCCAGTTTAAACTGAAGCTTCTCGTTTGCGCGGCTCTTGCACATCTCCATGGCCTGCGGCGAGATGTCGTAACCCAAAAAACGGCACGCGTTGTCCATTTCCTGCTGCAACAGCCTGAGCACTTCGCCCGCGCCACATCCGACCTCGCATATGGTCGTCGGCTGTAGATGGTTTTTCCGTAGCATTCGCAGGATTTGCTTGACCTTGAACGGCGATTCGTCAGTATGCCAAAGGGGATTCTTATCCAGGTATGCGCCGTCCGTGTAGATACTCCGCTTGCGCATTTTGTTAACGGTCTTCGGCATTATGGGCGGCGTCGGCGAGATAGTGCAACGTGCTTCGGCTATAACCGAGAGCGTTCATGCTCGTGATTCGTCGCGCGCGTTCACCCATCGGGGGTTTGTGCTAAGCCGTCCCACTCCCGCGAGGCGACCTGGCTTGTGACTGGATTGCCCGCCCGTCCGAGGATGCAACGAGTGAGTGCGCTCGCGGCATACTTGGTGCCTGCGACGAAGCGCATGAGCGGCCCAAAAGT